>Ga0137369_10006031_pt1 | contig 12277 bp, 13 predicted proteins | sample SagtaG_12_FD_104918 | JGI IMG/M metagenome (GOLD analysis project Ga0137369, IMG submission 104918) | Vadose zone soil microbial communities from Sagehorn Ranch, Mendocino, California, USA - Sage1_L_113_16 metaG | ecosystem: Environmental > Terrestrial > Soil > Vadose zone | place: USA... | reverse complement strand
GCGTCTCCACCAAACTCCGACACGGCCAACGACCGCGTGATTCCGGTTAGGGTGCTCCCCTATGGAGCGAGTGTTGACGGTCGAGTTTGGACCCTCGCGCTCGAAGCGGTTCCTGAAGGCGGTGGCGGAGGCACAGAGCGGTGCGGGCGAGTGCAGCGAGCTCGAGCCCGGCCGCTACGGGGTGCGCTTCCTCCTAAATCGCGATGCCGAGGTCTTTACCGGCCTGGCTCGCCTGCTGCAGCGGGTGCGCGACTGGCGCGCGAGCGAGGTGTACGAGGGTGATCAGCTTGTCTCCTCCTACTACGCCCGGGAGATGGCTTGGTGTGCCTCCTTCCAGCTCAAGGCTTTTCGGGCCTGCCGCTTCCACTTCGGCTACGGGGTCTTGCCCCGCTGTTCTGTCTGCCCCTTGTTCGACGCCGAGCGCGCGATTCGGGACACCTTGGGCGAGAACCCGCGCCCGGGGAACATCGTCGAGATCACCATCGGCCCGAAGTTTCGCGCCCTGCTCGCGGGGGAGTTCCCGCCCGACCTTGACGAGGACTTTGAGGTCCCAGACTTCGTGCCAGAAGAGTGGGCGGAGCCTCCCGGTGAGGAACCACGAGGCTGAAGATCCACTCAGCGTGTCGAGCCGGCACCGATGAAGGCGGCTGCCCCCAAATGGCCATTGAGCGTGAATACTGGCCGGCCGCGAGTCCGCACCGGCATCACGAAGTCGGACGCGCAGAAGATCGACTAACTCATCGAAGCTCGGAAGCTCGCGGGCCATCGCGTCAATCTAACTGCCCCTCTCCTAACGAAGGGAATCGAGGGCCTTCGCGAGCGACTGCTTCTCCGTCAGCACGCCCTCGAACAGATCGCCGTGGCGGCTGACTCGATCCAGCACCACGTCCATCGTGAAGGCTGCAGGGTCGAGACTCTCGTTCACTTCGTCCCACCGTAGCGGCGTCGAGACAGGCGCGCCTTCCTTCGGGCGCACGGAGTAGACGGACGCGGTGGTCGCGCCCTCCCTGTTTTGATTCGCGTCGATGAGGACGCCCTTGCGCTTCGCCTTCGTCCACTCGGTCGTGACGAGTCCTCGATGCGTCGAGGCGAGAGCCCGACGGATGATCGAGACGAACTCTCGCGTGTCGGCGTAGGTGGAGCGCCGCGTGATCGGAACGAGGACGTGCATCCCGTCCGCGCCGCTCGTCTTCGGAAAGCCGTTGAGCCCGAGGCCGTCGAGCATCGCCTTGACGAGCAGTGCGACCTGGACGACCTCCGGGAAGCCCACATCCGAACTCGGGTCGAGGTCGAACATCACGAAGTCAGGACGGTCGGGCTTGTCGATCCGCGAGAGCCACGCGTTCATGTCGATGCAGCCCACGTTGACCGCCGCGAGGAGGTCGAGTTCGTCGTTGACGAAGAAATAGTCGCCCTTCACGGAAGGAAGCGCTTTTCCCTTGGCAGAACTCGGGTGCTTCTGGAAGAAGTGCCCGCCCTCGATGCCGTCGGGGTAGCGCTTCATCGTGAAGGGGCGGTCGCGGATGTGAGGCAGCAGCACCGCCGCGACGGCCCGATAGTAGGCGAGCAGATCGCCTTTCGTGATGCGCTCCTCCGGCCAGAAAACCTTGTCGAGGTTCGTGAGCCGGAGCACCCGCTTGCCCCGCCGGATCTCCTCCTGAATCGGCTCCTCGCGGTGGACCTCGCGTGCGGCCTTGTCCTCGCGCAGCCCCTGGAATGAGGGCGCGCGCAGCCGGCCGTCGTGCGTCCACTCGACGAACTCGACCTCGCAGACGAGCTCGGGCTTCACCCAGACCACGTCGGCCTTGCGCACCTTCGGCATCCTCGGCACGACCGGGAACGGGCTCTCCTTCTGCTCGAGCGGCCGCAACCGCGCGAGCAGCTCGTCGATGTCCTTGTCGGTGAAGCCGGTGCCGCAGTTGCCCACGTAGGCAAGCTCTCCGCCGCGCCAGACGCCGAGCACGAGCGAGCCGACGCGGCCCGAGCGCCGGCCCTGGCCCTTCGTGTAGCCGGCGATCACGAACTCCTGCCGGCCGTGCGTCTTGACCTTCAGCCACTCGCGCGTGCGCTTGCCCTGCCTGTAGGGCGAGTCCGCGCGCTTCGCAATCACGCCCTCGAGCCGCTGCTTCAACGCCGCCTCGAACAGCGCCTTGCCGTCCTCGAAGGCCTCGGACAGCCGAACCGTCGTGTTCCGCCGGTCGAGCAGCGTCTCCAGCCGCGCGCGGCGCTCGGCGAGCGGGAGATCGACGAGCGGCTTGCCCTCGACCTCGAGCACGTCGAAGACCTCGTACACGATCGGCGTCCCGGGCTTCCCCTGCTGCATCGCCGAGAAGCTCGGGCGGCCGTTCTCGTCGAGCGCGCAGATCTCGCCGTCCAGCACCAGCGCTGGCGACTTCGTCGCCCGCGCTAGCTGGCTCGCGATCGTCCGGAAGCGTTCTGTGAGGTCGTTGCCGTTGCGACTGACCAGGCTGGCCTCGCCGCCGCGAATATAGGCCAGCGCCCGGTAGCCGTCCCACTTGACCTCGAACAGCCAACCCGGCCCGCTCGGCAACTCCTCCGCGAGCGTCGCCAACATCGGCTGATACTCACGGGCTATCCGAACCGGGGCGGAGCCCCGGTTCGGAGTGATGTCGTCGCGCTTCCGGATTAGCAGCCAATTCTTGGGGTCCCCGTCCAGCTTCGCCGGCACGAGCGTCCACAGCCCCCGGAGGCGGTCGCCCTCGAGGCGCACGGTGAGGCCGCCGTCCTTCTTCTCCTCGACCAGCTCGTACGTGCCCCGGTCCCAGATCTCGACCGTGCCGGCGCCGTACTCGCCCTTCGGGATCTCACCCTCGAAGGTCGCGTAGTCGAGGGGGTGGTCCTCGACGTGGACGGCAAGGACACGCTGTCCCGCCTCGAGCGGGATGCCCTTCGGAACGGCCCAGCTGGCCAGCGCCCCGTCGCGCTCGAGCCGGAAGTCGTAGTGGAGCCGGCGTGCGTCGTGGCGCTGGACGACGAAGATCGGCTTGCGGCCGCGTTTCCTGGAGCCGCCGGGCTCGCGGCGGGCGACCGGCACAGGCTCAGGCGTTCGTTTCGGGTCGCGCTTCCTGCGGTACTCGCCGAGATCAGCTCGCGGCATGGCAGGAAGTGTCCCTCAATCGAGGCTGGGAGACGCGGTGGTGGACAGTTTCTGGGGACGAATTCAGCCTCATTGCGGCCTGGTGCGTGTACCCCGGCCCATCCGGGCGTCACACCTCCTGCAAATAGCGGGCTTTGGGTTTCCGAGCGGTGTCCAAACGGTCAAAAAAGGGGGATACCAGCCGGGGAAAAGCCTGTGGAGAGTGTGGAATCTCCCCGCAAAAACGGGATCGTTATGCGAAGACACCCATCCCGCGGAACTTGTCACGGCGCGCACGCACCAACGCGTCCCCGGACGTGCCCTCGAGCTCGTCCAGGGCCTCCCCGAGCGACTCCTCGAGCAGCTTCGCGGCCTCGTCCCAACTGTTTTGGGCCCCTCCGTCGGGCTCCGGCACGATCGCGTCGATCACCCCTAACTCCAGGCAATGGGGCGCGTCCGGCTTGAAGGCAGCCGCCGCTTTGCGCGCCTCGCCGGCGTCGCGCCAGAGGATCGCCGCGCATCCTTCGGGCGAGATCACCGAATAGATCGCGTTCTCCTGCATCAGCACGCGGTCTGCGAGGGCGATCGCGATCGCTCCGCCCGACCCGCCCTCGCCGATCACACACGCGACCGTGGGCACGCGAAGCCGCGCCATCAGCGCCTGCGACCGTGCGATCGCCCCGCCCTGACCGTGCTGCTCGGCGGCGACGCCCGGGTAGGCACCGGGCGTGTCGACGAGGCTGATCACCGGGAAGCCGTGCCGGTCCGCGAGCTCCATCGCGCGCATCGCCTTGCGGTACCCCTCGGGGTAGGGCATGCCGAACTGCCGCTTCGTCCGCTCCTGGATGTCGCGGCCCTTCTGCTGGCCGACGAGCACGACGGTGCGGCCGTCGAAACTGCCCAGGCCGGTGACCATCGCGCCGTCGTCCGCGCGTCCACGGTCACCGTGCAGCTCGACCCAGTCGCCGACGAGGCGCTCGACGTAGTCGAGCGTGTACGGCCGGTCCGGGTGGCGCGCGAGCTCGACCGAGCGCCAGATCTCCTCGTCGGTCGGTTCCGCCTGAAGCTGCTCGAGCTGCCGCTGGAGCCGCTCGAGCTCTCCCGAGAGCTTGGCCGTGCCGATCAGCGAGAGGTTCCGGAGCCTGCTCAGCCGCTCGCGCAGCCGGCGCTCGGCCTCACCCGGCATTGCCGAAGAGTCGAAGCAGGCGGCCGACGAAAGGGCGCAGCTCGCCGCGGGGCACGATCGCGTCGAGGTGGCCGAAGCGCAGGTTCGACTCGGCGAGGCCGAAGTCGTCGGGCAGCTTCTCGCGCGTCGTCTGCTGGACGACACGCGGGCCGGTGAAGGAGATCAACGCGCCGGGCTCGGCCACGGTGACATCGCCCAGACTCGCAAAGCTCGCGAGCACGCCGGCCGTCGTCGGATGGGCGAGGATGTTGATCAACGCGACCCGCTGGTCGTGCAGGTCCTCGACCGCGCACACTGTCTTCGGCAGCTGCATCAGCGAGAGGATGCCTTCCTGCATCCGAGCACCACCGGACGCGGTCACGGAGACGAGCGGGACCCGCCGCTCCACGGCCCCCTCGCAGGCGCGCACGAACTTCTCGCCGACGACGCTGCCCATCGACCCGCCCATGAACGCGAAGTCCATTACCGAGAGCTCGCACGGCTCGCCATCGATCTCGGCGCGACCGATCATGATCGCGTCCCCCTCGCCCGTCTTCAGCTCGGCTTCGGCAAGCCGTTCCGTGTAGGGCCGCAGATCGAAGAAGCCGAGCGGGTCGGTCGAGCGCAAGTCGGCCTCTTCCTCCGCGAAGGAGCCCGGGTCGACGAGCTGCTCGATGCGCTCGGGGGCGCTGAGCGGGAAGTGGTGCCCGCATTGCGGGCAGACGCCCAGGTGCCGGTCGAGCTCGTCCTCACGGTAGTGCGACCCACACGCAGGGCAGGTGTTCGGGTGCTTCCCGTCCCCAGAGCCCGTCCTGGAACCCCCTTTGTGCTCGATCGACACGTCGATACGCGGCTGTGAACTCATGACCTCGGATCTTAGACCCGCCTTCGCGAGCGGGCGGTTACAGGCCCAGCGCCGCGCACAGGCGGACGGCGGGCTCGAGGTTTCGCGGGTCGGGGACCAGGCCTGTGAGCCCGGCGCCAACGAGAGTCGAGTTGCGCGCGATCCCGCGCAGCAGCTCCTCCGCCTCGGCGACCGAGATGCCGCCGGGCTCGGGCATCCACGCCGACACCTCGGCCTCGTCCAGGCCGTCGAAGTCGATTGCCACGTAGACCCCGTCAACGCCGCTCAGCGCGCGGTCGACAGCGTGCTTGCCGGTATGGATGCCGCTGTCGTGGATGAACTCGCGCTCCGGCGGATCGAGGTTGCGCGCCCCGACGAGCGCGACGTTCTCGGCGTCGACGGCGCCGGAGTCGAGCAGCATCCGCAGCGGCATTCCCCACTCGTTGCCGGACGGCGAGGTCTCGGGCGTGTTCAGATCGCCGTGGGCGTCGATCCAGACGATCGCGATGCGGTCGTAGCGGGCGGCCAACCCTTCGACGGCACCGACGTGCGAGCAGCAGCACCCGCCAAGGATGAGGGGCCGCTCTGGGAGCTCGGACGCGAGCACGAGCGACTGCTCGCCCAGCGAGTCCTCCGCGACGACGGCGGTCTCCGGGTACGGAAGGTCCAGCGAGGCGGCCTCCGCCATCGCCTCACCGCCCGTGCCCCAGGCTCGGGGAACGCGAACGAGGCCCGCGGCGAACTCGCTCCCGCAGGCGTGGCACTGATACTCGGGCCCGAGCGCGACGGCGGTGAACGTCTTGCAATGAGGGCACTTCGCGCGGAGGCGCGACACGCCCAAAGGCTACATGCGCTTCTCGTAGACGGCGGCCTGCCAGGCTACGCCCATGCCGATTCTCTCATACAGGTGGGTCTGCCGAGCGTGCCGACCCAGCCCACGCCGAACCGAAAGGTGTTGATCTCGGCAGCCACGACCTCGTCCCCCTCACGGACGAGGTAGACGAGCGAGGGGTCCCACCAAGCGCGGCCGAATACATGGCGCTGCCAGTGTTCGAGATCGCGGCGACGTCCCCGGCATCGGCGGTGGGTTGCCGGCCGGGAGGTGAACGGCTCGGGCGGCCTCACGCCGGGACGAGCTCGTCGAGCGCGTCCGCGAGGCCGCCCAGGTCGGTGAGCTCGCGGGTGGGCGCCGGGCCGGCCCGCTCCCCGAGCCGGTTGATCCAGACGGAGCGGAGGCCCATCTCGTTCGCAGGCGCGATGTCGTGGAAGAGGCTGGCGGCGACGTGGACGTGCTTGGCGCGATCGGCATGCGTGCGCGCGAAGAACTCCTGCCAGTGCCGGTGGCCCGGCTTGTACGAGCCGATCTCGGAGGCGACGATCGTCTGGTCGAACGGCACGCCGATCCGCGCCTTCGAGGCGGCGATGAAGTCGCGGTCGGTGTTGGAGAGGATCGCCAACCGCCAGCCGCGCGAGCGGGCCTGCTCGAGCGCGTCGGGAACCTCCGGGAACGGCGACCAGGCGGGGAGCGACCGGGCCAATGCATCCCCCTCGCCGTCGGAGAGCGCGAGCCCCTCGCTGTCGGCCAGCCGCTCGAGCGTCAGCCTCAGCACGTTGCGATACGCGAGCTCCGGATCCTCGGCCTGCACCTCGGGCTCGAGCTCGTGGTAGCGCTCGAGCAGCCGCGGGGCGGCCGCGTCCCCGAAGAGCCGCGCCAGCTCTCCGCCGATCCCACCGTTCCAGTCGATCAGCGTCCCGTAGCAGTCGAAGGTCGCCCAGCGATCGGGCGTGGGCTGGGCCACTTACTCGAACCGCTCGAGGACGATCGACGAGTTGTGCCCGCCGAACCCGAACGAGTTCGAGATCGCCACCCGCACGTCCGCCGGGCGCGCCTCGTTCGGGATGTAGTCGAGGTCGCACTCCGGGTCGGGCACCTCGTAGTTGATCGTCGGCGGCAGCGTCCCACGGTGGATCGCCAGTGTCGAGAAGATCGCCTCGACCGCACCGGCGCCGCCGAGGCAGTGCCCCGTCGAGCCCTTCGTCGAGGAGATCGGCGTCTTGAGCGCGTTCTCCTCCCCGAGCGCCAGCTTCATCACCCGCGTCTCGGCTGCGTCGCCGAGCGGCGTGGAAGTGCCGTGCGCGTTGACGTAGTCGACCTCCGAGGCGTCCACGCCCGCGTCGGTCATGGCCATCTGCATCGACCGGGCGGGATTCAACCCGGTCGGGTCCGGCTCGGTGATGTGCTGCGCGTCCGACGAGACGCCGTAGCCCGAGAGCTCCGCGTAGATCTTCGCGCCGCGCGCCTTTGCGCGCTCGAGCTCCTCGAGCACGAGCACCGCGCCGGCCTCGCCCATGACGAAACCGTCGCGCCCCAGGTCGAACGGCCGGCTGGCACGTTTCGGGTCTTCGTTGCGGCGGGACAGCGCGCGCATCGCGCCGAAGCCGGCGATCCCGACCTCCGTCACGGGCGCCTCGGTCCCGCCGCAGAACATGACGTCGGCACGTCCGAGACGGATCGCGTCAGCACCTTCGCCGATCGCCATGTTCGAGGCCGCGCAGGCGGTGCACTGGGCGCTGAGCGGGCCGCGCGTGCCGAGCTCGATGGAGACCCAGCCGGCGCCGAGGTTCGGGATGATCGCGGGGATCGAGAACGGGTTCACGCGGTCCGGGCCGCGCTCGCGCAGCTGTGTGTGGCAGTCCTGGAAGGACTGGAGACCCCCGATCCCGGTCGCGATCGACGCGCCGATCCGGTCGGGCTCCTTGGAGATGTCGATCCCGCAGTCCTCCTCAGCCTGCCGTGCCGCGGCAACGGCCATCTGGGCGAACCGGTCCATCCGGCGGGCGGTCTTGTGCTCGATCCAGTTCGTCGGGTCGAAGTCCTTCAGCTCGCAGGCGAAGCCGACGAAGTATCCGGTCGGGTCGAACTGCGTGATCCGGGCCGCGCCCGACTGGCCGGAGACGAGGTTCTGCCACGACGTCTCCACGTCGTTACCCAGGGGCGTTACCGCCCCCAATCCGGTGATCACGACTCTGCGACGCCCGTTGACGCTCATCACATTCCCAGTCCGCCGTCGACGAGCAGCACCTCGCCGGTCACGAACGAGGCCTCGTCTGAGCAGAGGAAGCGTACCGCCCCGGCCACGTCGTCCGGCGTGCCGAGCCGTGCGAGCGGCGTATTGGCCAGGATCGCCTGCTGCACCTCCTCCGGTAGAGCATCGGTGAGCGTCGTCTGGATGTAGCCGGGCGCGATCACGTTCGCGCGCACACCCCGAGAGGCGAGCTCCCTGGCGAGCGACTTCGTGAAGCCGATGATCCCCGCCTTCGAGGCCGCGTAGTTCGTCTGCCCCGGGTTGCCGTGGACGCCGACGACGCTCGACAGGTTGACGATCGAGCCCGACCGGCGGCGCATCATCCCCCGAGCCGCCGCCCGGCAGGTGTGGAACACGCCGCCGAGGTTCACGTCGATCACGGTGCTCCAGTCCTCGTCGGACATGCGCGCGATCAGCCCGTCCCGGGTAAGCCCGGCGTTGTTGACGAGGATGTCGAGATCGCCCGCCTCCTCGACCAGTCGAGCCGCCTGCTCGGGATCGCCCACGTCTGCCCGAACGGCACGACCGCCGATCTCCCCCGCGACCGCCTCCGCCTCGTCGGCGCCGCTGCGGTAGCCGACCACGACCTGCGCCCCCGCCCGGGCGAGCTCGACCGCGATCGCGCGACCGATCCCGCGCGAGGCACCGGTGACGAGCGCGAGCTTGCCCTCGAGCCTGCAGAAGGTCCCCGCTCCGGCGCCGGCAAAGCCGGCACCTCCGCTTCTTGGCGGCTCCGTCAAGTCTACGCCGCTGTCAGGCAGCTGCGATTGCCTCCTTGACCTTCTCCAGCGAGCCGAGGTCGTTGACGGAGATCGCGTTCACGCTGCGGTCGATTCGCTTGACCAGCCCGGAGAGAACGTTGCCCGGGCCGACCTCGACGAACGTGCGCACGCCCTCCTTCACCAGCCCGGAGGCAGCCTGGGTGAACCGGACCGGCGCCGTCAACTGGTCGACGAGCAGCGCGCCCATCCGTTGCGCCTCCTCGAAGCGGGCAGTGACGGTGGACATGAAGGCAGCCTGCGGCTCGCCGAACTTGACCGCCTCGATCGCCGGCCGCAGCCGCTCGGCGGCGCGGGCGACGAGCGGCGAGTGAAACGCGCCCGAGACCTTGAGCTTGACCGTGCGCCGGGCGCCCGCCTCCTCCGCGGTCGCGCAGCACTCGTCGACGGCGTCGTGCTCGCCGGAGACGACGATCTGGCCCGGGCAGTTGTAGTTCGCCGGCCAGACCCCGAGGATCTTGCGGCAGATCTTCTCGACCACCTCGTCGTCGAGGCCGAGGATCGCCGCCATTGAGCCGGGCCGCTCCTTCGCCGCCTCGGCCATCGCGAGCCCGCGCTCGCGGACGAGGCGAATCGTCTCGACGACACCGACGGAGTCGGCCGCGGCCAGCGCGGCGAACTCGCCGACGGAGTGGCCGATCACGTAGGCGGCCTCGATCCCGCGGGCGCGCAGCGCCGCGAGCATGGCGAGGCTCGTCGCGACGAGCGCCGGCTGCTGTACCTCGGTCTCGACCATCTCGTCCAGTGGGGTGTCGAAGCAGAGCCGCCGCAGGTCGAGCCCGCTGGCCTCGCTCCCGCGCTCGAACACGGCCATCGCCTCGGGCACGGCCTCGGCGATGTCGCGTCCCATTCCCTGCCCGAGGGAGCCCTGTCCCGGGAAGCAAAAGGCGATCTTGGTCATGACTCCTCCGTCCAGTTCATTACCGCCGAACCCCACGTTAGCCCCGCGCCCATCCCCGTCATCAGCACCGTATCGCCCTCGTGCACGCGGCCCTCCGCGAGCGCATCCGCCAGCGCCATCGGGATCGACGCTGACGAGGTGTTGCCGTATCGATCCACGTTCACGACCACCCGGTCCTCCGAGATCCCGAGCTTGGCAACGGCATGATCGATGATCCTGACGTTTGCCTGGTGGGGAACATAGACGTCCACGTCCTCGATCGACAAGCCTGCCTGCTCGAGCACGTGCTCGGCCGAGCTGACGAGCACCCGTGTCGCGAACTTGAAGACCTGGCGGCCGTTCATGTGCACATAGTGATCGCCCCTCGCGACGCTCTCGGCCGTGGTCGGGATCCGGGAGCCGCCGGCGGGCAGGGTCAGGTCGACGCCGCCGGCCCCGTCGGCGCCGAGCTCGAAGGCGAGGAAACCGCCGCTCTCGACCGGCTCGATCACCGCCGCACCCGCCCCGTCACCGAAGAGGACGCAGGTCGACCGGTCGGCGAAGTTCATCAGCTTCGAGAGCACGTCGGCACCGACAACGAGCGCGTGCTTGCTGAGCCCCGAGCTGACCAGACCGTACGCCTGGACGAGCCCGTACATGAAGCCGGTGCAGCCGGCGGAGAGGTCGTAGGCGCCGGCTTCGCCGGCGCCTAGCTGGTCCGCCATGATCGCCGCGGTGGAGGGAAACATCATGTCCGGCGTCACCGTGGCCACGATGAGTAGGTCAACGTCTCCGCCTGAGATGCCGGCTTGCTCCAGCGCTGCACGCGCAGCGGGCAGCGCTATGTCGGAGAGCGCCTCGTCGTCGGCCGCGAAGCGGCGTTCCTTGATCCCGGTCCTCGTGGTGATCCACTCGTCTGACGTGTCGACGAGCTGTGCCAGCTCCTCGTTCGTCACCACCCGCTCGGGCACATGGCAGCCGAGGCCCGTGATCGAGACGTGGACGCCGTCCGCAGTGCCGATCATGCGGACGCGGTTGCGAAGGTCAGCGTGCCACGAACGGCAAGCTCGTCACCGACGCGGGCGACCGCCTTGCCGCGGCCGACCGGCCCGCGCGCGGCCTCGAGCTCGCAGACGAGCGTCAGCTCGTCGCCCGGCTCGACGATCCGCTTGAAGCGAACACCGTCGATGCCTGCGAAGAGCGCCAGCTTGCCGCGGTTCTCCTCGAGCGAGAGGGCGGCGACCGCACCTGCCTGCGCCAGCGCCTCGACCATGATCACCCCAGGCATGATCGGCCGGCCCGGGAAGTGCCCTGGGAAGAACCATTCGTCGCCCCGCACCTGCTTCCGGGCGACGACGCGGGCGCCGGGCTCGAGCTCGAGCACCTCGTCGAGGAAGAGAAACGGGTCGCGGTGCGGGATGATCTGCTCGATCACCTCGCGGCCGAAGGGTGCCTGCGGAGTCATGCCTCTTCTGCCAGCCGGTCACGCAGCGAGTTCCTCGCCCGATGCGCGTAGCACTTCGCCGTGCCGACGGGAATGCCGTCACGCGCAGCGATCTCGGCAAAGGACCAGTCGAAGGCGTCCTTGAGCACGACCACCCGTGCCTGCCGGGCCGAGATCGAGCCCAGCTCGGCGGAGAGCTCGGACCGGAGCTCCGAGAGCACCAGCGCCTGCGCCGGGTCGCCGTCGGCGGCGACGCGCCGGTCCTCGAACAGCGGCTCGCAGCGGCGCGAGCGCTGCCGTATGGCGACATCGCGGCACGTGTTCACCACGAGCCGGTGGAGCCAGGTCGTGAACTGCGACTCTCCGCGGAACTGGCGGATGCGGACGCACAGCTTCGCGAGCGCGTCCTGGGCCGCGTCGCGCGCGTCCTCAGGATCGGAGAGCAGATGTGTGGCGAGGCGCTCGACGCGCGGGGCGTGGCGCTCGCAGAGGGCCGCGAGGGCCTCCCGGTCACCGTCCTTCGCTCTCTGCACCAAGATCGGGTCGCTCAGCTTCTCGTAGACGAGCGGCCCGGCGGGCCGCAGCTCGATCTTCTGACGGCGAGGGCGCCCGAGCGGTTGCACGACCCGAGTCTAGTGGCCGTCAGTGCGCGATCGTGAACGGCGTTGCATGCCTGCTGACCCCGAAGGGGCCGTTGACGATCACGGCCGCCTCGTACGAGCCGTCGGGAGCGCTGCCGCTCGGCGTGGTGCCGTCCCAGAAGACCTGTGACGCGCCGGAGGGTAGCTCCCCGGCAAAGACGGGCGCAAAGACCGAGCCGGCCTGCTCGATCTGCACGGTCACGGTCGCCGCGACCGCGAGCGAGAAGCCGATCCCCAGCGTGTCGTCGGCTCCGTCGCCGTTCGGCGTCACGAGCTGCGTGGTCAGGGACAGGCCCGAGAGCGTCCGGTCGAGGGCGAAGGGCGCCGTCAGGCTGCCGGTG
>Ga0137369_10006029_pt1 | contig 12279 bp, 10 predicted proteins | sample SagtaG_12_FD_104918 | JGI IMG/M metagenome (GOLD analysis project Ga0137369, IMG submission 104918) | Vadose zone soil microbial communities from Sagehorn Ranch, Mendocino, California, USA - Sage1_L_113_16 metaG | ecosystem: Environmental > Terrestrial > Soil > Vadose zone | place: USA... | reverse complement strand
GACCGAGCAAACCATCACCTACGAGGACGCCGGGTCGCACGAGCTCGAGGGCAAAGGCGGGCTCTACCCGCTCTTCCGCGCGCTCAGGGTCGTCTCCGGCGCGCGCGGCTCGCTCAAGGCCGAGGGGCTCGAAGCCCCCTTCGTCGGCCGTGACCGCGAGCTCCGCCTGATCAAAGAGCTCTTCCACGGCTCCGTCGACGACAGGACGGCGCATCTCGTATCGATCATCGGGATCGCGGGCATCGGCAAGTCCCGGCTGGCCTGGGAGTTCTTCAAGTACATGGACGGGCTGCCGCAGATCACGTACTGGCACCGCGGACGCTGCCTCTCCTACGGCGAGGGCGTCACCTACTGGGCGCTCGCGGACATGGTCCGCATGCGCTGCCGGATCTCCGAGGACGAGCAGCCTGCGTCCGCGCTCGAGAAGCTCCAAGCCGTACTGAGCGAGCACGTGCTCGACGAGGACGAGCGGCGCTTCGTCGAGCCGCGCGTCGCGCACCTGCTCGGCCTCGAGGAGCGGACGAGCTACGAGCGGGACGACCTGTTCTCGGCCTGGCGCGTCTTCTTCGAGCGGCTCTCCGAGGTCAATCCGCTCGCCATGGTGTTCGAGGACATGCAGTGGGCGGACGACTCGCTGCTCGACTTCATCGACTACCTGCTCGAGGGCTCCCGCTCCCAGCCGATCTTCGTCTGCACGCTGGCCCGGCCGGAGATCTACGAACGGCGTCCGACGTGGGGCGCGGGTCAGCGCAGCTTCACCTCGCTGCACGTCGAGCCGCTCGCGCAGGCCGCGATGGAGCAGCTGCTGGACGGGCTCGTCCCCGGCCTCCCGGACGAGCTGCGCGGGCAGATCCTCGCGCGGGCCGAGGGCGTCCCGCTCTACGCCGTGGAGACGGTGCGGATGATGCTCGACCGCGGCGCGCTGGTGCAGGACGGGCCCGTCTACCGGCCCGCCGGCCCGATCGCGTCGCTCGAGGTGCCGGAGACGCTGCACGCGCTCATCGCGGCACGGCTGGACGGCCTCGCGCCGGAAGAGCGCCGGGTCCTCCAGGACGCGGCCGTGCTCGGCAAGAGCTTCTCGAAGCAGGCGCTTTCGAGGCTCTCCGGTCTCGGCGACGAGGAGCTGGAACCCGTCCTGCGCTCGCTCGTGCGCAAGGAGGTGCTCTCCGTGCAGGCCGACCCGCGCTCGCCGGAGCACGGGCAGTACAGCTTCGTCCAGGACCTGCTCCGCTACGTGGCCTACGAGACGCTGTCCAAGCAGGAGCGGCGCTCACGCCATCTTGCGGCCGCCGCCCATCTCGAGTCGGCCTTCGGCGACGAGGAAGAGATCGTCGAGGTCGTCGCGTCGCACTACCTCGACGCCTACCGGGCCGCTCCGGACGCGCCGGACGGAGGTGAGATCAAGGTGAAGGCGCGCGAGATGCTCGCGCGTGCGGGCGATCGCGCAGGCTCGCTCGCGGCTGCTCGAGAGGCGCAGCGCTACTTCGAGCAGGCGGCGGAGCTCGCCGACGACGCGATCACGTGCGCCGGCCTGCAGGATCGCGCCGGGCAGATGGCCTGGCGCCGAGGGCGGGCGGAGGAAGCGCGGGCGCTGCTCGACCAGGCCCATTCCACGTTCGAGCAGGCGGGCCTCGCGCACCGGGCGGCAGGCGTCTCCGGCCGGATAGCGGACATCGACTTTCGCGAAGGCCATGTCGGCGAGGCGGTCGTCCGGGTCGAGCGCGCGCTGCAAACGCTCTCCACGGACGATCCCGACGAGGAGGTCGCCCGGGTCGCCGCCCAGCTCGGGCGCTACCTCGTGCTCCAGGGCCGGCACGTTGCAGCCGCGCCTCACCTCGAGCTCGCGCTCGCCCTCGCAGAAGGCTTCGACTTGACGGAGACATTCGCGCAGGCTCTGATCAGCAAGAGCCTCATGCTGAACCACGTGAGTCGTTTCCGCGAGTCCGAGATCCTCCTCCAGGCCGCGCTCGAGATCGCGGCCGGAGCCGACCTTCCGGGGCCTGCGGCACGCGCCTTGAACAACCTCGCTGTCGTCTACGAGTCGCGCGACCGCTATGCCGACGCGATCGCTGCGACGCAGCGGGCGCTCGAATTCCTCAAGCGGACGGGCGACCGCGTGCTCGAGAAGAGCCTGCGGGCCGGCTCGATCAGCACGCTCGTGCTCCTCGGCCGTTGGGAAGAGGCGTACGGTGTCTTCGCGGAGCTCGAGGGGCCCGAGCTCGCCGAAGTCGGTGGCGTCATGCACGCCATTTACGTCCTCGAGATCGCGTGCCGGCGGGGACGTGTCGCGGAAGCGAGGGAGCAGCTGCAGCGCTATCCGCAACTCGCAGTGTCATCCGACGATCCGCAGATTCGGACGAGCTACGCCCTCCACGAGGCGATGATCGCTCGGATGGAGGGAAATCCGCGCAGCGCCCTGGAGATGGTGGATCGCGAGCTTCTCAAAGCGCTCGAGGAACTCGGGATCTCCTTCCTCACGACCAAGCTGCTGGCGGTCGAGGGGCTCGAGGCCGCGTTCGAGCTCGGTGATACGGCGAAGGTGGAAGAGCTGCTCGAGATCGTCGAGCGCTACCGGCCGGGCGAGCGGCCGCCGCTGCTGAACGCCCAAGCCGCTCGTTTTCGGGCGAAGCTGGCCGGGCCCGCACCGGAGGCCGAGCGTAGCTTCAAGCAGGCGGTTGAGATCTTTCGCGAGCACCACCTGATCTTCTGGCGGGCGGTGACGCAGCTCGAGCACGCAGAGTGGCTGAGCGCGCAGGCCCGCGTCTCGGAAGCGGAGCCGCTGCTGGCGGAGGCGCGGGAGACCTTCGATCGGCTCGAAGCACAACCCTGGTCGGAGCGAGCGGAGGCCGTCGGCGGAATCGAAGCCCGGCGTCCGCAGCCGGTCGCCTGAGCGGTTAGATACGCCCATCCCTCCAACGCTCGGAAAGGAGCGTCCCATGTCCGACCGCAGTAGCCTTCTCTGGCCGGCGGCGATCCTCGCCCTCGCCGCCCTCGCCCTTGCCGTCAACCTGACCGGGGTCGCCGGCGCCGGGACCAGCTCGGCCCGGAGCACCCCCCGCATCGTGCGCGGGTACGTCAGTGTCTTCAACAATTCGGGCCAGGGCTACACGTTCACCCACACCCGCACGACCATCAACGGGCGTATCCACGTGGACTTCGTGGTGACCTTCGGCACGCATTTCAGCTCGCATCCAGTCGTGGTTGCCGCTCCGGAGCACAGCTGCACCAACTTCACCCGTGAGAACGCGGAGACGACCAAGTCCGGCTTCAAGGCACACCTGACCGGCTGCGCGGCTTTCACCTTCGTCGCCCTCGAGTCGTACGGCGACTGACGCCGATGATGTATCCGATCCTCGTGATCCTCCTCGACGGGCTCGGCGACCGCGCGCACGCCGTGCTCGGTGGACGCACCGGGAACGAGGCCGCGACCACGCCGAACCTCGACCGGCTCGCGCACGAGGGCTCGTGCGGGGTCATCTACTCCGTCGGCCCCGGGCGCGCTCCGTCGAGCGAGGTCGCCCACTGGGCGCTGCTCGGCTACCGGCCGGAGGAGTCGCCGGGCCGCGCCGTCTTCGAAGCGCTCGGGCACGGACGGGAGGTCGATCCGGACGAGGTCTTCGCCTTCGCCGCGCTCCGCCCGGCCGAGCGGCGCGAGGACGGCCTCTGGCTGACGGGCCGCCCCCGCTACGGTGAGGACGAGGAGGACGCCGCTGCGCTCGTCGCAGCCTGCGACGGGCTCGAGGTGGACGGCCTTCGCTTCTCGCTCGAGCACCTCCGCCGCGGCGAGGCGATCCTGCGCGTCTCCGGCGAGGCCGACGAGCGCGTGACGGACTCGGACGCCTTCTTCCGCGACCGCTACCCGATGCTGCGCCCGCAGGCCCTCGTCCCGGAGGCCGCACCGACTGCGGCGGCCGCCGAGCAGTGGACGCGGCGGACGATGGAGATCCTCGAGGCCCACCCGGTGAACGCCGGCCGTGCCGAGCGCGGGCTACCGGCGCTCAACGTGATCACGCTCAAGTGGTGGGGGCGGCCCAAGCAGGTTCCAACGTTTCGAGAGCGTCACGGCCTGCGCGGGACGTTCATCGCCGAGTCGGCGTTCCTGCGCGGGCTGGCAGCGGCGATCGGTCTCGAGACGATCGAGGCTCCGGAGACGAAGGATCCGCGCGGTGACCTCCGCGTCCGGCTTGCGCTCGCCGACGAGCGCCTGGACGCGGGCGACACGTTCGTCTTCGTCCACCTGAAGGCGACGGACGAGGCGGGTCACACGAAGGATCCGCGCGCCAAGCAGCGGACGATCGAGCTGCTCGACTCCGAGCTCGGCGCCCTGCCGCTCGACCGGGCAGTCGTCTGCGTCACCGGCGACCATTGCACGCCGGCCTCGCCGGAGGTGATCCATTCCGGCGATCCCGTGCCGTTCGTGCTGGCGGGCCCGGGCGTGCGCGCCGACTCGGTGCGCAGCTTCGGGGAGCTCGATTGCGCGGCCGGCATCCTCGGCCAGCTGCGCGGGCCGGACATGATGCCGGTGCTCCTGAACGCCGCCGACCGCCCGCTCTACCTCGGCTCGCGGCCGACGCCTTTCGACGGCGCCGACGGCTACCCGGACATCCTTGAGCCGCTCACCTAGGGGGCGCGGACGTCTTCGAGCTCGGGCGGCCGCGCGCGCACGCTGCGAATGCTTCGCGTCGAAAGCGCCGCGCCGTTGACGAGGGTGATGATCGCGAAGGCCGCCCACAGCGTGGGCGAACCAGTCATAGGCGGTGACTCGGGAGAGTGACTGAGCAGGAATCTGCTGCTGCAGCGTCGTCTCCCAGATCGCGTTGCCGATCATCAGGCCGGCTCCCGCGACGCAACCCGCCGCCGCAACCCCGATCGCCGGCGCGTGGAGTGCGAGCAGCGCGCTCGGGAGCCCGAAGGGCAGATAGCCGAGGAAGCTGGCGAAGAACGGCCGCCGCGGGCGTATGCGTAAGGCGATGAGACCACCGACGAACGAGCCGGCGCTGAATGCGGACAGGATCAACGCCCACGCGCCGGGGCCGCCGAGCGATGTCTTCGAGATCGCGGCCCCGAGGACGAAAAACGGGGCGGACATCATGTTCGCGGCCGACGCCGCCAGAACTCCCAGCCAGAGCCACGTCCGCGAGCGGACCTCCTGCCACCCATCGAGCAGGTCTCGGATGAAGGACTGTGCGGGCAGGCGCTGGTGCGGGGGCAGCTCGAGCCGGGCGAGGAAGAGCGCGCTCACGCCGAAGGTGGCGGCGTCGACGGCAAGCGCGTAGCCCGAACCGATTGTTGCGACGAGCGCCCCCGAGATCGCCGGCCCGGCGATGCCGCCAGCCGCCATCGAGATCCCCCGGAGCACGTTTGCCTGCTGGAGTCGCCCGGGGCTGACGATCGCCGGAGTCAGTCCGGTCAGCGCGGGGTTGAAGAACGCGGTTGCGCCCCCGTTCACGGAGGCGAGGACGATCAGCTGCCATAGGCGCGCTTCGCCGGAGATCAGCAGGGCGGCGGTCAGCCCCTGGCCGCCGAGACGGATGACGTCTGCGCCGAGCATCACCAGCACGCCGCGAGAGCCGATCCGCGAAGACCCCGCCGACGAGGAGGAAGCCGATCAGCGGAATCGACCTGGCGGCGAAGACGAAGCCGAGATCCGAGACGGATCCGGTCAGATCGAGGATCGCGAACGAGAGCGCCACCGCGACCATCCCGTCGCCGAGCAGCGACGTCGACTGGCCGATGAAGAAGAGGCGGAACTGGCGCTCCTGGAGCGCGCCGAGCCTCGCGGCGAGATCCATGTGCTTCGTAAGCTACTGACGGATGCACGTCGAAACGAGCATCGCCTCACGCGTCCGCGCCTTCGAGGTCTCGCCGGCTCTGTTCCGCACGCTCGCGCTCGCGACCGCGGCGATCCTGTACGCGATCGTCGTCACCGGCGCCACCGTCCGCTTGACCGCCTCGGGGCTCGGCTGCGACCACTGGCCGGGCTGCCAGGCCGGGCAGCCGTTCCCGGAGAAGGGCTACCACTCGTACATCGAGTTCGGGAACCGCCTCGTCGGCGGGATCGCGATCGTCGCGGCGCTCCTCGCCGCGCTCGCTGCGATCCGCGCTCCCCGGCTTCCGCGCTACGCACGCTGGACGGCCGCGGCCGTCTTTGCGGGAACGCTCGCGCAGGCGCCGCTCGGGTACCTGACGGTCAGGTTCCACCTCAACCCGTACCTCGTCATTTCCCACTTCCTGCTCTCGGCGCTCGTGCTAGCCGGCGCGGTCGTCGTCGCGCTCGCCGCGGTCGGAGCCGAGCGGGGGACGGCGGAGCCGTTCGTCCCCAGGGAGCTGCGCGCCGCCGCGCTCGCCGCGGCGGGCGGGTGCCTCGTCCTGCTCGTGAGCGGGACGGTCGCCACGGCCTCGGGCCCCCATCCGGGGGACTCCTCGAAGATCCACCGGCTCTGGCGGCTCCAGGACGCGGTCTTCGCCCACTCCGTCGGCACTGCGATCTTCGGGATCTGCTTCGTCTTCATGCTCGGCTACCTGGTCTCGCGGCGCAGCCTTTCGCCGCGGCTGCTCGCGCTGACCGTCGGCGTCCTTGGCCTCGTTGGCGTCCAGATCACGATCGGTGCGGTGCAGTACCACACGCGTCTTCCGTGGTGGCTCGTCCTGATCCACGTCGCCACGGCGGCGGCCGTGTGGACGTGGGTGGTCGCGCTCGCTGTTCTCTTCCGGCGACCGCTCGCCTGGCTCGTGCCTCGTGAATAGACTCCGGCGGGTGGCCGACGAGCTTCGGGTCCTCGAGCGGCCGGCACTGAGGCGGCCGGTGCTCGTCGCCGCCTTCAGAGGCTGGAATGACGGAGGTCAGGGCGCCTCGCTCGCGGGTGGGTATCTGGCCAAGACGTGGGAAGCCGAGCGGTTCGCCGAGATCGATCCGGAAGGATTCTTCGACTTCCAGTCGACACGCCCGCACGTCTCGCTCGTCGACGGGCTGACGCGGCGGATCGACTGGCCCGAGAACGCCTTCTACCACGCTCAACTTCCCGGCACGGATCGCGACGCCGTCCTCCTGCTCGGCATCGAGCCGAACCTGCGCTGGCGCGCCTTCACTTCGCTCGTCGTCGACTTCTGCCGCGAGCTCGGAATCGAGATGATGGTTTCGCTCGGAGCGCTGCTGGCAGACGTCCCGCACACACGCCCCTCCCCGGTCACCGGCAGCGCGACCGACCCGGCGCTCGTCGAGCAGCTCGGGCTCTCGGCCTCGCGCTACGAGGGGCCGACGGGGATCGTCGGCGTTCTCCACGACGCCTGCAGGGAGGAAGGGATCTCCTCCGTCAGCATCTGGGCCGCCGTTCCGCACTATGTCCAGCTGACGCCGAGCCCGCGGGCGGCGAAAGCACTGTGCGAGCGGTTGGGAGAGCTTCTGGAGGCGGAGATCGACGTGAGCGATCTCGACGAGGCGTCCGAGGCCTATGCCGAGCAGGTCAGCGAGGCCGTCGCCGCCGACTCGGACACCGCGGCGTACGTCGAGGAGCTCGAGCAGCGTGCGGACGAGCTCGAGCGGGAGGCCGACATCCCTTCCGGCGACGCGCTGGCCGCGGAGCTCAGCCGCTACCTACGGGAGCACGAGGCGCGCAAGCGCGAGGAAGAGGAAGACCGGCCCGAGTAGCCGGCCTAGCAGGCTGCGCAGCAAGCTTCGCCGCGCCACGTCTCGATTCCCTCGCGCACGGCCACGGCAGAGATGACGAGGGCCGCGGCGGGATCGGCCCACCACCAGCCAAGCAGCGCATTCGCGCCGAGCCCGACGAGAAGCGCGATCGAGAGATACGCGCAGACCATGTTCTGAACGCCCTCGCTCACGGTCGCGCTCGATCCGAGCCTGCTGCCAATCCGGCGCTTTGCGATTGCGAGCATCGGCATCGTCGGAGCCGTGAACGCCGCGAGCCCGATCCCGATCCAACTCACATCCGGGTGGTGGCCGCCGACGAGGGTTCGTGCCGCCTCGATCCCGACGTAGGCAGCAAGGACGAAGAAGCTGGCGGCGATGAGCTGCTGTGCTCGTCGCTCCGCGCTTTCGAGATCCGAGCGCCTGGCGCGGAAGCGCCAGAGCAACGCGAAGCCGGCGAGGGATTCGATCAGGCTGTCGAATCCGAAGCCGACCAGCGCGATCGAGGACGCGGCTATCCCCGCTCCGACGGCGATACCGAACTCGACGAAGTGCCAGGCGATCCCGCCGCGGGCAAGGAGTGTAGCCCGACGAACGAGAACTGCACGCTCACTCGGCAGGAGCTGTGGCGTCAATGCTCGAGCGCTGATCTCCATCGACCTGACGATACCGAGACTTGTCCATTCGCCCCGGGCCGGTATCCTGCTCTACCAATGAGCCTCGCGAGGCTGAGGGCGCGGCTTCCGTTCGTCGTGTTCGTCCTGCTGCTGGTGCTGGGATTGATGTTCCTCGGGTTCGCGTGCGCCTGCGCGACGGATCATCCTGGGCAGGCGGCCGATCGGGCGACCTCGGTCATCGCCGCCGCTCCGCCACTTGTCGAACTGTGGTCAGTGACCGCTGTCGGACTGATCATCCTGGCCGGCTTCGTTGTCGGCCGGGGCGCACTCCGTCCACGCTCTCTGGCCTCCCTCCAGCGGTTCCTCTTCTGATCGACGCGTCGTAGGCCTCGGTGCGCCCTCTGCTCGGGCCGCCGAGGAACTCACCGACGAGAGGAGGTACCGATGGCTCCACACGCTCCATGCGACCGTTCAGGCGAGAGGCGGCGATGAGCGGCCTTGTCGCTCTCGGTCTCGCTTTGCTCTGCCCGCTTTGATGGCGGTGATGTTCTTGATGATGCGGAAGCACCGCGGAGACGGCGGACACGACGGTCGTGACGATGACGCCTGAAACGCCTCCCGAAGACCGGGACGAGGGCGCCCCGAGAGGTCGCCGCCCGTTCGCTCGAGCCTTGCAGGGGGCCGCTCTCGCCCTCGTGCTCGGGCTGCTTGCGCTGCTCGTCTGGCGGGTAGTCAACGATGACCGCGGTGGGGCTCGCGTCGTCGCGGCAGTCAAAGCCGGCAAAAAGCCCGCAGCGCCCTCATTCGACCTGCCCGTGATCTGGGATCACGAGGAAAACTGGCCCCGTTCACTTCGTTCTGCGCTCCGCGACGGCCAGGTCACTCTGGGCGAGCTTCGTGGCTATCCCGTCGTCCTCAACTTCTGGGCCTCGTGGTGCGGGCCCTGCAGAGACGAGGCACCCAGGTTCGAAGCGTCAGCTCGCGCCCACCGCGGGCGCATCGTGTTCCTCGGCGTCGATGCGCAGGATCTGACCTCTGACGCTCGCGGCTTCGCAGAGAAGTACGGAATCAATTACGTCTCTGTCCGAGACGGCGGCGGGTCGATCCTTGGGCGCTACGGCGTCACCGGGTTTCCCGAGACCTACTTCCTCGACGCACGCGGCCGGATCGTGGTTCACAACGCAGGTGAGGTGTCCCGGTCGGAGATCGAAGAGGGCATCGCCCAGGCGAGGGAAAGCTGATGGAGCTGCGCGCCGCCGCGGCCGTCGCGGCCGCGTTGCTCGCCCTCGCAGTCGCGGGTGCGGTCTTCGCGCTCACGCGTGACCACGACGTGGCGCAGGATGCATCCACCGCGGACGTCTATCGCGGCAGCGAGCCGCCCGCCGGCCTCCGGATCCCTGCGTTTCGGCTGACCAGCTATCGAAGTCAAGGCGTGCGCTCGAGCGACCTCCGGGGGAAGGTCGTTGTCGTCACTTTCCTTGACACAGCCTGCACCGAGTCTTGTCCGATCATCGCGGGTGTAATCGGGTCGGCGTTGCCGCGTCTTTCCGCGGACGAGCGCTCCCGGGTGCAGGCGGTCGCACTCAGCGTCGACCCAAAGATTGATACACGGAGCCGAGTTCGGCGCTTCCTGTGGAGGCGAGGAGCCCTGGGGAAGCTCGACTTTCTTACCGGCCCGCTCGACGGGTTGCGGCGCGCTTGGCGCGCGTTCCACATCGTCCCGGCGGTCGAGACCGGAAATGCCGACGTCCACTCGGCCGACGTACGGGTCTTCGATCGCCGCGGCGTTTGGGTCTCCACGCTGCACCCGGGCGTCGACCTGACGCCGGCCAACCTCGTGCACGACTTGAGAACAGCGCTCGAGAGGAGCTGAAGAAGATGGCCAAGAAGGGAAAGGCCCGCCGGCCGGGCCCACGGCAGATCCAACCTCCGCAGCGGCAAACGAGACAAATCGAGTCCCGACGGCTGCTCTACGGCGCTGCGGCGGCTGGTCTGGTCGCGCTCGCAGTCGTGCTCGCGTTGACGGTGTTCAGAGGCGGGGGGAGCAACGCAGGGAAGGCGGCATCAGGCCTGCCGAACACGCCGGACTACCACTCGTTGCTCGTCAACCCGAACGATCCGCGGAAGCTGGTGCTCGGGACGCACACGGGCCTCTACGTTTCGTTGGATGGAGGCCGCCGCTGGCGCTTCGATGCACTCTCCGGCGACGATGCCATGAACCTCGCCCGCCCGGTTGGCCAGACGGTCTGGCTGGCGGGCCATCAAGTGTTCAAGAAGAGCACGGACGGCGGCGCGACGTGGAGCGATGTTCAACCGGCCGGGCTGCCGAGTCTCGACATCCACGGTTTCGCCGTCGATCCACGTAGCCCGAGCACCCTCTTCGCGGCGGTCGCCGGCCGCGGCCTGTACCGCTCCCAGGACGGTGCCCGGAGCTTCTCGCTCGTTTCTGAGCGGGTGGGCGGGAACGTGATGGCGCTTGCCGTGACGCCTGACGGGCAAATCCTCGCCGGCGACATGCAGCAGGGATTGCTCGAGAGCTCCGACGGCGGCGAGAGCTGGAAGCAGAGGCTGCAGGCTCAGCTGATCGGGCTCGCCGTCAATCCGAGCGACCCGACGCGGCTGCTTGCGGCCGGCGCCGGAATCGCGCTCTCGAAGGACGGTGGGAGGTCATGGCAATCCGTTCTCGACCTGCCGGAAGGTGTCGGGCCCCTTGCCTGGTCGAGGAGTAATCCAAAGCTCGCCTATGCGGTCGGGTTCGACCGCGTCCTCTATCGCTCAACCGACGGCGGCGAGAGCTGGAGGCCGGTCGGCGGCTAGCCGAAGGTGAAGGCGTAGCCCGAGATCCCGGGTGTGAAGCGCAGCTCGAGAATCGCGTCCTTGAGCTTGGGGTAGCGCAACAGCGTGTACAGCCGGCTGATCCCGGAGACGCGTACCGTGCGCACTTGCTTGCCGTTCACCAGCACCTGGACGCTGCCGTGCCCGCCTAGGACGAGGTAGACGTTTCGGGCGAGGAAGTGCAGCTGCAGCCGCGCGCCCTTGCCGGCGACGATCCGCTCCGCCTCGACACGCCAGCGCCCGCCGTAGGCGAGCTCGTTCTGCGGTAGCGACTTCGGCAGCGTGTACGAGGCTTCCACGCCCATCTTGATCTTTGAGCCTGCGTAGCGGTCGAGCCGCTGGAAGCCGAGGTAGGACTCGGCGGTCGTCACCGTCTGCGGGGTCGGATCGCTGAGCCGTGAGGCGACCGGCAGCCTCGTATCGGGCTCGGAGAGGAGCCGGCGGATCAGCGTCTCGGTCTTGCCGTACTCGCCTTCGCCGAAGTGGGCGTGGCGGATGTGGCCGCGCTTGTCGATCAGGTATTCGGCCGGCCAGTACTGGTTGCTATAGGCCGTCCACGTGCCGTAGTCGTTGTCGAGCGGGACGGGGTAGTGCACGCCCAACTGCTCGACGGCGCGACTCACGTTCGACGGGACGTGCTCGAACGCGAACTCGGGCGTATGCACGCCTACGATCACAAAGCCCTTCGGGCCGTAGGTCTTGTACCAGGCATTCAAATGCGGCAGCGTGCGCAGGCAATTGATGCACGAGTAGGTCCAGAAGTCGACGAGGACGACTTTGCCGCGCAGCTTCGCGAGTGTCAGCGGCTTGGAGTTCAGCCACTGCGAGATGCCGCGGAAGTCCGGTGCGGGCCCGTAGTCGGCAAGGTTCGGCGCGTCGACTGCTCGCGTCTCCTTGTGCCCCGTCAGGTTCGCCAGGTGCTTCTTCGCGTACGAGGTCCCCTCGATGTGGCTCTGGAGCGCGTTCGTGTAGCCCGGCAGCGCCGTCTGGAAGCGGCGGTCGACGTTGAAGACGATTGCGAGCGCGGTCGCGGCGATGACGACGCCGAGCGCCGCGCGGACGGAGCGCGCGTGGGCACGGAAGGCGCCGAACCGCCCCATCGCCCGACGACCGCCGAGCCCGATCAGCAGCATCGGGATCGCGGCCCCGAGCGCGTAGGCGAGCGTCAGGAAGACTGTCTCG
>Ga0137369_10006017_pt1 | contig 12290 bp, 13 predicted proteins | sample SagtaG_12_FD_104918 | JGI IMG/M metagenome (GOLD analysis project Ga0137369, IMG submission 104918) | Vadose zone soil microbial communities from Sagehorn Ranch, Mendocino, California, USA - Sage1_L_113_16 metaG | ecosystem: Environmental > Terrestrial > Soil > Vadose zone | place: USA... | reverse complement strand
ACGCGGGATTGAAGAACAGCGCGTGGCCCATCTCATGGTGTACGACAGAGAGGAGGTCGTTTTTTTCGCTGCCCATGTTCCGGCTTCTGTACCAGTCGTCGTCGTTGACGGAACTAATCCACCCGCGCGCGTTGTAGTTGCCTTGAACTTCAATATCGACCTTGCCCGAGCGTCGCAGGTTCCCCGGCACGGTCACTCCACCCGCCGACTGGAATGCGGCGTGCCACGAAGGTGCGCCGCCGGAACGAAGCTTGGCTTGATCGGCTGAGTGCACACCGAAGACGTACAGCAAGAAACCAGCGTACGGCTGCGCGTTCCAGACGTTGCGCCATTGAAGCGGGGTCGTGTAGCCCTCAACGCTGATCATGTCCGTTTTCTGCACGTTGAACGGGACCCCGTCCAGGTGCATCTCGTCGATGAAGTAGGCCCAGTCCGATGCGGCTCGTTCCACGACTTGGCGGTGCCTCGGGTCGCTCATGAATCCGAGGCTGTCACCGGAGTAGTCGAGCGTGATCTGAAACAGCACCGCCCGATGCGCGTCCTGATCGACGACGCGGATTGGAACCTTGGTGTCGACTCCTCCACCGGAGAGGGACAAGGTGTAACTTTCGGACTCTCCGTCGTGGTCCGGCCAGATCGACAGGTAGAGCGTCGCGACAGAGTCCGCATCGTTGAACTGAAATGTTTCTCGTGGACCCGTTGCATCCTGGTTCGCGGCACGACCGAAGTAAAGTCTGGGCCCGTTCGCCGAGACCGTGACGGTAACGGGAAACGTCGCGGTACACGGAGCCGAAATGGACAACTTGACTGCCGGGTTCGCGATCTGCCCGTCCCAGTCAACCAGCGTTATACCGGCGCCGCTGAGATCCCGTTGGAACTTGTCCCGCACGACCCAAGCTCCCGCGCTCTGCGAGTCAGATGAACTGCGCGGATCCGATGAGGCTCGACCACATGCTCGCGAATCGTGCCGTCTCACAACTTCCGTCGGTCGCACCCGGTGGCCATGACAAGCTGCGATGGCCCCGCACAAGACCAGACCGACGGTGCGGAACAGGCTAATGCACGCATGATGGCACGACTCGTAGTAGAGGTTCGCGAGCAGGACCTCTTCTTCGGGCGCGTCGAGGATCCGCGCGACCCCCCGCATTTCGGCCACGTATTCCGCGTCGACGTATTCGTCCCGGTAGCTCATGAGGATCGGACGGAAACCTTCAATCCCTCCCAAGTCTCGCACGTAGAATTGCAGCAGACGGCGCGCAGATTCCCGCCACGCCCGGAGTCCCAGTCCAACGCTCCTCGGGCGCGAGATTCAGATCCACCTCGATTTCCGGAATCGCAGCCATGAAGAGTGAACCGTAGCGCGGCTGGAAGAAGATGCGAGCGAACCACCTGTCCCGTGCGACGATCCCGAGCTCTTGTCAATCGCGTGGACGCGCGTCGAAGTCGCGCCGGGCGACATCGACGTTTCCCGCGGAAGCGGACGACGATAAGCTTCGTCCTGGAATGTTGATGGAGCGACAAGATGGTCGAGAGTCGTAGCGTGGCGCCGCTCCTCATCATCGATGGCGCCAGATTCAACGATCTGGAAGGCTTCTACGACGAGGTTTCCCAACGGCTTGTGCCCGGTGCAGCGTGGGGTCGAAATCTCGACGCATTCAACGACATTCTGCGGGGCGGCTTCGGAACACCGGTGGGAGAATGGATTCTACGGTGGCAGAACGCGAACCTGTCGCGGGAGCGTCTTGGGTATGACGAGACGATGCGCTGGTTGCGCAAGAAGCTCAGGACGTGTCACCGAGACAATGTCGAACGGGTTCGTGAAGATCTTCGGCAAGCCGAACGACGTGAAGGTCAGACGCTCTTCGATATCCTGGTTGAGATCATCAGGGTCCACGGGCCTGGTGGGACCGAAAGCGAGGACGGCGTGCACCTCGAGCTCGAGGGGATCTCGGCCTTGTCGAGTTTGCGAAGTACGGCATATCCGTGCCCGTGCTGCGGCTATGTGGTTTTCACCGGACCACCGGGGTCGTACGAGATCTGCCCAATCTGCTTCTGGGAAGACGATGCCGTGCAGCTTCGTGATCCGACGTACCAAGGAGGGGCGAACCGCCCATCACTCGTGGAGTCACAACAAACGTTCGTCCGTTGCGGAGCGATGGAGGAACGTTTCATCGACCATGTTCGGAAGCCCGTTCCGGACGATCGCCGCGATCCCGAGTGGCGACAAGTCGATCTGACGAACGACGTATTCGAGCATCCGCCTTGGCAAACACCATGGCCGGACGATGGAACTAGGTTGTACTACTGGCGGCCAGCGTACCGGCGGGCTTCGAGTCGACGCTTATGACGAAGCAGCCCAACATTCCGAGACGGCATCACGTCGTTCCCAAGTTCTTCCTGAGTCGGTTCGCGATCGACGACCAAGTACAGCTTGTCCGACGCGAGGACCTTTCATGCTCTTTCCTGGCCAACGTCGATGATGCGCTCGTCGAGACGGACTTCTACAACATCGAGACGGACGCGGGTTTGTCGCCCGAAGTCGAGGAGCTCCTTGGCACTCACATCGAGGGGCCGGCTGCGCGAGCGTTTCGACGAGTCGTTGACGAAGCGCGGTTTCCACCGATGCCAGGGCTCCGACAAATCTTGAGCCAATTCTTTTCGTTCCAGTTCGTGCGAGGCCCAGCAATCCGGCGAACGCTCTTACAGCAATTCAAGACTAGAGCCGTGAAGATCGCTCACCTCATGACGCCGGCAATGGCCCGTCAGCACCTCCGAGAGACGGATGGCAGAGACCCAACGGACCAAGAGGTGGCGGAATTCGTCGCGTTCGCCCAGCAAACGCGCGAGGAGGAGGTCACCGTAGACAAGGTCGCCAATCTTCACCTCGGAACGGCACTGGGAGTTGTGTACGAGCTTCTGCCGTACTTTGCTCGCCGGAAGTGGCAGTTGCTCACGTTCTCCGAGCCATTGCTCATCACGGGTGACGAGCCGCTCGGATTCGTCGGAGTTTCGACAAAAGCGGGCGACCGAGCGCACGGCGTCGGCGCGGCACCAGAGATCGTCATTCCGACCGATCCGACGCACGCGCTCGTCTTGGTTCGACCGGATCGAACCACGAAGGAACGAGTCGTGGCGGGTACGCCAGAGATGGCTCGCATTATCAACCTGAACCTGGCGTACGGGTGCCATCGATTCCTCGTTCATCGTCCAGGTACGACACCGCTGAAGGGGCTTACATTGCCGAAGCAGGGACCCAGCGTGCGCGTCCAAGGTGACTACATCATGATGCATGCGCGTCCGGCACGTTCATCGAGTCGGCAACGTCCGCAAAGTGGCGGACTCCGAGCCAGCGTCGGCGTAAGGTCCAAGAAGTGAACCGCCGTGCTGAAATCGTCTGGAACCGCGCGGCGCTGGAGCGTGGAGGCTCAGATCCTCGTGAAGGCGATGTCGCACTTTCGGCAACGATCTTGGCGCACAGCCTGATCATGGATGGGGGCGTACTGCATGCACTGGACGTCCTCAGCGACGAAGAATTTGTTGGGGCAGCTGCAGGCTACGCCTCCTTCGGTTTCGCCGACGTCGCTGCTCTTCTGGTGCGCGCTCAAAAGGCGGCGACGTCAGGTGAACTGCCCGAAGAAGCCGACGCCACATTCGACGCCGAGTACGCTGGCTGCATTCCTGACGACGGCAGGCTATTCGCCGCGTTTGAGACAGACTTCGACCGGCGCCCCGATCGATATGCATGAAGGCGCGTTGCACTTGCATACCCGGGAGGAAGCCGGACAGAATCGGAAAACATGGATCGGGAGACGGCGAAACGCGTTGCGCTCGAATATCTCGACGCCTCACAAGGCGTAGCGTGCGCCATCATTGCTCTTCATGCCGTCGAAACTCGAAGTCACTGGTTTTTCGTGTGGAACACCCGGGAGGCCGTGACTACGAGCGGGAGAAAAGGAGCGCTCGTCGGAGTCGGGCCGGTAGCGGTCGAGAAGGCCACGGGGCTGGCCCGAGTGCTTCCGCGGATCAGTGGTGGAATTCTCGGCGGGTCCGTCGAGCCGCTCCTGCCCGTGCCTACCCAGGTGGCCAGCGTGGACGAAGCTCGGGCTCGCGCCCAAGCCGTCATTGATCTCAGCTCGGAGCATCTCTGTACGGTCCGAGATGTCTGCACACGACCGTACGGATGGGTCTTCTCGGTGCAAACTGACGAGTTTCTCAGGACCGGCGATCCGAGTGCGCAGCTCGTCGGGAATGGTCCGCTCGTGGTCGAGGCGAAAGATGGTGCGGTCCACTCTCTTGAAAGCGCTTACTCGTTGGCGGACGCGCTCACCAGGTTCGAGCGCAAACACGGGTACTTGCTCTAGCAACTGTGGCGCACGAAGGTTCAATCCTCGACGTTCGAGGCGTGCTGCCAATCCCTGTACGCCTCCGCCATGTTCTCCGCTGAAACGTTGGGGGCGGCGTGTCCGACGCCGGTACAGAGACCGGGGCAGAACACGCGATCCACGACCGTCGCGTGCTGCGCGGCGATGCGAAGAACCGCGCGCATAGCACGGTAGGCATTGGCAGGGTCGACATGCTCGGGCGAGATCATGGTCGTCGCCACGATCAAGTTTGGGATCCGTGGATGTCCCGTCCCGACAATCAGACTCGCGCCCACGGGTAGCGAGCCGTGCTCGCGACGAAGAATCGCGTCTCGGACTCGGGCCTCGATCTCCTTGCCGAAGAATTCGACGTATTGGCGATCGATGCCGCCATCCATGAAGCCTTGGCTATTCGCCGGTGAAACAGCAGTACCCTCGGCTAGCGAGAGAAGGTCGGCGCACGAAACCTGTACTTCAGGATACGGTGCGAACGCCCGTACCAAGGCCTCCGCCACTTCTGGATTGGAGTCAACGAGGGAAAGCCGCATATTCGGCGTCTACCCACAATCCGCGGTGTGGGATCCGACAGCCCCGTCAGCGAACCGCCTTGTGCTCAGCATGCGATCCGTTCCCACCATTGGGTGGCGCACGCGACGAATGCCTCCGCCGCATCAGGCAGGTCCTCGAGCCCGGGATAGGCATTCACCTCGAGCAGAACGGCCCCATCGTCACCTACGACGTAGTCGACGCCGGCAACGTCGAGACCAAGACGGGCGGCCGTCTGACGCGCGCGAGCCACGAGTCGAGGCTCTGGGTCGATCGTCGTCACATTGGCCCGGACGTTCTTGCGCCAATCGTCGCTCTCGTAACGTAGATGCCATGTGCGTTCGCCGACGATCAGGATCCGCTCACTCCGCCCGACGACGAACGGCTCGACGATGGAATCGTGCTCCGCGACGATCGCTCCTTCGACGAGACCTTTGTCATCACCGCAATGGCGGTTTCCCCACTTCAAGACCTGGCGTTCGCGAACTGCCAACTCGGTCGCTTGCGGAAGGTAGCCCCGACCGGGACCGCGTTCGTCGACGCGTAGCGCCGCAATCAAAGCCAAGGCACGATCGTCGAGCGCAATGGTGGCGCGAACGTCGGGGAACGTAGGGATATCGCCGAGCGCAAGGGAGCGTCTCACTGCGGCGGCTTCCTCGAAGTAACCATAGTAGATGACGCCGTCGGGCTGCAGCCATCGCCCTGCTACGGTGGCGCTCTCCACGTGGACTCGACCGTCGATGCTATGGAGCGACGGCGGCGACGCGTACGCTACGAGCCGGGCGTCGAGGACACCTCGCAGCTTCTGAACGAGATCAGCGTCGAGTCCTATAGTGACGAGAAGCTTCACGGGTGCGGTCCTCGGACAAGCCAAGGTAGCTCAGGTAAATCGGGTGTCGACCTCCTCTCGAGTTCGGAACCACCAAAGTTGCGAGGAATTCGGGATTCACCGTAGGATCCGCCCCGATGGACTCCGGCCCTCGCATTCAGGACTTGCGCGACGAGGCGACCCGTCTTCTTACGATCCTGGGATCGCAGGCGCGCCGGGCCTATGTGGTCGAGGTGACGGGCACGCCGAAGGCCGGCAAGAGCACGGGCATCAGCATGCTCGAGAATTTTTTCAAAGACTGCGGCTTCCGCGTCCACGTGCTCCGGGAGCGCGCTGCCCTTTGTCCGCTGAAAATGAAGGGGCACTTTTTTTTCAACACGTGGACGAGCTGCACGATGCTGGCGGAACTGCTGGAGGTCGTGGACAGTCCGTGCGACCTCGTCATCCTCGACCGGGGCTTCCTCGACGCACTGATCTGGCTCGAGCTGCAAAGACGGCGTGGGCAGGTATCTGAGAAAGAACGACGCGCGTTCGAGCAATTCATGATGCTGGACAGGTGGCGCACCCTCGTCGACGTAACGGTCCTCATGAGCGTCAAACCAAGTGAGGCGATGCAGCGGGAGCAGCGGGACAAGCTAATCTCGCGGGCGGGCAGTCTGATGAACCTGCACGCCTTGGCGGAGTTGAACACGGCGATCGCGTCCGTAGCCAAGCGGCATGCACAGTCGCTCCCACTCATTCGCGTGGACGCAGGCGGCATCGATCAGAAGCGAACCATCGGACACATCGTCGAGACCTTGCTCCCGAGAATGAGCGCATGGGCGGACCCTTTCGTCGCATCCGTTCGGCGTTCGGAGCTGACCGCCTTCTTTGGTACCGGCAAGGCAGTGGCGTGGGATGCGGCTCGGTGGCGAAAACTGACCAAGCACGCAATAAGTACGCGGCGACGATCGCAGTTGGAGGGCACCGACGAGTTCGTTCAGCTCGTCGCATGCGGCATCCAGACGCGAGAGGGCGGCATCTTCGCCTTCGCTCGATCGCCGGACGACAAACGGGCACCGTACGGCCTTCGCACGATTTGGCAAGGCTGCCACATCGCTATCGGACGGAACGACCGCACCACTTTGAAGCGCGTTCAGCGCTGCCTGGAGGATCGACTCCGACAAAATCTCCACCTTGAAATTCAGTTCGCGCCGAGGCCCGTCGGGTTTGTCTGGGAGCCTGAAAACCAACGCGAGTCTCGGCATATGGGCGTGGTCTTCGAGGTGCCGATCGAGGACGAACTTGTCGGGGACCACCTTCGAGAGAAGGCGTTCAAGACCAACGGTCGCGGGCACCAACTGCTCAGCCGCTTCAGCAAACCGACAGAGCTGTTGTCGAAGCAAGAAGACCTATCACTCGAGCCATGGTCCTGTGCCATACTAGAGGCGTCATGGCTGAAGTAGCTCGCACGCCGGATCGGATCTCTAATCTCGCGTGCGTCGCCGCCCGCCTGCGCTTCGACGGTCGCCACTACTGGCTCTTGAAACGGCACGAGAAATGGGGCGACTGGAGCTTCGTCGGCGGTCACGTCGAAGCCGATGAATTCTCCGACTGGCTAGCAACTGCTCGTCGTGAGGCGGAGGAAGAACTCGCCCCCCTTCGGTGGGGCGTCCACTTCGATGTACGGCCCTTGCCTGCCCCCGAGTCCGTCTGGGGCCCCGAACCATCCAGGTCGAGTGGCGGCATCCCTACCCGGTACCACGCGCGCTGGTACTTTCTCGAGTTTTTGATCGACCCGATCGAATGCTTCTGTTCACTGCCGCGCGGCGAATTCATCCTGGTCGACGAAGATCGACTAGCCTCGCAGAGAGACCGCGACGTTACCAATCTCGTGGACCGCCTTCGAGACGCCCTCCCAAAGGGACTTGGTGCGGTTCCATACGCCTGGGATCAAAAGGAGCTTCCCCCCGCGTGGCCGATCGAGCGACGCGACGCGTCCGGCCACGACAGGATATTTCCGAGGTCGGCACTTCCTTCCCGCTAATTTCGCGGGGGAGGTGGTATCGGACGCCCACGCCTCGGATCCGACGTAAGCTCGACAACCTGTTTGTTGATCGGATCGAACAGGTGTCCCTTGCTGACCGCGGATGGGCTCACAACGAACCCGCCATCCGCCAGCACGACGCGATAGTGAAAACGAAAGAACAGCGTGACCTGCCCGATCAAGTGCTTCGAGCGCCATGAAACGCCCACCCCGTGGACAACCGGTGCCTGGTCTCGAGGTACGCCCGCCAAGAATTCGCCGCCCGCTAACGACACTGACTCGCGAGACGGAACATCGCCGTAGCGAATATAGCGGCGGATTTCATCGAACTGCGGCATCTGTGCGATCGCTCCGTAGTGAAACGCAAGGTAGTTGTATGCGATCTTGGCGATCGTGCGCATGAGCTTCTGATCAATTATTCCCCTGATGTCGATATCCATCTCGCGACCTTCCGAATTGCCGCGAACCTCCAAGGGCGATGGATCGTACCCTTTCTCCTTCAACTCGCGTTCGACCTCTGCCCAGTCGGCTCCGAACACCTTTATTGTGAGCGGCGTGCCGGGTGGAAATCCCTGGGCGTGAAGCTCAGGCTTCGTCGGAATCGCGTCGGCGCGAAACCACACATGCCTTCCCGATTCGTCGGAAACACCGATCTGTGGAAATGGCCAGAGAACGAGCTCGGTACCTTCCGCGGATGGTCCCCACCACACTTCCGCTCCATCGAAAAACCCACCCTTCACTCGGGCCTTGAGCAAAGCACTGCGGCCGAATTCGGTCTTGTCACTCGCACGTTTGACTCCGTGTTCGTATCGATCGAGCCCTTCGATGCTGTCCCGCCCGAGTTTGAGTTCGAGGTGATTGCCGAAGTACGAGTTGCATTCCCGGCAAACCGCCTCGTGCAGCACGAACGTTTCTGACCCGAAAAGGCCGAATGCCTCTGGAATCACATGCTCGCGATTGAAATCCTTCGAGTCCCGATTCTCGCGGCAGTATAGACAGGTCGGCATACGTCTTCATACGCGACCGCGGTCGCCGACAAAGAGCCGGGCGGCGATTCGCCCGACGGAGTACGTTCGTCGACAACGCGCAATCGGCGGCTGAGATCAATGTTGCGATTCGTGAGGCGCTCCAGCAGCCGATAGAGACCGTCCGACGTGAACGGTTCGACCTCGAGAAAGAACCTCTCCTTCATCTTGGAGGCGACCGCATCAGGTACAAAGAGGCAGCCCGACGCGGCGACGTACGACCTCTGCCACTCCAGCACGGCGTCGAAGGGTTGCCGCAACGCGATGACGACATCAACGGCACTCTCGCCTTCTCGAAAAAGCTCGCAGGCGCGTGCGGCCAGCTCGCCGGCCGAAGCAGGTGCCGATCTCGCGCGAGTAAAAGCGCCCGCCGTGTATCCGCCAAGAAACGCAGCAATGTCCGGGTGGGCCAAGAAGGACTCGAACCTTCAGCCAACGGATTAAGAGTCCGCTGCTCTACCAATTGAGCTATTGGCCCTAAACTGCTGTTTTCCTTACCAGAACCTTCGCTCCGCCGTCCAGTGTCTCCGCGGCGCGTTGGTCGGGAACGCGCGTGGGAGCGGAGGTCCTTAGCCGATCTCGGTGCGGGTCGGTAGCGATTTGTCACTCGCTCCGTCGGTACGGACGAGCTCGGGGGTGTTACGTGCTTGCGCCGGGGAGAACGCCCTCTAGTTCCGCGCGGTGGTGGCGGGCTTGCTCCTCCATGACGAGGGCGGCGAGATCGCGCTTCAAGGCGTTGAACGCGGGTGACGAGGGGTCGCGGGGACGCGGCAAGGCGATGCGCTCGTCGCGCTTGATCGTGCCGGGGCGGTAGGTCATCACGGCGACGCGGTCGGCGAGGTAGATCGCTTCGTCGATGCTGTGGGTGACGAAGACGACGGTTTTGCGGAGGTCGATCCAGATCCGCAAGAGCTCGTCTTGGAGGTTGTGGCGGGTGAGAGCGTCGAGGGCGCCGAAAGGTTCGTCCATCAAGAGGATGGGGGAGTCGAGGGCGAGAATGCGCGCGATGGCCACGCGCTGGCGCATGCCTCCGCTGAGATCCTTCGGGAATCGGTCGTGGAAGTCTTTCAGGCCGAGCATCGAGAGCAAGGCTGCAACGGGTTCGTCGATCCGCGCGCGGGGGAGCTTTTTCATCTCGAGCCCGAAGGCCACGTTTTGCGCGACCGTCATCCAAGGAAAGAGCGCGTACTCCTGAAAGACCATGCCCCGCTCGGGGCCGGGCCCCGCAACCGGCTGGCCGTCCACGAGAACGGCCCCCTTCGTCGGCGGGGTGAAACCGGCGATGGCGTTGAGCAGCGTCGACTTGCCGCAGCCCGACGGCCCGAGAAGGCAGAAGAACTCACCCCGCGCGATCTCGACGTTGATGTTTTCCAGGGCGACCACCTCGCGAAGGCCGCCGGCGAACGACTTGTGGAGGTTGCGCACGGCGATCTGCGGAAGCGATGACATCGTCAGTGATCCAGGCCGCGATGCCAGCGCAAGAGATGGTTGCTCAGGCGGTTCATGCTCGAGTCGATGGCCAGCCCGACGAGGCCAATCGTGACCATGCCCGCAATGACCTTGTCGGACCACATGAACTCCCGCGCCTCGAGGATGCGATAGCCAAGGCCGCTGTTGACCGCAATCATCTCCGAGACGATCACGACGATGAAAGCGGTACCCATGCCGATGCGCATGCCCGCAAGAATGTAGGGCATGGCTGCCGGCAACATCACGCGCCGAAAGAGCGTGGCTTGATTCGCGCCGAGATTGAGCGCCGCTCGCAGATAAATCCCGTCCACGTGACGGACCCCTGCCATGGTGTTCATCAAGACCGGGAAAAAAGCGCCGAGTGAGATGAGGAACACCGACGGAGGATTGCCGAGCCCAAACCAGAGAATGGCGAGCGGAATGAAGGCGATCGGCGGGATGGGGCGCAGCACCTGGATGAGGGGATTCAAGAGTGCGTAAGCGCGCGGGCGGGCTCCCATCACGAGTCCGAGCGGTAACCCGAGGCCCGCTCCCACGAAAAATCCGAAGAGCACGCGGTAGAGACTCGAGGCGGTGTCTTGCAAAAGCTCGCCGGAGAAAAGCGCGGCGATCCAACTGCGGGCGACTGCCGACGGCGCCGGCAGCACGATCGAGGACACGAATCCCGCTCGCGCGCAGGCCTCCCAAATGAAGATGAGCAGGACGGGAACGACGGCCCCGCGCATCACGCCTTTGATCTCATTCTTCAGCGATGGCGTCAGGGAGTCTCCAGGCCGGCTTTCGCCTTGGCCAACAGATCCAGCTTCACCCAGTCGGCGGCCTTCGGAGGATTGGCCATCCGACCGACGCCATACCTTTGCATGAACTCGACGGTGGTGTCGATGTGCTCGGCGGTCACGTCGGCGGTGAAGGCCGCATTGTCCATCGCGTCGCGATAATCTTGGCTCGAGAGCTGTCCCTTGAAGAGGTTCTCGCGCACGTACTTCTCCGCCAGCGCGCCGTCGCGCTGAAACTTCTCGGTAGCGGTCACGAAGAGCTTCATCACCCTCTCGGCCACGTCGCGCCGCTGGTAGAGCTTCTCGGTGAAAATGAGCGTGCGCACCGGCTCGCCCATGGGCGTGTCGTAGGGCTTGTTCACCTCGATGCCGAACTTCGCATTGATGGCCTGGGAAGACTGCGGCTCGGATTGGCACATCGCATCGATCTGTTTGGCCAAGAGCGCCTGATTGAGGTCGGCAAAGGCGAGATACAGGATCTGCACGTCTTTGCCGGGCTTGTCCGACCAGGTGAGCCCGTGCTTTTCGAGCTGAGCAAAGAGCAAGAGCTCCTGCGCGCCACCGCGGGCGACGCCCACCCGTTTTCCCTTGAGGTCCTCGACGGTCTTGATACCCGAGTCGACATGCGCCACCAACCTGGCGCCCCCCTTGGCGAAGCCCGCGACGACATAGATGGGAGCGCCGTTGGCGCGCCCGGAGATAGCCGCATCGGCTGCGGTGGCGGCGACGTCGATCTCACCGGCGACGATCGCCGGCATGATGTCGACACCCTTCGCGAAGATCCGCTCCTCGATTTTCAACTGAAACTGAGGTGCGAGCTCCTTCATGTAGGCAACGGCACCATAGTGGGCGAATTTGAGATTGCCGAGGCGCACCGCTTCGCTCTCCGAACGACAACCGGCTGAACCGAGAAGGACCATGAGAACAGGAGCGAGGGATCGTTTCATGAACCGCGAGAGTATGACCGAACCAGCGTTCGGCAGCATCGGGGATTGTGTTCAGCGCCGGGAAGTGGGCATAATCGAAAATGCGGTCGCTCCGAGCCCCCCTATGAAGCCAACTCTCTTGGAACAGTTCCTGACCGAAGAAGGCACCCCGTACGTGCGCGGCTTGGTACGAGCCGCGCTCGACGCGGGAAACGCCGGCACTGCGCCGGCCAGAAACCGCTTCGAGTTCCATCGATTCGAAGTCACCCTGGACGTCGAAGAGGGGGTGGTTCTCATCGACGATATTCTGAATCCGAGCGACTCCGGCGTT
>Ga0137369_10006015_pt1 | contig 12290 bp, 8 predicted proteins | sample SagtaG_12_FD_104918 | JGI IMG/M metagenome (GOLD analysis project Ga0137369, IMG submission 104918) | Vadose zone soil microbial communities from Sagehorn Ranch, Mendocino, California, USA - Sage1_L_113_16 metaG | ecosystem: Environmental > Terrestrial > Soil > Vadose zone | place: USA... | reverse complement strand
TTTCGGCCTCGGCTTAGGTCCGACTGACCCTGAGCGGATTAACCTTCCTCAGGAAACCTTAGGCATTCGGTGTGCATGTTTCTCACACGCATTTCGCTACTCGTTCCGGCATTCTCACTTCCACGCGCTCCAGCCGTCCTCACGGTCGACCTTCGCTGCGCGTGGAACGCTCCCCTACCGCCCACGGCCACCACGAGGGTGGCGCGGACCCGTAGCTTCGGTACCAGGCTTGAGCCCCGTTGGATTTTCGGCGCTGGACCACTCGACCAGTGAGCTGTTACGCACTCTTTCAATGATGGCTGCTTCTAAGCCAACATCCTGGTTGTCTGAGCGATCCAACATCCTTTTCCACTTAGCCTGGATTGAGGGACCTTAGCTGACGGTCTGGGCTGTTTCCCTTTTGTCCCTGGAGCTTAGCCCCCGGAGACTGACTGCCGAGGTATGGAGTCACAGCATTCGGAGTTTGGTTGGGTTTGGTAAGCGATAAGCCCCCTAGCCCATCCAGTGCTCTACCTCTGTGACTGAACCCTCGACGCTAGCCCTAAAGCTATTTCGGGGAGAACCAGCTATCTCCGTGTTCGTTTGGCATTTCACCTCTACCCACAGTTCATCCCACAACTTTTCAACGTTGAAGGGTTCGGCCCTCCACGGAGCATTACCTCCGCTTCAGCCTGACCATGGGTAGCTCACACGGTTTCGGGTCTAGTGCCTGCGACTACGGCCCTTGCGGGCCACGCCCTATTCAGACTCGCTTTCGCTTCGGCTCCGGCCGTGAAGGCCTTAACCTCGCCGCAGACAGCTAACTCGCCGGATCATTCTTCAATAGGCACGCCGTCACGCTACCGCTTACGCGGCAACACGCTTCGACTGCTTGTAGGCGCACGGTTTCAGTTCCTATTTCACTCCCCTCCCGGGGTGCTTTTCACCTTTCCCTCACGGTACTAGTGCACTATCGGTCGCAAGAGGTATTCAGCCTTGGACAGTGGTCTGCCCGGTTTCCCACCCTGGAGACGTTCCGGGTGGTACTCGAGGACAGCGACCGGAGAGCATGCGCTTTCGCGTACTGGGCTTTCACCGTCTACGGCCGGCCTTTCCAGGACCGTTCCGCTGACACATGCTTTTGTAACTCCGTCGCGGATCGGCAGATCCGCACGCCGCGCCTCACGACCCCCGATCCGCAACGCCTGCCGGCTTATGCACGGATCGGGTTTGGGCTATTCCCGTTTCGCTCGCCACTACTAAGGGAATGCTTTCTTTTCCTCGAGGTACTGAGATGTTTCAGTTCCCTCGGTGCCCTCCACGCATCCTATGTATTCAGATGCGGGTCACTAGGGTCCACCTAGTGGGGTTCCCCCATTCGGATATGTCCGGATCAACGCTTGCTACCAGCTCCCCGGACCTTTTCGCAGGTGACCGCGTCCTTCATCGGCCTCTTGCGCCAAGGCATCCACCGCGCGCCCTTTGTAGCTTGACCTACTTCCAGCATCCAGCCCGACCCTCGCGGGCCGGCGGATGCCGTTCACATTCTTGTGATCGGGTACGGCTCGCCATTGGCGAAACTCGCGGATCGCGCTCCCAGGGGCAGAGGCCCCTGTGCACGTAGTGCATGCGGATGCGATCCGTTCACTTGTCTTCCTCTTCAGTTGTAAAGGTGCACTGCTCGCTCGGGCGTGCCCACGGCGCGCGTGAACAGGCCCGAGAGAACAGGGCGTCGGATGTGGCTCTCCCCTTTTGGCGGCGCGACCGTCGATGGTACTCGATCTGATGGAACGGTGGAGACGAGGAGACTCGAACTCCTGACTTCCTCCTTGCAAAGGAGGCGCTCTACCAGCTGAGCTACGTCCCCGTTGGTCTGTCCTGCGTCTGCAGTGGGCGTTTCTGGACTCGAACCAGAGGCCTCTGCCTTATCAGGGCAGTGCTCTAACCAGCTGAGCTAAACGCCCCGCACGCCCAAGATGCACAAGCACCTTGGTGCTGCGCCAGTCAGCCCGATAGGGGCCGACGTGGCTTCGGACATGTTAGCCGGGCGGGATCATCTCGGGGACTCGACGGGCGCGGGCGCAAGGGATCGGGTCACGATCCTTGACCGCTGAAAAGTGGCAGGAACGACACGTCTGCGTGGACATCGCCGTGCCATCAAATGGGTGTGAGACCCCTGATGGCGAGACCACTTCCGTTGAAGGAAGGATTCGCCGAGCTCGCGCTCGACGATCGACCTGGGATGGAGATAGGCGCCGAAGCGTCATCTCACGGATCCCTAGAAAGGAGGTGATCCAGCCGCACCTTCCGGTACGGCTACCTTGTTACGACTTCGTCCCAGTCGCCGGTCCCACCTTCGACGGCTACTTCCTTGCGGTTAGCCCACCGGCTTCGGGTGTTACCGACTCCCATGACGTGACGGGCGGTGTGTACAAGGCCCGGGAACATATTCACCGCGGTGTGCTGACCCGCGGTTACTAGCAACTCCGACTTCACGGAGGCGAGTTTCAGCCTCCGATCTGAACTGACGCCGGTTTTAAGGGATTAGCTCCTGCTCGCGCAGTTGCGACCCGCTGTGACCGGCGATTGTAGCGTGCGTGTAGCCCCAGGCATAAGGGCCACGCGGACTTGACGTCATCCCCACCTTCCTCCGAGTTTCTCTCGGCAGTCCCGCCTGAGGGATACAACAGGCGGCGAGGGTTGCGCTCGTTGCGGGACTTAACCCAACATCTCACGACACGAGCTGACGACAGCCGTGCAACACCATTGCAGGCTCCCTTGCGGGTCCCTTCCCTTTCGGGTCGGTACCACCTGCATGTCAAGCCTGGGTAAGGTTCTTCGCGTACCATCGAATTGAACCGCACGCTCCGCTGCTTGTGCGGGCCCCCGTCAATTCCTTTGAGTTTTAGCCTTGCGGCCGTACTCCCCAGGCGGGGCACTTAATGCGTTAGCTTCGGCACTGCCGGGGTCGATACCGACAACACCTAGTGCCCATCGTTTACGGCTAGGACTAACGGGGTATCTAATCCCGGTCGCTACCCTAGCTTTCGCACCTGAGCGTCAAGAGCGGGCCAGCGGATCGCTTTCGCCACTGGTGTTCCTTCCGGTATCTACGCATTTTACCGCTACACCGGAAATTCCATCCGCCTCTCCCGTCTTCTGAGCCCCGCAGTTCCCATGGGCCTCCCTCGGTTGGGCCGAGGGCTTTCACCATGGGCTTGCGAAGCCGCCTGCGTGCGCTTTACGCCCAGTGATTCCGGACAACGCTCGCAACCTACGTATTACCGCGGCTGCTGGCACGTAGTTAGCCGTTGCTTATTCCTGAGGTACCGTCAGGTTTCTTCCCTCAGAAAAGAGGTTTACGACCCGAAGGCCTTCATCCCTCACGCGGCGTTGCTGTGTCAGGGTTTCCCCCATTGCACAAGATCCCTAACTGCTGCCTCCCGTAGGAGTCTGGGCCGTGTCTCAGTCCCAGTCTGGCTGGTCATCCTCTCAGACCAGCTACGGATCGTAGCCTTGGTGAGCCGTTACCCCACCAACTAGCTGATCCGCCGCAGGCCCCTCCTGAAGCGCATTGCTGCTTTGAGCATCCAAATGAATGGATGGTCACATGCGGTATTAGCCCCTCTTTCGAGGAGTTGTCCCCCACTTCAGGGCAGGTCACCTACGTGTTACTCAGCCGTTCGCCACTGACCTCAGCCTTGCGGCTTTGGTCCGTTCGACTTGCATGTTTTATGCACGCCGCCAGCGTTCGTCCTGAGCCAGGATCAAACTCTCCGACAAAGATTCAGACCCTCCGAAGAGGGTCCTCACAAATGCTGAGTTGATTCAGGCTCTCATTACTTTTCGACGAGGTCCGCGCATTCGCGCGTTCCTACCACTTTTCAACTGTTAAGGATCGTGCCGCCCCGACCTCCTTATAGGTGATGGCCACGGGCTCCGACGCGGACGTACATCGTAGCCTTTAAGGCGCTCCCGCGCAATGCGGGACACCGGTACCGGGGCGCCGACCGAGCCGTGTGACCGGCCCGAAAGGCCGCTCTCTACAGCGCTCGCCGGCCTTCCAGGGCCCGGCTTACGGTGACCTCGTCGGCGTACTCGAGGTCGCCGCCCATGGGAAGCCCGCGCGCGAGGCGAGTGACCCGCGTCGGCGTCGTCCCGAGGAGCTGCGCGATGTACATCGCCGTCGCTTCGCCCTCGAGGTTGGGGTTGGTCGCGAGGATGACCTCATCCACGCCGCCGCTCCGTACCCGCGTCGCCAGCTCGGCGATGCGTAGGTCGTCCGGCCGCACCCCGTTCACGGGCGAGATCGCGCCGTGGAGCACGTGGTAGACGCCCTTGAACTGGCCGGTGCGCTCGACCGCGAGGACGTCGAGCGGCTCTTCGACGACGCAGACGACGCCCTGGTCCCGTTCATCCGACGAACACACGGCGCAGGGGTCGGACTCGGCGATGTTGAAGCAGACGCCGCAGTAGCGAAGGTCCGTCTTCACGGCGCGGACCGCGGCCGCGAGCGACTCGGCGTCGGTGCTGGGCGCGCGGAGGATGTGATACGCGAGGCGCTGTGCGGTCTTCGGGCCGACGCCGGGAAGCTTCGAAAGCTCGTCGATGAGACGAGCGAGCGGGCGCGCGAGAGCGGTGGGCACTACGGAAGTTTGAGGCCTCCGGTGATGCCGCCGAGGCGGTCCGCCGCGAGCTGCTTCGACCGCTCGACGGCGTCCTTGACCGCGGCGAGCACGAGGTCCTGCAGCGTCTCGACGTCGCTCGGGTCGACCGCCTCCGCCGCGATGCGCACGCTGCGCACCTCCTGCGTCCCGGTCATCACCACGACGACGGCGCCGCCGCCCGCCTTCCCCTCGACGGTCTCTTCGGCGAGCTGCGTCTGGGCCTTCTCCATGTTCGCCTGCATCTCGCGCGCGATCCGTTGGAGGTCACGCAGATCCTTCATTCGTTCACTCCACTTCGAGGATGCGCTCTGGCCGGCGGAACGTCTCGAGCGCCGCGCGCAGCATGGGATCCTCCGTCGCTGGCGGCGCATCGCGCGGCGGCTGCCGCACGCACTTCACGCGGACGTCGACGCCGAGCACGGTCGACAGGTCGCGCTCGAGTTCGGGCCGCTGCCGATCCTGCCACACGCCGCGCGCGAAGTCGTCGGCGAAGGACAGCACGATGGTGGCGCCCTCGACGGCGAGGGGCTCGGCGGTGAGGAGCTGCGCGGCCTTGCCGATGCTCCGCTCGCGGGTGCGCTCGACGACGGTGACCCACGCGCTGCGCACGTGCTCGATCGCGATCGCAGAAGAGCCCACCGCTCGGGCAGGCGATGCACCCGGCTGGGGAGCGGCGGGATCTCGCCTTGGGTTGGCCTCCCCGCCTGTTCCTTGTGCTCCCGGTTCCTTGGGCTGGCGGGACCCCTCCACTCCCTTCGGCGAGATCCCGCTCGCTCCCCGCACGACATCACCCGCCCTCGCGGTGGGCGGCTTCGCCGGTGTGTCGTGGCTCGCCTTGGCGACGCGAGGCCCACCTTCTTTCATCTCTCCTTGTCGTCCTTCCGTCTTCTGTGCCCCGGCCGCGGTGAGCTCGAGGACCGCGAGCTCGAGCGGGAGGGGCGTGCCTTCGCCGACGCGAAGCTGCTGCTCCGCTTCGACGAGGCGCTTCGCGATGCGCGCGAGACGGTCAGGGGCGAAGTGCGGTGCCTGCGCCGTGAGGCGGGCGGTGGCCTCCTCGCCGAGGATGTCGGGCGACTTGCCCGTGTAGCGCACGAGGACGAGCGCTCGGACGTGCTCGATCGCGCGGCGCGCGAAGAGATGGAGATCGCGGCCTTCGTCGACGAGACGACCGACGAGCACGACCGCGCGGGCGCCGTCGTCCGCCGCGAAGGCGTCGAACAGCTCGGCGACCTCTTCCCAATCGGACGTGCCGAGCAGCTCATCGACGTCCTTCAGCCCGATCCGGTCGTCGTCGGAGAACGACGAGAGCTGGTCGAGGATGCTCTCGGCGTCGCGGAGCGAGCCCTGCGCGTGGCGCGCGATCGCCTCGAGCGCCTTGCGCTCGACGGTGAAGCCCTCGGCGACGGCGATCTTGTCGAGGTGGCCGACCATCTCCGCGTGCGGGATGCGGCGGAGGTCGAACCGCTGCGTCCGCGACACGATCGTGGCGGGGATGCGCTGCGACTCAGTGGTCGCGAGCACGAAGATCGCGTGCGCCGGCGGCTCCTCGAGCGTCTTGAGCAGCGCATTGAACGCCTCGGGCGTCAGCTGGTGCGCCTCATCGATGACGTACACCTTGTATTGGCCGTCGGACGGCGCGAAACGCACCTTCTCACGGAGGTCGCGCATCTCGTCGATCCCTCTGTTGCTCGCGGCGTCGATCTCGATGAGGTCGAGGAAGCGCCCTTCGCGGATCGAGACGCAGGCGGGGCACGCGTCGCACGGCTCGCCGTCCGCGGCGCGAGGGCAGTTGACGGCCTTCGCGATCAGCCGCGCGATCGACGTCTTGCCGATGCCGCGCGGTCCCGCGAGCAGGTACGCGTGCGCGACCTGGCCCGAGGCGATGGCGTTCCGGAGCGTCCGTGTGACGTGCCCTTGGCCGACGATCTCCGCGAAGCTCTGCGGGCGCCAGCGGCGATAGAGTGCGGTCCGGTCGGGCACCTGGTGAGGATAGCGAGCGGAGGTCATGCAGTGCGTGTGATCAGGATCGCGGATGAGCCCAGGCGCTCCAGTACGGAACCGATCTTCATCGGAGCCGTCGAGATGCGGCGGGTCGTGGACGTGGGCGAGCGCGATCTGCGCGTCGTCGAGGTGCATTTCAAGGGCGGCGCGCGCAACCGGCTGCACACGCACACGACCGACCAGGTGCTGTTGATCACCGAGGGTGAAGGGATCGTCGCGACGAGGACCGAGGAGCGCGAGGTGGTCCCCGGGGACGTGGCATATATCCCTGCCGGCGAAGAGCACTGGCATGGGGCGAGGCCGGGCCGCGATATGACACACCTCGCCATCAACGGGGGTGCTTCCGAGACGACGATCACGGAGCGACCCGAAGAGAACTAGGTGCTCTTCGGAGCGGATCCAGGGTCGCGAAGCGACACAAAGGCTCCGGGGTCGCGAAGCGACACAAAGGTCGTGCACCCTCCGTCGAACGGACCAGACCGAACACGCCCGCGGATCCGGCTCGGGCCAGGTTGACCTGCGGCACCCAGTGGTGTCCCGCTTACCGCTGCTTCCTTCCGGATCTGACGGGGTTCGCGGTCCGCTGTCGCGCAGGACCAGGCCGTCAACGCCTCGTCCGCCAGCAGGACCCGATATGGACCAGCCTCGGGAGGGAATTCAGCCCCGCTAAAGCGGATCGCGGGTACAGGGCACCGCTAGCTCCCCGCCTAGCACGACCACCGTCATCGTACCCGGATGAGGACCGCTCACTCGGGACGCTCCCGAGCGCGCGATGCACCCGAGGGAGGGACCGCGGACCCGGTCTGACCGGTTTCCGGGCTACGCTGTCGCGAACGGGTCTCAAGGCGGCCTGAGCGTTCGCCGACACGCTTTACACCGAGCAAGCCCACCGTTAGTACCAGCATCAGTAGTACAGGTGGGGATGGTCCGGCGGGGAGGCTGAGATGAGGCGGCTCGGGTATGTCATGACGACCCTGCTCCTGGCGACGGCGCTCACGGGCGCCACCGCCGCGGCGAGGGACATCGAGTGGTGCGCTGAGGACCCGGTGTTCTCGGTCCTCGGCTCACAGTTCCGGATCACGACGTCCGTCGCGACGAGCGCGTCGAACGTCGGCGCTCTCACGTACGTCGTCACCCTCCCCAGCAATGCCGAGGGCGACGCCTCCGTGCAGTTCCCCCGGTCGACCCGGCTCCCGACCTCCGTCGAGCTCCGCTACAGCGGTGCGCCGTACTCGGGGACAGGCACCTTCACGGTGTCCGCGAGCGCGACCGTGTCCGCGTCGACGGACGCCGACGTCACGGTGGATGTCGACGGCGCGAGCGTCACGGCCGCGACCTTCAGCGGCAGGACGAACAAGGCGGTCCGCTCACAGTTCGACGTCACCGGCCGGTAACGCTCAGTGGGCAAGCTGAGGCTCCCGGTCCGCCTGTACGTCCTGGCGGTGATCGCTAGCGCGGTCGTCGCGTTCGCGGCCACGCCCTTCATGCCGTCGGGCGGCAGCCCTGACCCGTTCCTCATCGTCTCGTTCTTCGCGGTCGCGACGATCGCGAACTTCCGCGTCGTGCACGTCACCGCGAAGACGAAGATCACCGTCGGCGGCGCGGCCGTGTTCGCGGCCGTCCTGACGACCGCCCCGGTCGCGGCGATGGCCATCGGCGCGCTCAGCGCCTTCATCGGTCTGAGCGTCGCGACGAAGCAGCCCCTCTACAACCGCCTGTTCAACGCGTCGGGCACCGCGGTCGCGGCGGCCGCCGCGGCGTGGCTGCATCGCGCGCTCGCGACGGGTCCCGGCCTGCTCGACGACCCGGTCGCGCTCGTCGTCAGCGCCGCGACCTACTACCTCGTGAAGGCGGAGATCACGGACATCGTCATCGCGCTACAGACGCACCGCGACGTCGTGCGTAGCTGGTGGCCCGAGCACCGCCGCGACGTCTTCCACCATGCCGCGCTCTACACGCTCGGCGTCCTCGCGGCGGTCTCGGCGGAGCGCCAGGTCTGGTCGCTCGCGCTGTTCCTCGTGCCGATGGCGCTCGTGCTCCTCGCCCTGCGCGAGGCGACGCGCCTGCGGCAGCACACGAAAGAAGCGATCATCGAGCTCGCCGACCTCATCGACCAGCGCGACCCGTACACCTATGGCCACAGCCAGCGCGTCGCGGAGCACGCGGCGCGCGTCGCGAAGCACTTGCGGCTGCCGGCGGAGCGCGTCGAGCTCATCACCGAGGCGGCGCGCATGCACGACGTCGGGAAGGTCACGACGCCGGATCACGTGCTGAAGAAGCCGGGTCCGCTCGACGACCACGAGTGGCACGAGATGCACAAGCATTGCGACGCGGGGCACCACTTCCTGCAGCGCATCCCGGACTTCTCGGACGGCGCCGAGATCGTCCTCAGCCATCACGAGCGCGTCGACGGGCGCGGCTACCCGCGGGGATTGTTCGGCGTCGACCTGCCGATCGAGGCGTCGATCATCGCGGTCTGCGACGCGTACGACGCGATGACGAGCGACCGCGTGTACCGCCAGGCGCTCCCCCACCACAAGGTCCTTGGAGAGCTCCGCGCCGGGCGCGGGACGCAGTGGCACGAGAAGGCCGTCGACGCGCTGCTCGACTTGATCACCAATGGGGCGGTACAGCCGGCCTCGCCGCGCGCGGCGCCCATGCAGGAGACGCAAGTAGCGGCGGCAGGCTGACACTCGAAGCGCTCTGGTCGCTCTTCGGAGCTTGTCCGGCCGAAGGCCGAACGCAAAGGCTTGACGGCGGAGAGGGTGGGATTCGAACCCACGGGGCTTTCACCCACTGACTTTCCAGGTCAGCGCCCTAGGCCACTAGGCGACCTCTCCTAAAGGTCCGCGGAGAGGGCGGGATTCGAACCCGCGAGGCTTTCGCCTACCGCTTTTCGAGAGCGGCACCATCAACCACTCGGACACCTCTCCGCATGCAAGTGTATCGAACGCATCCCTCGGAACGAGGATCGATCGGTAGTGTTCGAGCGGATGAGGACGGCGGTCGCGCGGATCACACACCTTCACTACGCGTGGATCGTCGTCGGCGTCACCTTCGTCACGCTCCTCACGTCGCAGGCGGTACGCGTGACGCCGGGCCTGCTCGTCATCCCGCTCGAGGCCGAGTTCGGCTGGGACCGCGCGAGCATCTCGCTCGCCGTCGCGATCAGCCTCATCGCCTTCGGCCTCGGGGGTCCGCTCGGCGGGGGCCTGATCGATCGATTCGGCCCGCGGCGCGTGATCATCGCGGGCTGTGCCCTCATCGCCGCGGGCATCGTGGGCCTGCTCTCCGTCCGCGAGCTGTGGCAGTTCCATCTCATCTGGGGCCTGGCGATCGGCTTCGGGACGGGCGCCTCCGGGAGCGTCGTGACCGGCGTCATCGCGCACCGGTGGTTCCGGAAGCACCAGGGTCTCGTCGTCGGAGCGCTCGGCGGTGCCGTCTCCGCGGGCCAGCTCGTCTTCATCCCGACCGTCGCGTCGGTCATGGACGCGAGCGGATGGCGCGCGGGCATGACGGTCCTCGCGGTCGCGCTCGTCGTCGTGCTCATACCGCTGGTCGTCCTGATGCGCGACCGCCCGGAGGACGTCGGCGTGCGCCCCTACGGCGAAGGCGCGGCATCGCAGGCGCGCGAGCGAGAGATCGATACGCGCGGCACGCCGCTGCGGACGGCGCTCGGCACCCGCGCCTTCTGGCTGCTGGCCGGATCGTTCTTCGTCTGCGGGTACACCTCGAACGGGCTCATCGGCACGCACCTCATCCCGCACGCGGTCGAGCACGGGTTCACGGCGGTGACCGCGGCGAGCGCGATCGCGCTCCTCGGATCGCTGAACATCGTCGGGACGCTCGCGTCGGGCTGGCTCACCGATCGCTACGACCCGCGCAAGCTGCTCGCGCTCTACTACGGGTTCCGTGCGACGTCGCTCTTCGCGCTGCCGTTCATCTACGACCTGCAGTGGCTGTTCGTGTTCGCGATCGTGTACGGCCTCGACTGGGTCGCGACGGTCCCGCCGACCGTGAACCTCACCGCGGCGCGCTTCGGCCGCGCGTCACTGGGCACGCTGTACGGCTGGATCTGGTTCTCGCACATGATGGGCGCCGCCCTCGCCGCGTACGCGGGTGGCTTCTTCCGCGTCCTGCTCGGCGATTACCACCTCATCTTCATCTCGGCCGGGATCATGGGCTTCGTCGCCGTCAGCCTCACGCTGCGCCTGAGCGCGCCACACCGCGCCGAGTCGCCCGCCGTCGCACAGCCCGTGCTGGCCTAGGCGGGAACTCGCTCCTTCTCCATCGCGGGCGAGTACTTCCCCATCCGCGCGGCCGAGGTGAGCTTCGCCCGGTGGAAGTACGCGCGCTGCGCGGCGGCGACGTTGTCCTTCTTCCCGGCCCACGCCTTCTGCGGCGCCGCCTGGAGGCCGCGCCCGTACGAGAAGGAGAGCTGCCACGGCACGCCGATCTCGCCGGCGTAGCGGTTGATCGCGTCGAGGTTCACCGTCGCCTCGTCGTCGGACTGCCCGCCCGAGAGGAACACGATGCCGGGCACGGCGGCCGGCACGGTCCGGCGGAAGCATTCGACCGTCTGTCGCGCGACCTCCTGAGCGGGAGCGCGCGGCGACGCCTTCGTACCGGAGATGACCATGTTCGGCTTGAGGAGCATGCCGTCGTAGCGGATCCGCTGCGCGGCGAGCTGGTGGAAGACCTCGGTCTGCGTCGCGAGCGTGACCTCGTAGCACCGCTCGATGGAGTGGCTCCCGTCCATGAGCACCTCGGGCTCGACGATCGGGACGAGGCCGGCCTCCTGGCTGAGCGCGGCGTACCGCGCGAGCGCGTGCGCGTTGACGTCGATGCAGTACGTCGTCGGGATGCCGTCGCCGATCGTGATCACCGCGCGCCACTTCGCGAAGACCGCGCCCAGGTCCTTGTACTCGGCGAGACGCTCCCGCAGGCCGTCGAGGCCTTCGGTGACGGTCTCGTCGGGCGACCCCGCGAGCGGCTTCGCGCCGACGTCGACCTTGATGCCGGGATAGATGCCCTGCTCCTTGAGGACCGTGACCAGCGGCGTCCCGTCGACGGCCTTTTGGCGGATCGTCTCGTCATAGAGGATCACGCCGCTGATGAAGTCGGCCGCGCCGGGGGTGCGGAAGAGCAGCTCGCGGTAGGCGCGCCGGGTGTCCTCCGTGCTCTCGACGCCGATCGAGTCGAAACGGCGCTTGATCGTGCTCGTGCTCTCGTCCGCGGCGAGGATCCCCTTCCCCGGCGCCACGAGCTCCTGCGCGATCCTGGCGAGCTCGCCCATGCTTGCCACCTCGCTCATGATCCGTCCCGTTGAACGACCCGAGGATATCCCCGCCGACGGAGATCGCGCTGCGCACCGAGGGGCTCACGAAGCGCTTCGGCACGCTCACGGCGGTCGACGATCTCGCGCTCGAGGTGCGCCGCGGCGAGGTCGTCGGATTGCTCGGCCCGAACGGCGCCGGCAAGAGCACGACGATCGGGATGATCCTCGGCCTCATCGCGCCGACCGCCGGTCGTGCAGCCATCGCGGGGCGCGATGTGCGGACGGATGCCGCGGCGGCGCTCGCGAACGTCGGGGCCATCGTCGAGGTCCCCGCGTTCTATCCGTACCTCTCCGGGCGCGACAAC
>Ga0137369_10006006_pt1 | contig 12297 bp, 9 predicted proteins | sample SagtaG_12_FD_104918 | JGI IMG/M metagenome (GOLD analysis project Ga0137369, IMG submission 104918) | Vadose zone soil microbial communities from Sagehorn Ranch, Mendocino, California, USA - Sage1_L_113_16 metaG | ecosystem: Environmental > Terrestrial > Soil > Vadose zone | place: USA... | reverse complement strand
CGGATCTACGTGTGCACGGCTTCCGCGCACGCGTCGCAGGTGCTCGAGCAGCTTCCCGAGCTGGACCCGTCACGGCTGATCGGCGAGCCGGTCGGGCGGGACACCTCCAACGCCGTCGGCCTTGCCTCGGCCGTGGTCGGCCGGGACGACCCGGACGCCGTGCTGGCCATCGTCACCGCCGACCACCTGATCACGCCGGAGAAGGAGTTCCGCGCCTCGGTCGAGACGGCGTTCGCGCTGGTCGAGGAGCGGCCCCGGGCGCTGTGCACCTTCGGGATCGAGCCGACCCACCCGCACACCGGTCTCGGGTACGTCGAACGTGGTGAGCAGATCGCCGGCTCCGGGGCGTTCGAGGTGGCCAGGTTCCGGGAGAAGCCGGATCTCGCGACTGCCGAGGAGTACCTCGCGACGGGCCGGTTCTGGTGGAACTCCGGCATGTTCGTGTGGCGGGCGGAGACCCTGCTCGACGTGCTGGACGAGCTGCTGCCGGAGTCGGCAGTGGCGCTGCGCCGGGCGGGTGCGGCAGCGGCGGGCGAGGAGCGGGACGCGGTGCTGGCCGAGATCTACCCGGCGCTTCGGAAGATCAGCGTCGACTTCGCCGTGATGGAACCCGTGTCCAACGGTGCTGTGGACGCCGAGGTGGTCGTCGTACCGATGCCGGTGCGGTGGCTCGACGTCGGCTCCTGGGCGGCGCTCGCGGGAACCCTCGACATCGACGACGCGGGCAACAGCGCGCGCGCGGGCAGCCTGACCTGCCTGGTCGACTCCAGCGACAACGTGATCGTCACCGACGACCCCGAGCACCTTGTCGCGACCGTCGGCCTGACCGGTCACATCGTCGTGCACACGTCCGACGTGACGATGGTCTGCCCGCTGTCGGCCGGCGAACGGGTCAAGGAGCTCGTCGCCGAGGTCCAGTCCAGGTACGCCGGCCGCTTCACCTGAGCCCGCGGCTGCCGTGCGAGGCGAGATCAGGCGCCGGCTTCGGGGGCGTTGGTGGCGGGGTACTTCTCGATGAACTTGGTGAGGGCCTCGCCGCTGACCTTGCCGCAGAACTGGCGGTGGCCGTGCTGGGTGCTGTTCTTGCTCGCGTCGGTCGGGTCCTGGCCGCCGTCCCAGTGCGAGAACGCGATGTGCTTGCCGTCCGGCCAGGCGGCGCCGTCACTGGCGTGGAACGGCGCGATGATGACGCGGTCCGCCGCGGCGGCCGGGAGCTTGGCCTTGCCCATCCGCTCGAGCTGGTCCAGTTGCTTCTTGTCGCCGGCGATGGTGTCGTCGTACCAGAGGATCGTGAAGCCGTGCTCGAGGTTGTGCACGAGGGTTTCGACGCGCGGGCGATCGCTTGAGTCGTAGAACCGCTTCGTGTACACCGCGGGCTGCGGGTAGTGCTTGCCGGACGACGGCGGGGACTGGGCGTACTTGACGACCGTGCCTTCGTTGACGTGGTCCTTGCCGCCGGTGGCCGGGTCGTCGGTGGGCGCGTCGCAGGAGGCGGCGGCCATCGAGGTGCCGATGTCGGCGACCTGCGCGTTCTTGATCCGGGCGTCCTGGACCAGCTTGATCGCGGGATAGGCGATGATGCCGAGGCCGACGACGATCGCGACGACGACGATCAAGATGGTGCGGCGCCGGTCGGCTCTGGCCTGCTCGCGCTGCATCTTCTCGATCAGCTCGCGCCGCGACTGCTTCTGAGACTTGCCCACGATTCTCGACTTCCGGCTCGGATGGCGGTCCCGCCTGGCGGCGGGATCGCGCAGCAGTGTACGCAGGAACGCTGAGAAGTATCTGAACGCGCCGGGTCACCGAGACCCGAACGAGACCTCCGCTATGCCGCCGGACAACCGCCCCACCGCCACGCCGTACCCCTCCGCGTGCAGCAGCACGGCCAGCCGCTCGGCGACCGCGCCGACGCCGATCTCGTCCGGCCCGCGCACGACCAGCGCCGCCGGATCCACCGACACCTCGACGGCGGCGGCGACGGCAGCGGCCGCGACCAGCCGCCCGGCCAGCTCCGGGTCGAGGTCGCGTGGACCGGCCGGAGCGCGGCGCTCGGTGACCGCGGCCCAGGCGGCCTCCCGGGTGCCGAGGCTGAACAGGTCCGACTCGGCGTCGCGCACCAGCGCGGCCGCGCCCGGTCCGTGCTCGCCGGCCGGGAGTACGACGTCGTCCGCGCCGCGCAGCACGGCCACCGGGACGCCGTCCGCCTTGCCCTTGACCAGCTCGCTCGCCGCGGCCAGCTCGTCGGCCACGGCCGGCACGGTCACCGCGAGCGTGTTGCCGTGGCTGTCCGTCGTACCGCGCAGGTCCTCCAGCACCTCGACGCCCGCGGCGCCGATGGCGAGGTCGGTCTGGCCGTTGCGCCAGGGCCGGCCGAGGGTGTCGGTGACGATCACGCCGACGTTCACGTCGTACCGCTCCCGCAGCGCCTCGCGCAGCCGGCGGGCCGAGGCGTCCGGGTCCACCGGCAGCAGCAGGACCGTGCCGGGCGCGGTGTTGGAGGTGTCGGTGCCGGCAGCGGCCAGCACCAGGCCGTGCCGGGTCTGCACGATCCGGGTGTTCTCGCGCTGCGCGACGATCCGGACGAGCTCGGCGTCCACCGCCTCGGCGCGGGTCACGCCGGTGAGCAGCCGGCCCTCGGCCTTGCTGACGATCTTCGAGGTCACCGAGACCACGTCGCCGTCGTACAGCTCGGCGTTCTCGCCGATCAGCTCCGCAAGATCGGTGCCCTCGGCAACTTCCGGCAGGCCGACCACGGGCACGACCGTCAGGCCCTTGCGCATCAGCGGACCGTATCGGCGAGGTCGAGGGCGGCCGCGGCGATCGCCGCGGTCGCGTCCACGTCGGTCATCCACAGCGGTACGGCGCGGGCCGCCACACCGGCCGCCTCGACCTCCGGGATCTGCGCGGCGTCCGTCGTGTCGAGCAACCAGCCGTCGATCACACCAGCCGAAGCCCGGGATCCGTAGTGGACGGCCACCGCGGCAGCGCGCGACTCCACATCGATGGCCGCCAGCACCTTGTCGGCCATGCCGCGCACCGGGCGCTCGCCGATGATCGGGGACACGCCCACGACCGGCGCCCTGGTCGCGCGCACCGCGTCCGCGACCCCGGGCACGCCGAGGATGGTCCCGACCGACACGACCGGGTTGGACGGCGGCAGCAGGAGTACGTCGCAGTCCGCGATCGCGTCCAGCACGCCGGGCGCCGGCTTGGCCTTGTCCTGGCCGACCACGACGATCTCGCGCGCCGGGACCTCGGCGTGCAGCCGCACCCAGTACTCCTGGAAGTGCACCGCCTTGCGGCCCGTCGGCGACTCGTCGTCGTCGATCACCACGTGCGTCTCGATCCGGTCGTCGCTCATCGGCAGCAGCCGGACCGGCAGCTTCCAGCGGGCGCACAGCGCCTCGGTCACCGCGCTCAGCGCGAAACCCGCGTCCAGCATCTGGGTGCGCACCAGGTGGGTCGCGATGTCGCGGTCACCCAGGCCGAACCAGGTCGGCTGCACGCCGTACGCCGCGAGCTCCTCCTTGACCAGCCAGCCCTCGTCCTCGCGGCCCCAGCCGCGCTCGGCGGAGATGCCGCCGCCGAGGGTGTACATCACCGTGTCGAGGTCCGGGCAGACCCGCAGGCCGAACAGCGTGATGTCGTCCGCGGTGTTGCCGACGACCGTGATCTCGGCGTCCGGCCGGGCCTGGATCAGCCCGCGCAGGAAGGTCGCGCCGCCGATGCCGCCGGCCAGAACAGTCAGTCGCATGCTGACGAGTCTGCCGCAGTGCCTCAAGGGCGGTGCACGAGGTCTGGACCGTGCCCATCGATATGCTGCCGGAGGTCAGGACCAAACATCCGAATGGAGGCCCCTCGTGGTCACCGACGCAACCAAGAAGCTCAAGGAGCCGGTGGCGTACCTGTTGCTGGCCTTCGCCGGTCTCGTCGCCTTGGCGTCGCTGATCCGGTTGTTCCTCGGCCCCAGCTTCACCACGGCCGCCTCGCAGACGCAGAGCTACCTCACGCCGTACGGCCTGTCCGGGCTGATGGTGCTGGTGGCGCTGGCCGGTGCCGTCTGGCTGGTCACGCACACCGGCGAGCGGACCCCGAACGCCCGCACGGTCGCCCTCGCCGCGCTGGGGATCACTGGGCTCATCGCGCTGCTCGGCGTGATCGGCGCGTTCTCCGGGTTCGGCGAGACCGCCGACGCCGGGCTGAAGATCGTCGCGTTCCTCAGCGCGCTCGCCGGTCTCGCGCTCACCGCGGTCACCGGGCTGTTCATCCTCAAGACGTTCCAGGACCTGCCGGCCCCGGTGAAGGCACCCAAGCCGGCCGTGCAGGCCGGGCCGCACGGCCAGTTCGCCGGCCAGCCGCACGGGCAGTTCGCGCCGCAGGGCCAGTTCCCGCCGCAGGGTCAGTACGGCGGCGACCAGCAGTACGGCGGTGACCAGTACGGCGCTCCGCAGGGCCAGTACGGCCAGCAGTACGGCCAGTACGACCAGGCTCAGGGTCACTACGACCAGGGCCAGGCCCAGTACGGCGACCCGGCCGCGCAGCAGGGCGTCTACGGTGACGCGGGTGCGCAGGGGCACTACGGCGACGCAGGCCAGTCGCACTACGGCGAGGCCGCCGGGCAGGCGCACTACGGTGACGCCGGCGCGCAGGCACAGCAGTACGGCGGCTACGCCGCGGGTACGGCCGGCGGCTACGAGGCGGCGGGTCACCCGCAGGCCGAGGCCGGCGCGCAGGGCTGGGGCACCCAGCAGTACGACGCGGGCGCGGCGGCCGGCGACGTCAAGGGCGGCACGGACGAGGCGGCCGGTGGCTGGGCCACCGACGGCCAGCAGCAGTGGCCGGACCAGCAGTGGGCCGGCCAGGCGCACGACGCGGGTCAGGGCGCCGCGCACGAGGCGGGGGCCCACGACGCCGGTCAGGACCAGACCCAGCAATGGGGTGCGCAGCAGCCGGACCCGTGGCCGCCGGCCCAGGAGCAGCCCGCCGACGCCTGGGGCCAGCAGCAGCCCAGCTGGGACAGCCGGCCCGCGGACGAGTCGCCCGCGTGGCCGGACCAGGTCGCCGGTACCGACGCCGGCGCACCGGGCGCGGACAGCGACGCCACGGTGATCGAGCGCGGCACGCACGACGACGCCGAGCCGAAGAAGGACGACGGCGGCCAGCAGGGCTGGTGGTCCCAGCCGCAGTGACCCCGTCAGGCACTGCCTGGCACGAGACCGAGAACCGCCCTCCGGGCCGCCGGCACACCCGCCGGCGGCCCGTGTTCTCACCCTGGAACGCACGACACGGCAGCCCGAGGTCCGTGAGAGATCAGGCCATTAGCAGACCAGCGCTTGACTTTGGTGGATTGCAGGAATGTAATTTCATTCGTGTCGTTCGTTAGGACACTCGGAATCGGGGACCGATGCGTGACGCAGTGGGGCTGCGGCGCAGGCGGACGAGGTCAGGTGAGCGGGCCGCAACCCGCTCACGCAGGAACGAACAGGGTCGAGGAGGTCGTACCGTGACAGATCTGATGGTGATTGTCGACGGCGACGCGATCGAAGAGGAACTCAACTGGCAGGAGCGGGCGTTGTGCGCCCAGACCGATCCGGAGGCTTTCTTCCCGGAGAAGGGCGGCTCGACGCGGGAGGCCAAGAAGGTCTGCCTCGGCTGCGAGGTCCGTGGCGAGTGCCTTGAGTACGCCTTGCAGCACGACGAGCGCTTCGGGATCTGGGGCGGCCTGTCGGAACGTGAGCGTCGCAAACTGAAGAAGCGCGCCGTCTGAGCCGTGGGCCGCGACCCGGCCCACGCCCAGATATGCGATGCCATGGCGACGACGGCTATGCCGTCGCGTTAGGGTAGTCCGCGCCCCGGCCACATGGGACGGTGGCAGATGCCTCCCCCGACAGTCCCGAGGTGCAGCTACTCCGCATGGATCATCAAGCCCCTGCCGGCTGGGAGTTCTTCGACTCGGCCGACTTCCCGGCAGCCGCTCCGGACGACCCGCTGAGGCGTGCGCCGTTGCGTCACGTCGTGACGGCGGTCGTGGTGGCGCACAACGGAGCCGAGTGGCTGCCGCGCCTCACCGAGGCGCTGTGGGCGCTGGAGCGCCGTCCGGACCGGTTGATCGCGATCGATACCGGCTCGACCGACAACACCGCGGCCCTGCTGACCGACCTGCCCGGCGTGGAGCCGGTGGTCACTGCGTCCGCGCGGACCGGGTACGGCACGGCCGTGGCGCGCGGCCTGGAGGCGGTCGGGTTCGCGCCCACCGCTCCGGCGGCCTACCCGGGCAGCCAGTACGCAGGCCAGTACGGGAGCCCGTTAGCCGGGCGGCACGGCTCGCACGCCCGGCCGTCGTACGAGGAGGAGCAGGCGCCGGTCGTGGAGTGGCTGTGGCTGCTGCACGACGACTGCGCGTCGGCGCCGAAGGCGCTCGAGCAGCTGCTGCTGCAGGCGACGATCCACCCGGAGGTCGCGGTCTGGGGCCCGAAGCTGCGCACCTGGCCGCGGGAGCGGTCGCTGCTCGAGGTCGGGGTCACCACGTCGCTGGGCGGCCGCCGGGACACCGGGATCGAGCCGGGTGAGTACGACCAGGGCCAGCACGACAAGGTCCGCGACGTGCTCGCGGTCAGCTCCGCCGGGATGCTCGTACGACGGGACGTCTGGCGGGCGCTGAAGGGGTTCGACCCGCGGCTGCCGATCTTCCGCGACGACATCGACTTCGGCTGGCGCGCCCGCCGGGCCGGGTACCGGGTGGCCGTGGCGCCCGAGGCGGTCGTGTACCACGCACAGGCCGCGGCCGGCGGCGAGCGCGAGATGGCCGGCACCCGGCGGCACGCGTACCAGGTGGACCGTGCGCACGCGTACTACACGGTGCTCGCGAACGCGCCCGGCCGGCTGCCGCCGCTGCTGATGCTGCGGATGCTGCTCGGCACCGTGCTGCGGTCGCTGTGGTTCGTGCTGGGCAAGACGGTCTCCGGTGCGGTCGACGAGTGGACGGCGTACCTGGGCACGCTGCTGGCCGGCGGCTGGATGCAGGCCCGCAAGGACCGCCGCCGGCTGCGCGCCGTCGAGCACGACCAGATCAAGAGCCTGTTCTCCAAGTCGGTCAACGCGATCCGGCACAACCTGGAGGAGACCGGCACTGCGATCTCCGAGCGGCTGCGCGAGGCCTGGGCCGACGAGGAGGAGGAACAGTCCCACACCCCGTCGGCGCGCCGCGCCCGGACCACGATCGCGGTCCCCGAGGACCAGCCGGCCTGGCGCAAGCTGCTGATCCGGCGGCCGTTCCTGGTCGCCTGGGTGGTGCTGCTGGCCGGCTCGCTGGTCGCGGCCCGCGGCGTGATGGGCGCCGGGGTGCTGCGCTCCTCGATGCTGCTCCCGCCGCACGACGACCTCGCCGACCTGTGGCACGCGGCCGCGACGGCGCCCGACGGCGTCACGCCGCCGGCCTGGCTGGGCCAGTTCGCGGTGTTCGCCGCTGTCACGTTCGGCAGCCCGTCGCTGGCGACCGACCTGATCCTGCTCGGCGTCGTACCGCTGTCGGCGTGGGCGGCGTGGGCGTTCCTGCGCCGGATCGTGCTCAGCCGGGTGGCGCGCGCCTGGGGCGCCGCGGCGTACGGGCTCGCGGTGGTGGCGAGCGGCGCGGTCACGCAGGGCCGGATCGGCACCTGCGTGGCGGCCGTGGTGCTGCCGCTGCTGGCGACCGCGATCCACACCGTGCTGCGCCGCCGCCGGGTGGCGCTGCAGGGAAGCTGGCGGGCGTCCTGGTTCGCCGGTGCCGCGCTCGCGGTGCTGGTCGCGTTCACGCCGGCGCTCGGCGTGCTGCTGGCGGCCGGTATCGCCGCCGTCGGCCTCCTCGTCCTGCGACGGAACTCCCGGCAGGGCAGCCAGCTGTTCTGGTCCGCCGCACTCGGGCCGCTGCTGGTGCTGCCGTGGACGCTGGAGCTGGTCCGGCACCCGTGGCGGCTGGGCCAGGAGGCGGGCGGTCCGCCGACCACCTCGGCCGGACCCGGTAACAGCATCCTGCACCTGCTGACCGCGGTGCCGGACGCGCCCGGGACGGTGTGCTGGTTCGCACTGCCGCTGGTGCTGGTCGCGGTGCTGTGCATGGTCCGCGACTCCCGGCATCGCTACGAGCTGGTCGCCTGGGCGGTCGCGATCGCCGGGCTGCTGGCGACCCTGCTGAGCAGCCGGCTCGGCGGCGGCAGCGGGCCGCTGATGCTGCTCACCACGATCGCCTGGATCGCGGTCGTCGCGATCACCTGGGGCGAGGTCCGGGGCGACGCCGGCCCGGTGGTGCGCGGCGCGATCGGCCTGGTGCTGGTCGCGACCGTGCTGACCGCCGGCTGGTGGATGGCGCGCGGCGACGACGGGCCGCTGCACCGGGAGGCGGCCGAGGACCTGCCGGCGTACCTGGTGGCGGCCCAGCAGCCGCCGCAGAACGCGACCGTCGTGGTGGTCCGCCAGGACCCCGCCGGCGGCAGCCGGTACGCGGTGGTCCGGGCCGGCGGGCCGCGGATGGGCGCGCTCGAGGCGGAGGCGCCGGCCGCGGCGAACCAGGGGCTGACCGACGTGCTGTCCGCGCTGGGCGGCGGCGGAGCCGGTGACGAGGCGGTCCGGCTGGACCGGCTCGGGGTGAAGTACGTGTACCTGGCGCCCCCGGTGGACCCGACCCTGGTCGCCACCCTGGACACCGTCGCGGGCCTGAACCGGTCGAGTGCCGAGGAGGGCGGCGCGGCCTGGATGGTCGACATCCAGCCGAGCGCGGCCATGCCGGCCGAGGACGTGACGCACACCGCCTGGCGGCTGGCCGGGATCCTGGCCTGGCTGGTCACGCTGGTGTTCTGCCTGCCGACCGCGCGGCGCCAGGTCGTCGGCTCGCACGCGAGGAGGGCCGTGGCATGACGCTGCTGCACACCGCGCGCGGGCGGGTCGTGGTCTGCGTGGCGGCGCTCGCCGTGACCGCAGTGATCGGGGCGCTGGCCGGGGTGCCGGCGCCGGTCGCGGACGAGGGCTCGGACGTCGTCCGGCAGGTTGTCGTCAACCGCGCGGCGCTGGGCTGCCCGGCGCTCGGCTCCGCCGACGGCAGCCGTACCGTCGTCGACGCGGTCGCGCCGGCGCTGCCCGACGGCGTGCCCGAGGCCGGGGGCAAGACCACGCCTGTGCAGCTGCACCGGCTGTGGCAGTCCTCGCACACGCTGCTCGGCACGGCCGGCAAGCGCGGCCGGATCGCGACCGCGGACGAGAAGGCCGAGCCTGTTCCGGTCGCGGTCCGCGTCGTCGGCCCGCTGGCGGCCGGCGTCACCGCCACCACCACGTCATCCGCGCGCAGCGGCATCAACCGCGGCATCGCCAGTACGCCGTGCGCCACCCCGAGCGCGGAGTTCTGGTTCACCGGCGCCAGTACGACGGGCGGCCGGCGCGACGTGCTGGTGATGACGAACCTGGACGACGTCAACGCGTCGGTGGACATCACGTACTACGGCCAGGCCGGCGAGCTGGACAACACGTCCGGGCGCGGCATCGTGATCCGCGGCAGGGGCCAGACCGAGGTCTACCTGCGCACCAGCGTCCCGGACCAGCGTGAGCTCGGCATGCACGTGGTCGCCACCGGCGGCCGGGTCACCGCCGCGCTGCGGGACAACGCGACCACCGCCACCTCGGCGACCGGCGTGGACTGGCTGCCGCCGTCGGCCGAGCCGGGCAACGAGATCGTCGTACCGGCTGTGGCGCCGGGCGCCGGGGCACGGGTGCTGACGGTGATGAACCCGGGCGACCTGGGGACCACGGTGGCCGTCACGGTGCTCGGCCGGCACGGCAAGTTCCGGCCCGCCGGGCTGGACGCCCTGGAGGTGCCCGCGGGCGGGGTGCGGTCGGTCCGGCTGGACACGAAGCTGGAGGGCGACGCGGTGGCGATCGGCGTCAGCGCCGACCAGCCGGTGGTCGCCTCGGTGCGGATCGTCGACGAGCGCAACCAGGATTTCTCCGCGATCGGGTCGGCCAAGCCGCTGGACGGTCCGTCGTACCTGGTGCTGCCGGTGCACACCGAGCCGGTCACGCTGATCCTGAGCGCGCCCGGCGAGGGCGGGACCGCGACCCTCGAAGTCCGGTCGGCGATGGGTGAGGTCGTGCAGCACAGGACCGTGAAGGTCGCGTCGGGCTCGACCACGGCGGTGCAGCTGCCGGCGGCCACGACCGCTACCTATCTGACGCTGACGCCGGGCGAGAACACCGAGGTGGTCGCCGGGGTGACGCTGACGCCGCCGTCGCGCAAGACCGATCTGCGCCGGGTCGGCGCCTGGGGGCTGAGCACGTCGCAGGTGTTCCGTGCCCAGACCGGCACCCGGCCGGACATCCGCGCCGCGCTGCGCTGAGAGCCGTCAGGCGCCGTCGTCGCCGTCGAAGTCGGGGTCGATCTGCTCCGGCGACAGGCCGAGGACGCCGGCCAGCTCGAGCACCAGCGACGAGCGGATCAGCCAGGCGAGCGACGTCCCGGTGCGCTCCGCGCGCAGCTCGATCGGGCGGCGGAACACCACGATCCGGTACGGGTCGTGGGCGGTGCCGCCGCTGGAGTGCGTCAGCGGGATCTCGCGCGTCCCGTCCGGGAGGTTCGGCACGTCCTCGATCGCGAACTCGACGCGGGTCACCACCTCGGGCAGCTGCTTCTCCAGCCGGGTCACCTCGACGGCGACGAGCTCGTCGAACCGCGCCGACGCGGACCTTTTCAGCGGCAGCCCGCGGGGCGCGAACGTGCTCGGACGGCTCACCGGACCGCGCAGTCCGCGGCCGTGCCTGTCGATGTGCCGGCGATGCCGGCGGGCGTCGGTCACGCAAGCACGATAGTGGTTCTGATCCGAGTGGCGATGTCGCCTCGCAGCCCCCGGACCGGGTAGCGTCACGTCGTGAGCATCGCGAGGATCTGCACGCGTTCCGGCTGCCGCCGTCCGGCGGTGGCGACGCTCACCTACGTGTACGCCGACCAGACCTGCGTGCTGGGCCCGCTGGCCACGTACGCCGAGCCGCACTGCTACGACCTGTGCGCCGAGCACGGCGAGCGGCTCACCGCCCCGAACGGCTGGGAGGTGATCCGGCTGGCCCCGGACGCGGCCGCCGCGGGACCCTCCGACGACGACCTGGAGGCCCTCGCGAACGCCGTCCGCGAGGCCGCCAAGCCGGTCGGCGGCCCGGCCCCCAAACCCTCCGGCGCGGCCGCCCCGGTCGAGGTCGCCCGCCGCGGTCACCTCCGCGTCCTGCAGGACCCCGACGCCTGAAGACGGACGACCGGTAGGGTCCAGGCATGGCCGAACAGACCACGGGGCAGGCGCCGGCGGCGCGACTGTCGGCGATCTTCAAGGCGTACGACGTCCGCGGCGTGGTGCCGGAGCAGCTCGACGAGGACGTGGTCCGGGCGGTCGGCGCCGCGTTCGTCGAGGTGATGGACGTCCTGTCCGAGGGCGGCGCGGTGGTCGTCGGGTACGACATGCGGCCGTCCAGCCCCGCACTCGCGAGGGCGTTCGCCGAGGGCGTGACCGGCACCGGCGCCGACGTGATCGACATCGGGCTGGCCTCCACCGACCAGCTGTACTTCGCGTCCGGCCGGCTGCGGCTGCCGGGCGCGATGTTCACCGCCAGCCACAACCCGGCGCAGTACAACGGGATCAAGCTGTGCCGTGCCGAAGCCGCACCCGTCGGCCGTGACTCGGGCCTTCGCGAGGTCGAGGCCCTGGCCGCGCGGATGCTGTCCGGCGAGGTCCCGTCCGCGGGCGTGCCGGTGGGTGGCACCGTGGTGCACAAGGACCTGCTGCCCGCGTACGCCGACCACCTGCAGGACCTGGTCGACCTGAGCCGGATCCGCCGGCTGAAGGTGGTCGTGGACGCCGGCAACGGGATGGGCGGGCACACGGTCCCGGCCGTGTTCAAGGACCTGCCGATCGACCTGGTGCCGCTGTACTTCGAGCTGGACGGGACCTTCCCGAACCACGAGGCGAACCCACTGGATCCGAAGAACCTGGTCGACCTGCAGGGCGCGGTCCGCGACCACGAGGCCGACCTCGGGCTGGCGTTCGACGGCGACGCGGACCGCTGCTTCGTGGTGGACGAGACCGGCGCGCCGGTCTCGCCGAGCGCGGTCACCGGCCTGGTCGCGGTCCGCGAGCTCGCGAAGAACCCGGGCGGCACGGTGATCCACAACCTGATCACCTCGCACGCCGTGCCGGACCTGGTCCGCGAGCACGGCGGGGTGCCGGTGCGCACCCGGGTCGGGCACTCGTTCATCAAGGAGAAGATGGCCGAGACCGGCGCGGTCTTCGG
>Ga0137369_10005997_pt1 | contig 12308 bp, 7 predicted proteins | sample SagtaG_12_FD_104918 | JGI IMG/M metagenome (GOLD analysis project Ga0137369, IMG submission 104918) | Vadose zone soil microbial communities from Sagehorn Ranch, Mendocino, California, USA - Sage1_L_113_16 metaG | ecosystem: Environmental > Terrestrial > Soil > Vadose zone | place: USA... | reverse complement strand
GCTCGCCGATTGGGCCGGCCTGCTGCTCGTCGCGCCGGCGACGGCGCACACGATCGGGAAGTTCGCCAATGGCCTGGCCGACGACTTCCTCTCGACTTACTTCCTCGCTCACCGCGGGCCGATCCTCCTCGCGCCGGCAATGGAGACGGCGATGTGGGAAAGTCCGGCGGTGCGAAGCAACGTCGCGATGCTGACGGCGCGCGGCGCGCGCCTGGTCGGGCCCGGGTCGGGGTCTCTGGCTTCCGGCCACGAGGGCGTGGGGCGCATGGCCGAGCCGGAGAACGTCGTCGGTCGTGCCTGGGACATACTCAGCCGCGCGAAGCGGGACCTCGCCGATCTGCGTCTTCTCGTGACGGCGGGCCCGACGCGCGAGCCGGTGGACCCGATCCGTTTTCTCTCGAACCGCTCGAGCGGGCGAATGGGCTACGCCCTCGCGGAAGCGGCCCGGGATCGGGGCGCCGTCGTGACGCTCCTCTCGGGCCCGACGGAGCTTGCCCGGCCGGAAGGAGTCCGGTTCCTCTCCTTCGAGACGGCGGCGGATCTGCACGGGCTTCTGGTCCGCGAGTTCCCCGAGTGCGATGGCCTGGCGATGGCTGCCGCCGTCGCGGATTTCATCCCTCAGGAAAGCGCCGGACGGCTTCATCGGGGAGACGGCGACCGCTCGCTGCGGTTGGTCGCCGGACTCGACATTCTGGCCAGCCTGAAGCCTCTCCACAAGAGTCAGACCATCCTGGCTTTCGCGGCCGAGACGGAAGATCTCGAACCTCGAGGCCGCCGGAAGATGGAAACCAAGGGCGCCGACATCGTCGTCGTCAACGACGTCGGCCGTGGCGATATCGGCTTCGACGCGCAGGAGAACGAAGTCCTGATCCTCCGGCGAGACGGCGCTAAAGAGATCGTTTCGCGCCGCTCGAAGAGAGAGGTCGCCGAGAAGATCTGGGACGCGTTCCTCGAACTCCGGCCATCGACTTCTTCGGTTCGGTCGACGTAAACTGCCGGCGTGCCCGCCGATCTGCCGGCCGACTCCCTTCACGATCAACTCAAGTTCTTTCGCGACCTCGGCGTGACGGATCTCTTCCTCGAAGCGCCCCGAGGGGTCCCCGGTCTGATCCCCGGCTCGATGCCGGATCTTCCCGCCCTCCAGAAGTTCCTTGCCGGCTGCCCGCGCTGCAAGCTGTCGAGGGGCCGGACGAACATCGTCTTCGGTCAGGGAAACCCGAAAGGCGACTTGATGTTCGTGGGAGAAGCCCCCGGCCACGAGGAAGACCTCCAGGGCCTCGCCTTCGTTGGCAAAGCCGGCCAGCTTTTGACCAAGATCATCGAAGCGATGGGAAGGAAACGCGAAGACGTCTATATTTGCAATGTCCTGAAATGCCTCAGGTACAACGCGCCGGTTCAGTTAGGTGACGGTTCTTGGGAACGGATCGGGCGTATCGTTCGCCGGCAATACGACGGAACTGTCATGTCCGTCGACGACGCCGGCCGGATTGTTGCTCGGCGTGTGATCGGCTGGCATTGCAGCCCGCTAGCCGGTCGTCGTGTTTTTCGCCTGACATACCGCTCAGGCAAGCGGGTCGGCTCCTCCCAAACGGCCGTTCAGTTGACCGGTGACCACCCCGTTTTGACCGATCAGGGTTACGTTCCCGTCGAACGACTAGAGCCGGGCGCACGAATCGCGACCGGGCAGGGCCTCAGTCCTCTCGCCAGAGATGTCGTCTGGGGCACGCTTCTCGGAGATGGGAATCTCGATTCTGATACTGCGTCCCTATCTTTCTCCCACTCCGCCGTTCAGGCCGACTACGCCGCGTTTAAGTCGGATCTCCTCGGAGAATTGAGTCCTCGTTCTCAAAAGTTCGCAGTCGCGGCTGTGGTGGGGGGTCCGAAGTCGTATCCGGTCATTCAAGTGCGCACCCTTGCGCATCGGGCCCTTGGAGTCATTCGGCACGAGTTCTATCGGCCGAAGAAGCGTGTCCCGCCGTCATTGGCGGGTCGATTGAACGATCGCATCCTTGCTGTCTGGTTCATGGACGACGGCTATACGCGTATTCGACCGACTCGTCGCCCCCTGGCGGAGATTGCAACTTGCGGTTTCGCGCCGGGAGATCTCGAGATTCTCATAAGGGAACTCACTCGAGTCGGCCTTCCGGCAAAGGCCATGCGGGGGCGGCTCTTCTTCGACGTTCCGACGACGCGAAAGCTGTCGGAGCGCATCGCGCCGTACGTTCCTCCCGCGATGAGATACAAGCTCCATCCCGACGTCTCGGTAAGAGCTCCCTACGATCCGGCTCGATTCGGACGAGAAACTCCGGAGGTTCTCTACGACGAGGTCGAGATCGAGGACATCACGTTGCGCGCTCGACACGACGTCACTTTCTTTTGCATCGATGTCGAAGACACGCATAACTTCGTGACCGCAGGCGGCGTGGTCCACAACTGCCGTCCTCCCAACAACCGCAACCCGGAACCGGACGAAGTGGCGGCGTGCCGTCCGTTCCTGGATGAGCAGATCCGCCTGATCTCTCCGAAAGTGATCGTCACCCTCGGCACGTTCGCCGCACAGGCGCTCCTCGAGACCGACGAGCCGATCGGCCGGATGCGCGGACGCTGGCGTACGGCGCGCGGAGTGCGCGTCATGCCTACCTTCCATCCCGCGTTCCTCCTGCGCTCTCCCGAGCGCAAGAAGGACGTCTGGGAGGACATGAAGCTCGTCCGCGATTACCTCGTCTCCGGCGAGCGGAAGGCCTGAGAGCCAAGCCGCCGGCCGCGTCTCCTACTGCGGGATCGCGCCGAAGATGGGGAAATGGCTCGCCGCGCCCATGAAGAAGAGCATGGGGATGGAGAGCCAGGCGTTCGTGCGTGAAGCGAGGAAGGCGCGGCGTGCCCACCTGGGCATGTCGGCGGGCGCCGGGGCGCCCGTCTCGGCGGTCGCCTTCGTGGCGGCGATGATCTTCCGCTGGAGCGGCCAGATGATCATCCAGACATTCATGAACATCACATAGCCCATTCCGCCGCCGATCGCGATCGCGACGGTGCGGTTGCTGCCGCCGCTGCGCATGAAGGAGACCGCGCCCCAGGAGACGAGCAGCACGAGGATGGCGATGGCGGCGGCGAGAACGCGCCCGTCCTTGAGCGGTCCTCCGGCGACTGAAATCCGCAGCAGGGCCGCAACGATCAGCCAGGCGACCGTCCACGCGACGAGGAAAACGAGGATCCGGCCGGTGATCTTCTCGGTGCCGAGGAGGAAGAGGTAATAGAGAAAGCCGAAGAAGACCGTCCAGACCGCGCCCCAACGGAACCACCAGAGCGCCTTGGGCATCAGGTTCGGCACAACCTTTCCCTTGCTCGCCGCGTCGAGCTCCTTCATGAAGCTGACGTTGACGAGGTTGAAGAAATAGAGCAGGCCGATCCAGGTGATGCCCGCAAGGAAATGACCCCACCGGAGGAGGAACAGGACGTTCGTCTGCCAGTCTTGTGGCCAGGTCATGGTTCGCCCTCCTTAGCCGTAAAACGTAAAACGATAAACGTAAAAGGTAAAGGCTTTTCGGCACTTCGTCTAACGTCTTACGTTTGACGCTTGACGGCCTGGGGCGGCTATTCCAGAGGACCCAGGAGCGCTTCGGGGGTCATCGCGGCGTCGAGCTCTTCCTCGGTCAGGACTTTCTTCTCGAGGAGGATCTGTCGGACGCGGACGCCCCGGGCGACCGCCTCCTTGAAGACTTCCGCCGCCCTGGCGTAGCCGATCCTGGGCGTGAGCGCCGTGACGACGGACGGCGACTCTTCCAGGTAGTGGCGGCACTTCTCCGGGTTTGCCGTGATCCCGTCCACGCACTTCTCTCGCAGGACGGGGAGGAAGTTGATGAACAACTGCGGGCCGCGAGTCAGGTTGTGAGCCAGCAGCGGCATCATGACGTTCAAGTCGAGCTGGCCGGCGCCGACCGCCAGCGCGTTGGCGGTGTCGAGACCGATCAACTGGAAGCAGAGCATGTTCAGACACTCGACCAGCGACGGGTTGACCTTGCCCGGCATGATCGAGGAGCCCGGCTGTACGGCGGGAAGGCGGATCTCGTCCAGGCCCGTCGCCGGACCCGACGCCAGCAGGCGCAGATCGTTCCCGATACGGCCAAGCTCAACGCCCAGACCCCGAAGCGCCGCCGAGTAGTCGCCGGCGGCCGCGCGGCTCTGCAGACCCTCCCGGGCATCGGAGGCGGGACGGAAGTCCTCGAGCGCGAGCTTCGAGAGCTTCTCGATCGCCCGCTGCCGAAAGCCGGCCGGCGTGTTGATGCCGGTGCCGGCCGCCGTGCCGCCGAGCGGCAGCTCGCGCAGGGCGTCGAGCGAATGCAAAAGCGCCTCCCGCCGGTGCGCGACGGCGGAACCGAAGGCGCGGAACTCCTGTCCGAGAGTGACCGGGACGGCATCCATCAGATGCGTCCGGCCGGACTTGACGATGGAAGCGAACTGCCGGCCCTTGCGCTCGAAGGAATCCGCAAGTTTCCCGACTTCCTCCGCAAGCGTCCTTCCGACGGCGATCGCAGCCATGTGGAGCGCGGTCGGGAACGTGTCGTTGGTGGACTGCCCCAGGTTGACATCGTCGTTTGGGTTGACGGCCGCGCGGTCCCCGGGGGTTGCCCCGAGAATCTCCGCGGCCCGCCCGCCCAGGACCTCGTTGACATTCATATGAAAGGAGGTGCCGGCCCCCGCCTGGTACACGTCCACGACGAACTGTTCCTTGTGCCGTCCCGCCAGGACTTCGTCGCAGGCCTGCACGATCGCGGCGACCTTTCGCGCGTCGAGCCGGCCGAGGTCGCCGTTGGTCTCCGCGCACGCCCTCTTGATCCGGGCGAACGCGCGAACCATCTCGGGATGGGCCACCTCGCCCGAGATCGGAAAATTCTCCAGGGCGCGCGAGGTCTGCGCGCCCCAATACGCTTCGTCCGGAATCTGCCGCACCCCGAGGCTGTCACGCTCTTCTCTCAAGGATGTTCTCCTTCTCTCCTGGTCGAACCCTAGCACGTCGCTCCGCGCTTGCGCGGGATCTGCGCCGGCGGCGCACCGGCGAGCGACTCGGCCGGATGCGGCCTCGATCGCTCGCTTGATCCCGCGCAAGCGCGCCGCGACCGGGGCAGAGCACGTCGCGGCGGCCGCATGCCGGTCATCTACTGGATGTATCTCTTAAGAGGTGTCGAGGTGACCCTACCCCCGTCATCCTGAGCGAAGCGAAGGATCTGCTCTTGTCGCTTCCGCGACCAGGGGCAGAACGACGGTACCTGGACACGTTCGCAGCACTCGGATGGATTCGAGAGCGTCGGGGCGAGCCACCCGCGGTGACGGGTTAGAATGAACCGGCTGGAGGAGGAGAGATGATCAGGTTTTTGAAGGCCCGGAAGGACGTAGCCGTGGCGATCTTCTGCGCCGCGGCGATCCTGGCCTGTCACAAGGCAAGCGCGTCCTCCGTCGCTGCCGTTCCCGCCGCTTCCTCTCCGCAAGACACCGGGCGCTCGGCGCGAGTGCCGGCGGCGCACGTCAACCCGGGCGCCTACGCCTTCAAGTCCGCCGAGAAAGCCGCCGTGGAGGATTTTCTCCGGCAGCACACGGATCTTCGGATCGCGACCGACGCGGACCGCCAGCCCGCTCGGGATGGGGAAAGCGACGTCCGCCGTCTCTACGGGGTTTACCACCCGTTTTTCGTTCGTGGAGACCTGAACGACGACGGCATCCTCGATTTCATCCTGGCGTTCGTGCGGCGCGACTCCGGCCGCGACACCCCCTGGTTCTCGGTCGTCGTGTTCATCGGCCGCGCCGATTCGGCCGGCCCGGCCTTTCAATCCGGGGCCTTCATCGAACGCGACGTGACGCTGGCGCGAGGGGATCTCTCGATCGATCGCGACGCGGTGCTGATCACGCCCGATCTGGCCGACGAGGCCGTCCGTCGCTACCGCTGGGATCCCCAACGGCGTTCCTACGTCTTCGTCCGCGATGAGGCCGAAGAGGACGACACGCCGATCCCCTCGCGGACCTAGTTTCCAGTTCTCAGTACTCAGTCCACAGTTTACCGGGCTGATCCCGGAACTGATAACTGAAAACTGAGAACTGATAGCTTCTTTCTGATGGCTTCGGCCGCGGAAAAGCCCGAATCCCCTGGAAGCGGAGCAGTAGCGAGCCGCATCATCTCGGTCGCCCTTCCACTTCCCATCCGTAAGAACTTCTCCTATCGCGTGCCGGCGGCGTTCGCGATGCCGGAGCCGGGGGCTCGGGTTCGCGTGCCGTTCGGCGAGCGCGCGCTGACGGGCGTCGTTCTCGCGCACGAGGGGGAAGACACACCCGGCTTGCGGGAGATCGTCGGGGTCCTGGATGTCGAGCCAGTCTGTCCGCCGGAGCTCCTGGCGGCCGTGGAGCGCGTCGCGCGCAGATCATTCGCCTCGACCGGGGAGGTCCTGAAGACCGCGCTGCCCGCGCGGCTGCCCGCGGCGGGCACCGTCCGGTACCGTATCACCGAACGGGGCGCGCTCTCCCGCCCGGGCGGCGCGGAGGGAGAGATCCTCGAGCGGCTTCGCGAGGGAGCAGCGGTGGCCTTGAGCGACCTGCCCGTAGCCGGCCGGCAGGAAGCTCTGAGGTCCCTCGAAGAACGCGGTTTCCTGCGCGCCGTGTCCGCCGCGCGAGAGCGAAAGCCGCGTTCGGAAATCGCCTACGCTCCCGGAGCCGGCACGCCCGAGGAGCGAGCGCGGAGCTTGAAGGGAAGCCGGCGCGGAAAGGAGATCCTGGCCTACCTCGAAGCCCTCGGTCGTCCGGCCGTCGCGGCCGAGATACGGATGCAGACGGGCGCGGGGCCGTCAGTGCTCCGAAACCTCCTCGCCCGCGGCGCGCTCCGGAGCTTCGAACAGGCGCGCAAGCCCGAGGAGCCGCCGCCGCCACCCGCAGCGCGCCCGAACTTTCGGCTCACGGCCGAGCAGGAGAACGCGCTGGCGCAAATCCGCGACGCGATCGCGGCACGGCGCTATTTCCCGGCTCTCCTGCAAGGCGTGACGGGCAGCGGCAAGACCGAGGTCTACCTGCGCGCGATCTCCTCGGCGCTCGCGGCGGGTCGCGGCGCCATCTGGCTCGTGCCGGAGATCGCGTTGACGCCCATCTTCTCCCGGGAGCTCCGCCGGCAGTTCGGGTCCCGCGCCGCCGTCCTGCATTCGGCTCAATCCGAACGGGAGCGCGCGCAGGAATGGGATCGGGTGCGGGCGGGGGAGGCGCGCGCCGTGATCGGCCCCCGCTCGGCGGCGTTCGCCCCGGTGGCGGACCCGGGCCTCTTCGTCGTGGACGAGGAGCACGACGGCTCCTATAAACAGAGAGAGTCTCCGCGGTACGACGCGCGCGACGTGGCGGCGATTCGCGCCCTGGCAGCCGGCGCGGCGCTCCTCTTCGGCTCCGCCACTCCTTCCATGGAGGCGTACCAGGCGGCCCGCGACGGACGCTTGCACCTGTTGCGTTTGACAGCCCGCGTGGATGACCGGCCTCTCCCGGAAGTGACCCTCGTGGACCTGAAGCGCGAGAATGCGCGCCCAGAGGAAAAGGGAGTGCCGCTTTTCTCCGGCGCGCTCGTGGCGCGGTTGAACGCCGTGTTTTCGCGGGGAGAACAGGCGATCCTGCTGCAGCCGCGGCGCGGATTCGCTCCCTTCCTCCTCTGCAGACAGTGCGGCTACGATTTCCGTTGCAGCCGGTGCAGCGTTTCACGAACGGTCCACGAGAAAGGGCGCGTCCTGATCTGCCACTACTGTGGCGAGAGGATTCCGAAGCCGCTGCGATGCTCCGACTGCGGGGGCGCCATCCTGGAAGCGATCGGCGCGGGCACCGAGCGGGTCGCCGAAAGATTCGCCGAGCTCTTCCCCGGAGTCTCCTCCGTGGTGCTCGACCGCGACTCGGCGCGCCGCCGCGGTGCGGGAGCGGTCTTGGACGATATGATCTCAGGCCGGGCCTCCTGCCTGATCGGCACGCAGATGGTGGCCAAGGGGCATGACTTCCCGGGCGTCACCGCGGTCGGGGTCCTGTCGGCCGACACGCTCTTGAATTTCCCGGATTTCCGGGCGGCGGAGAAGACCTTTCAGCTCGTGGCGCAGGTGGCGGGGCGGGCGGGGCGGGGAGACGCGGCCGGCACCGTCCACGTCCAGACGTTCCATCCCCAGCACCCGGCGATCCGCCGCGCGGCCGGACACGATGTGGACGGGTTCGCCGCGGAGGAACTGGCGTTCCGGCGTTCGTTCTTCTATCCGCCGTTCGCGCAGCTCGCGTCCGTTTTGATCTCCTCGCCGGACCGGGAGAAGGCGCAAGACACCGCCAGGAGCGTCGGAGAATCGCTCGCTGGCGAGAGCGCTGATCTCAGGATCTCGGGGCCCGCCCCCGCGCCGCTCGAGCGGCTGCAAGGACGCTGGCGCATCCAGATCCTGATCCGAGCAGCGCAGAGGCTCGCCGTCCTGGACGCCCTCGAGTCGTCGATTCCGGAGAGGCCTCCTTCCGGCGTCCAGATCGCCGTGGACGTGGACCCTCAGGACCTCATGTAGCTGTCAGCTGAGCTCGCCGCCGGTACAATGGCGGCGGAATGGACGAGGACCGTAATTTCGAAGAGCCGATCCAGAAGGTCCGGCAGCGCATCGAGGAACTGTCGGCTCTGCCCGACGACGCCGCGCACCGGCGGGAGCTGGAGAAGCTGCGCGAGAAGCTGGACCGGCTCTCCCGAGAGATCTACGCCGGCCTCACCCCCTGGCAGAAGACGCTCGTGGCGCGCCATCCGGCGCGGCCGTACACCCTCGATTACGTCCAGGCGCTGACCACCGATTTCGTGGAACTGCACGGGGACCGCAAGTTCGCCGATGACGCCGCCATCATCGCCGGTTTTGCCTTCTTCCGCGGGCACCCCGTAGCGGTCGTCGGACACCAGAAAGGGCGCGACACCAGGGAAAAAATCCGCCGCAACTTCGGAATGCCGCGGCCGGAAGGTTTTCGCAAGGCGCTCCGCGTGATGGAGCTCTCCGAGAAGTTCGGGAGACCCATCCTGTCCTTCGTGGACACCGCCGGGGCTTACCCTGGCATCGACGCGGAGGAGCGCGGCCAGGCCGAAGCCATCGCCGTCAACCTGAAGGCGATGGCCGGATTCCGGGTGCCGATCATCGTGACCGTCACCGGAGAGGGGGGGTCGGGAGGCGCCCTGGGCCTGGCGATCGGAGATCGGGTGCTGATGATGGAGCACGCGGTCTATTCCGTCATCTCTCCCGAGGGATGCGCCGCGATTCTCTGGAAAGATGCTGCGCGCAAGAAGGATGCGGCCGAAGCCATGAGAATCACCGCGCGTGACATGAAGGACTTCGGCGTGATCGACGAGATCATCCCGGAACCTCCCGGCGGCGCGCATGCGGACACCGCCGGCGCCACGGCGGCCGTGGGCGAGGCGATCGAGCGCCACCTTCGCGAGGTTCTCGAGCTGACCACCGAGGAGAGACGCGAGCGTCGCTACAGGAAGTTCCGCGGGCTCGGCGCGATCGAGTTGACCGCCCGTCCGTGACCGGGTCATGACCGGCCGGCGGCTCCTCGAGATCGCCGTGCTGGCGTTCGGCGCGGTCTTTCTGGCCGTCGTGGTGTACTCCTTCCGACCGGGCCGCCGCCCCTCCGCCGCGCCGCCAGGTGCGCTTCCCCACCCCCCGGCGTCGCAAGAAGCCGGGCAGGCCATGACGGTTTCCAGAGGTTTCGACTACACGGAGACGGTCGGAGGCAAGCCGCTCTTTCGCATTCAATCGGAACGGACTGTGGGGTTCGGTCCGGCTGCGGGTCTCGTGCCCAACGTCTACGCGTTGGAAGAGGTTTCTCTCACTCTCTACCCGGAGGAGAGCGCTCCGGTCACTGTGCGAGCGGAGAAGGCCCAATACGACCGCCGGACCAACGAGGCGATGCTCTCCGGCAACGTCCGCTGGTCCGACGAGAAGGGCGCCCTCGGCGAGACCTCGAGAATCGAATTCCACCCGTCCGCGCACGAATTCATCGCCCCGGCCGCGATCCACTTCGCGCGCGGCACCTTCAACGTCCGGGCGCGTTCGGGCCGCTATGATCTGCAGAGGCGTGAGCTGACCCTCTCCGGGCCGGTTGAGGGATCCGGAACGGGGGAGGGAAGCGAGGGGCTCTCGGAGCTAGCGGCGGACGGCGCGACCTACCGGCGCGATGAGGGAATCATCGAGCTCGCAGGGAAGGTCTCGGGCGCTTCGCGTTCGGGAGATCGCGTTGCCTGCGACCGCATGGTCTTGAAGACCGAGCAGGAGGGCAGTCGCTTCGAGTGGGCGAGGGCGGAAGGAAACGTTCACGGAGTCCTCGTCTCCGCGGGGCCGGTCACGCCGCGGGCGGGTCGGCCGGCGCCGGCGGCACACCGGCGCTACGCGGGGGACCGTGCGGCCCTGCTCTTCGCGCCGGAGGGCACTCTGCGCTCGCTCTTTCTGACAGGAGAGCCCGCGCACGTGGAGGAAGACGATCGCAAGGTCGTGGCCGAGACGATCGAAGTCGCCTTCGAAAACGGTCGGGCGACTTCCGCCCGTGCCCGCGGCCACGTGCGTCTGGAGTCTCCGGAGAACCGCGCCGAGTCGGCAAGCGCGAGCCTCTCCTTCGCGGCCTCGGGCGAAATCGAATCAGTCGAGCTCTCGGGCAGCGTACGGACGCAAGGCGAGGGACGATCCGCCCGCGCCGATAAGGCGGTGGAGCTGCCCTCCCGCGGGATCTGGATCCTCACCGGGGGCGAGGGCGGGTCCGCCAGCGCCGAGAGTGAGGGCTCGCGGGTCTCGGCCGCGCGCATCGAGGTGGATCGGACGCGCCGCACGCTCAACGCCGAGGGCAACGCCCGCGCTGTTTTCGTACCGGGCGACTCGAAGTCGAACGCGAAGGCGAAGATTCCGGCCCTCGTGGGTGACTCCTCCCGACCCACCTTCGGGAAGGCGACGCGCATGGTCTTCGACGACGCGAGCCGCGTCGCGACTCTGTCCGGGGGCGCCACGCTCTGGCAGGGCGCGTCTTCCCTCTTCGGTGACGACGTGACCTTGAACGACACCGAACGAACTCTCGTCGCCGTGGGCCATACCCGGACCGTCGTGTCTCCCGAGTCCGCACCGGCCCCTCACGGAGCGGACCGCGACTCCTCGGTGGTGACGGCTTCCCGCGTTATCTACGGCGAAGCGGAGGCGACGGCGCTCTTCGAAGGAGGAGTGACTGTCACACGGGGCGCCTGGCACGGCGCCGCCCAGAAGGCGACCGCGCTCTTCGGGGCAGATCGCAAGATCGAGCGTGTCGAGATGACCGGAAATGTCTCTCTCGCCGATGCCGCCGCGGGGCGCACGGGCAAGGCCGACAGGGCGATCGACTGGCCTCAGAAAGACAGGACGGTTCTCGTGGGGTCTCCGGCCACGGTGACGGACGCCGGGGGCAACCGGGTCTCCGGAGCGACATTGACGATCACCGAGAGGGGGCGTACCGTCGAAGTCACCGCTCCGGAGGGCGGGAAAACCGAAACGATTCACAAGACGCGTCCGGACGCCTCGAAGGACCGCAAGGTCCCCCGCTAAACTTACGTCGTGAGAGAGACAGCAGACGCACCCGTCGCCCGCACTCTGTTGACCGCGGAAGGGCTCACCAAGACGTACGGCGGACGCGCTGTCGTCCAAGGAGTCTCGCTCGAGGTCGCGGCAGGAGAGATCGTGGGACTGCTCGGTCCCAACGGGGCCGGCAAGACGACAACCTTCTCGATCGTCGTCGGTCTCGTCCGGCCCGATGCCGGCGTCGTTCGCCTGGGCGACCGGGACCTGACCGACCTCCCGATGTACAAGCGAGCGCGGGCCGGCATCTGCTACCTGCCCCAGGAGCCCTCGGTCTTTCGCAGGATGACGGTGGAGGAGAACCTGCTCGCAATCCTGGAGACTCTCGATCTCTCCCACGGCGAATGTCAGGAACGGGCGGATCGCCTTCTCGCCGATTTCGGCCTGGAGGCTTTGCGCTCCCATCGCGCCTACACCCTTTCCGGGGGAGAACGCCGCCGTGTCGAGATCGCAAGGAGCCTGGTCGTCTCTCCCGACTTTCTCCTGCTGGACGAGCCCTTCGCGGGCATCGACCCTCTCGCAGTGCTGGAGATCCAGGCGATCGCCCGGCGTCTCGCCTCCGCGGGTATCGGAGTTCTCGTAACGGACCACAACGTGCGAGAGACTTTGTCCATCGTGGACCGCGCCTATATAATCAACGCCGGCGAGATCCTCCGGGCTGGCACGCCCCTTGCGCTCTCGAGCGACGCCGTCGTCAAGAAGATC
>Ga0137369_10005996_pt1 | contig 12312 bp, 10 predicted proteins | sample SagtaG_12_FD_104918 | JGI IMG/M metagenome (GOLD analysis project Ga0137369, IMG submission 104918) | Vadose zone soil microbial communities from Sagehorn Ranch, Mendocino, California, USA - Sage1_L_113_16 metaG | ecosystem: Environmental > Terrestrial > Soil > Vadose zone | place: USA... | reverse complement strand
CCTTGCGTCGCGCGGAGAGGCGAGACTTCGTCGAACGATCGGACACCCTGTACCTCCTCGATGCTCTGCGGAGGGATCATGCCCTCTCGCAGTTGGGTGTCCAAGGAGATCGGGTGCGGCCTAATACCTATTACAGCCAGCCAGATCCTTGGTTCCGACGCGCGATTCCGATTCGAGAAGCTAGACGGCGACGAGCTCGCGTTCTGGTTTCTTCTGCGATTCCTCGCTTGTGCGGACTTCGTATCCGACCAAGAGGTCGGCACCGAGGGCGGCGAAGATCCGGTGCAGGGTCTCCAGGTGCGTCGCGTGCCGGCCGCCCTCGAGGCGCGAGATGGCGCTATGACTTGTGTTCGCACGCGTGGCGAGTTCCTGCTGCGTCATACCCAAAACCGTCCGACGTTGGATCACAAGCTTGGCGATCGCTACCCAAGAACGGGTGCGATCGCGCTCGCCACGGTACGTGGCACTGCGCGCAGCGCGCGCAGTGGCGCCGTCCGCTGAGGTTCTGCCGACGGGGCTGGTCATGCGGGTAACTTACCAGAACTGATAAGGTCAGTCAAGCGACCGTTCGGCTTGCGGATGCGATCTCGCGGCCGAGGGAGCGTCGCGACCCGCAGCCCGCGGAGGGACGCGAGGTCGCGCATCCATCCGTGCCCGAAAGTCGGCCATGCGCTGCGTCGCCACGTTGATGTCGCGCTCCGGCACGGTGCGCCCGGCCTTCTCGATCGCGTGGAGCAAGACGACGAGGTTGTCGGAACGCTGGTAGAGGATGCGAATGAGCCGTTTGCCGTAGTGGCATCGCAGCTCACGCAGCGGCCCATCGATCTGCGAAGTAAAGGGAAAGGCCAGTGGAGGCGCATCGTCAGGTAGACCGTTGAGCAGATCGATGCTGTCGTCGACCTTCAGCGCGACCTTGGCCGGCAATGTATCGATCCAAGCATTGACGGGCTCGTGACCGCTAGCGTCGCGGTAGTAGACCGCTTGGGTCGTCAGGGCACAAATCCTCCGCTGACAATCTCGCCAAACGCGTTCGCGATTTCCACAGCAGGTTCCGGAGCGAGGTGCTGGCAAGATGAGAACAGACTTCAGTCACGCAGACTTCTGTCGCAGCGGCGGGGACTTCTGCGGTTCGATGTGCACCAGTGCTCGCAACGCCCGATTTTCCGCGTTCGGGGGGCGATTGCCGGAGTTAACCCCGCGCCAGAGGTCTACGGGACCTCTGGGTCAGAGCTCTCGATCTCTTCCAAGACGGGCGGTTCTGAGGCGACGGCGGGAATCGGACCCGCGATGGAGGTTTTGCAGACCTCTGCCTTACCACTTGGCTACGTCGCCCAGGAGGAGGGTCGCGAAGCGACCTACGGCGCCAACGCCGACAACATCGAGTTTACCGGCTCAAACGCCTGGCTGGCAGGCGGCGTGCACACTCCCGCCCCATGCTGCCTATCGGCGATCAGGACGAGCCGGGCAATCCAGCCGTCGTCAACATCGCGATCATCGTCATCAACGTCCTCGTCTTCCTCCTGCTTCAGCTGCCCAGCGACGCGTTCACGATGGGTTTCAGCACCATCCCGAAAGAGATCACGACGGGCACCGACCTCGTCGGCCCGGTCGCGATCGCGCTGCCGGACGGCACCACGGAGACGATCGTCGAAGCGCCCGGCCCGAGTCCGATCTGGCTCACGCTCATAACGTCGATGTTCATGCACGGTGGATGGGCCCACATCGGCGGCAACATGCTGTTCCTGTACATCTTCGGCGACAACATCGAGCGCCGGCTCGGCCCGGTCCTGTACCTCGCCTTCTACCTGATCTGCGGTGTCATCGCGTCGCTGGCGCAGGTCGCGACGAATCCATCGTCGGTCATTCCGAGCCTCGGGGCTTCGGGCGCGATCAGCGGGGTGCTCGCCGCGTATCTCCTGTACTTCCCGCAGAACCGGGTGCGCGTGCTGATGGGTCTGGGCGCCTACGGTCGCGTCACCGAAGTGCCTGCGCTGGTCATGATCGGTCTCTGGATCGTCATTCAGCTGGTAAGCGGCATCGGCGCGACCGCGGTGAGCGAGCAGACCAGCGGCGTCGCGTACTGGGCGCACATCGGTGGATTCGCCGCGGGTCTGGTGCTGGCGTTCCTGTTGCGGCCCTTCGCGGGCAGCGGCTCGACGCCGCGTTACGCGACCTAAGAACTAAATGATGCGGGCGAGCCGCTCGACGTCCTCGGCGACCTCCGCCCGGCCATCGAGACGGTACGCGTACGACAGGAGCTGGCACTTCTCTTTCGCGTAGTCGCGGCGGCCGATCGCGCAGTCGACCTCGATGAGCAGCCGCTGCGCCTCACGGTCCGTGAAGCCATGCCCGATGTAGTCGAGCAGCACGTCCGAGGCGGACTGGAGCTTCCCGAGTCCGAGCAGGCGGCGCGCCGCATCGAGCGCGGCGGTGGTGGCACGCGTGTCACGGGCACCGGTAAGGACCGCGGCACGCGAGGCGGCGATCATCGCGGCCTCGATCCCGTTGCCGGAGGGCACGAGCATGGCGAGCTCGCGCTCGAGGTCGATCGGGGGACGTGGCGGGCGCGCCGGTCGGTCCGACGTCGTCGCGCTCTTGTGGCCGTTCTTGCTGAGGCCGGCGCGCTCGAGGAGGTTCACCGGGCCGGTGAGATCGCCCTGCTCCGCGTGGGTGACCGTCTTGGCGCCCTTGAGGACGACCGCGGTGTGCGACGCGTCGGGTCGCGTCTTGCCGTCGGAGGACGGCGTGTGCAGCCGATCGTTCAGTGGATGTCCCTTGACGTTCGTCGGCGTCGGAGCCGCCTGCGTCAGGGCGGGAGCCGGGCGCGGCGGCTGCGGGATCACGCTCCTCACAGGCGGCGGGGGCGGCGTCGCGAGCGGAGGACGCGCCTGCGGCGTAAGAGTGGGTGGGGTCAGGGGTTTGGGTGCAGGCGCATTCTGGGCGAGCGGCACCGCCCGCGCCGCCTGTGCGGTGACGCGGTCGACGATCTTGAGCAGCTCCGGTAGGTCGCCGAGCGTCTCGCGCCCGTAGGTCAGCTCCATCAACGCACGGCGCGGGTCGTGCTGTGCGAGCGCGACGTCGACGAAGCGCGCGTACTCCTCGACCGCGCCGACGAGGTCGCCCTGGTTCGCGAGCGCGGCGGCGAGCCGACGGTGCGCCGCGAGATCCGTTGGAACGAGCGCGACGGCTTCCGCAAGCAGCATGACCGCGGCGTTGCGGTCTCCGCTCGCGGCGTACCTCGCCGCGGCATCCCGCAACGTGGCGATCGCCGCCCCAGGATCCTCGAGCGCGGCCTGCGCGCGAGCGAGACCGCGGTACGAATCGAGATCGCCGTGCTTCTCCACGAGCTCGCGATACGCGGTCTCGGATTGCCGCAGCTTGCCGATGGCGAAGAGCTTCGCGGCGGCGTCGCTCGCCAGTCGGTGCCCGCCGCCCTGTGCCTTGATGACCGGCTTCGCGGCACATGCCGCGAGCGCGGCGGCGAGCTCTGCCGCTCGGTCTTCGCCCATCGCGCGGGCGGCCCGCGTTTGGACCCGGCTCGAGAGGTCGGCAACGTGATCTGGCGTGACGGTATTCGCGTTGATGCCGAGCGCCCGCAGCTCGGCGGACAGGAAGGTCTGCGCGGCCGGGCCCAGGTACCCCTTGGCCACGCCCAGCAGCTGCTGGGCGAGGGCGTTCAACTAGTCCTCGCCGCCGGTCGCGTCGTCGGCGAGCGCGTAGAAGCGGAGAGCGTTGAGCATGCGGTCGAATGCCGACGCGACCTCACGGGTGATGTCGTCGCCGGACCGCGTGTCGAACCGCGCGCTGCGCAGGTCGACGTCCCCGGTGGAGACGGCGGTGGCCTCACCCACGAGGCGACGCAGCGGACGCACCAGCGATCGCGTGAGCAGGACGCCGATGACCAACGACAGGACGAGGCCCATCGTGACCATGGTCGCGGCGTTCACCGTCGCGTCGTCCGCGGCCTTCGTGTACGTTGTGAGCGGGACCGCCAGGACGTAGGCCCACGGCTTGGTCGCGAGGCGCGTCACCACGCCACGCTGCTCGCCGGCGCCCGCGCCATAGGCGAAGGTCGTGCTGATGGTCTGGCCCTTTGGCAGCTTGTCGAGCTCGGTCTTCAGCGTCGGCAGCGGATCGATGACCAGCTGCTCGGGTGTCTTCTGGCCGAAGCGCTTGTCGGCGACGAGCTTCTTCACGGTGTCGGCGTCGATCGGCGCGATCGGCTTGTAGATGAGCGACTCCGCCTGGTCGCGGTGGCCCTTCGTCTCGGACACCGCGAGCCGGATGCCGTAGTCGTCCACGAGGAAGCTGTGCGCACCCTCACCGACCGATCCGAGGTCGCCTTCGACGACGTCCCAGATCGACGCGAGGTTCACGCGCGTGCGCACGACGGCGAGGACGCGGCCGTTGTCGACGATCGGCGCGGAGAAGAACAGCGCGGGTCGGTTCGTGATGACCGAGTAGCTGGGGTCGCTGATGTAGTTCGCGCCCTTCAACGCGCTGATGAAGTACTCGCGGAACTTCACGCTGGTGCCCTCGTCGCTCTGGATGGAGGCCGCGACGATCGTGCCGTCCGGATCGACGACGGCGACGGATTCGTACTCGGGCGATCGCGCCGCGGCGGCGCTGAGCGCGGCGCGCGCGGCCTGCTTCGCGTTCGGATCCTTCAGGTTCAGCCCGAACCGGATCACGTCGGGAAGCTTACCGACGAGGACGATGTCCCCGAGGCGGCTCTGCAGGTAGGCGTCGATCGCGTTCGCGGTCGACGTCGAGCGCTGCTGGATGTTGGTGACGCCGAGACGCGTCAAATCCTCGCGGGTTCCCTGGATCGACAGCACGCTGACAAGAGCGATCGGCACGATGCCTACCACGAGCAGCGCGGCAAGGACCTTCTGCCAAAAATGGATGCGCAAGAGACCTGACATCTTCCCCCTGACCTCTCTCCGCGGCCGTCCCCTAATGGCGCGCGCGCGAGGCATCCTGTGCGCGCAGGCAGGCGTCGAGAAGTCATGGCCTCATCCATCTGAGGTACTCAAAACGGACTAGTACTTCGGTCAGACCACCTGGCGCGGGGCGCGCTGCGCTCGTCGCGCGTCGCGCATGAGACCCCGTAGCAGCCGCTTCGACTCCTCGAGGTCTGTCCGATCGGTATCGGTCAGCCCCTCGCGCTGCGGGTCGAGCCGCCACCAGCACTCGAATCCCCAGAGCCGCTCCTCGCCGACGTGCAGGCGCGGGATGCCGGTGCCGGAGCGGCGCGGGTCCCCCGTCTCGAAGTCGAAGAAGCCCTCGAACGTCGCCGCTGATCCGGTCCGGTCCGGCTCGCCCTCGCGGCAATCGAGAAGGATCACCACCGGCGTCCCGGGACGGATCTCATCGAGCGGACGCGGCGGACGACCGCGGCCGCCCCGTCTCGTCGGCCGTCGACCCGCGAGCGGCGCACGATCGCCACGGCGTGGCACGCGTTGGCCGCGCAGCGCGGGCGCGCGCTCGGGCTGGGCCGGGGCCTGCTGCGGACGCGGCGGACCGCGCCTGCGTCCGCGCCGCCTGCGATCACGCCGTGGCTCTTCGGGCATGCCATCAGTCTGGCATGCGGCGGACTAGTTGACCCTCAGCGCCCGTACAATTTGATCGGATGCACGAGGTCTTCGACGAGTTCAAGCGGCAGCTTCCGGACGTCGATCCCCAGGAAACAGAGGAGTGGATCGAGTCGCTTGACGCACTGGTCAAGCAAGCCGGCCCGGAGCGCGCCAGGTTCGTCCTCTACAAGCTCCTCAAGCGCGCGCGCATGCTGCAGGTGGGCCTGCCGCCGCTCACGCAGACCCGGTACATCAACACGATCTCCCCCGAGCAGGAGCCCGATTTCCCCGGCGACGAGGAGATGGAGCACCGCATCCGCCAGTTCATCCGCTGGAACGCCGTCGCGATGGTCGTGCGCGCGAATCACCACTACGAGGGCATCGGCGGCCACCTGGCGACGTACGCGTCGTCGGCGACGCTGTATGAGGTCGGCTTCAACCACTTCTTCAAGGGCAAGGACGATCCGGCCGGCGGCGACCAGATCTTCTTCCAAGGACACGCCTCTCCCGGCATCTACGCCCGCGCCTACCTCGAAGGGCGGCTGACCGAATCGCAGCTCGACCACTTCCGGCGCGAGGTCGTTCCGGGCGAGGGCCTCTCCTCGTATCCGCACCCCCGCCTCATGCCGGAGTTCTGGGAGTTCCCGACGGTCTCGATGGGCCTCGGCCCGATCGCCTCGATCTACCAGGCGCGCTTCAATCGCTACCTCCAGAACCGCGGCATCCGCGACACGAGCAACCAGCGCGTGTGGGCGTTCGTCGGTGACGGCGAGTGCGACGAGCCCGAGGCGCTCGGCGCGCTGCACCTCGCAGCACGCGAGGGACTCGACAACCTCACTTTCGTCGTGAACTGCAACCTGCAGCGGCTCGACGGCCCGGTGCGCGGTAACGGCAAGATCATCCAGGAGCTCGAGTCGGTCTTCCGGGGCTCCGGGTGGAACGTCATCAAGGTCGTATGGGGCCGCGAGTGGGACGAGCTGCTCTCGCGCGACGTCGACGGCGTGCTCGTGAACAAGATGAACGAGACCACCGACGGCGAGTCGCAGCGCATGACCATCGCCGACGGCGCGTACATCCGCGACCACTTCTTCGGACCGGACCCGCGCCTACGCAAGCTCGTCGAGCATCTGTCCGACGCGGATCTCCAGAAGCTGCGGCGCGGCGGTCACGACTACCGCAAGGTGTACGCGGCGTACCACGCCGCGGTCCGCCACACCGGCGCGCCGACGGCGATCCTCGCGCAGACCGTGAAGGGCTGGGCGCTCGGGCCGAGCGTGGAGGCGCGCAACATCACGCACCAGGCGAAGAAGCTCTCCTTCGACGAGCTCCGCGCCTTCCGCGATCGGCTGGAGCTTCCGATCACCGACCAGCAGCTCATGGAAGATCCGCCCTACTACCACCCCGGGCGTGACAGCGACGAGTTCCGGTACATGGTCGAGCGCCGTCGCGCGCTCGGCGGCGTCACACCGCGCCGCGTCATGCGCGCAAAGCCGCTGGGCGCTCCTGCGGACACCGCGTTCGCGGAGTTCGCCAAGGGCTCGGGCAAGGCCGCCGCCTCGACGACGATGGCGTTCACCCGTCTCATGCGGAACCTGCTCCGCGACCAAACGCTCGGCAAGCGCGTCGTGCCGATCATCCCCGACGAGGCACGCACGTTCGGTATGGATCCCCTGTTCAAGGAGGTCGGCATCTATTCATCGCTCGGCCAGCGGTACGAGCCGGTCGATGCCGAGACGCTGCTGCCGTATCGCGAGGCGACGAACGGTCAGGTGCTCGAGGAGGGCATCACCGAAGCGGGATCGATGGCGAGCTTCACCGCCGCCGGCACGAGCTACGCCACGCACGGCGAACCGATGCTGCCCTTCTACATCTTCTACTCGATGTTCGGCTTCCAGCGGACGATGGACCAGATCTGGGCGTTCGGTGACTGCCGCGGCCGCGGCTTCCTGATGGGCGCGACGGCCGGCCGCACGACGCTGAACGGCGAGGGCCTCCAGCACGAGGACGGACACAGCCATCTCCTTGCGACGGCGATCCCGAACATTCGCGCATACGATCCCGCGTTCGCGTACGAGACCGCCGTCATCGTGCGCGACGGCATCCGGCGGATGCTGCAGGAGAACGAGGACATCTTCTACTACCTCACGCTGTACAACGAGAACTACCCCATGCCGCCGATGCCCGAGGGCGTCGAGGAGGGGATCCTGCGCGGCGTCTATCTCTTCCGTAAGGGCGAGGAGGCGCGCCGTCGCGTGACGCTGCTCGGCTCCGGTCCGATCCTCATGCAGGCGCTGCGCGCGCAGGAGCTGCTGCAGGAGCGCTATGAGGTCGCGGCCGACGTGTACAGCGTCACGAGCTACCAGCAGCTGCGGAACGACGCGCTCGAGGTCGAGCGCTGGAACCGGCTGCATCCGACCGAGACCGCGAAGGTGCCGTACATCGTGCAGGTGCTCGGAGGCGCGACGCCGATCGTCGCGGCGAGCGACTTCATGAAGATCTTGCCGGACCAGATCAGTCGCTGGATGTCGCAGCCCTTCGTTCCGCTCGGAACGGACGGGTTCGGCCGCAGCGACACCCGCGAGGCGCTGCGCCGTCACTTCGAGGTCGACGCCGAGAGCGTCGCGGCCGCGTCGCTGCAGGCGCTCGCGATGTGCGAGCAGTACTCGCCGCAGGATGTCGCCAAGGCGATCGCTGACCTGGGTATCGACCCGAGTAAACCGGAGCCGCGGAGCCTCTAGGGCAGGCTCTCGAGCGAATCATCGAGCGCTCGTGCGACCGCGCGATCAGTTTCCCCGACTCGCGTTCGGCGGATACTGGAGATCATCACGAAGGACGATCTCGAATGTAGGAGGAGCTCCATGCAGCTACTCGTCAGATCGGTTCGTTTCCTCAGCGTCGTCGCGCTCGTTTGCGCCGCGGTCCTTATCGGCAACGCAGGTCCCGCTGCGGCCGCCAATCCACTGTTGTGCTTCGACGGCACGACAGACACTGCGAACGGTGACACCGGCGGCATCGTTTACGGCGGCACCTGCACCCTCAACGCAAGCGGTACGGGTGCGACGCTCAACAACACGGTGCCGGTCGGCTCCAGCGACTACTCGGGCGTCTACTACGCCACGTCGGACCTCAGCGGGCAGCTGCTCGGCGACGTCACGCAGCTTGGATTCAGCTACACGGGTCTACCGACGGCCGGCTCGCCTCGCATCAGCCTGCCGATCGACAGCAACAGTGACGGCTCCACGGACTTCTATGCGTTCATCGGCGCCTTCTATTGCAACAACGGCGCGGGCGTGGTGGACGCGATCAACGATTCGACCTGCACGATCTTCTACACCGGCGGCCCCGTCAGCGGGGACGCGAACTGGGCGACGTTCGCGGCGGCACATCCGACCTGGCGGGTCGGTCCGACGCCGTTCGTCGTCGCGGACGATCCCGGTCTCTGGACCGTAAGCAATGTCCAGCTCGGGCAAGCCGCGGCGGCCGCGAGCGACAAGGACAAGTGCAAGTCTGGCGGATGGATGACGATGCACCGCGCCGACGGCACGTCGTTCAAGAACCAGGGTGACTGCATCCAGTACGTCAACACTGGCAAGTAACGACTTCTCGGGCCATCGAGGCGGATGAAGAAGGGCTCCCGTGATGGGAGCCCTTCTTCTTGCTCCTAGCTCCTACGCCGGTCGCATCAGCGCGAGCGTCGGCCTTCGAACAGGTTGCGCTCCTGGCGGCATGTAGCGAGGCAGCGCGCCATGATCGCTGAAGCCGCGTCGCGCCAGGATCGGCGCGGACGTCTCGACGTTGGCGAGGATCGAGGCCATGCGGCAGCCTCGCATGTGCGCCGCGGCCGCGCGGTGCGCGACAAGCGCCTTGTACACGCCGCGGCCCCGGTACGCGGGCACGGTCTCCGCGCCTGTCAGATACACGCTTCCTCCGTCGGACGAGTATCGATACCCGCCATTCGCGGCGGGAACGTCGTCAATGAAGGCCAGGAGGAAGCCGCCTCGCCGTTCCGGCAGAGCGAGGTACGCGAGGCGCTCAGGCAGCATGCGTTCGATGTCATCGCCGTCGTGATGCGCGAGTTCGAGCGACATGCGCGCGGTCGCCTCGTCATGCACTTCAACGATCCGGATCGAGCTCGACCGCGGCCAGGGGGGCTGGAGCGGCAGGTTGACCGTCATCATCCGCGGCGCGGCCACGAGGACCAACCCACGCCGCTCGAGTCGCTCCCCGAGATCGTTCGGCGACGACGACGGCCCAACGTGCCAGTGGAACGGCTGATCGCCGAAGAACGCGAGCACCTCGTCGATACCGCGCTCGACGTTCGACTCGTTCCAGCGCGCGTACACCACACGCGAGTGCGACGCTGGCCATCCGCGTCGCCGCCACAAGCAGACATCATTTCGGTCGATCTCCTCGATGCCCGCAGGCCGCCACGCTCGTTCGTAGTCGTAGAGCATCGCCTCGGCGCGAAAGGCGCCGTCGTCAGCGCGACCGGTCCGCATCGGACATAGGCTCACGCATGTAGCGCGGCAGCGATGGGCTCGAATCCCTCGTGGGCGCTCGGCGGGGCCGGCGACCACGAGCTCACGCTCCTCAGCTTCGCGTTGGAGATTCGCTGCGAGCGTGAAACGTATCCCCACACCTCGCCAAGGAACAGCTTGCCAAGGAAGTACGGAGCGCGCAGAGGCGCGGCCGCACCTGAGGCGCGCGCGAGCGCGGCGAGATACTCCGCGTAGGGAAGCGGCTCGTCGTCGCCCACGTTGTAGATGCCCGACGGCACGCCGCATGCCGCGGCGACGGCGACCCCGGCGTCGGGAACGTAGATCCAGGAGCTGTAGAAGCGGCCGCTGCCGAACCGCGCGAGCAAGCGCCGGTGCGCAAGATGAGCCATCTCGGTCGTCGACGGCGCATCGGCACCGTACAGTCCGGCAAAGCGCAGGACCACTCCACGTCCGCCGGCAGAGGCGAACCGCCCCGCGTGCTGTTCCCCCTCGTGTACCGCGGCGAGGAGACGCGTGCCGACGACGTCGACCGGACCACGTTCGTCGATCCATGCATCGCCACCATCCGCATAGACGAACGTCACCGACTCGTGCACGTACGTCCCCACGCCCGCGGCAAGCGCGGCATCGACGATCACTCGCGCGCCTTCGGTACGGAGGCGATTGGTCTCCTCCCACGCGGCGGCCGAGCGCATCCGGGTGAGCGGTGGGATCTTCGTGCTGAGGCGCACCACGGCATCGCATCCGCGCATCGCCGCGCTCAGCGCGGAGGTCTCGTAGATGTCGACGTCGATCGGCGCGGCGCCCAGGCGACGCAGCGCCGCGCTCTTTTCGCCACCGCGCGCAGTCCCGAGTACGTCATGACCCGCCGCGAGCAGGGCCGGCACGGCGGCGCGTCCGATGACCCCGCTGGCTCCGATGACCAGTACGCGCATCAGGCACGCATCAGCGGCCGATACCGGATGCGGTGCGGCTGCCAATCCGCACCGTGCTCCTTGCGCATGAGCTCCGCGTACGCCTGGTAGTTGCCCTCGAACCAGCGCACGCGGCTGTCGCTCTCGAAGACGAGCAGGTGCGTCGCGATGCGGTCGAGGAACCAGCGGTCGTGACTGATGACGCAGACGCAGCCCGCGAAGTCGAGCAGGGCTTCCTCGAGGGCGCGGAGCGTATCGACATCGAGGTCATTCGTCGGCTCGTCGAGGAGCAGGACGTTGCCGCCGGACTTCAAGAGCTTCGCGAGGTGCACGCGGTTGCGCTCGCCGCCCGAGAGGTCACCGACCTTCTTCTGCTGGTCCGGTCCGCGGAAGTTGAACGAGGCGACATACGCGCGCGCGTTGCGTGTACGAGCGCCGATCTGGATGTTCTCCTGGCCCTCGGCGATCTCCTCCCACAATGTGCTCGCCGGATCTAACGTGTCACGGCTCTGCGAAACGTACGCGAGCCTCACCGTCTCACCCACGGTGAGCGTGCCGCCGTCTGGTTTCTCCTCGCCGGTGATGAGGCGGAACAGGGTGGTCTTCCCCGCGCCGTTCGGTCCGATGATCCCGACGATGCCGCCGCGCGGGAGCGCGAACGAGACGTCGTCGAATAGCAGGCGATCGCCATAGCCCTTGCGCAGCTTCTCCGCGGTGATCACGACGTCGCCCAAGCGCGGACCCGGCGGGATGGAGATCTCGAGCTCGAGCTCGCGTCGCTCGGGCTCTTCCGCAAGGAGCCGCTCGTACGCCTCGATGCGCGCTTTGCTCTTGGCTTGGCGCGCGGGGGGGGACGCGCGCACCCATTCCAGCTCGCGGGCGAGCGTGCGCTGGCGGGCCGATTCCTGCTTCTCCTCGACAGATAGACGCGTGCGCTTCTGATCGAGCCACGAGGAGTAATTGCCCTCGTACGGGATGCCGGCGCCGCGGTCGAGCTCGAGGATCCACCCCGCGACGTTGTCGAGGAAGTAGCGGTCGTGCGTCACCGCCACGACGCAGCCCTTGTACTCCTTCAGGAAGCGTTCGAGCCACGCGACGGATTCGGCATCGAGGTGATTCGTCGGCTCGTCGAGGAGCAGCAGATCCGGATGCGAGAGCAGGAGCCGGCAGAGCGCGACGCGGCGCCGCTCGCCGCCCGAGAGCGTGCTGACGTCCTGATCCGCGGGCGGGACACGGAGCGCGTCCATCGCGTGGTCCACGGTGCTGTCGAGATCCCAGAGGCCCTTCGCCTCGATCTCATCCTGCGTCTTCTGGAAGTCCGTG
>Ga0137369_10005994_pt1 | contig 12315 bp, 11 predicted proteins | sample SagtaG_12_FD_104918 | JGI IMG/M metagenome (GOLD analysis project Ga0137369, IMG submission 104918) | Vadose zone soil microbial communities from Sagehorn Ranch, Mendocino, California, USA - Sage1_L_113_16 metaG | ecosystem: Environmental > Terrestrial > Soil > Vadose zone | place: USA... | reverse complement strand
TCGCAGCGTGACCGGCCACTCCGCCGAGGAATGGAAGCGGCCCGACGCACGGACGGTCACAATTCCCGCCGACACGCCGTGTGTCGGGACGACGAAGCTCGCCACAAAACCCGCACCTGCGACGCCGACTGTGCAACCTCAACCGCCCAGCGCCGCCTGGGCGGTCCAGCTCATCGGCGACCGGTTGGAGAGCACCGCGCTTGCCCGATACAATCAGCTGCAAAAGAAGTATCAGCCGATCCTTGGAGGCCGTGAACCGCTCATCGTGCGCACGATGCTGGGAAGCGCGGCGATCTGGCATCGCGTCCGCATCGCGGCGGAGACTCGCGAAGCAGCGGAAACGCTGTGCTCGAAGCTGCGTGCAGCCGGAGGAACCTGTCTGGCCCAGCGCAACTGATCTCCAGCCGCGGGAGCCAGGCTCGACGCTCGTCCAGGATGGTAGGTGCTCGTTCGAGGACTTACCGTCGTCTTGCGCATAAGGCAGATGTGAGGCCGAAGATTAAGTCGCTCCTAACCTTAGGCGCGCTCGTCTTGTCGCGAGCTGTTCAACAGGAACTAACGCATTGTGCTGGCGGAAGGATGAGTGAGGCGCAAGCGCACCTTTCGCGGGCCCAGGCGGGTGCCCGGCGTCGCGATCCGCCGGGCGAGGTTCTGGCTCAAGCGGCCGCGGCTCGAAGCCCGTAGCGGTGGTATCTCGCTACCAATCAATGTTTGTGTGATGGACAACACATCCGCGCGCACAGAAAAGTGGCACTAATAGGGTAACAATGAGGCGGCGGCAGGTCGCCCGGCACGCAGGAGGTGTACGATGTCTGGAAACGATCCTGCAGTAGTGTTGCCCTACCGCGACCCAGAAGTGCTGCCCGAGGAGACTCTCGGAAGACGACAAGATGGAGCGACCTCGGGTCGAGAGCGCGGCGAGGCGGGCAAGCAAACACCAGCCAGCGGAGCGCCGAGCTCGATCCGGCAATGGCTTTCATCGCTGGAGGGGCCGCGCAAGCTTACAATCAACGGGCTCCTCGTCATCGTCAGCTTGCTGGGTTCCGGCGTCGTCCTGAAGGACGCGCTGAAGCAGGTGGCCGTCATTGACCCGATCAGCGTGCCCAAGGACCTCGAAGCCGCCGGCTACACCCCTGCGACGATGGGGCAGCGCATCATAGATGCAGTCACACAAATCAACCGCGACGCGGCCGTGGTCAAGCGGATCGGCATCTACACCTTGTCGGAGGTCGATCCGTTAGAGCCGGAATCGGCTGATTACCAAAGCCCCGGCCGCGGCCATTCATGGGACTCTGCATCGGACTTCACTCTGACGTCGGATAATCCGTCAAAGAAATACGACGTCGCCGTCGGCGGCGTGTCTCTCACGACCGTCATTTTGCACCTTCGTGAGCTCTTCGGCAGGTCCGATATCAGAGTCTCGGGGGAGATCACGGTGGAACCTCCGTTCGCTGTCAGCCTCGGACGCAAGGAGGACAAGTCGCCTCCGAAGAAGTTTTCGATCCGGCTCCGGATCGACGACAAGGGACGCGTTCAGTACGAAGCCGAGGCGACCGACACGCTCGAAACCCTCGTCGAGCAGGCAGCATTAAAGCTGGTCGAGCGGTTCGAGCCGCTCGATGCCGCCTACTACAGCTACCACAAGCGCGACTACGACAACGCGTTGCGCATTGTCCGTGCATACCTCGCCGACCAGACGAAAAACGAGAGGCAGTGGGCATTGAACTTGCTCGGATTGATCGAGCACGCGCGAAACCGTTCCGACGACGCTGTCGCGGAGAAAGGCTACAATGAAGCCATCACCGTGTTCGAGAAGTTGCGGGCCAGCGATCCGAAGTTTGCGCCGGCCTTGTATAATCTCAGCTACGTCCTGATCGACAAAGGTCACAAACATCTCGAGGACCCGGACAGGAAAGTCGCACGCGAACTGTTCAGCCGGGCATACGAGATCGCGCGCGAAGGCATCGACATCGATGAGGCTGCGGGCACGACCGCTCGAGAACGGGCGGTCGGCTACGCCACGGCCGGCCGCGCGCTCCGCTTCCTGGGCGAATGGGAGCCCACGAAGTACAAAGAAGCGCTCGGCTATTTCGACCGCAGCATCGACGCCGATCCCATGTTCCTCTTCGCATATTTGATGCAAGGCGCGATCCACAACAAGTGCGAGGAGCATGACAACGCAATTGCCAAGTACCAGCGCGCTACCGAGATGAATCCGTCCGCACAGACCTTCACGCGTGCGGGCGCCTACCTGCGCAAGCATGGTCGGCACGCCGACTCGATACCAATGTTCCGAAAGGCGGCGGACCTCAAACCGTCGGCCAATGCCTACACCTACTGGGGGATGGCACTTCGTGCCTCGGGGCGGCCCGAAGAGGCGAGAGAGAGATTCCAACAAGCCATCCAAACCGATCCCAACAGCCCGAACGGCTACAATCAGCTCGGCCTCCTGTATCTCGAGGAGGGAAAATGGGATGAAGCGGCCAACAACTTCAAGCTGGCAATCAACGCGTCGCCGCGATGGTCCAACTATCACTACAATCTCGGTCGTGCGTTCAGCGGCGCCGGTAACCTTAAGGACGCCAGGGACGCCTTCAAAAGGGCGATCGAGATCTACCAGAGCCACCCCAGGTCTCAGGCAGAGCTGGACGAGTTGGAGCTTCGGGAAAAGGGACCCGAGGGCGGGGGACCCCCGAAGGTCTAGCAAATGTCGCAAGCGCCCCATAAGGCCGCGCGTCTTGTTGTGGCGTGGAACGTGCTTGGTCTTCTCGATCTCACTGATGCGCTTGGGCTCGGTTTCTTGACCGCGCCGTCTCGGTTCGCACTTGAGATTCAGCCGACAAGCGATCTGATGACCGTCCTTCCCCTGGTGCTGATCCCTGTCTACCTCGTGCCACTCTTTTTTGTGTTGCACCTCGCCTCGCTTGCTAAGCTTCGCCGCGAGACCGGCGCCTCTCAAAGCCATGGCAAGGTTGCCGACGTCCGGCATCCTTGAATCGCTACTTCCGGTGCGTCTGTCGGCTTCAGGAACGTGAAACGACAACGCCGCGTTATGCAGCGTTTCAAAGCAGAGGAGACAAAATCATGTTGCCACAGAAGCGGGGTCCGTACAGGATCGAGGACTGGGGGAAGACTTGGCTGAATCCGAACAAAGAGCGTGTGCTGGCCAGGGTGCCGTCGGTTGCGATGCCGGACATCGCCGGCTATTGGCCGCAGACTACGCGCCCGGTCCGGGGGCCGCAGGAGTATGCCAAGCGCATCATCGATCTGCTCGACTTCATTCCCGATTTCCGCGCTGAGCCGATCGAGCACGCGACCAACGGCGACGTCATGTTCGTTCGCTGGATCGCCAGAGGAACCGGTTCGAAGGGGTCGTTCGAAGCGGTCGGCGTCGATCGGATCATCGCTCCTAACGGCTACGTTGCGGAAAACCTCATCATTTCGGATCACCCGATCTTCGCCGATTTCGCGAGGCACGTGGGCGATCTCCGCGGCGCGTAGCGATATCGACCGATCGTGCATATAGATCGGCACCTTCACCGGTTTCGGTTGAAACTGTCTTCAGGCGAAACCCGTCCGGAGATTGTGCTTGAGCTCGTCGAAGCGCGCGCGATCTCTCTTCATTCAGGACCAGGAACGTCTCGGAAGGGTCCTTTCACGGAGCACTCGTCAGCTAATCGCGCACAGCCTCGAAGGCGTCGCATCCGATCGAGGGCTGCTTGGGGCTGCGGTGGCTTCGCTTGCCTCATGACATGACGAGGCGCGTGTTCAGGAGCTCTCGTTCAGCACTGCGACACTTGCGCTTGCTCCAAGTCGACCCGAATCCGGGCAGGGTCAAGCTGCTTCCGGCATGGTGGAATCCACATAAGGCGCGACGTCCCCGTCACATAGATCGATGGCATCCTCGGTGTAGCGATGAAAGTAGGGACGAGCACAAAGGCCGGGGGCGGACACCCCGTGCACCATGGCTCAATAGCGCACTACCGGGAGGTCGAAGCTGTTGCCATTGAAGGTGACGAGCTGCGGGCACAGTTCCGCAATCTTATCGCAGAAGGCGGTGATTAACTGCTTCTCGGTCCTCTCGCCTACGTGGGGGAGCGCCGATGGCGTCCACTGCCCAATGATCGGGCTCCTTAGCAACGCGTCGCCTGACGCCAACGGGTTTCAACAGTTCGGCCCGACCTGGCCTATAACCCCGCAACGAAGATGTCGCCCTGGAATTTCTGATCGAGCCCGAGTTGTTGTTCGCCGCCGGTCAAGTGCGATAGGTGCTTCTCAACATAGTCGGTCAGTTCGGCCATTGAGATCACGCCGTTATGATCGATGTCGATGTCGTAAGCGGAGCCAGACAAGGCATCGAGCAATACCTTGGTGAACGCACCATGCTGCCACTTCTCATCCTCGCGTGAGAGCTTGTCCGCCTTCGAGGATGTCAGCACCGTCACGTTGCTGGCAGCCAGCGCCGATTTCAGCACGTCGGCAGCCGGCAGCGCTCCGCCAATCAGGCCAGCAGAGCGGCAGGCATCGAGCAAAACCAGGACCCGACCATGCTGGGCCAGCTTTGTGATCTCACTCTGGAATTCGGCTGCAGCGATCGCAGAAACCTTGAGACGCGCGGACGTGCTGTTATCGGCTCCGTGTGGCACAAGATAGAATTGGCCATCGATCATGGTTCCATGACCGGAGAACATGACCACCGCTAGGTCTTGGCCCGCACCACTTCCCATGTTGCGATCCATTGCGGCGAGCGCATCGAAAATTCCAGCCTTGTCTGCCGTGCGGTCGTGCAGGAACATCGGCTTGATCTCGGCATAAAGGCCACCGTCCTGCGTGTTGACGAGGGCACTTGCCACGTCCTGCGCATCCCGGTGGGCAAATTTCAGCTGCAGATCCCTTGCCTTGTCGCCATAGTCACTGACGCCGATGGTCAGCACATGCAACCGGGCGCCGGGCGCTTTCGATGATCCGGTGGCGATCTGCACGTCCCTGCGAGCCGCTTTCAGGTCGGCGATACCTAGCGCCCGTGCAGTTTCCAGTTCTTGCAGCACCAGCGCCAGCGCATCTGCCCGCCGCAATCTCGGGATGGCATGGACAGGTACTGTATCGGCTGCGGCATCGAAGCCACGGTTCACGTGCCATCGCAGCACGCCGAAGGCGCCAGTTGTAGCGCCGTAGAATCCTTCGGGCGTCCAGGCGACCCAGTTCTGCTTATCCGTCAGCACAAACAGAGCCAAGAGTTCGCGGCCGTCATCCATGCGATGCCACCGGATGGTGCCATCGCCATAGGACGCGACCACCAATCGACCGTCACCTGTGATGTTGACCCCCCAGACTATGCCCGGCACTTTACGTGTCCAGAGGGGCTGACCCTTCGCATCAATCGCTCGCAGATTCCACTCTGCTCCAAGCACGAATCGAGCCCCATCAGGATGGACTGCCAAGCTTCGCGACTTTTCGTACCGCTCTAGCTTGATGGGCTTGCCATCGAGGGTCGGGGACAACCCATTAAGCCATCCTTTCACATCAAGTCCGGTTTGCCTTGCCCGTGTCGTCTGCTGATCGGCAGGGGGGTCGCGGCTGAGCTTGAGCGCGCGCAGATCGAAGCGAAGCGGTGAGTTGCGCCCTTGCTCAAATCCGAAATCGACAATCGAGCCGTCTGCCGACACTGCCCGCGTGTCGTGTTGACGTCGAAGGTCGGCTTTGGGTGAGGGGTGAGCCCAGCGAGATCTGCCGTCAGGTTGTAATAACGCTAAAAACGGATCTTGCGTTGCAACCAAGAGCCCGCCGTCCGGCAAAGCCGCGAGGCCCATGACTGTATCGGTTTCGGCTGGCAAAGCGCGCCGCTCCCCTCGACCAGCATTGGCCCATGCCAGAACAAATTTGACATTACGTTCACTGTAGGTCCCGCCCGCGTAGAGGGTCTTGCCGTCCTTTGACCAGGTAACCCTTGACAGGTCGCCATAGCGCAAGCCGTCAACGTTCGGTCTTGGCAGCGACGCCAGGGAATGACCGTCGAAGAGGTCCACAGTCGCCGCATCGACGTAACCGACCGCCAACACGGTGCCGTCGGGGTCGAATGCGATGCTCAAAGGTTCATCCCCGCCGGTTCCCTTCCTGGGGGGAACAACCAGCTTGAAGTCGCGGTCATAGAGCCGGACCTTGCCATCCCGGCTCGTCGTGGCCAGCCGACCATCGGCGGCAAATGTGGCACCAAAGATACCGTCGCCATAGTCAGTGTCGCGGAAAGCCTCGGTCCATTGCCGGTCGCGGTCATAGACGCGGAGACCGCTCCTACCGCCAAGCCCTGCCGCCAGATAGCGGCCGTCCGACGAGAACGTGAGGCTGTGAGTGGTTGCACGAAGGCCCGCAATCCGTGCGGTCATTTTGCCGGTGCGCGTTTCGAACAAATAGATTGAGTGCCCTGTCGCGTCCGTCGTCGACCCTGTCCATCCGCCGGCGGCGACGAGATTGCCATCGGGGCTCATCGCCACCGCGTAAATTTTTCCCGTGTCTGGCCCGGCCGGCATGCGGATCGTCTGCAACAATTTCCCGTCCGTCAGCGACCACACCCGCGCCGTCTTGTCCTGACAACCAGTGACTGCAAGCCGACCGGCCGCGTCCACAGCGACGGATTGGATCGGCGCCGTGTGCATGCCGGGATCGACGACCAGCATCGGCTGCTCAGACAGCTGCGCCATCGCCGCGGGGTTCGCCAGAACGGCAAACAAGAGCGTAGGCAACAGAGCAAGCGACCGCGCTATTGCGCTGGCTTGACCTCGGAAAATGCCGGCCATCTTGCGGCCTCCAACTGGGTCTGAATCGTTCGACGTGTCAGCGCGTCGTCAGTGCGATGGTTGTTGTATAGCGCCGACACGCCATCCGATAGCATTCTGAGCAGCGGTTCGATCGAGACCTTTGCTATGTCGAGGATGACGTTTTTCTGTCCGGCCGTGTTCGGAAGCAGATTGCTGACCGTGTCACAGAATGCGACCAGACCAGAAACACCGCTGCTCAATTTGGTTTGCAGGCTTGCCAGGCTTGCGGGCGCCTGCCCTGCGGAAAGGGCTGCAATCAGTCCCGCAATGACCGCGTCAGCATCTGCCTTGGCATTGGTATAGGTAAGCTGGGCACGGGCGATCTGCGCTTCGTTGCCATATTTCTTAACAAGCGCGACGCAGGTTTCCGCCTTGGCGCGCTCGCCTGCCAATTGGGCTACTGCTTCTGGCCAAGTGACAGTCGCCGGCTGACTGATCGCGGAGCCCGTCAGCACAAGGGCAAGTAGCGCAGGAAACAGCCCAGGGCGAATGATCTTCATCATCATTCCCCTCCCAAGGAAAATATGCTGGCTTTTTCCAGGCTTCGCAAGTGATCCAGATCACACACCCTTCCGCATATCCGGCTGTTGTTACTGAGAATGTCTGGTGTTGATGCTGTGGACGGCTCCTCCACCGGCACGGAGTGCCATGGATGTGGGTGCTGTTAAGGCCCCCACGATTCGGAGGAGCCAACCATGCAAGCGGTTACGACAAATCGGTCTCGATATCGCCAAGTCTGTTTTTCAAATCCACGGAGTTGATGCGGCAGGTAATGCACAGCAAAATGAAACAACAACAGCGGGCTTTAACGGGGTTTTTGAAGTTCCCCCCGGTGCCTTCGCGTCCCATTTCGGCCTCGACGGGGAGGCTCATTTGCGACGACGCTTTCGTGCTCGTCGCCTGTGCGCTTCAGGCGCACGGGTAACAGACAAGGTGACCGAGGTCAGGAGCTGACAATGCTCGGGAAGGACGTTGTGGACGAAGAGCTTAAACGAGGCTTCGGGCTGTCGATAAAAGAAATCGAGCCGTTCTTGAGAGCTGGCGGCAACGCTGCTGAAATGAAGTTTATGGAATGCTGCCATTACTTGTGGAAGGTTGACGGAGTAGAATTGATAGAGCCCTTTATCTTGGCGGTTTTTAACAAATTACCAAAGAAGTCTCGCTGCGTTCTCTTCCAGCGAATATTGACGATTGTCTACTTGGCACAAGATGGCGAGCGACTACCAACGCCTCCAGAATGAAGCGGCCGAAATCAATTCAACGGGCGAAAAACACCCGGCGTGCAACCGATGCACGTCGCGATTTACATCGAGCAGCTCGCCCGCGAGCGTGCAACCCCAACAGCCAAGCAGCGGCTTGCGGCCATCTGACACTTGTTCGATTGGCTAGTCATCGACCAAGTGATCCCCGTGAAGCCAGCAGCGTCGGTGCGTGGTCCTAAGCACATCGTGAAGAAGGGAAAGACGCCTTTGCAATGCGGACAGAGATATGGCGAACAGCGGCATCCACAGCAACGGCCTTTCGCTCGCGCGCAAGGCGTTCTTCGCGACCCACGGCCATCGACCACAAGTTCGACGAGCTGTCCGCGACGCTGGGGGAAGAACTGCTGCGCCCGACGACATCTACGTTCGCTAGGCGATGGAGAACCTACAGACGGTCGCCGGGGTCAAGGCGATCCGCCTGCCGTCGCACCGATACCGTGTCTCCGATTTCAAACCACATCAAGTCCTCGCCGACCTCCAAAGAGCCGCTGTAGGTTTGCCGAGTTTCGGCGACGAGATCGGCTACGGTTGCCGGTGGTACTTGCTTGCTGACGAGAAAAACGAGATGCGTGTACACGGCCAGCTTCGGCTGCGTGCGTGAAAACACTATGCCCGCTTCGCGCGCGGTCGTGTGGTGGGCCATGATGCGCTGGATGTAAGCCTCGGTCATTAATTCCGGCCTGGCAATCGCCACCTCGTGGATGAGCAGGTCGGCGCCAAGGCCGTGGTTGATTACATTTTCATTGAAACGCGTATCGCCCGAGATGACCACGCTCCGCCCACCGTACTCAATGCGATACCCGTAGGCCGGTTTGATGACGTCCCCGTGGTCGACCTCGAAGGCGATCACGTTAACGCCGTTCTTCTTATAGACGGTGCCATCGGAGTTGAATTCCTCCACTTCGACTGCAACACCCTCGGGCGGGAGCTTTTCATCCGCAATGCGAATCTTGATATCGGCCGCGTACGCCCTTTCGAGATTCGACATGAGCTCCCTTGCGCCAGTCGGACCGAGCACTCGCAAAGGCCGGGTTCGTGCGCCGTAATGGGATTGGAGCCAGCCCGTCAGCCACACATCAGGAACGCCCGACGTGTGGTCGGAGTGATAATGCGTGAGCAACAGCGCATCGATCCTGCCCATCGGCACCCCGATCTGATATAGCCGAATCGCCGCGCCGCGGCCGGCGTCGATGAGCAGCTTCTGGTCACCAGCCTCAACGAGCGTGCTCGGCCCAAATCGATCGGGACGCGGAGTGGGCACTCCGGTCCCGAGCAACGTCACGCGGAAATCGCTTGAGCTCGTCATTGATGCATCTTGATCCCCGACTCCTTGACTACTCTGCTCCAATGGGCGAGCTGCGTGTTGAGGAAGCTGCCGAATTCCGCCGGAGTGCCGCCGGCGGACTCCGCCGCCATTTTTTCGATGGCTTCCCGAACCCGCGGCTTCGCCAGAGCCTTGTTGGTCGCTTCGTTCAGGCGAATGACGATTTCGTTGGGTGTTCCAGCCTTCACCAGAAATCCGAACCAGTCCTGAATGATCAGGTCCGGGAAACCCGCCTCGCCGACGGTAGGCACATCGGAGAGAACGGGGAGCCGCGATGGCGCCGTCACCGCCAGCGCACGCAACTTGCCGGCGGAGATCAGATCAACGACCGGTAGCGGCGAGATGAATTGATAATGATTCGTGCCGTTGAGTAGATCACCGATGGCCCGCGGCAGCGCCCCATAAGGGACATGCGTGGCGCGCACGCCCGTTTGCAGCTTGAACATCTCGCCGGCCAGGTGGGCAGGGGTGCCGAAGCCGCCGGAGGAGAATGTGAGTTTGTCCGGCTGGCGCTTGAGTAGGGCGACCAGTTCGGGCAGCGAGTTTGCCGGAACGGAGGGGTTAACCACCAGCACGTGGTAGGCGGAGGCGAGCTTGATGACTGGCGCGAAATCGGTGTCGAGCGAGAACCCCACGGTCGGTAGCAGCGCCGGAGCGGCCGATGCCGGCAAGGCGATCGAGAGGATGGAATATCCGTCCGCCGGCTGCTTGAGAACTTCGGCTGCTCCAATCGTTTGGATCGCTCCGGGCTTGTTCTCAACGACAATGCGCCAACCTTCGCTCTCCGCAAGTTCGTTTGCAATGATGCGACACATGATGTCGGGCGGGGTGCCGGCCGCGGTCGCGCTGACAATCCGGATCATGCCGGATGGATATGACTCCGCGGCGCCCAGTGAGCCCGGGGCTGAGAGCACGAGTGCCAGTAGGGACAGCCACAACGGAGAAGGACGGAGAGCGAGCTGCTTCACCATTTCACACCCCCTGGACGGCGCCGATTTCTTTTGGGGTGCATTCAAGGTGCGCCTTGCGCCCCGATAGGGCGACAAGAAAATGCAATGATTCCGCCAAGCGGAAAGATTGATTCCGGACTGCGGAACATTGTATTCCGCGCTGCGGAACCAGTAGAATGGCGGCGCTCGTTCGGAATGGCTCAATGGCGAGAGCCGACAAGATCAGAGGGTTGGAGCGGGGTCTGCGAGTGCTGCAGGCCCTTCAATCAAGCTCGATTTTGTCTTTGCATGAAATTCATCAGGCAACGCGCATATCCAAACCGAGCCTGCTGCGTATCCTGAACACGCTAGAGCACGTGGGCTTCGTCTCGAGGCGGCTGGCAGACGGACATTATAGGATCAGCGCCTTCGCGCGCATGGGGCGTAAGCGTGACCGCTACGATCGTGTCGCAGAGGCGGCCGCTCCAGTTCTCGACCGGCTCTGTCAGAAGGTGTCGTGGCCATCCGATTTGATGGTGCCGGCGGGTGACCACATGGAGATTCGCGAAACGAGCCGCGTCCGCACGCCGTTTTCGATCCATTTCATGCACGACAGGATCGGAACTCCAGTGAATTGGACATTGTCGGCTGTCGGGCGAGCCTATCTCGCTTTTTGTCCGGAGAACGAGCGCGATAGAATTCTGGCGCTGCTTCGTAAATCAGAACTACCAGAAGACCGACTTGCACGCGATCTGAAGCGCCTTGAGCGGATCCTGACTGAAACACGCATGAACGGATACGGTACCCGTGACCCTACATTTGGCGGCGGTGCCTACGGGCGGCAGGCTCCTGATGGACTGGCGGGAATTGCAGTGCCGCTCTTGGACAGGAGCCGCGTACATGGCGTAGTCAACATCATTTGGGCTAAAGCCGCCCGCACCATCGATGACATGGTCCGGGATCATCTCGTTGATCTGCAGAACGCAGCAGCCGAAATCGTTCAATCACTTCGGAATCAAGCTCGACGATAGGGCAGCTTTGCGGTCTGATCGGTGCAACACTCAAGCAGGCTTTCAGAAGCCCGCTGGCGGGCGTTCTGCCGGCCTCCGAAACCTGCGTCTGCTCGGAGCCTCAGCCGGCTGCTCACGCCTCGATTCAGAACAATTCAGGTCTGCCCCAAGGACTTACCGGCCGCCCTGAGGCAGATTGAGCATGCGGTAAACCGAGCAGCGGCGAGGGCGGGAGGAAGCCCGATGTCCGCCATGAGGCGACGGGAGTTCATCGCGTTCGGCAAGTGGCGCGTTCGAAATCTACTCGCTAATGGTGCGCACCACGCTTGAGGTCGGGCGAGTTTCGGGCGTCGGGCCCTTCAATTGCTTCAGGATGGCCTCGTCGTAAGAGGCAATCGTGGTCACTGAATACTTCGCTTTCATGAACACGATCTTGTAGCCGCCGGCCTTGAGATCGTTGAGCAGGTCCATCGCGGCCTCAGCCGTCGCATGCTGGAAATCGTGCACCAGCACGATGCCTTTGCCATGCTTCTTCAATTTTTCCATCACCGACTGCCTGACCTGCTCGGGCTTGCGCATTTTGAAGTCGAAGGAATCCATGTCGGTTGAGAAGATTGCGATGTTGCGCTTGCCGAGATAGTCGATGAGCTCTTGCGGTTGCCGCAGCGCCGGGAAGCGGAAATAGGGCGCAGTCGGTCCGCCAACCGCCCAGTGCACGGCACTGATGCCCATCTCGATCTCGTCCTTGGGGTTGTACTCTACGGTTTGGACCTTCCCGTTGACATTGCACCGACCCTTGGTTTTCGACAGATCCTGGTGACACCAGGTGTGCGAGCCGATGGCGTGCCCGGGTGCGGCCACTTGCTTGAGGATGCCGGGCTCGTAGGTGGCATGCAGGCCGATCGGGAAGAAGATCGCCTTGGTGCAGTGCGCGGCGAGGGCGGCGAGCACCGCCGGGGTGTTCTTCGGCCAGGG
>Ga0137369_10005993_pt1 | contig 12318 bp, 10 predicted proteins | sample SagtaG_12_FD_104918 | JGI IMG/M metagenome (GOLD analysis project Ga0137369, IMG submission 104918) | Vadose zone soil microbial communities from Sagehorn Ranch, Mendocino, California, USA - Sage1_L_113_16 metaG | ecosystem: Environmental > Terrestrial > Soil > Vadose zone | place: USA... | reverse complement strand
TGCGCGACGTGTCGAGGAGTTGGGAGCGCTGTCGGCGCGGGCGCACCACGCGCTCGCGTGCGTCGTGCTCGCGATCGAGGTGGAGGACGCCGTCGCCATGCCCGAGGTGGCTACGTTCTGCGCCCATACGATCAAGGGCGGCGTCCGACATTCGGACGTGCCGGGCCGGATCGCCGCCGCGGAGTTCGCTGTCGTGGCGCCGCGGACTGGCGCTCACGGCGCGGTCCGACTCGCGCAGCGGCTCGGGGGCGTGATGCAGCGCCGCTCGCACGACGCCGCCGTCGCCGTTCCGGCGTTCCGCCTGCGCACAGGCTTCGACGCGGTCAGTAACGTCGCGTACGCGCCAGGCAGCGCGAGCGATCTACTGGTGCGAGCGCGCCGCGCGTGGCACGCCGACGCAGAGTCGCGGCTCGGCTGGATTCGACCTCACGAGGACTGAGCACCTCGACGCGTCGGCTCCCACAGTGCTGTCCCCCGCCCCCCCAGCGCTCTGATCCAGGCCTGCAGAGCGGCGATGTTCCCACTCACCGCGTAGGCGGGCACCGCGATCAGCCGCGGGACCGGTCGTCCCTCCGGCCACACCCAACCGATCGCCGTCGCCACCGCGACCAGTCCCCCGAGCGCCAGCGTCGCGGCGGCCCAGCGGCGCTCGGGCGCGAGCCACGCGAGCGCCGCCGCCACGGGGAGCGCCATCCACGGCAAGAGCCAACGACACAGTTTGTGGCTCCACAGCATCCACGCGAAGAGACCGTGACGTCTTGGGTCGAGCAGGTGGCGCTTGTACCATAACGTCCTGAGGCCGCGCGCCATCGTGCGTACTTTGCGACGGTACTCGCGTCGCAAGGAGCCGCTCCGGGGCACGTAACAGATCGCGGCGGGAACCGACACGGCACAGTACCCCTGTTCCCGCGCCACCAGTGCCGCCCCGAAGTCCCGGCTCAGTCCGTCCGGCATGCTCTGCATATGCAGATCGCGACGAATCGCGTATAGACATCCTGACGCCCCGACAATGCCGGACACGCTGGTTTCGAGATCACGCACCCACAGTTCGTAGCCGACGTAGGCTTGTTCCCCGGGATTCAGGCGCTCATCGACGTTAGAGACGCTCACGTCGCGCCCCGAGGCAACACCGACCGACGGGTCGTCGAAGGCCGCCACAAGGTGCTTCACAGCTCCCACGTCGATCCGCACCGAAGCATCGGTGTTAACGATGATCTCCCCAGTGAGGTGAGACCTGGCGGCGTTTTCCGCCGCAGTCTTGCCGCACCGCTGCGGCAGGCGCACGAGTTCGACGCCTCGCGAGGCGAACTGAGTGACGATCTCGTCGGTGCCGTCGGTAGATGCATCCGAAACGACGAGGACCTGCCGGCGCTCGGCGGGATACTCGATGGCGAGAATCCGTTCGAGCGTGCCGGCGATCCCTTCGACTTCGTTGTAGACGGGCAGCGCGACGCTGATCGTGGGCCAGTCGGCGGCACGGCGCCGGGGCCGGTCCGGCGGTGCCCTCCGAACCACCCGCAGGAGCTCGAGGATCGCCGGATAGCCCAGGTATGTGTAGGCACACAGGGCGACCGCGGCGACCAGCAACACCAGCGGGAGGGTCGGAGCGAAGGGCATCGCTCGCCCATCAACAAATTCCGTGCCGGTCCTGGCCTCCCCGCCGTGGCGGTTGCGCAACAGCCCGCCGCGGCGGGCCCCGCTGCGCCGACGCAACGCGCTCGGGACACGTCGGAACGGAAGTAATCCTCAGGAAGGAATAGGAACTAATCCCCAAGAGGGATGGAAGTCTGTTTCGCCCCCCGCATACTCATGCTGCATCGACATGTCCATCGTCCGGTTCATGGTGTCGCGCGTCCCCTCGAGAATCAGATTCGCGGTGCGCCACCGCGTCGCGTGTTGCCGGATCGCGATAGCGTGGCCCGATCCCTGCGTTAGGCGTCGGCGGGAGGAGCGATCATGTCGATACCGCTAGGATCAAACAACGGCGCGCACCCCGACGCAGTCAGCGTCAACGCGCTGCTGTCCATCGGTTCGGGAACCAAGGCCAACATCCGCACCCTGGTCGTGGACGATGAGCACAGCCTGCGCGAGACCTGCGGCAGCCTGCTCACCAGTGCGGGGCACGATGTGACCGTCTGCGGCCGGGGCCAGGAAGCGCTGGATATACTCAAGCGCCAGCCCTTCGACATCGCGCTCGTGGACCTGTACATGTCCCAGGTCGACGGCCTGACCCTGCTCCGTGCCGCCTTGGCCACGAACCCGGGCACGATCGTCATCATGATGACCGGCAACCCGAGCGTCGAGTCGAGCATCGAGGCGCTACGCCAAGGTGCCTGGGATTACCTGCCGAAGCCGTTCTCGGCGCAGCACCTGCAAATCACAATGGGACGAGCGGCCCACACCGTGCTGGTCGCCCGGGAGACGCGCGATCAACAGGAGGATCCCGAGCGAGGTCAGGAAGCGGGCGAGAAGGTCGCGCTGCTCGGAACGTCCGCTCCGTTCCGCAGGGTCATCGAGCTGGCGCGCCGTGTGGCGCCGACTGACGCCTCTGTGTTCATCACCGGCGAGAGCGGCTCGGGCAAGGAGCTCATCGCCCAGTTCATTCACCAGCACAGCCGGCGTTCCAGCCGGCCCTTCGTCGCGGTCAACTGCGCCGCGCTCCCGGAGGCACTCCTCGAATCCGAGATGTTCGGGCACCGCAAGGGCGCCTTCACCGGCGCCGTGCGCGACAAGCCCGGTTTGCTCGAGACGGCCAACGGCGGGACGCTGTTCCTCGACGAGCTGGTGGAGATGTCCAAGCCGATTCAGGCGAAGCTGCTCCGCGTCATCCAGGACGGCGTGGTGCGGCGCGTCGGCAGCGAAACGACGGATGCCGTAGTGAACGTCCGGTTCATTGCGGCCACGAACGGTGATCCGGAAGCTGCGGTAAAGGCTGGCACGATGCGGCCAGACCTCTACTACCGCCTGCGCGTGGTGCCGATCAACGTGCCCCCGCTCCGTGAACGGCCCGAAGACATCCCGTTGCTCACCGAACATTTCCTCTCGACGTACTGGATGCGGCACCGCAGGCAAGGCGCGTCGTCTCCCAAGCTGTCCGATGACGCGATCCGCACGCTGTGCAGCCACCCCTGGCAGGGAAACGTGCGCGAGCTGCAGAACGTGATCGAGCACGTGGCAGTACTCACCGAGCCGGGGGCCGCGATTCGGTCTGAGGATCTCCCGCTCACCATCGAAGCGCGGTCGCCCGTCGGTGCGAACCCGGGATCGCTCATCTCGACGCTGGTCGATGAGAGCTATCACGGCGCGCGCGACCAGATCATCGCGCAGTTCGAGCTGCAGTACCTGTCGTGGTTACTCGGCCGAGCGGGCGGGAACCTGTCGAAGGCCGCCCGGATCGCCGGCGTCGACCGCACCACCCTGTACCGCCTGATGGAGCGGCACGGCCTGCAGCGCAGCCCCAACGCCGTGTGGGCGGTGGAGCGGGAGTCTACCGCCGAGCCTGAAGCAACTCCGGAGTCGCAGCCGGCCGTGTAGGTCCAGCGGCCGGCCTCACGGATTCACCAGCCCCCGCGTGTCTGATGCGCCCTCTCCACGCCGACCCGGGACGTCCACCCAGACGTTGGCCTGCGCTCTGTAGACCGGACGCATCACGCGAGTCGCCGCGAAGGCGCCGCTCAGTCCCACCAGCACCATCAGCAGCACGACCCACTTGAAGCGGAGCAGTGCGCTCCAGACACGACGCCAGTCAGGACCGGATTCTTCCTCGGGCATGGGCGGCGGGCATCTGCGGTGGGCTGGCCCGCCGGAGAACCGGAGGCGCAGACTCAGGACGGATTGCGGGGAGCGGGCTGGGATGCATGGGGAGTCCAAGGTGGCAAGACCTGTACCGCTCAGGGAAACAGGGTATACGCCCGTCGGCGTCGCGCCGTTCCAGCAGAGCGGTGCGTACGCCATCTTGCGTTCACGCAGCATGGTCACCACTCCCCTTCCAGGCGGCTCAGGAACGCGTTGCCGCCGAGGATGGCATCGCGGAGCTCCGGGTCCTCGCAGTGGACCAGTGTCCACTGCCCGCCCTGCCGGAAGTAGCAATGCCGCGCCGACATCACTTCGACCATGCTGGGCTCGAACCCGCCCGACAGCATCCTCGCACCCTGGCTCCACGCGTCTTCCAGGAGCGCCTCGAACACAACGGCCGGGGCGCCCTTTCTCGCGACGAGTTGCAGAACCTCAGCCATGCCGCTCGGATCGACAGCATAGAGAAACCAGCCGGCGGGCTCGCGCCGGGCATCGCGGACCAGCCGCCGGCGCAACACGCGCCGCGGTTCCTTTTGCTGCGCGACGCGCAACTGCCACTCGAGCCACTGTTCGTCGTATTCGGGCTGGAGCGCGCGCTTGGGGAGCAGGTCGGGAAGTCGCGTCGCCAGCACTTCGAGCGGAAGGTCCTCGACCGAGTATCCGTGATTCGTGGGTCGCGAAGCCGCGACCCACGGCGCGAGCACCTTGTCGGCCACCCAGCCCACCGGCCGCAGTCCATCCGTGATCACTCCCGGAATCCCCTTCGCGCGGAGCCACGCCAGCGCATGCCGGGCGGGGCGAACCGGCCGTTGCCACTGCCAGCTGTACAGCAGCACCGTGGCGCCGCCAAGCGCCTCCCAGATCCGGCGCCCGGCGTCGTTGCCGATGTCGGAGATCAGCAGGTCCTGCGGCCCGGCAAAGAGCCGTCGCACAAGCCGGGTGGCCACGAACGGCGTCGCGTTTGGAGACACCATGAGCTTCGTAGGGGTCGCCACGCGCAGCCGGCGCCCACGCCAGCGGAGTCGCTTCGGTTGCACGCCGACAAATCCGTCGATCGATCCTTCGGTGTTCACGTGCACGAACGACGGGAGCTCCGCGTCATACCAGGGATTCTCGAAGAACACGCGCTCGAAATACGTCGCGAGCTCGGCGGAGTCATGGTGACCGTTCTCCAGGAATGCCTGGCGAAACAGGTCGGCGACGGGAGGGATGTCATCTCGCTGGAACGGGCGAATCAGGTCCACGCGCTCTGCCTCTGCTCTCCGCGGAGTGCGGCGACGTCGTGTTTCCCGCTGGGAAGGCGGGGCAGCGCATCCCGCACCTCGAAGCGTGCCGGCTGCATGGGGCGCGGCAGCTCGACGCCGACATAGAGCCGCAGGCGCTCGAGGGAACCGCCGCCGGCGAGCACCACAAAGGCGACAATCCGTTCCCCGCGCGCTTCGTCCGGCTCGGATGTGATGATGCACTCGGCAACCTCTCCTGACGCATACACCACAGTCGCGATCTCATCAGGACTGACACGATATCCGAGCGTCTTGATCATCCGCTGCGATCGGCCCACGAAGTACAGCCAGCCATCCGCGTCCTGACGCACGAGATCGCCGGAGAACACCACCCGCTCCGAGTCCGGCGCGCCCTCAGGCCTCAGCGGATTCGGGCGAAACACGCGCGCGGTTTCTTCCGGGTCGTTCCAATAGCCGAGGGTGACGGTGGGCCCGCGATGCACGAGCTCGCCCACCTCGTCGGGCGCGCACGGCGTGAGATCTTCCCGGAGCACCAGTACCTCGGCACCTGGGATTGCCTTGCCCATCGAATCCGGCCGCCGGTCGACCTCTTCCGGCGGCAGGAACGTGCTGCGCAGGACTTCCGTCAATCCGTACATCAGGAAGAGCCGGGCGTGGGGCTGCGCGCGCCGCAGCGCCCGAACCACCGGGACGGGAAGATGGCCGCCCGCGTTCGTAGCGATTCGCAGGGACGGCACGGGCTGGTCGCGGAATCCGGGCACATTCAGCAGCTGCTGCCACAATGGTGGGACCGCCGCGAGCACCGTGACGCGCTGCGCGCGCAACTCCGTGACGACCTGGGAAGCCAGGGGCGAGCGCGCGACGACCAGCGTGGCGCCACTTCCAGCAGCGCAAAGCACCTGGCTCATCCCGTAGACAAAGCTGAACGGGAGGATACTGGCGATCCGGTCGCTCTGCGTAACGCCGAGATATTCGATCACCGTCTCGGCGGCGGTCTGCAGGTTGCCGTGTGTGACGGTGACGCCCTTGGGCAGCCCGGTCGACCCGGACGTAAACACGATCTGCGCCGGGTCCAAGGCGGTACGGGAGACGGGTGTGTAGCTCGCGCCGGAGTCGGCGATTTCACGAGTAATCAAGACCCGGCTGGCGGTCTCGATTCGCCGCGGCTGGCGCGCGAGGAGGTCTTCGGACGTCAGCAGCGCCCGGGCTCCAGCAACCTCCAGAATGTGCTCGATCTGCCGGGGCCGGAGCGATTCGTTGATGACGACGGCGATGCCGCCGGCGGCGACGACGCCGAAAAACGCGGCGACCGCCTCCGCTCCGCCATCGAGGAAGATTCCGACGCGGTCGTACCCTCGTATGCCGGCGGCCGAGAGCGCCGCGGCGATGCCCCCGGCGCGGCGCTGGAGGGTGGCGTAGTCCGTCACGGCGCCGCCTTCGACGATCGCGGGATGCGCGGCGTGAGCCGCAGCGCTCTTCCAGAGCCGGTTGGCGATGTTGAGAATCACTGCGGTGGACCGTCGCATCACCTGTGCCACCCCAGATGAATTGCGCTCGACGGGGTGATGTTGCGTCGACGCAGCATCTGGGGCGCGCCCTGGCGGTTCGATGGGCCAATTCTGCGGCGCCAACCTTGCATAGCACACGGCGTGCAACCCGTTACCCCGAACGCAAGTCGAGGACCCGACGTGAGTCTGGCGAGCGATCTACACCTAAACGCGACAGAAGAAACCCAGCGCATTGCCGCCGCCCTGCGCCAACAGCTCGGCGAGCTGTTGAGCAGGCGCGGCTTGGTCGTGGGGATGAGCGGCGGCATCGACAGCTCCGTCTCCGCCGCGCTGGCGGTGCGCGCGGTCGGCCCGGACCACGTATTCGGGCTCATGATGCCCGAACAGGACTCAGATCGTCAGAGTCTGGGACTGGCGACGCGGTGGGCCGACGAGCTTGGCATCGCCTACGCCGTCGAAGACATCACTCCGATCCTCGCCGCGTTTGGATGCTACGAGCGGCGCAACGCCGCCATCCGCCGCGTCGTCCCGGAGTTTGAAGACACCTGGCGCTTCAAGGTGGTCTTGCCGGGCAGCCGGCTCGAGTCCGACCGATTGAACGTTTCCTACCTGGCCGTGGAGGTTCCGGGCGCGCAGGACGACGACCAGATCCGCCAGGTTCGGCTGCCCCCGGCCGAGTATCGGGAGATCGTGGCGGCCACGAACTTCAAGCAGCGCGTCCGGAAGATGCTCGAGTACTACCACGCCGACCGGCTGCACTACGCGGTCATCGGCACGCCCAATCGTCTGGAGTACGACCAGGGGTTCTTCGTCAAAGGTGGTGACGGGCTGGCCGACGTGAAGCCCATCGCGCATCTGTACAAGACGCAAGTCTACGAGCTCGCGGAGTTTCTCGGCGTCCCCACAGACATTCGCTCGCGCACCCCGACGACCGACACCTACTCCCTGCCGCAGACGCAGGAAGAGTTCTACTTCGCCCTGCCGACCGCCATTCTCGATCTCGTGCTCTACGCGCACAACCTTGGCCTCGAACCGGCCGCCGTCGCCAGCGAGCTGGGACGCACGCCGGAAGAGGCCGCGCGGGCGCTGCGCGACATCGATCAAAAGCGCGCGGCGACTCGCTACCTGCACCTCCCGCCGCTCCTGGTGGAACCGGTCCTCGAGCGGGAGCCGGCCTGATGTGCGGGCTGGCCGGCGTGGCGCGGCGCGAGCCACGAACGGGCGGCATTGCACTCGAAATGCTCGACCGCATGTCGGCGGCGCTGCGCCATCGTGGCCCCGATGGGTCGGGACACTACGCCGATGCGCGCGTCGGCCTGGCGCATGTGCGCCTCAGCATCATCGACGTCGCCGGCGGCGCGCAGCCACTCGGCAACGAAGACGGATCGGTGCTGATCGTCTACAACGGCGAGGTCTACAACTACCTCGAGATGCGCACCGAGCTGATCGCGGCCGGCCATGAGTTCCGCACGCGGAGCGATACCGAAGTCCTGGTGCACGCGTACGAGCAGTGGGGCACGGCGATGCTCGAGCGCCTGAACGGCCAGTTCGCGTTCGCGATCTACGACCGCCGCACGAGTCGGGTGTTCCTCGCGCGCGACCGGTTCGGCGTCCGCCCACTGTTCTATCACTTCTCCGGCGGCGACTTGTGGTTCGCCTCCGAGGCCAAGGCGTTGTTCGCGAGCGGCGAGGTCGACGCCGCGCTCGACCCCATTGGCCTGGATCAGGTCTTCACGTTCTGGGCGGTGCGCCCCCCGCGCACGGTGTTCCGCGACATCGCGTCCCTCGAGCCGGGATGCTACGCCATCTGGCAGGACGGCCGGTTACAACATGGCCGGTACTATGAGCTCGACTATCCCGAGGCGCGCGAGGAGGCGAGCGACGCGTTCCCGGCGCTCGACGCGCTGCTCGACAGCAGCGTCGCGCTGCGCCTGCGCTCCGACGTGCCCGTCGGAGGCTACCTGAGTGGCGGTCTCGACTCGTCGATCAGCTGCGCGCTGGCCGCCCGCGGGTCGCCGTTCTCGCTCCGAACCTTCTCGATCACGTTCGACGACCCCCAGCTCGATGAAGGGGAATTTCAGCAGCTCGTCGCTCACCAGCTCCAGAGCTGTCACTACATCCGGGCGATCGGGCCCCAGGACGTGGCCGCGGTCTTCCCCGATGTGGTGCGGCACGCGGAAACGCCGCTGGTGCGCACGGCTCCCGCGCCGATGTATCTGCTCGCGCGGCTCGCGCGCGAGCACGATATCAAGGTCGTGCTGACCGGTGAAGGCTCGGACGAGCTGTTCCTCGGCTACGACCTGTTCAAAGAGACGGCCCTGCGGCTGTTCTGTCTCCGCCAGCCCGGGTCGCAGGTGCGGCCGCGCTTGTTCGATCGCCTGTACCCCTACCTCGATCCCCGCGGCCGCCGTGGCGACTTCTGGCGCCGGTCCTTTCTCGAGGCCGGTTCGCCCGACGACTCGCTGTTCTCGCATCTCCCGCGGTTTCTGCTCACGTCGCGCATCAAGGAGTTCTATTCGGCAGACCTGCGCGCCGCGGTCGGAGAACACGATGCCCTCGGCGAGCTGCGGGACAACCTGCCGTCGCGTTTCACCACGTGGTCGCCGCTCAACCGCGCCGCGTACCTCGAGATGGTGACGCTGCTGTCGCCGTATCTCCTCAGCTCCCAAGGGGACCGGATGTCGCTCGCGCACGGCGTCGAGGCGCGCTACCCGTTCCTCGACCCGCGCGTGTTCGAATTCGCGGCGCGGTTGCCCACGTCGAGCAAGCTCCGCGGCCTGAAGGAGAAGGCCATGCTGCGACGCTGGGCGCGCGACGTCGTCCCAGCGGCGGTGCAGCAGCGACCCAAGCAGCCCTACCGCGCGCCCGACGTGCCGGCGTTTTTTACCGCCACACCGCCCGAATACGTTGCCGACGTGCTGGACGAAGCGCACCTGACGCGGACTGGCCTGTTCGAGCCGGCCGCGGTGTCAGGGCTCGTCCGGCGTTGCCGAGCCGGTGCCGCGCTCGGGTTCCGCGAGAGTCAGGCGCTGGTCGCGATCATTTCGACTGAGCTGTGGCAGAGACAGTTCCTCGGCGAGGGTGTCGAGACCGCCCTCCCGGCTGGAAGCCAATCGTGAACCCAAGGGAGACTCAACCGCACATGAACGAGGCAGCGGTCCTGGCACGCACGCGCGCTTTTGTCAACGAAACGTTCCTGTACATGCGCCCGGGGTTCGCGCTGGGCGACACGGACCGTCTGCTGCAGCGCGGCGTGATCGATTCCATGGGAGTCATAGAGCTGATCGCGTTTCTACGCAGCGAATTCGGAGTCGTCGTGGCGGACGAGGACATTACCGAGACCAACCTCGGCACGCTGGCCGACATCGCCCGCTATGTGTCGGCGCACAGCAACGGCAATGGCGCCCGCCCAGCCGGGGCCGAGGCCCCCCGAGTGACCAGCCGGTAGATGTCGACATAGCGCTCGAGCCAGGGGCCTACACCGAACTCGCGCTCCAGACGCAGGCGCGCAGCGCGGGCACGCTGGACCGCGGCGGCGGGAAACTCGTACACCTCGCGAACCCCCGCCGCCAATGCCGCCGGATTCTCCGAGCCGACGAGCACCGCTTCTTCCGGCGACACCACGTCGGGGACGCCACCGACCGCGGTCGCGACGATTGGAATCCCGGCGGCCATCGCCTCGAACAACACCACCGGCGTGCCCTCGGTGCGCGAGCTCAGCACCAGAACGTCGAACGCCGGGAACACCTGCTCGGCATCGGGCACGACGCCATGCCACCGAATACGATCCGCGATCCCCAAGGCACCGGCGCGCGCCTGTAACGGACGCTGCTCGACGCCATCGCCGATGATCGAGACCGTCAGCGGCGCGCCGTTGAGCCGGGCCAGCGCTTCCAATAGCACATCCGGCCCCTTTTCGTGGCTGAGCCGGCCGACCCACCCGACGACGAAATCCTGCCGAGGAATTCCGAGCGTGCGCCTGGCGCCATCGCGGTCGAGTACCGGCCCGCTGCGGCGCCACGCGTTCGGCAACGTGTGAATTCGTGACCGCCGCACCCCGGCGCGGACCAGGCGGTCACCGAGCGGCCGAGACACCGCGACGACCGCGTCGAATTGCCGGAACGCGCGGCGCTGGACGTACTGGTAGAGACGGTTTCTCCACGACCCGCCCGTGAAACCGTGCACCGTCGTGACGATTGGAATGCCGCACTGCCGCGCGACACCTGCGTCGAGGACATCCGGCCGATACCCGTGCGTGTGGACCGCATCCGGGTGCAGGCGGCGACACAGGGCGGCGACCGCGGCGCGCTCGCGCCCATACGCCCGGTTCGACACGACGACCGGATGCGTCTGAACGCCCGCGGCGGACAGCGGAGCGAAGAATGCTTCGGCCACCGTTGCCTCGGGGACAATCCCCGCTACGTGAACCTCGTGACCCGAAGCGCGAAGCCCTGATCCCAACAGTTGCACCACCCGCTCGAGGCCACCGAATGCGCCCGGCGCCACCAGATGCAAGATCACCATGGACCGCTCGAAACCGTCTCGAGTGTCCACGGCTCGGCACTGCGCCGGCGCGACTTGGTTGCCTCCAGGATGACGACCGCGGCGGCGATGCCCTCGTGGTGGGTGAGGCTCACATGCGCAGTGCCCACTCGCGCTGCACGTGCCCGCTCGGCGAGCGGACCGGACAACCGGAGCGTGGGGGCACCACCCCGGGCCGCGACGATCTCGACCTGTCGTAACCCGCCCTGCGCAATTCCGGCACTAAGCGCCTTGAGACAGGCTTCCTTGGCCGCGAAGCGCGCCGCGAGCGCGTCGATGCGATCGACGCGGTCCGCGCAGGCGGCCAGCTCCTGCGCGGTAAACACTTGCGTCTCTACGGCTGCAAGGTTGCGCGCCCACCGGGCGACCACGACGACGTCGATCCCCAGTCCAACGATCATGCTCAGCGTGTCGCCAACGGAATTCTTGGTTGCGTCATGCGCCGTGGCTCGATGACGAGAGGCTGCTCCGCACCCGCCAGTGCCGCGGCGATCGCTTCCGCGGCGGCCGCGGCTCCTTCCGGCGTGAAGTGATCGTGGTCGTAGTAGTGCCGCAGCCCCTGGTCCAGCTGGGACCGCAGGTTGACATGTTGCAGGCCGAGCTCGTTGGCGACGGCAACGACGCGAGCATCGATCAAGCTCAGGATCCGGTTGATCACCTCGAGGCTGAAGTACACGTCGACCTTTTCCTTCCACGGTCTGCCGATTCCCCCATGCCAGAACCGGCGTGCTTCGTCGTCGGTGTACTGCTCCCGGTCGAACCAGGGTTGACGCACGACGAGCACGCGCGGCGTTCGCGCCTTGGCGTGGCGCAGCGCGCGGCGGAAGTGGTGGTCGAAGTGTCTCAGCACAGCGCTCGGGTCGGGCAGCGCATTTCGAATCTCCCTCGCCTGCGCCCGCATCGTGCGCGCCGCCACGAGCCACGACCCCACGTTCTCCTTCACCTCCAAGGGACGCAGCCACGCCTGACGCACCCGCCGCGCCAGCTCGACCAATGCCCATGCCCGCGGTTTCCAGCCGAACGGCTGCCGTGGGTGCCGGGCGAAGAGTGCCTCCTCGGGGACGACCGACGGGGGCCGCCCCGGCGGCGTGCCATCCTCGAGCCAGTGGTACGCGGTGCTGGCGCCCACCATCACGATGATCGCATCGATGCGATCATAGTTCGGCAGGACGCGCTCGAGAATCATGTCGAGCTCCGCCGCCCCGACGCCGGAGTGGCCGATATTACCG
>Ga0137369_10005991_pt1 | contig 12321 bp, 4 predicted proteins | sample SagtaG_12_FD_104918 | JGI IMG/M metagenome (GOLD analysis project Ga0137369, IMG submission 104918) | Vadose zone soil microbial communities from Sagehorn Ranch, Mendocino, California, USA - Sage1_L_113_16 metaG | ecosystem: Environmental > Terrestrial > Soil > Vadose zone | place: USA... | reverse complement strand
TAACGTTCTATTACTTTGCGGTTCTTAAGATTGATTATGGAAAGACGACACTGCTCAACCTGGGGCCGTATCCCGATGCTACGGAATATTTCGCCCAGGCAAAGACACTACTCAAGGATGGATGGCCTTCGATACAGATCGGATACGACAAGCTGCCATCGAGATATCCCTTTGGTTATCCGGCGCTGATGCTTCCATGGCTCAACGTTCTGCCTACAGCAGATGCCGTGCTAGCACCGTTCCGGACGAACCAATCGTTGGGTCTGCTTCTTCTTTTGGCAGTGTTCGGATTTTATGCGTATCTCGCGATGCCGCTAACCGGCGGGTTTGCCGCGCTTTTGCTCGCGACACTTCCGGGTTTCTTCATTTTCTGTCGCTCGTCAATCAGCGAAATCAGCGCATCAGCGCTAGTTGTATTTGCGTTCATGTTCGCATACTTGGGCCTGAAGGAGGAACGCCGCTGGAAGATCTACGTGTCAGCCGCTTTCCTCGGTCTCTCCCTAAACATCCGAATGCAGTCGCTTTTCTTTGCCCCATTATTGCTGGTAATGGCTTTCTTCCCGGAGAGAGGCACTCGCCTGCGCTGGCTGCTTCATTGCGCTGCACTTCCAATCCTTTTCCTGCTGGCGGCTAGCCCCGGGCTGGCGCTGAACACAATCGAGTTTCATTCGCCATTCAAAACCGGTTACGACTTCTGGGTCCCTTGGACGCCAAAGTGGAGTGAGCACCGCTTTTCGCTTCGTTACGTTCCAAACAATGTTGCGCGTTTGTGGAGCGAATTTGCCCTGCGCCGCAGCGGCTTCTCCGCTGCTGATATATTTGGCACCGGCACGTGCTTTGTCCCTGCGTTTGTTCTTCTGACTTGTGTGGGGCTACTCTTCATCCGCAAAGGCCGGTTCACCTTCTGTGCGCTCTTATCCGGTCTTAGCTTCCTTGCTGCGGCTCTGGTTTACTCGGTTGCGGACATACGACTTTACCTGCCGCTTTTATTACTTTTAATCGCGGTCGCTGCTCTTCCGGTTACCTGGGCCGCCGAGAACCTCTTTACCGGAAAACGCATTATTGTGGTCCTGGTTGTTTTTGCTTTATTCTCTGGGGCCTGTGTCGGTTATCCTTCGCGCTCCGGCTATAACACATCCGGCATTGACCGGTCGCAGGCATGGGACGCTCTCCAGTTCACTACTCCACCCGCCGAATCTACGTGGTTCATTGCGCAAAGGCGTTTTCTTGACGTGTTCGGACGCCAGCCAGGCATCGTTCTTTCCGATATTGATCCTGTTTACTTAAATGCGTTTTTCCCAGACTGGATTGTCGCAGCGCCGTTGGACTGGAAACATCGCTACAGATTTAGTCGGATTTGGCACTACGGCCCGGCTGAGGCCTTGGCGCTCGTCAACCGCGGTTTGCAGCAAAGCCATACGGTTTACGCCTTGTTCGTGTCTAAGTTAGAGATGGAAGAAAAAATGATGCGATTGCCGCAACTTGACGGCTATGAGTGGGTTCTAGCAGAAGGCCCCACTACCGAAGCAGCGGTCTTACAGCTTACTCCGAGCAGCTGAGCCGAATGCTGGGCGTTCAATCGATCCTACATAGCAGAAGGTGTCCAGATTCTCGTTGGAGAAAAGCGACGGCTGTGCTTGACTGATAGGTTCGACATCTCTCGGCAGAATGCCTGCGCAAACAATCAAGATTAGCGGTGCCCGCCAGCACAATCTCAAGAACCTCCACGTCGAGATTCCGCGGGAGAAACTGGTGGTCATCACCGGTTTAAGCGGCTCGGGGAAATCCTCGCTCGCTTTCGACACGCTTTATGCGGAAGGGCAACGCCGTTACGTCGAGAGCCTTTCGGCTTATGCGCGGCAGTTCCTCGATCAAATGGAAAAGCCGGATGTCGATTTCATCGAAGGCTTGTCGCCTGCCATCGCAATCGAACAACGCAGCGCCGGCGCGAACCCACGATCGACAATCGCAACCACGACTGAGATCTACGATTACCTGCGGATCCTTTTTTCCGCAGTGGGTCAGCCGCACGATCCCCTCACCGGCCGGCCGCTTAGCCGTCAAACGCCTCAGCAAATCGTCGATCAGGTCCTGGCGTACGAACTGGGCACCAAGATTGTTGTGCTAGCGCCGTTGATTGAGAATCTGCCCGGTGAGTTCCGGGACGTGCTCGAAAAAGTCAGGCGTGAAGGATTCGTTCGTGCGCGCATCGACGGACAGATGATCGAACTGGATCGCGCTGAGCCGATCCGGCTGAAGAAAAGTCAGCGGCACACGATTGAAGCGGTGGTTGACCGACTCGTCGTCCGTGATGGCATTCGTGTACGGCTGACAGACTCAATCGAAACGGCGCTCAAATGGGGCGGCAATCGCATTGTCGTTTTGTGCCAAACACCCACTAGCGATGACAATTGGGCAGAATGCCGATACTCCACGGATTATGGGAATGCTGAGACCGGCTTCAATTTAGGCGAGCTGACGCCGAGACATTTTTCCTTCAACAGCCACCTCGGCGCTTGCCCAGCTTGCCACGGTTTGGGAACACAATTGGTGGTCGATCCGGAGCTGATGATCTCCGACCAAACCAAAACGCTGGCCGAAGGAGCAATCACACCCTGGCGTCGCGGCACAAAACGCATGCGAATCTACTATCGGCATCTGCAGGATGCGCTGATTAAACACTTCAACGTGAACGAAGAGGTGCCGTTTGCCGATTTGCCTGAAGCATTCAAAGCCGCGCTTTACTTCGGCACGAATGGTCAGCCGATTGAAATGCAGTTTGGCGGCAACGGTGAAAAGAAAATCACAAAACCGTTCGAGGGACTCGTGCCTCAAATGCAGCGGCTTTATGAGCAAACCGAGAGCGAGTTCACGCGGAATCGCATTCGAGCATTTATGATACGCGAGACATGCAAGGTGTGCGGCGGCGCAAGACTCAAACCAGAAATCCTTGCTGTCACGATCAAGGCCCACCCCGGCCGCGAATTGAACATCCATCAGTTCAGCCAGCAAACCGTGGAAGACGCGCTGCGATTCATTGGCGGTCTCGACCTGACCGAGCAGCAGCAGACCATCGTAACAGACGTTATCCGCGAGATTCGCTCGCGCCTGCAATTTCTCGTCGAAGTCGGGCTAGGCTATCTCACATTGAATCGCGAGAGCGGCACGCTTTCCGGCGGCGAAGCGCAACGGATACGGCTCGCGACACAGATCGGCTCCGGTCTGGCTGGCGTTCTCTACATTCTCGATGAACCCAGCATCGGTCTGCATCAACGCGACAATTCCCGCTTACTCGGAACGCTTCGAAAACTGCGCGATCTTGGGAATTCCGTCATCGTAGTCGAGCACGATGAAGAAACGATTCGAGCCGCCGACCACATTTTTGATCTTGGTCCGGGCGCAGGGCCGCGTGGTGGTGAGATTGTGGCAGAGGGAACTCTCGACGACATCGCGCGCGCGAAAAACTCTTTGACCGGCGATTATCTTTCCGGACGGGTGCGCATTGCAATTCCAAAACAGCGCGCTCAGCCGCGGCCCGATGGCTGGCTTACAGTCGTGGGCGCAAGCGAAAACAACCTGAAAAAAATCGATGTCTCATTTCCTCTCGGTTGCCTAACGTGTGTGACTGGTGTTTCTGGCAGCGGCAAATCGACTTTGGTGGACGACATTTTGCGGCGCGCCCTTTTCCGGCATTTTTATAACTCGAAAGATAAGCCTGGAGTTCATAAAGCGATTCGCGGACTGGAACAGATCGACAAGGTCGTTGTCATCGACCAAAGCCCGATCGGCCGGACGCCGCGGTCGAATCCGGTCACATACACCGGCGCATTCACCCCGATACGCGAACTGTTCGCGCAATTGCCCGCAGCGCGGGTCCGCGGTTACGACGCAGGTCGATTCAGTTTCAATGTCAAAGGCGGTCGTTGCGAAAATTGCGAGGGCGGAGGCTTGATCAAAATCGAGATGCACTTCTTGCCCGACGTTTACGTCGAATGCGAGGTTTGCCGGGGCAAACGCTACAACCGCGAGACTCTCGAGATCACCTACAAAGGCAAGAATATTGCAGATATGCTCGATCTAACCGTGGACGAAGCTGCGCGATTCTTCCGCAATGTGCCGACCATCGCTGAAAAGCTCAATTCACTGCTCGACGTTGGCTTGGGCTATCTGCGACTCGGCCAGGCCGGAACGACTCTTTCCGGAGGCGAAGCGCAGCGCGTGAAACTTGCCACAGAGCTTGCCAAAAAAGCCACAGGTCGCACTGTTTACATTCTCGATGAACCGACGACCGGGTTGCATTTCGCCGATATTGAAAAATTACTGGAGGTGTTGATGAAGCTCCGCAACGCGGGCAATACGATCGTGGTAATTGAACACAACCTTGAGATGATTAAGTGCTCCGACTGGATCATCGATTTGGGTCCTGAAGGCGGCCAACATGGCGGCGAGGTGGTCGGATCGGGTCCGCCTGAGAGGGTCGCCACTATTCCGGCCAGCCATACCGGGCAATCCTTAAGGGCAATACTCGAGAGAAGATGAGACACATCGGACGCTTAGGCCTCGCATGTCTGATCGGGGTACTCAGCCCGGTCGCCCTTGCAGATTTCTCGACTGAAATGGCCGAGGCTGGTACGCCGCTTTCAGAAGGCGTGCCGGAGGTCGCGGTCGTGCGGTTGCAGTCGCTGCTAAATAAAAATCTGCCAGAAGCACAATGGCGCGCAGTCGCGGAAAAACTTGCACAAGCGCAGGTAGCCGCAAACGAACCGGAGGCCACTCTGGTCCTCTTGACCGACCCCAGGTTACGCGACTTGTCATGGGCGAAATTCTGGCGCGCCCAGGCGCTGGCCAGTCTGCACCGGTGGGCCGACGCGCTGCCGCTTTACGAGGAATTGAGTAACGACATTTCGCCTTTTCAGAGAGCATCTGTTTCTGGCGCCGGCGACACGTTACGCGCGTTAGGGAAACGCAAGGAGGCTTTGAGAAAATTCATTCTGCTGGCGCATGATAAGGAATGGGGCACGCGAGCCCAGCTGCGAGCAGCTGAGCTGCACATTGAACTGGGAAACGCTCCCGAGGCACGCCAGCTTTTGGAGCAGTTGCAACCGTTTTCCATTGCCGAACGTCGCGAGCGGCGTGTGTTACGCGGGCGCCTCGAACTAATTTCGCACCGGCCTGAACGAGCGATCGAAATGTTTCAGGCGATCCTTAAAAGGCCGGAGGGAACGCCTCATCCCATTCTGCTCGCTGCCCTCTTCGGCATCGCTGAAGCGCATTTGCAGCTTAAAACGCCGGAGACCGGAGATGACGTGCTGGAGCGTTTCATCGATCGTAACCACGCAGACCCTGATCTCCCGCTGATATTCGCAAAGCTCGACGAGCTGTATCGCGCCGAACACAAACCGTCGCGCAACGAACTGGAAAAGTGGGTCCGCAGGCCGGAACAGCCGCGGCGAACATTCGCGCGCTGGTATCTTGCACGACTGGAGATTCACGCGGGCCGCAGAGAGCGAGCACGCCAATTGTTTACAGATCTGCGGCACACAGAAATCAAAACGCCGGCCATTGCCCCTGCTCTCGTCGAGTTTGCCGAATTTGAAATTGACGACGGCCGCTTTGATGAAGCGATAGCCATCCTGGACGATGCGCGCCTGTTGCGGCCCGAACCGACCCTGTTGACCCGGATCGATTTCTTATCTGCGCAGGCGCAGTATTTGGCGAGGCGCTTCGATACCGCAACAGCTGCCTTCGAGCAAATCGCACAGCGCGATTCGCGTTGGGCGAAAGCCGCGCTGTTTAACGCATCCAGCGGCTGGTTACAGGTCGGTAATCACACTCGTTTCATCGCTGATTACAACCAACTGGAAAAACAAGGCGGCGACGAACAATCGCGTGCCGATTTGCAATTGGATGAAGGTTTAATGCAGGCTGCCAAGGGCGACAAAAAAGCTGCGGTATCGTTGCAGCGATTCATTCACGGCTTTCCAAAGAATCCGCGGGTATCGGAGGCTTGGGTGGGCTTGGCCGAGTTGGCATTTCATTCCTCACCGCCGCGCCTGGATGAAGCGCGAAAGAACCTGGATCACGCGGTTGACTCCAGACCAACCGCTGCTGCTGCCGAACGCGCCGCTTATCTCCGCATCTGGGTGGAAGAAGCAGCCGGCGGAAACGAATCGAAAGTCATTGAGCTCGGAAAGCGATTTCTCGAGCAGCATGGCCAGTCGCAATTCGCTCGGGAAGTTCGAATGAAATTGGCGGAGCTGTATTACCGTCGCCAGGATTTCGCAAACGCGCAGACGCAGTTTGAAATTATCGCGCAAGAGAATCCGAATGATCCGCTCGCGGAAAAAGCGCTCTTTTTCGCGGCAGAATCAGCCATGTCGAGCATGAGCGAGCATACCTTGGATCGAGCCCTCGTTTTGCTCGATCAAGTTGTGCAGAAGAACGGCGCGATGCGCTGGGCTGCGCGCAACGAACAAGCCGTGATCGAGCGCAAGCTTGGGAAACCTAAAGACGCTCTCACCTTGTATGGTGAGGTGTTGAAGAGTGACGCCGGCGCATCCGAAAAACGTGAGGCTCTTTGCGGGAAGGGCGACATTTTCTTCGAGGGCGGCCCAACGGACCCGAGTAGTTATCAACGTGCCATTGAGGCCTACGACCAATTGGCTGCCGATGAAGAGGGGTCGATTCATTGGCGTAACCAGGCGCTGTTTAAAAAAGGATTATGCCTGGAAAAAAAAGGCGATCGAGCCGGCGCGCTGGCGATGTTCTATAAGATTCTCGAGGACGAGTCGCGGCCCGGTGAGCGCCGCGAGTTGTTTTGGTATTACAAGGCCGGATTCAACGCGGCGCGATTGTTGGAGGAAGATTCGAAGTGGGAATCTGCCGTCGCCATCTATGACAAGCTCGTCACAGCCGGAGGCAGCCGTAGCGAAGAAGCAAAAGCGCGTCTGAACAACATTCGCCTCGAACACTTTCTCTGGACGGACTGAAGGCATTCCTGGTCGAACGAGGTATAAGTGGGCTGGCCTGAAAATACGAAGTGGATTGGGGAAATAAGCTTGCTTAAATTCGCAGCGGCATCAAAGTCACGACATGGGAAAACGAAGCAGACTCAGTCGCGTGCGCGGCTGGTCGGTCCGATGTGCGATCCCAGTGGTGACACTCGTGTTTTGCACATTGGCATTAGCAGCTGATCCGAGCAAGAACGTCGTGGTTCCGACGACTCAACATGTGGCCGCAAAGAGCGTGAAGAGGGTGTGCTACACTGTGGCCGGAACCTCCAGAGTCCCGCAGCCTTGCGATCGCCTCGGCGCGATTCCGACCACCGCCAACCACATGAGTATCTACGGGCGTAGCCCGGAGACGACGAGATAAGAGGCCGACGATTTCGTAGGGATTGCGTGCTGCTGACAAGGCAGCGCGAACGGAAGGTTACATTTTTCTGCGCGACGCGGCCAAATTAATGCCGCGCGACTTCGTCATCTGCGCGCCTTATGCAGGCCGATTAGCCCAGCCACGATTTGGCTGCTGCGATCACCGCTTTGTCGTCATTGTCTGTCAACCCCGCCAAGAAACCGCGAATCCGACGGAACGATTGACGCAAAAACAAATCTGCCGCCGAGTGGTCGGGCGATGGCGTTTCGCCATTCCGACGGGCCAACTGAATCTCGCCATCGATGCGGCTCAGCACACACGTCGAAGCAAAAAGATCCATCGCCGCATTCGCGATTCGTTCCTGGACAAGCTGCATATCCAGAATCGGCTCACGATACGTGATCAACGCGCGATTAACGGCAAAATTAAAATGCCGGATCAACCGGCCAAGTTGCCGCGCGTACACGCGAAGCTGTTCGCTTTTCACGGGCACGTCAGGCACACGAACCGTCGCACTGAGGCGGTTCTTTCCGGCCGCCCACGCTTTGCTCATTCCATCGCGCGACGGCTTCATCATCGTGTCGTAAATTTCTTTGAACTCCATTCCCGGCCCGCGCATCCCGACGAGCGCGATGAACGAAGTGAGCACTTCATTGGCCCCCTCGCCGATTTGGTTGATCCGCGCGTCGCGCAACATTCTCTCCAGCGGCAGATCGGTGAAGTACGCCGAGCCGCCGTAAATCTGGAACACGTCGTTGATGCACTCCCAGACCCGTTCTGTCGTGAACACTTTCAACATCGCGGTCTCAAGCATGTAATCCTCAAGGCCGCGATCGATGAATGACGCCGTGACCGTGGTCATCGCTTCCATGGCATAAGCATCAGCCGCGATGCGGGCGATTTTCTTTTTCACCAGCTCGAATTCGCCCAGCGTCTTGTTGAATTGCTTTCGGGTGTTCGCGTGCGCGACGGCTAATTCCAAACAGGTTTTGGCTGCCCCGGTGCAGCACGCGCCGAATGTGGTGCGTCCAAAATCGAGTACCGTCAGCGCGACTTTCAGACCTTTGCCTATAGGGCCGAGAACATTTTCTTTTGGCACTTTGACGTCGCGCAACGCAAACCGTCCTGTGGCGGTGCCTTTGATTCCCGTCTTGGGCATCCGCGCTTCGAGCATTTCGAAACCCGGCATATCTGGCGTCACCAGAAAGGCAGTGATAGCAGTTTTATCCGAGCCGGGCACAGGCGTGCGCGCCATAACCGTGAGCTCGTGCGCAATCGCAGCGTTCGTGATGTACCGCTTCTCGCCATTCAAAATGAAATGCGAGCCGTCCTCGCTGGGACGCGCTTGCATCTGCACGTTTGCCGCATCCGATCCGGCTTCCCTCTCGGTGAGCGCGAACGCGCCGAGCTGCTCGCCAGTCACCAATTTCGGAAGCCATTTCTGTTTTTGTTCGTGCGTGCCAAACAACAGCAACGCCCGGATCCCGATGGAGTGATGCGCGTTAACAAAAACCGATGTGGACGCGCAACGTCGCCCGATCTCCTCCAGCACCTTGCAGTTGGCCATCTGCGAGAAACCGTGTCCGCCGTATTCCTTCGGTGCTGTCATGCCGAGAACGCCGATCCGCCCCAACCCATCGATCACGCTGCGGGGAATATCCGCCTGCCGATCGATCTCTGCAGGATCGAGATCTGCATTCAAAAATTTGCGAAGCTCAGTAAGCGTTTGATCCAGTTCGCCCTGTTGCGCCTCCGGGATGCGCGGATACGGCATCACCCAATCCGATACGAAATGACCTTGGAAAAGTCCTTTCGCAAATCCCAGCGCCTGGGGCCCTGCAAAGAGCAGTTCCTCAGCCTGTTGAATCTCTTTCTGTCGCTGCGCGTCGAGCTTGTTCATTCAATTGAAAAGCGGGCGACGAATTCTAGCCGTGCGTGCTCGCATGTCCAATCAAGTGCATCTACGCTTTGCCGCCCAAAGCGTCAGGACTCCGAAATTTGTTGTTGCTGCTGAGTATCCGAGGTTCGTCCTCAGCTACAGCCTTGGCTCGTGCCGCATTCGGTGCAGACGCCGCAGGCGCCGGCGCGAATGACTTTATCGCTGCCGCAGACGGAACAGGTGATGCCCATGAAGATGCTGCCGAGCGCTACTGTAACTCGGTCAGATGAAGTGCTGGCGCCGTTGCCGTTTCCTGTGGCAGACGTCCCACCGTTTCCATGATTGGACGGATGACCCGTGATGACGTCTATCACTTCCTTGTCGCCGGTGCGCGCGAGATCGGTGACCGGCCGGTTGAGTGCTTTCTTCTCGATGTCGGGAATTTCTTTGAGCGGTAAATCGGGTTGCGCGCGGTTTGGCGCGGTCGCTTCCTTGTAACCTTTGATGAACTGGCACGCGAGCCAGCGGAACACGTAATCGGTGATGCTCGTCGCATGGCGAATGTCCGGATTTTTTGTGAACCCGCTCGGTTCGAACCGCTGATACGCGAATTTTTTCACCAAACTCTCGAGCGGCACGCCGTACTGAAGTGCAATCGAGGTGAGCGTGCCGACGGTATCCATCAAACCGCCGATGGTACTGCCCTCCTTCGACATGGTGATGAAAAGCTCGCCCGGTTGTCCATCCTCGTACAAGCCGACGGTGATGTAGCCTTCATGCCCGGCAATCTCGAACTTGTGAGTCAACGACGTGCGCGTGTCCGGCATGCGATGGCGCACGGGTTGATCCAGCTGTCTTCGTAGCATCGCGAGTTCCTGTTCCAGTTCGAGAATGCGGCTTTCGACTCCAACTGTCCCGCCGCCCTCAGCGCCAGCGGCTGCAGTGCCCATGTCTTTGGTCTTGCGCGTGTTGAGAGGCGCGGAGCGCTTCGAGCCTTCCCGATAGATTGCGACCGATTTCAGGCCGAGCCGCCAACCTTCGATGTACGTGTTCATGATGTCGTCCACGCTGGCTGACTCCGGCAGATTGACGGTCTTGGAAATCGCGCCGCTGAGGAATGGTTGCGCAGCCGCCATCATTTTCAGGTGTGCTAGGTAATGCAGCGAACGCTCGCCTTTGAATGGCTTGAACGCGCAGTCGAAGATCCCCAGATGCTCTGGCTTTAGTCCGCTGCGTAGACGCGACGCCTCGTCGCGTTCCGAAGGCGGCGTGGCGCCGCTGTCACCCTTCGGCGACGAGGCGTCGCTACCACACTCCACGTCCTCGATCGTGTCGAACGCGTCGATATGCGCTACGATGCGCTCGATCTCATCGGAACCGTAGCCCAGTTTCGCCAACGCGGGCTTAATCGTTTGGTTAACGATTTTGAGCATGCCGCCGCCAGCCAACAGCTTGTATTTCACCAGCGCAATGTCCGGTTCGATCCCGGTGGTGTCGCAATCCATCAGGAAGCTGATTGTGCCCGTGGGCGCAAGCACGGTTACCTGTGCGTTGCGGTAACCGTGGCGTTTTCCAACTTCCGCTGCGCTGTCCCAGGTGCTTGCGGCTTCCTTTTTCAAATGCGCGAACTCTTTTGCATCCGGGATTTGGTGCACCGCGCAGCGATGCAGTTCGATCACTTCCAGCATTGGGGCGACGTTGTCTTTTGCAACCGGCTTCGCGACGCCGCTGGCACGTGAATCGCGATATCCGGGAAACGGCCCCATCGTCCGCGCCATGCGCGCGCTCTGCGCATAGGCTTCACCGGTCATGATCGCCGTGATAGCGCCGCAGAGCGCCCGGCCTTCGACGCTGTCGTAGCCGTAGCCGTAGCTCATGATCAGCGAGCCGAGGTTTGCGTAACCCAGTCCGAGCGTTCGGAAAATGTGCGAGTTCTCCGCGATTTCCTTGACGGGATAACTGGCGTTATCGACGATGATTTCCTGCGCGGTGATGAAAATCCGCACTGCCGCTTTGAATCGCTCGATATCAAAGTCGCCGTCGGCGGTTTTGAACTTCATTAAATTCAGCGAAGCGAGATTGCAGGCCGTGTTATCGAGGAACAGGTACTCGCTGCAGGGATTCGTAGAATTTTGCCGGTCCGTGCCTTTGCAGGTGTGCCACTTGTGAATGGTTGTGTCGAATTGCATGCCCGGATCGCCGCAGATCCATGTGCCCTCGGCGATTTTGCGCAATAGCGCGCGCGCTTCCTTTTTCTCGCACGGTTTGCCGTCGGTTACGCGACGCGTCCACCATTCGCGGCCCTCCAGCGCTGCGTCCATGAATTCGTCGCTTACCCGAACACTGACGTTTTCATTCTGATACATCACCGAGCCGTAGGCGTCGCCATTATAACTGCCGTCATAACCCTGTTCGATCAGGGCCCACGCTTTCTTTTCTTCTTTTTGTTTGGCGTCGATGAATTCTTCGATGTCGGGGTGCCAATCCTTGAGCGTGTTCATCTTGGCGGCGCGCCGCGTTTTTCCGCCGCTCTTCACCACGTTCGCTATCTGGTCGTAAACTTTCAGAAACGAGAGCGGACCGCTCGGTTTGCCGCCGCCGCTCAATTTTTCCCGTGTCGATCGGAGCGACGAAAGATCCGTGCCGGTGCCGCTGCCGTATTTGAACAGCATCGCTTCGCTGGTCGCCAGGCGCATGATGTCCTCCATTGTGTCGCCGACGTTCTGGATGAAGCAGGCGCTGCCCTGCGGGTACTCATATTGCGAAGCCGCGCGTTCCGCTTTGCCCGTCTCGCGGTTGTAAAAATAATTTCCCGCACCCGCGCCTTTGCCAATGCCGTATTGATGATATAACCCAACGTTGAACCAGACCGGCGAATTGAACGCGCCGTGCTGGTTCAAGCACAGCCAGGTCAGCTCGTCATAGAAAGTTTCGGCAGCTTCCGTATCTGCGAAGTAATTGTCCGCGATTCCACAGTCGGTGATGGTGCGCGTGACGCGATGAATTAACTGCCGTACCGAAGTTTCTCTTCCGCCTTTGTATGGATCGGTGCCATTAGTAATGTCGCC
>Ga0137369_10005990_pt1 | contig 12323 bp, 11 predicted proteins | sample SagtaG_12_FD_104918 | JGI IMG/M metagenome (GOLD analysis project Ga0137369, IMG submission 104918) | Vadose zone soil microbial communities from Sagehorn Ranch, Mendocino, California, USA - Sage1_L_113_16 metaG | ecosystem: Environmental > Terrestrial > Soil > Vadose zone | place: USA... | reverse complement strand
CGGGCGGAAGGATTGGAGATCGAGGAGGTCCACCGGTGGGCCTGGGGGATCATGGAGCGGATCTCCGCGAGGAAGCCGGTCAAACCCTGAGCCTGGGCTCGTCATCTCTTCGGGCCTTCATCCGGGGATCGGTCCAGTCGACCACATCGTGAGCCACTTCGTGCTCGAAGCGAACCCCAGTTAGCGGGGATAGTGTCCAGGGGCGGTATGGACGATCGACACCCCGAGCGCGGGGAGCGAGTCACGCCCCTTGAGCTCTTCTTCGACCTCGTTGTCGTCTTCGCGATCACGCAGGTGACAGGGTTCCTCTCGCACGATCCGACCTGGGGCGGTCTCCTCCGGGGCCTGCTGCTGCTGGGCGCGCTTTGGTGGGCCTGGTCTGCGTACGCCTGGTTGACGAACACGCTTGATCCCGAGGAAGGCGTCGTCCGATTGGCCGTGCTCGCCGCGATCGCTGCGATGCTTCTCGTGTCGCTCGCAGCGCCGCAAGCCTTTGGCAGCGACGGGGTGATCTTCGGCGTCGCCTATTTCGTCGTCCGGATGCTCCACCTCGTGCTGTACGCGATCGCCGGTCGCGGCGACCGCGACCTGTTCCGCGCCGTCGTGCGGATCATCCCGCCCGCCACCCTCGCGCCCGCCCTGCTGGTCGTCGCTGGCTTTCTCCACGGTTCGGGACAGCTGGCGCTTTGGGACGCTGCGCTCGCGATCGACTACCTCGGTCCCGTCGTGGGCCACATGCGGGGATGGCGCGTCTCGCCGGAGCACTTCGTCGAGCGCTTCGGACTGATCGTCATCATCGCGCTCGGCGAGTCGATCGTGGCGATCGGCGTGGGGGCGGCCGGGCTCCGACTGGACGCGGGGGTCATCGCGGCCGCCCTCCTCGGGATCATCGTCGCCGCGTGCCTGTGGTGGTCGTACTTCGACTGGGTCGTCTACGTGGCCCAGGCAAGGCTGGCCGAAGCGACGGGGGAAGCGCGTGCGGCGCTCGCGAGGGATGCGTACTCGTACCTCCACCTGCCGATGGTGGGGGGCATCGTCCTGTTCGCGTTCGGGTTGAAGACCACGCTCGCCGACGTGGGCGGGTCGCTCAGGATCCTTCCAGCGCTCGGCCTTTGGGGAGGTGTGGCTCTCTACCTGCTCGCGCATGTCGCCTTGCGCTTACGGATCGGCGGCGGCCTGGGATGGGGCCGCCCGATCGCGACGGTCCTGTTGCTTGGGCTGCTTCCCGTCGCGACGCACGTGCCGGCCGGCACCGCCCTCGGTCTCGTTGCGGCCGTCTGTGTATCCCTCATCGTCTACGAGGTCGTACGGCACCGAGAGGCGCGCGCCTGGATCCGCAGCCGTCGAGGCGCGTTCACAACGGAGGAGGCGGCCGGTATGAGAAGAAGCCGCTGAAGGCACCGCTACGGGGTTGAGGAAGCGACATCGGGTGCGTGTCGCTCGCACGCGTGAAAGTGGCTCCCGACAGGCGCAAACAGGTCGTCAGCGTTGGCAGCGGGCCAAAGCGGACACTCCTTGAACCTACCGACGAGTAGGTCTCCACTCCTCTGGTTGAGCCCGGGTTGGTGCCGACAGTCAACGACCTGCACGAACACCTGCTCCCTCGGCCTCACCGCCCGGCTCGCGCGGGTGGCCCAGGTTCCTGACGTGGTCGGAGGTCGCGCCGAGGACCACCAGCGGCTCCTTGAACGTGGCACCGGCCACCCGGACATTGAGGCCGTGTCGACCCATAGGTTCTCGAACAAGGCCTGGTTGATCACGCGCCGGGCCTGGGGGTGTTGCCCGTCGGTGGACGGCACAGGGGGAGCGCGCGTACTTGGTAGCACACAACAGGATGGTTGTCGTGGCCAGGATCTGAACGGAGCCGAGCACGATGAAGACACCCGCGCGGGTGGCGATGGCGTGCGTTGTCACCAGCAACGACGCGACCAGCCATACTCCAAAGGCGAAGCGGCTGATACCGGCTGAACAGTGCTCTCGGACGAGGTGCCAGATCTGCGGCAGATAGGCTGCGCCGGCCAACCCCACACCAATGAAGCCAGCCACCTCCGCAGCGGTCACCACGACCTGCTCAGCTCCCCATCTGCCATCCCTCCGCTGACATCACACGGTCCCACCTGGAGGATGGCGCCAGTGGACGCTCGGTAGCCCCGGACGCCTATCGAAAGCGTGTGTCGTCCCGACGACCCTGCCGACGCGGCTGGGCGCCGTCCGGCCATCATGCCGCACCCGGAAACAGCGACGGTATCCATCCGGGGTGAGCGATGACGAGTCCGGCCACGGCCAACAGCGCGGTCCCCATCAGCGGTGCCGCCGGACGGGCGCCCTCCCCCTCCTGCACGACCATCAGCAGGGTAAGCGCCACCATCCACACCGCGCTCCCCATGCCTACCGCGAAGGACACCAGCATGAGCGGCCAGCACCGGCTGAGCCGTTCGAGACCGTGGTCCAACCCCAGGCGCATGGCGTCGGATGTGACGAGCCGATGATGGCCGCCGAGGCGGCCGGGCATGCGGTCGCTCCGCCTGCCACATAGCCCGGCAAGTGGGGAGAGCTCGAAGACCCCGGCGCCCACCAGAACACTCCCGACGATGAGCCAGGGACGCGTGGCGAGCCACGGCGAACGGTCGACGAATTGGTGGAAGGCGACGTCTCCCAGGAAGGCCAACGAGCCGAAACCCGTCCACACCGCCATGTAGCCAGCCAGGAACGCGACGCCCAGCCTGCGGTGATCACGGAGATCGATCGTCAACCCGCCGAATGACCGGAAGGCCGGGAGGCTGGAGGGCAGCATCATAGCCACGACCATGACCTGCCACCCCATCAGGAACAGGCCGAGGGCCACCCACAGCGCGGGCCCATGCTCGATGAGGTGATCGTGGCCGAGAGTGTGGCCCCAGCCCTTCGCCCACGCCAGGATCGCCAGCGCCCAAGCCCCTGCGATCGCCCATGGAAGGAAAGCGAAGGGATTGTGTCGCTGCGCCTCGTGGATCGGGTTACTCGACCCCAGCGCGCCGGCATCCGCATCCGACCCGATCCCAATCACTTCCCCACATCCCTCTGACGAACCTCGCCGCTTCGGGCCGGGGCCGCCTGCCTTAACGGCACGACGGCTCCCGGCACGGGCGGTCACCAGACGATCGAGCAGCCGAACGGCACCGTGACCGGGACTCTCGGCGGCCATCCGGCGAGGAGATCCCGCAGCGCGTTTTCCAGGTCCGGAGTGGTCACCTTCTCCGGAATCCTGGAGTCGGCGATCCGCCCTTGATAGCGGAGCCGTCGGTCCTCGTCGAAGAGGAAGGCATGCGGAGTGGAGATGGCCCCGTACGCTCGGGCCACACGCCCGTCGAGGTCCTTGAGGTAGGGGAATTGGAACCCTTTCTCGCCTGCCCGCCGGACCATCTCGTCGTAGCTGTCGCCCGGAGAGAGGTACGGGTTGTTGGCATTGACCGCCACCACTCGAACACCGTCCCGCGCGTACGTGGCGTGGATCTCAGCCAAGCGGTCTTCGAAGGCCCTGACCGTCGGACACCCGTTCGAGGTGAAGACCACGACCAGCAAGCGGGTGTCCTCGAACGGTGAGAGCGAGGAGCGGTTCGCGTCGCCTCCCAGCAGGTCACTGAAGTCTGGGGCTTGAGCGCCGATCTGAAGTGCAAAGGTCGCCGTGGCGTCCATCGCCCCTACCTCTCGAATCGGTCCGGGAACTGCTTGATGATGCCGTCCGCGAGGACGTCGGCGACGGTCATGATCTCGGTGAAGATCTGGTCGAAGGCATCAACGTCGGCGGCCCAGTTCTTCTGCAGCCTGGCCACGACTTCCTGCTTGGTGAGAGAAAGGTGTAGCCCCAGGAGGTCGACCACGTCCTTCTTCGGCCAGTTTGAGTTTGCGCCGCTCAGGAGGTCGGCGATCTGCTCTGCGTTCTGGGTCCACTTGGCGTCCTCCGCCTGGAACTTCCCATCGTTCCCTGTCTTGGCCGCCTCAATGAGATCGACCGCGATGAGGATGTGCTGCTTGAGCAAGTCGGTCAGGGCCGCCCCCGCCGCATCCCCGTAAAACGGGACGACCGCGCCCCCGATGTCCTCCTGGTTCTTGAGCAGCCTGCCGGCGGCCGCTTCGGTGTCGGGGGCGTCGTCTACCGCCGCCACCACGTACTGGCGGGTCCAGATCACGTGGTCCGCCCACAGCCGGCGCATCGCGGCCTTCAGGGACCACATTGCGTCACCCATGATCGTCTCCTTCCGCTCCGGGGGCCCTCGCCCCTCGCTCTCCCCTCGGCCACGCGCCGAGGGGCCGTACGGGTGCTGGGGCACGTTCCTCGCCTCCGGCCTCACCTCTCTCGCTCGGGTCCTCGTTGGTCTTCTATCTCAAGCCCCGGCTAGCGATAGATATTCCCAGGGTCGCGGTTCTATCGCAAGTCGAGATTCTTGTTAGAGTGGGGTCGTGAACCGGTCACTACCAGAACGGCAGCTCGAGGGGATCGCTCTCCTCAGCGACCCCGTGCGGCGCCGTCTCTATCTCTACGTGGTGGGTCACTCCGGTGAGGTGAGCAGGGAGCAGGCGGCGCGGGCGGTTGGGATCACTCGGCCGGCGGCGGCGTTCCACCTCGACAAGCTCGTCGAGGAGGGCCTTCTGGAGGCGGACTACCGCCGGATCTCAGGGCGGCGAGGCCCGGGGGCCGGACGGCCCGCCAGGGTCTATCGGCGGCCCCCACGGGACGTTAGCGTCCACATCCCGCCGCGTGACTACGAAATCGTAGCGCGGTTCTTACTCCGCGGCCTGGACCCGAAGCATCCAGGGAAGGCCTCGAAGGGCGCCCATCGGGCCGCCCGGGAGTTCGGAGCGGCCCTGGGGGCTCAGGCACGCAAGCGGGCTGGAGGACGACCGAGCCGCCGCCGACTCCACAGCGCACTCGGCACGGTCCTCGAGGAGCGCGGCTATGACCCCCATCTGACGGAGGGGGGAGTTCTCCGCCTCCGCAACTGCCCATTCGACGCGCTCTCAACGGACTACCGCGAACTGGTCTGTCCCATGAACCTCTCGATGATGCGGGGAGTGCTGGAAGAGTTGGGTGCCAGCGACATGGAGGCTGTTCTCGAACCTCAGCCCGGGATGTGCTGCGTAGCGTTCCGGCCGACGACCGGGGTCAAACCAGCCGGCCGAAGGTAGGGCCCAGGTTCAGAGGACCGAACATGCGGACGACGACAGCGAGGTGATTACTCTTCGGCCTTGAGAGGCTGGGTGCAGAGGACCCACTGGGGGGCCAAGCTGGGCCGAGGCTACTCACGGACGTCTATGTGATGGGCCCCGATGGCTCGGCCGTCCGCAGGTTGACGGACGACCGTGCGTACACACCGGCGTGGTCGTCGGACGGCGATAACATCGTGTTCTCGGCGCCGGGCCTGTTCATCATGGACCCGACGGCAGCGACGTGAGAGCGCTCCCCACCCGCAGACCAGCCGTCCAGCGTTGGCAGTGGGCGAGAGAGGACTTGAACCTCCACGGGGTTGCCCCCACAGGAACCTGAATCCTGCGCGTCTGCCAATTCCGCCACTCGCCCGGGCGCGCTTCCGATGCTAGCAGGCACCCTCTGCCGCCCTGCCCACCGGATTGAGCCCAAACGCCCTGGATACAATCCAACCACGCCCCGGGTGGGGGACCCAAGAGAGCCATGAGCATCCTCAGCGAGTTCGAGCGACGCCTGGAAGACGCCATCGAGGGCATCTTCGCGAAGGCGTTCCGCTCCGGCCTGCAGCCCCGCGAGCTGGCCCGCCGGCTCCTGCGCGAGATGGAGGTCAACAAGACGGTGGGGGTCCGGGAGATCTGGGTCCCCAACCGGTTCGTCTTCCACCTCTCCGAGCCGGACCGCGACCGTTTCCAGCAGACCGAGAAGGCCCTTCGCCGCGAGTTGGAGCAGGTCATCGTGGACGGGGCTCGGGAGCGGGGCTGGGGCCTGGTCGGCGAGCCCGAGGTCGTCTTCGAGACCGACCCCTCGCTCGGCCAGGGAGTCTTCACCATCGAGTCCAGCCTGGTCGAGGGACCCACCACCGGCAATCAACCGGTCGGCACCGAGGGACCCCAGAGCGATCATCGCCCCGCCGAGCTGGTGCAGCTCGAGCGGGGGCGGCCCTCGAAGACCTTCCCGCTGGACAAGCCCCGGGTGGTCATCGGGCGGCTCGGCGATTCCGACGTGGTCCTGGAGGACCCCGGCGTCAGCCGACGCCACGCCGAGCTCCGCCGGGAGAACGGCGACTGGATCCTGGCAGACCTCGGATCCACCAACGGCACGATGGTCAACGAAGCCACCATCACCGAGCGGGGGCTGGCCGAGGGAGATCGCATCACCATCGGGAGAACCGTGCTGGAGTTCCGGAGGCGCTAGGGCGTGCCCCCCTTCGTCCTCACGGTCCTGAAGTTCGTGTTCCTCGCCCTGCTGTACTTCTTCGTGTACCGGGCAATCCGCGCAGTGGTGCTCGACCTGCAGGGTGGAACGGTCGCCGTCGGCGAGTCGCCCGCCTCGCGGCCTGCCCGGGCCAAGGCCTCCCGGGGCAAGCCCTCCGGCGGCAAGCCCCCTCGGACCCTGATGGTCCTGGACGAGAACGGACGCCGGCTGTCTGAGCACCGCCTCCAGGGACCAATCCAGATCGGGAGGGCCGAGGCTTGCCAGGTCCAGCTGGCCGACACCTACGCGTCCTCCTTCCACGCCCGCCTCTACCCGAAGGATGGCGCCTGGTTCGTCGAGGACCTCGGCTCGACCAACGGCACCTACCTGAACCAGCAGCGGATCACGACGCCATCGGAGCTGCAGGTTGGGGACCGCGTCCGGGTGGGAAAGACCGTTCTGGAGCTCCGGCGGTGAGGTTTCGGGCGGGTGTTCGCACCGACGTGGGCCGGCTTCGCGAGCGGAACGAGGACGCCTATCTGATCAGGGACCCGGTGTTCGCGGTGGCTGATGGAATGGGCGGCCACCGAGGTGGCGACGTGGCTTCGGCCCTGGCCCTGGAGAGCCTCGATGCCCCGGAGGGCTCAGACGAAGATTCGAACTCGGACCCGTTCGCCGGACTCCTGGCGGGCATCAAGGAGGCCAACCGTCGGGTGCTGGAGCGGGGCGAATCGGACGCGGCCCTCAAGGGGATGGGGACCACGCTGACGGCGGTCCTTGCCGAGGACGACCGGGCTCACGTCGCGCACGTCGGCGACTCCCGAGCGTATCTGCTCCGGGGCGGCATGCTCCAACAGCTCACGGAGGATCACACCCTGGTCCAGCGGATGGTTCGGGAGGGGCGGCTCAAACCCGACGAGGCCGAGACCCATCCCCAGCGAAGCATCCTGACCCGGGCCCTCGGGATCGACGACGACCTGGAGGTCGACCAGCTCACCCTCGACGTCCATCCGGGGGACCGGCTGCTCATCTGTTCGGACGGCCTGACGAGCATGGTCTCTCGGGAGCGGATCCAGGAGATCCTGCTGTCGGAGCCGGACCAGCAGCTGGCGGCGGACCGACTGGTCGAGGTCGCGATCGACGCCGGGGGAGACGACAACGTCACCGTGATCGTGCTGGATGTCTTGGATGAAGGTGACGGCCCGAGCAGCGGCGAGCACGCCACGGTCGTCTCGACCAGCTCGTCGGACGGACGGCCCGCCCGAACGGGCAGCCTCCCTGCCTCGGCGCAAGCAGCCCGTACGGTCGGTCCCGCCGAAGGCGCAGGTCGCAGAAAGCGGCGGCGGCGGGCGGGCCGGATCGCCATGTGGACCGGAATCCTGGTCGCCGTCGTCGTGGCGTCGCTGGTCGGCCTCCGCCTGTACGTCGACCGGCAGTGGTACGTGGGCGACAACGCGGGCCGGGTGGCGATCTACAACGGCATCCCCGCCGGGGTCCTCGGCTTCGAGCTCCATCACGTCCAGGAGACCACCGACCTGGACACCGCGGAGGCCCTCCGCCTGGGTCCCTGGCGCGCGCTGAGGGACGGCATCACGGTGAACAGCCTCTCCGAGGCCGAAGGGGTCGTCGAGCAGATCCGCCGGGACATCCTGGGCCAGGAGGCTCCCCCGCCGACGGAACCATCCCCTTCTCCCTCGCCGACCGCCTCCCCCTCTGCCTGACATGGTGGCCGACACGCCCGACGTCTCCACCGCCCGGACGACCCAGCTGGGACTCACCATCCTGGCGGCCCTGCTCTCGATCGGGGCCTACGTCCTGGTCACGCTTGGGACGACCGGGAAGACCCCTCCGGGCGTGGGCGGCTTCGTGGCCGCGGTCGCCACCACCTATCTCCTGGCCCACCTGGTCGTGGTGCGCTTCGCGCCGGGCGCGGATCCGATCTTCCTTCCCGGGGCGGCCGTACTCGCGGGGCTGGGCTACGCGGTGATCTATGGGATCAACCCCGACCTGGCCGCCACGCAGTTCGGGTGGCTGATGCTGGGCCTGGTCCTGTTCGCGCTGACCCTGATCCTGATCCGGGACCACCGGTCGCTGGACGCCTACACCTACACGATCGGCCTGGCCGGGATCATCCTCCTGTTGCTCCCGATCGCCCCGGGACTGGGGCGGACCATCAACGGAGCGCGGCTGTGGATCCGCCTCGGGCCGCTGAACTTCCAGCCCGCCGAGGTCGGGAAGGTCCTGATCGTGATCTTCCTGGCCTCCTACCTCGGCGCCAGGAAGGAGCTCCTGGCGCTCGCCACGCGCCGGATCGGGCCCTTCCGGTTCCCCGAGCCGAAGTACTTCGGCCCGCTCCTCGTGGCCTGGGGTCTGTCGCTGGCCATCCTGTTCCTGGAGAAGGACCTGGGCTCCTCGCTGCTCTTCTTCGGGATCTTCGTGGTGATGCTCTGGACGGCGACGGCCAGGGCGACCTACCTGGCACTGGGAATGGTCATGTTCGTGGCCGGGGCGCTGATCGGCTACGCCGCGTTCGGACACGTCCAGTCCCGGGTCGAGGTCTGGCTCCACGCGCTCGACCCGAAGCTCGTCCAGGACGAGGGCTTTCAGCTCGCCCAGTCCGAATTCGCGCTGGCCACGGGGGGCCTGTCCGGGACGGGTCTCGGCAAGGGGCATCCCGAGCTGATCTCGCCGGGACCGGGCCACGAGTTCGCGGCGACGGACTTCATCTTCGCCGTGGTGGGGGAGGAGCTGGGGCTGTTCGGATCCTCGGCCGTGCTCCTTCTGTACGTGCTCCTCGTGGGACGAGGGTTCCGGACGGCGATGCGCCGGGAGGACGCCTTCGGCAAGCTCCTGGCCGCGGGCCTCTCAACGGCGCTGGCGTTCCAGACGTTCATCATCGTGGGCGGGGTGACCCGGCTCATCCCGTTGACCGGCATCACGCTTCCGTTCGTCTCCTACGGAGGATCGAGCCTGGTCGCGAACTTCGTGCTGCTCGCCCTGCTGGTCCGGGTGAGCTCGGCCGAGGGGCCTCGTCACGCCCCGCGTCGGGTGGGCAGGTAGATGGAGCGCCAGATCCGCCGCCTGGCCTGGGTCTTCCTCGCGCTGTTCGTGCTGCTGTTCGCCCAGATCAACTACCTGCAGGTGTTCGCCTCGAACCGGCTCGCGAACGATCCCCACAACGTCCGCCTGATCCTGGACGAGTACGACGTGGACCGGGGAGACATCCTGGCCCGGGATGCCCAGACCGTGCTCGCCCGCAGCAAGCCCACCAAGGGAGAGCTGAAATACCTGCGCGCCTACCCGCACGCCCAGCTCTACGGGCACATCACCGGCTTCTACTCGCTGGTCTACGGGCGGACGGGCCTCGAGTCCTCCCAGAACGACTATCTCTCGGGCCGCGCGCCCGAGCTGTTCCAGCAGACGTTCGTCGACGAACTGCTGGGCAGGGACAAGCGGGGCGCGTCGGTCATCACCACGATCGATCCCGCCCTGCAGGAGGCGGCCCGCCGGGCGCTCGGATCCCTCCAGGGCGGCGTGGCCGCGTTGGATCCGAAGACCGGGGAGGTCCTGGCCCTCTACGCGAACCCGACCTTCGACCCGAACCCCCTCGCCTCGCACGACCGGGAGGAAGTCGTGACGGCTTTCGACACACTCTCGCGCGATACGGACAAGCCCACCCTGTCGCGAGCGGCGCAGGAGCTGTTCCCGCCCGGGTCGACATTCAAGCTGGTGACGGCGGCCGCGGCCCTGGAGAACGGGATGCGGCCGGACACCCGGTTCCCGAACCCTGCGAAGCTGACACTGCCCCAGACCACGCAGACCCTCGAGAACTTCGGCGGCGAGCACTGCCTGGGCGGCGTCCCGCAGCTCACGATCGCCCAGGCCCTCCAGGTCTCGTGCAACGTGGTGTTCGGGGAGATCGGGCTCCAGGTGGGCGCCGACGCGCTGGTCGCGCAAGCCGAACGGTTCGGGTTCAACCGGGACGTCCCCTTCCAGATCCCCTTCGCGGAAGGCCAGTTCCCGCCCGAGAGCGTCGGACCGGACCGCCTGCCCGCGGTGGCCTTCTCGGCCATCGGCCAGCAGGACGTTCGGGCGAACCCGTTGCAGATGGCCCTGGTGGCCGCCGCCATCGCCAACGGTGGGGTGGAGAAGGAGCCGCAACTGGTCCGGGAGATCCGCGACGCCTCCGGGCGGGTGATCCGAACGTTCGGGTCGAAGGAATTCGGCCACGCCGTCTCTACCCGGACCGCTGCCGAGCTCACCGCGATGATGGTCGCCGTAGTCCAGCAGGGGACGGGCGTCGCCGCGCAGATCCCGGGAGTCACCGTGGCGGGGAAGACGGGCACGGCCCAGGTTCCGGGAGGGGCTCCTCACGCGTGGTTCGTGGCGTTCGCGCCGGCCGAGAACCCACGCATCGTGGTGGCAGTCGTCGTGCTGAACGGCGGAAGCCTGGGAAGCGAGGCGACCGGAGGCCGGGTCGCGGCTCCCATCGCCAAGGCTGTCATCGAGGCGGCACTCCGCGGGTAGACCTGAGGGGTGCCGATCCTCCGAGATGACGAGCGGTTCCGCCGTACGCTGTTCGCCGGAATGGACGGGCGAGGGACCACGCGATGCCGGGCGATGAGCAGACCCGAGCCTGGGGCTGTGGAGCGGCATGGCTGATCCTCGCGTCCTCGCCGGGAGGTACGAGGTCGACGGCCTCCTGGGCCAGGGAGGCATGGCCCAGGTGTACCGGGGGACCGATCGCGTCCTGGGCCGGTCGATCGCCGTCAAGGTCCTGTCCCCGCAGTACGCGCGGGATCCCACCTTCGTCACCCGGTTCCGCCGGGAGGCCCAGGCCGCGGCCGCCCTGAACCATCCCAACGTGGTGGGGGTGTACGACACGGGCTCGGAGAACGGCACGCACTTCATCGTCATGGAATACGTGCAGGGCCGAACCCTGTCCGACGTGATCCGCGAGGGGCAGGCGCTCCTGCCCGAGCGGGCCGCCGAGATCGCCGAGGCCGTCGCGCGAGCCCTCGCCTTCGCCCACGCCGCGGGCATCATCCACCGGGACGTGAAGCCGGGGAACATCATGCTGACCCCGACGGGCGACGTGAAGGTCATGGACTTCGGCATCGCCCGGGCCACCAGCTCCGAGTCGCTGACGCAGACGGCCACCGTGCTCGGCACCGCGACCTACTTCTCTCCCGAGCAGGCGCAGGGCGAGCCCGCCGACGCGCGCTCGGATATCTACTCGCTGGGCGTGGTCCTGTACGAGATGCTCACCGGACACCCGCCGTTCGGCGGGGACACCCCCGTGAGCATCGCGTACAAGCACGTCCGGGAAGTTCCCATCCCTCCCAGTCGAGTCAACCCCGACGTGCCACCGGCCCTCGACGCGGTCGTGCTGAAAGCCATGGCGAAGAACCCGGCGAACCGCTACCAGACCGCCGAGGAGTTCCGACGCGACCTCGAGCGATTCCGGGCCGGAGCGCCGGTGTCGGCCACGCCCCTGATGCCCGTCCCGACCGAAGTGATCGAGCGAACACCGCGCTCGACCATGGTGCTCCCTCCACCTGCCCCCGAGCCGGTCGAGCGAACCCGCCGATGGATCGCGATCCTGGTCCTCCTGATCGTGCTCGGCATGATCGGGATCGGCCTGTATTTCCTGGCTCGCAGCCTGGTCGCGCCGAAGCCGGGGCTGGTCACGGTGCCCGATGTGCGAGGCCGCCCGGAGCGGATCGCGGTGGCCCAGCTGACCCGGGAGGGATTCACGATCGGGACGATCAACCGCGAGACGTCCACCGACGTCGCCGAAGGCCGGGTGATCGACTACACCCCGAAGCGGGCGGAGCGGGGCGCGGCGATCAGCCTCCTGGTCTCGCTCGGCCCCGAGAAGAAGCCGGTCCCGAACGTGGTCTGCGAGCGCGAGAAGCAGGCGATCCAGGACCTCGAGGCAGCG
>Ga0137369_10005988_pt1 | contig 12325 bp, 15 predicted proteins | sample SagtaG_12_FD_104918 | JGI IMG/M metagenome (GOLD analysis project Ga0137369, IMG submission 104918) | Vadose zone soil microbial communities from Sagehorn Ranch, Mendocino, California, USA - Sage1_L_113_16 metaG | ecosystem: Environmental > Terrestrial > Soil > Vadose zone | place: USA... | reverse complement strand
GTTTTGGTGATCAGGCCTTTCTTTCTAAAGGTATCGAGTATCCGGCTGAGATAACCTTCATCAATGCTGATCTTTTCCCTGATTTTCTTTGCGGAACAGTTTTGCGTATGCTGTATCTCATAGAGCACCCGCCCCTCCGTCAGCGAGAATGGGCTGTCAAGGAAGTGTTGGTCAAGCAAGCCAATAATGTTTGTGTAGAAACGGTTGAAACTTCTGATCCGATCGATCAATTCTTGATTAGGTTTCATAAGATGGCATAATATCCAAATTACTTGACTTTGTCAAGTAATTTCCCCGCCGGTCAAAATGGCTCTACTCTGCGTGCTATAATCGGTTTTAGCAAGGAGAAAAAATGGCAACACCTGCTTTAACCACGATTCTCAAGATGATTGAAGATTTGCCTGAAGATCAGCAAAATCAACTGGCTGACCATTTACGCGAATATCTAGCCGATATGGAAGATGAACAGCAATGGGATGAGGCATTTGCACGTACGCAGGATAAACTTGCTGAGGCCACGCGTTCAGCAGAACGTCAAATCACTGAAGGAAAATCGAAACCGATGGATTTCAACCATCTATGAAATCGGCCACCTTGCCCTCATTTTGGAGCGCATATCAAAAGCTCGATAAAAGCACAAAAGAACGGGCAAAGAAGGCCTTTCTATTGTGGGTGGAAAATCCGTTCCACCCATCTTTGCGATTTAAGAACGTCAATCCGCAAGAGGGTACGTGGTCAGTGAGGATTACGCGTGGCATTCGCGCGCTCGGCAAAATGGAGAATGATACAGTGACCTGGTTTTGGATTGGAAGCCACGATACGTATGAGAGATTTATTGGATAACGAACCGCCTGTCTTCCGGCGGTTTTTTTTCTTAATTGCAGTGCGATATAATCCATGAAATATCAAAAGAAACAGGGTGGTTGAGTAGGGCAAGCGTTTTTCTTGCCCGTATCGCAACAAGCGCTCGCTACTCAACCACCAGGGAGAAAATGAATGTGCGGTATCTTCGGATACGTAACGAACAAAGAAGAAAACCTGGGCCCTATCCTCATCCAAGCGGCAGAGCGACTCACCTATCGCGGCTACGACTCGGTCGGCGCGGCGACGCTCAACAATGGCAAAATTGACCTGCGTAAAGATGTCGGCAAAGTGGATGTAGTCGCGGACAAATACAATATTGCCGAAATGCGCGGTTCGCGCGGCATCACGCAATTGCGTTGGGCCACGTTCGGCGAGCCTTCGCAGATCAACTCCCAACCGCACATTGACTCAGACGGCGACATGGTCGGCGCGCATAATGGCAACGTGGTCAATAACGTTGAGCTGCGCCAGCAATTCATCAGCGAGGGGATGACCGTCCGCTCGCAAAACGATGGCGAGACTTGTGTGCACGCGGTAGAGCGTTACATTAACCGCGGCTATGAATTTATCGATGCGATTCGTTTAGCGTATGGAGATCTTCAAGGCGATTATGCTTTTGTCATCGGCCGCGCGGACGACGACAAGCTGTATGCTTTCAAAAAAGGTTCCGGTATGGTCGTAGGAATTGGCAATGATTTCACCTGCGTCTCTTCAGATCTACCTTCGATCCTGCCCCTCACCCGCAACGTGATTCGCCCGCAGGACGGCGAGATTGTCACGTTATGGGCCGACCGGGTGGAGGTTCGTTCTGTCAAAAACGGCAAGCGCATCGCTCGCGACCCTGAAACTGTCACCGAGTCGATGGAATCGGTTCAAAAGGGTGGATATCCCCACTTCATGTTGAAAGAGATTCACGAACAGCCTCAAGTGGCGCGCGAGCTTTTGCATCTGCTCGATGGAAGTCCCGAAGTTGAGAGTTTAGTGAAAAAGATGAAGAAAGCGCGGCACCTGTATTTCATTGCGTGTGGCACAAGTTATCACGCCGCACTGGCGGGATCAGTCTATTTCGCACAGCTTGCCGGCAGGCCAGCCATTCCTGTGCTTGCGCCACAGTTTATCCCGCAATATGCTCCTGTCGTGGGACACGAAGACGTGGGTCTCTTCGTCAGCCAATCGGGCGAGACAAAGGATGTGTTGAACGCCCTGGAGATCGCCGAGAAGCGCGGCATGGCCTGCTATGGACTTGCCAATGTGATCGGTTCCACGCTGACGAAAGCTACTTCGTTCTGTCTGCCATTATGCTGCGGATACGAAATCAGCGTCCCTGCCACGAAGACATTTACCAACCAGGTCATCACATTTTTGTATCTTGCCTATCGCGTGGCAAGGAACGACACACGTGCGTTGGCGCGCATCCCTGATTTGATGGAACAAACGATGGAAGCGATCGGCTCGCAGGTTGAATCTATTGCAGAGGACATCAACGCATGGAACGATATGTATTGTCTCGGCTACGGCGCGACGTATGCGATTGCTCTTGAAGGTGCATTAAAGTTGAAAGAGATTACTTATGCCCACTGTGAAGGCATGCTCTCCACAGAGTTTAAGCATGGTCCGCTTTCTGCGGTAAGCAAAGGATTTCCCATTATTTTTGTCGCTGGGCCTGGAGATGTGCCGCTAATTATCAGTGGCATTAACGAAGTCAAAGTCCGCGGCGCACGGACGATTATTATTGCCGAAGATGATCCGCGCTTGCATGCCAACGCGGACGATGTGATCACCTTACCCAAATCGGACGCGCAAATAAGCCCATTACTTGGCGTTTTGCCTCTACAAATGCTCTCCTATCACATGAGCGTGATGAGAGGCTTTGACCCCGATTTCCCGAGGAATTTGTCTAAAACCTTGACAGTGGATTAGGTTACTTTGGTGGGCCAACTGTTGGTGATAAAATGAAATAGAGGTGAAACATGGACAGAATTGTTGTTAACCCACAAATCCATTTTGGCAAGCCTGTTATTAAAGGTACGCGTATCACCGTCCAAAATGTTCTGGAATTGCTCAACGAAGGTTTAACCTTTGACCAGATTATTAAGGATTATTATCCCGACTTGAAAAGGGATGATATTCAGGCCTGCCTGCAATATGCGATTGCTCTGGTAGCAGCTGAGGATATACACATCTCCTCGGTGGCAGGATGAAATTTCTGTTGGATCAAGATGTGTATGCACTGACTGAACGGTTCCTGCGCGATCAGGGACATGATGTAGTGACAGCGGCGGAATTAGGATTATCACGTGCAACAGACTCTGATTTGCTAAAAACTGCTGACGAACAGGAACGTATTTTTGTCACACGCGACAGGGATTTTGGCAATCTTGTCTTTGTGCAGGGCGCAGGCAGCGGGGTTATTTATTTACGCATATTGCCATCCCTAATAAAGGATGTCCATGCTGAACTAAAAAAAGTTCTTGAGAGCTATAGTGATTCAGAATTAGCGAAGTCATTTGTAGTGGTGGAACAACATCGCCATCGAATCAGAAGGATTGACTAAAGCGATAACCCGTTGTCCAGTTGAAGACGGGTTCGATTCTTATTAAAGGCTGACGGTGGATTAAGTAGGTCACGCTTGCAGCGTGACATATGCGTCGACAATGAAGTGCGTCACGTTAAAAACGTGACCTACTCGCCCCAATCAATATCCTTTGGTTCTTCCCAGGCGAACGGAGCGGGGTACAACCCTTGCTCCTCCCATTCGATATAACTGCTATCGGTCCAATCACGCGGATCTTTCACATATCCGTGTTTGACAGGATTGTAATGAATATAATGTAAATGGTTTTCAAAATCACGATCATCCCTAATTACATGATCCCAAAATCTCTTTTGCCAGAATTTCGCAGATTGAGAAGGTGAAAGTCCAATCATCTTTTTGAATTCATTCGTAAAATTGGGCTTGAGCGAGTGCATAACGTCGCTGAAATTGCTCTCACTCGTCGGTTGAATAATGAAATGAAAATGGTCGGGCAGAAAGACATATCCTAATATGGAAAAAGGATGAAGATCGCTGACGTTATTCAGTGTTTGGCGGAGAAGTAAAACTACTTTGGGATCGCGAAACACGGGCCCGCGATATTGCACCACTTGCGTAATAAATACCGCCCTGCCAGGGATATAATAACGACGAAAATTCATGTCAGGATTATACGGTGGGTAACGCTTGTAGCGTGACTTTTTTCATTTACAAAAATGTCATTTTATAAACGTGACTACTTGACTGTAGTTGTAGATCATGCTTGCGAAGTCCCCGAAAGGGGGCAGTGTGACCGTTCTCTTTCACAAAAATTATCACGTTATAAACGTGACCTACAAGGTCGACCCGATTTCTCGAAGATTTTGTCCAGGACACTGATAGTAAAATAAACTCGTGAACCACACCTTTGAATCCCACAAAAGGACAACCTAACATGCCTACTGCCCTCCCCCGCTCGAAGGTCAAAAAGAATCAAACCTGGAACTCTGAAAGTGTCTTTGCTTCCCCGGAGGCATTTGATGCCGAAGTAAAAAGCCTGCTCGAAAGTCTCCCAGCCATCAAAGCATTTCAAGGAAATCTCGGCGACAGCTCTGATATGTTCATCGAAGTCATGAATGCGATGGATGCGCTTTCTCAGCGCGCCACTAAAGTACAAGTGTATGCCACTATGTCCAGCGCGGTGGATGCCACAGATCAAAAGGGTGAAGAGATAAGCGGAAAAGCCACGAGTGCGCTGGCACAGGTCAGCGCGGCGACATCCTTCATTGACCCTGAACTCATAAGCGTTGGAGAAGCGAAATTACGTCAATGGCTCGAAGATGATCCACGCATGAAACTGTATGAACATTACTTAAATGACCTCTTTCGCAAACAATCCCACATACGAAATGCCGAAGTAGAGGAATTACTCGGCATGTTGCGCGATCCATTCAGCAGCACAAGCAACACGGCGAACCTTCTGGCAAATGCCGATTTCAAATTTAAGCCCGCGCGCAATAGCAAAAACAAAAAGATTGAACTCACACAAAGTACATATACTGCCATCCGGGGTGGATCAGATCGAAAAGCGCGTCGTACTGCATGGGAAAACTACCACGATAAATATCTCGAATTTAAAAATACCCTCGCAGGAAATCTTGCTACGTCCATCAAACAAAATGTATTCAACATGAAAGCGCGTAACTTCGATTCGTCGCTTGAGGCAACACTTTTTAATCGAGATGTCCCTGTTGAGATGTTTCACAATCTGCTCGATATTTTCAAAAAGAACCTCCCCTTGTGGCATCGCTATTGGAAAATACGCCGCAAAGCACTTGGTGTAAAAACGTTGCATCCCTATGATGTTTGGGCACCTCTGACTACCAAGAAGCATAAAGTACCTTTCGAGAGAGCAGTGGATTGGATTTGTGAAGGACTCGCGCCGATGGGCGAGGAATATGTCCGCGTGATACGTCAAGGGTGCTTGCAGGATCGCTGGGTGGATTGGTCTCCCAACGCGGGCAAAAGAGAGGGTGCGTTTTCGACGCGCGTTCCGAAGGATACGTATCCGTTTATTTTGATGAGCTACACAGACGATATCAATAGTATGAGCGTACTTGCACATGAACTCGGTCATTCCATGCATGCATATTATGCCAGCCGTGCCCAACCAATGTTCTACTATTTGTACCCATCCATTGTTGCAGAGACCGCTTCAAATTTCAACCAGGCCATGACGCGGGCATATCTGCTCAATACAAACCCGAGTAGAACCTTTCAAATTGCTCTGCTCGAAGAAGCAATGAGCAATTTCCACCGTTACTTCTTCATCATGCCCACTCTGGCTCGCTTCGAACTGGAGACGCATCAACGGATTGAAAAGGGACAAGCTCTCACCGCTGCTTCGATGACCGAGTTGATGGCGGACCTCTTCAGCGAAGGCTTTGGCGGCTATATGAATTTGGATCGGGAACGGGTCGGCATCACCTGGGGAACGTTTACCACGCATCTCTACATTGACTACTATTCGTTTCAATATGCTATCGGCATCTCCGCCGCGAACGCAATTGCCAAACGGATTCTCACTGGCACGCCGAATGCTGCCGAAGATCACATGAATTTTCTCAAATCAGGTTCATCGAAGCCGCCAATGGAAGTTTTCAAGATCGCTGGCGTGGATATGACCAGCACGCAGCCGATCGAAGATGCTTTTGAAGTCTTGGAAGATTATATAGACCGCCTGGAAAGGTTGACGAGCAAACAGTAGGTCACGCTTTCAGCGTGACCTACATATATCAAAATAAACCAATTTCTATGACTTTTGATTTTTTCCCATTTCCCTTGTTCATGGGTATTGTAATCCTCATTATTATGATAACTATTTTGTGGAAGCGAAAACGTAGTCTAGCCTACATTTTCTGTTTCTCGATATTTTGGATCTATATTTTGCTCCTGGTGAAGGTAACAATCTTTCCGATTCCCTTCTACGAAGATATAAGGACAATATGGACAAAGCAGCAGGTGACGTTCACCTTATCGCATATAAACCTTGTCCCTTTTAAATATCTAGGTTTCTTTAATAAATATGTCATCTTCAGAGAGATCATCAGAAATATCCTTCTAACCATCCCTTTCGGATTTGGGATTCGTTTTATTACACCATTTAGAGCCAGAAACATCCTTTGGCTAGCGATTGCAGTTGGACTTGTAATTGAGATAACCCAACTTGTAATTTCTTTGGGAATAGTCGGTGTCTATCGTACTGTTGATGTTACCGATGTGCTACTGAATGCCGGTGGTGTCTTGCTTGGATACGTTTTCTTCAAAGTTTTTGCCTGGGGATGTTTAACGATCATACAGCGCCTCGACCATAAGCACAATGGACTGTCAGCCTATATTCATAATGTAGCCAGGCGCGCGAGTGAGTAATCAGTCTGAAGAGGGTATACCCCGACCGAAGGTAGTTGAGATAGCTTTAATCGTATAATTAAGCCATGCCAGAGGAACCAACTGTCGAGGAACAGTGGTATCAAATGTTGACCGAGGGCGAGCCCGGCTTGCGCCATTTCAAACACCTGATGCGCCTGCTTCCTTCGAGTCCACGCTGTAAGTTATGTAACTCGCCATTTAAAGGGTGGGGAGGAATCCTCATGCGGTGGATGGGCAGGGACCGATCTCGATATAATCCCCGCTTTTGTGAAAAATGCGATCGATTTGAAAACCCGGGTGGAGCAGAAGTGGAATTGACAATGCTTTTTGCAGATGTGCGTGGGTCAACAACACTGGCTGAGCAGATGAGCGCGCTTGAATTTGGCTGACTCATGAACCGTTTCTATGTGGTAGCTACCGACGTCCTGGTAAATACAGATGCGATGGTTGACCGGTTGATCGGAGATGAGGTGATTGGTCTGTATATTCCAGGCATGACTGGGCCTGAACATGCGCGTCTGGCCATCGAGGCTGCTCAAGAATTGCTCAAGACTACTGGCCATGGTGCTCGCAGCGGCCCATGGCTACCGATAGGAGTCGGAGTTCATACAGGACTTGCCTACGTAGGCGTCGTGGGAGGAACGGATGGTAATCCAACGGATTTCACTGCCCTTGGTGACAATGTCAATATAACTGCCCGCCTCGCTTCACAAGCTGGCCCGGGTGAGATTCTGATCAGTGAAGCGGCCTCCACTGCCGCTGGTCTTGATCTTGGGGATCTAGAGCGCCAACAGCTTGAGTTGAAGGGAAAGAGCGAACCGATAGGCGTCCGCGTGTTGCGCGTATCGGCGGACTAACCAGCCGCTCAGTGATTCTGTGAAGAGCTCTTTAGCCGATCCGAGATGCCCAAACCTGTCATTTTTTCTGCAACTCCTGAATTCCTTGCCCGCGACCGCCTGACTGAAACCGTCGCCTCGTGGGAAGATGGTCAGCGTGCCGATACCGGCCGCGGCTTGTTTGAATGGTGGTATTTCGACACCCACTTAGACGATGGTTCAACCGCTGTAATCTCCTTTAACACCAAGCCAATATTGGAGCGTAACGGCCCGCTCAAGCCCGCTATCTTATTGACCATTACACGTCCCGATGGGACAAAAGTTTCTCAGTTCCCGATTTTTCCGGCTGACCAGTTCTCAGCTTCGAAAGAGTCATGCAATGTGCGCATTGGCCCGAACTGGACTCACGGAGATTTACATCAATATCAGGTCCATGTTGAGCTCAATAACCTCGCCGCTGACTTGACTTTCCGAGGCATCGTCCCACCTTGGCGGCCGGGCGCAGGGAAAGCCTATTTTGGCGACCTCGATCATTATTTTGCATGGCTGCCATCCATTCCTTATGGTTCTGCAGAAGGGACTCTGACCTATGATGGCCAGACTCATATTGTTAAAGGTACTGGCTACCATGATCACAATTGGGGAAACGTCGGCCTGAACGATGTAATGGATCATTGGTATTGGGGGCGTGCGCATCTTGGTGAATACACACTGATTTTTGTGGAACAAGTTGCCTCAGCCAATTATGGTTATACGCGCATGCCCGTTTTCATGCTCGCCAAAGGAGATCAGATCATCACCGGCGATAGCCAGCCTTTGACCATGCAAGCACGCGATTTCATGTCCCACTCCGAGGGACGCGGCTATCCCCATGAAGTGGACTTCGACTGGGTATCGGGAAGTGAATCTGTTCGATTGCGATTGCGAGAACCAAAACTGATTGAGGCTGTCAGTTTGTTATCGCTCCTACCTAAATGGCAACAATGGATCGCCAAACGCTTCGCCAACCCTTATTACTTCCGCTTCAACGCGGACCTAGCGCTGGATATCAACCTAGACAGCATTCGGACCACCGAGCACGGCCCCGCGCTATATGAAATTATGATTTTGCAGGGAAAGAAACATCCTTGACAAATAGACAAACTTCTATATAATAACAAATAGAAGTTTATCTATATGAATTCAGATACTCCTCTTGCCTGCAATATGAATGTGTTCACTGTTGCTCAGCGTGAACAGCACACCCTAGCCACGACTCGGCTCTTTCGAGCCGTTCAAAACATTCATGAAGCAGAGAATGGTTTTGAGTTCACTTTACCAAATGAATCAGAAATCATCACCAGTATCGGTGAGTTCATTTCCAATGAACGGCTGTGCTGTCCGTTTTTGGAGTTTTCCCTCAAAGTGATATCAAACAACGAGCCTATATCCTTACTCCTCACAGGCCCCGCTGGGACACAAGAATTCCTGCGCGCCGAGTTTGAAGAAGTATTCGCATGAAGATAGATCCTGTCCTTTTTGCCAAAGCCATTGCTGATAAAACCCGCCAGAAGATCATGAGCGAGTGTTGTTGCTGCTGGATCTCAGTCAGTGACATTGTGGAAAAACTGGATGTCACCCAGCCCACCGTCTCGCATCATCTTGCTATCCTGCGCGATGCGGATCTTGTTAAAATCCGTGAAGAAGGCAAGCAAACTTTTTACACACTGAACCAGGAGCATGTGGCGGTTTGTTGTGGACAGTTAATGATCAAATTTGCGCCCGAGACAGAGTCAACTGAAGCCGTTAAAAAAACCGTAGAAGCTTAGTTTGTGGGATTCCGCCAAATGCCGAATCCCACTTATTTTATCCAAATACATAGACAAACGTCTATTTGAAAGGAGGTGAAAGCTATGAATGAACTACATGTGCTCAATTGCGATGGCAGTGAATGCGAAGGCGGTTGCTGCGGTGGCGGTGGCTGCTGTTAAGGAAAGACCTCTGTTTGCCGAATGGCAAACAGAGAGGATTTATCGGTTGAAAATTATTTGAAGAAACCTGTACGTAGAAAATCATCTATTTCTTTTGATATAAGGAGACAAAATGACAACAAATACATCTATCCATAACGTTGTTCGTGAGCATTACGCCGAACGGATAAAGAATTCCGCTTCCTGTTGTGGACCGTCAGACTGCTGCAGCGCCGAAAGCAGTCTCTATCCATCAGATTTGCTTGCCACCCTCCCCGAGGGAGAATCCACCGTTAGCTATGGATGCGGAGATCCGATCACTCTAGCTTCGTTAGAACCTGGACAGACTGTGCTTGATCTGGGCTCAGGAGCGGGACTCGATTGCTTCTTCGCCGCAAATAAAGTAGGCAAGATGGGACACGTCATTGGCGTAGACATGACTCCAGAAATGATCGAGCGTGCGAGGTCCAGTGCGAAGCGATTGAATCTCAACAACGTCGAATTCCGTCAGGGTTATCTCGAAGATTTGCCAGTGGACGCCAACATTGTGGATGTCATCATCTCAAATTGCGTAATTAACTTATCGCCGGATAAATCAAAGGTCTTCAGCGAAGCGTTCCGTGTCCTGAAACCCGGTGGAAAACTTGCGGTATCTGATATTGTCACCGATGGACCGTTGCCTCAGTCAATTAAGAAAAGCTTGAGCGCGTGGGCAGGATGCGTGGCAGGCGCAGTCGAAGCTGAGGACTACGTTGGTATGATGAAGGAAGTTGGTTTCACAGATATTTCTATCAAACCAGTATTCTTCGACAAAGAAACCGTGGATGCTGCGATCGACAACATGGATGATATCGTTGAGCTCAAGACCATTTCGCACGATGATGTCTATAAAGCGGTTTACAGCGCGAAGATTACCGCCTACAAACCTGCCTAAATTACTAACTTTGCGGAACAAATTGCAAGCGAAGATCGGATTTGTGTAAAAGGTGACAGTCACTTTCAAAAGTGACTGTCACTGACTTTTATTAGACTTTATCATCTCCCTCAAAATCTTGATCTATATCCCAACCATCGTCATCGTTTTCTTCAAAATATTCATCATCATACAGCGATTTATTCGAGAACTGCTCCAACAACATCTCTTCTGTGTATTTGCGGTGTTCAGGGTCATCAATAGCGTCCAAAAAATCGCGCGCCCATTTGGGAAACTTGCTCACATCGATCTCGCGGCGTTCAATTGCATCGAGATAACTCCAATCCACAGGACTGTCAGAAGATTCGTCTTCGTGTGAATTGGCTAACAACGCGTCCATCTTCTCTTTCAGATTGGATGGTAGATGTTCTGGAGGTTTCATGCCTGGAGGCAAATTCTCCGGTTTGGGCGGTCTATGCTGATGTAATGGATTTTCCGCCGAATCTTCCATCATGAGCCCATCAGGATCTTTCTCCATCATCATGCGACGATAGCGACTCCCGTCACCCGCAGGTGGGATCCACGGGATCCGATTTTGGTTAGCGCGCCACCAACGTACTTCAGCCCACAACCGCCGGGCATCCTGATCATCGGGATACTTGCCCAACAAATCTTCAAGGACATCCACTGACTCGGCAAAATATCCCTGATTCGCATACTCCTTACCCACCCAGAACATTGTCATGCGCGGGTCTTTGGATAAACGAATTGCTTCCTGAAAGATTTGCCACGAACTTTCCGCGCCTTTAACCTGTCCGCCGAGATAATCTTCCAATAGCTGGCGATGGCCGGTTTCCAAATATTTTCTCACATCCTCAGGACCTTCGCGTTCATCTTCAAATCCATCTTCATACTCGCGAAGCCAAACCTCCCAGCGCGATACATATCCAAATGACAAAGCTAGCCTGCGATGTTGTTGCCACGGACGATCATCCCATTCGTCGATCAAACGGCTCAACGCCCTGCGATTATCCTGTATCAAGCGCGGATGACGAAACGCGCGGTGAATGAACTGGTTAGCGGCTTCATGCTCAGGGAACAAAGCAAGAATGTCGAAGCACACTGCCGCCGCTTCACATGGACCTGGGTCATCCTCGTCCATGAGCAACTGCTCGGCCTGCTCCATCATTTTTTGAATGTAGTCTGGGTATTTTTGTTGGGACATAATGGGATTATATCTCGTAAGACGGGATGGCACATCGTACTCGCAGAGTATCCTGACTTACGGCTTCGTGATTTTCTCTTTCCTTGACAACACAATCGTTCACAAGTAAAAACAAACCGCAAATACCGCCTGTACCGCAGCCTCCTTGCAGTTTATGTAGAAGCTGCGGTACTTGTTACATAAATTACTAAACTTATGTAACAAATTACTAGCAAAGATCATAATTCCGGTTTACTTATTTATGCGGTACGCTGCCAAAGGAGCAACGAATGAAAATCGTAACCGACTGTGCGGCGGATATGCCACCTGAGGAACTAGAACAACTTGGCATAACACAAGCTCCGCTCTTCATTCAATTTCCAGAGGGCGAAGTCAATTCTGCTGATATTTCTCCAGATGAATTCTACAATCGCTTGGAAGCCATGCGGCCTACCATCCCCACAACCTCAATGCCATCAACGGGGTTGTTTGCTGAACTATATCGAAAAGTTGCAGAAAAAGGGAAAGACATCCTGTCCGTGCATATCTCTTCTGGGCTGAGCGGCACGATCAATGCAGCACGAGAAGGCGGCGAACAAGTGAAACCGGATGCAAATG
>Ga0137369_10005980_pt1 | contig 12332 bp, 23 predicted proteins | sample SagtaG_12_FD_104918 | JGI IMG/M metagenome (GOLD analysis project Ga0137369, IMG submission 104918) | Vadose zone soil microbial communities from Sagehorn Ranch, Mendocino, California, USA - Sage1_L_113_16 metaG | ecosystem: Environmental > Terrestrial > Soil > Vadose zone | place: USA... | reverse complement strand
TACATATTTCTGTATCGCCGCTGAGATGTCACCCGTGTGATAGCCTTTACACATTTTTGAGATGCCTTCATAAAGCGCACCTTCGGTGACTTCAAGCAGTTTTTTTGCTTCTGGGGAAATCTTTCCTACCCCAGCTGTAAAGGCCGAGTCAGCAACAAAACCATTCGAAATGGTGCCGCAATCCACTGAGACGATATCCCCTTCCTTTAACTTACGTTTCGGATGAGGAATGCCATGTACCAGTTCATCATTAATGCTAATCGTAACGGAACCTGGAAATGGCGGACGGCCGTAGCCCTTGAATGGCGATACACATCCATGTGACTTCAGCACTTCCTCAGCAGCCGCGTTGAGTTCGGCTGTCGTCACACCGGGTTGTAAACGTTCTTTCACTGTCGCCAGAACGCTTGCGTTGATGCGGCCTGCTTCACGCATGATTTTAAGTTCAGCAGAGCTTTTGATATGTATCTGGCGAGCCCAATCCATTAATAAATACCTGTTCTCTTTTTTGTGTATATGGCGCTCTCTTGCGCCGTAACGCGCTAGCCTGTCCTGGACGGACAGTCCGGGGAGAGCGCATCACTAAACATAAACAAGATTATTTCTTCAATGCCGAGAGCAATTCTTCTGTCACTTGCTCTACTGGCTGCGATCCATCGATTTCAACAAGCACGCCCTTTTGACGATAGTACTCGACCAGAGGCATTGTCTGTTGAAAATAGACTTTGATACGATTCGTGACCGTCTCGACCTTATCATCATCGCGCTGGTACAACTCAGAGCCATCTATATCGCAGATGCCTACCTTTTGAGGCGGGTTAAACTTTTGATGATAGATATGTCCCTGCGAGCGGCATGTCCAACGTCCGCTGGCTCGTTCGACGAGAACTTCTTCGGGCGCGGTGATGAACGGGACATAATCTACCTTGCCATTAAAATCGGCCAGCATCTTTTCAAGTGCTTCGGCTTGTGCCGGGGTGCGAGGAAAGCCGTCTAAAATGGCACCAGCTTCACAGTCCGGACGAAAGAGGCGATCACGGATCATGCTGATCGTTACATCATCCGGGACGAGTTCACCCTTGTCCATGTAAGACTTGGCAAGTTTGCCGAGTTCAGTCTGATTTTTAAGGTTCTCGCGAAACAAGTCACCTGATGACACATGCGCGAGTTTTGTTGTTTCGGCCAGAATCTTGGCCTGCGTTCCTTTACCAACACCGGGAGGTCCGAGCAGAACGATAAAGGTCGCCATCTTGTCTCCTTGTGCCACAGCTACATCTAAAAACCAAGGGAGCTGCGGTACTTGTGCGATGCTAACGAACGAGAATTGAGTCCTGGTAACCGTGCAGCTTTAATTCGGCGTCAATATTCATAAAGGTATCGCGAACGACACCTACAACAATAAGCAAGCCCGAAGAAGAGACGAGGAATAAACCAGCAGATGAACTAGCTGTTGCCAATCCGACTGCTCTTAATAGCAATCCTAGCAAGAATGGCAGGATCGCCACCGCACCAAGAAACACCGCGCCTGGCAATGTGATTCGACGTTGGACGGTGCTAAGGTACTTCTGCGTCGGAGCTCCCGTATGTACCCCAGGGATAGATGCACCCACTTTCTTCAAATTTTCACCATAATTCTGTTGATCGAACAAGACAGAGGTATAGAAGAAGGTGAATACAACGACCATTAGGAAATACATCGTCCAATATCCCCAGTTGCTTGTACCTGTACCTCCAAAGAAATTTTGAATACCAGTACAGAAAGTGGCAAGGCCTGCATTGGTTGACCGAGTACAGTAACTGGCAATAATTGCCGGGAATTGAAGGATGGCACTCGCAAAGATCAACGGGATCATGCCGGAGAGGTTGACCATCAGTGGTAATGTACCTTTGACCGGCATGGACATGCGGTTGCCCATGCGACGACCAGGATACATTACCGGCACGTTGCGGCGTCCCTGCTGGACGTAAACAATGGCAAAGACCGTAACAATAATCACGAACAGGGTAAAGCCGAGCATAAACCAGCGGGTCTGGACGTCTGAAAGCAAACGAGCAAGGTTAACAGGCATGCGTGCCACAATACCTGCAAAGATGATCAATGATAAACCTTGACCGCGAATGCCATATTCAGAGATCAATTCACCTAGCCAGATCGCGAACATAGTACCAGCAGTCATTGCCAGTAGGACAGTTACCGATTTCAGCCAGAGATCAGGGGTAAAACCGAATTGGAGGATAGGCTGTCCGAGTGCCTGAATGGAGAGTGAATTGAATATGTTTATTTGGCCAATCGCTGAAAGTGCGGCCATCGGCACCGCGAGATAATAGGTCCATTTCTCCTGCCAACGACGACCTTCACGCGGATCTTCTTCCATCCTGCGTTGCAACGCTGGAATAATCGGCACGAGCAATTGAAGGATAATCTGTGCGGTAATATACGGATAGACGCCCATGGACAGCAAGGAGAAATTCGAAACCGTGCCGCCTGAAAGTAGATCGAGGAAATCAAGAAAGTTACCGCCACCTGAGGAGGATGCACGGAATTGAGCAAGTGCAGCAAAGTCCACGCCTGGGGCAGGTATATTAGCCGCCAGGCGATAAAGCGCCAGAATAATAAACGTCACGATCAGTTTGCGACGAATATCTTCCGATTTCCAGAGGTAGCGCCAGCCTGAAAAGGTGGTCTTCATACAAAATGTCCTTTTAGGATTAAGCGATCAATTCCACGGAGCCACCAGCTTTTTCGATCTTAGCTTTTGCTCCTGCACTAATGCGATGCACGCGCACTTTAAGAGCAACATTCATTTCGCCGCGGCCAAGAATGACCACAGGATTGCGCGAGTCGCGCAAAAGGTGAGCTTGCTCGAGGCTTTCGGGAGTCACATCTGCATCAGCTTTGAAAGCCTGCGAAAGTTGATCGAGGTTGACTTCATTGAAGTCCACTTGATTTGGTGGGGTAAAGCCTTCACCGCGAATGAATGGCAATCGGCGATAAAAAGGCAGATTTCCACCTTGACGGTAAATGTGACCGCCTTCGCCGGAACGCGAGTGCTGGCCTTTCGTACCACGGCCAGCCGTCTTGCCCTGACCGGCAGAGATACCGCGGCCGACACGTTTACGGTCCTTTTTGGACCCTGGATTTGATACGAGATCGTGTAGTTTCATCTTAAACCTACTCTTCGATCTTGAGCAGATGGATAATCTTGGTCAACATCCCGCGCAGGGCAGGCGTATCCTTATGCTCAACTGTTTGATGTAACCGGTGAAGACCAAGCGCTTTGACCGTAGCTTTCTGATCCTTGGTGTAACCAATCTGACTGCGAACCAGAGTTACGCGCAGGGTCTTTCCGGAAGTTTGTTTCTTAGGCATGTTGTTTTCTCCGCTCCCAGAACGGCAGAAGTTCTTCAACTTTTTTGCCGCGGCGGGCTGCCTCAGTCTGAGGTGAGCGCAGGTTATCTAGTGCACCGAAGGTAGCCATCACAACATTCAAAACATTAGCACTGCCCTGGGACTTGGTGAGAATATCACGCACGCCGGCCACTTCGAGGACAGCGCGCACACCACCCGCGGCGATAACCCCGGTACCAGGGGAAGCTGGTTTCAGGAAAACTTTTGCACCCGCGACTTTACCAAGCGACTCGTGCGGAATGGTTGTACCTGCAAGGTTAACCACGCGCAAGTCCTTTCGTGCACGCTCAGAAGCTTTTCGCATCGCGTCCGGCACGGCGTTAGCCTTACCGATTCCCATACCAACGGTCCCTTTTTTGTCGCCGACCACAACGGTGACGCGGAAGCGGAAGCGACGCCCACCTTTTACCACTTTCGCCACGCGCGCAATCTCGATCACGCGCTCTTCATACGCATCCTGCATTTCGTATTGTTGTTCAGTAATTTGTTGTTCTGCCATATCTTTATCCTTAGAATTGCAGGCCGCCTTCGCGTGCGCCATCCGCCAAAGCCTTCACTCGGCCTACATAGCGGAAGCCGCCGCGATCAAACACAACCGCGTTAATACCTTTTGATTTGGCCCTCTCAGCCAGAGCTTTACCAATCGCTTTTGCCTGTTCTGTCTTCTTCATATCTTTCATTTGTTCACGCAGATCCTTATCTACAGTGGAGGCCGAGATAAGCGTGTTACCATCCACATCATCAATCACCTGCGCGTAAATCTCAGAAAGGCTCTTGAATACATTCAAACGCGGACGCTGAGGCGTACCAAATAATTGCTTGCGAACGCGCACATGGCGGCGTCCACGAGCAATAGAACGAGTTTTGTTAGCCATAGCTTACTTGGCTCCTTTTCCGGCTTTACCAGCTTTGCGACGGACACGTTCGCCCAGATAACGCAAGCCTTTACCATGATATGGCTCTGGTGGACGAACCTGACGAATATTTGCCGCCACCTGACCAACCATTTCTTTGTCAAAACCTGACACTTTGATCTGACGAGTTTTCGGATCGACTCCAAATTCAATACCCGCAGGCGGTTGCATTTTGACCGGGTGCGAGTAACCGACATACAGGGCTAGATTCTTCCCTTCCATTTCGGCGCGATAACCAACACCTTCCACTTCGAGGACTACATCAAAACCCTTGCTCACGCCATGCACCATGTTCGCCAGCACAGCGCGTGTGGTGCCGTGCAGGGCACGTTCCGCGGGATTTTCCGAATTACGTGTGATGACCAGATGGTTGTTCTCCATCTTGATTCCAATTATGGGAGAAAACTCACGCTGAAGCTCACCTTTCGGGCCCTTCACACGAACATTGGAACCGTTAAGGTCCACTTGCACACCACCGGGAATTTCAACCGGCAAACGACCAATGCGAGACACTTAAACCTCCTACCAAACCTTGCATAGAATCTCGCCACCCACGCCCAACTGTCGAGCGCGTGCGCCGGTCATTACACCTTTGGGTGTAGAGATAATGGCAACGCCGATGCCTGAGAGCACCCACGGAATTTCCGTCTTTTTGGTGTAGATACGCCGTCCCGGCGAACTCACCCTTTCGAGGCCAGAAATCACTGCGCGGCGCTGGCGGCGATCGCCCACATATTTAATTTTGACCCGCAGCACCTTTTGGCTATCGCGCTCGCCATCAACCACTTCAAATGTTTCGATAAAACCCTCATCCTTGAGGATGCGAGCGATTTCGGCCTTGATCTTTGAATTTGGCATCGCGACTTGAGCGTGTCCAGCCATCACCGCGTTGCGGATTCTGGTCAACATATCAGCAATAGGATCAGTAAAGTTCATGAGCTTCCTCCACCGGCTACCAAGATGACTTCACAACGCCAGGGATCTTGCCCGTCAGCGCTAGTTCACGGAAACAAATGCGGCACAGACCAAAGCGGCGCATATAGCCACGTGGTCGTCCACAACGCTGACAACGATTACGCACCTGGACAGGGTGGCGGCGGCGCAGTTCACGATATTGCATACATTTCTTAGCCATAAGTTACGCTTCCTTGTTACTAAACGGCATCCCAAGCAATTGCAGTAGTGCACGAGCTTGTTCATCAGATTTTGCTGAAGTCACAATTGTGACCTCCATACCGCGCAGTTTGTCAATTTTGTCATACTCGATTTCAGGGAAAACCAGTTGGTCCTTGATACCGAGCGTGTAGTTCCCGCGCCCATCGAACGCATTCGCTGAAACACCGCGAAAATCACGTACACGAGGCAAGGCAATGTTCAGCAAGCGGTCAAGAAAAGACCACATGCGGTCGCCGCGTAGGGTCACCTTTGTGCCGATCAAACGACCTTCGCGCAGCTTAAAGTTCGCAATACTTTTGCGCGCCTTGGTCTGCACAGGCTTCTGCCCGGTAATCTGCATCAGATCAGATGTCGCAGATTCGAGCGCCTTAGGGTTATCAAGCGCTTCACCCAGACCAATGTTTATAACGACCTTCTTAATGCGCGGCACTTGCATCACGTTCTTGAAACCGAAGGAATTGAACAAGGCGGGAGCCACTTCTTTTGTATAACGTTCATGCATTCTGTTCATCTAATTCGCTCCAAGGTACTAGTCAATTGCAGTACCACAGTTTTTACAAACGCGATGTGCGCCCTGATCGTCACGTTGAATACTTACACGGCTAGGCTCACCGCATTTCGGGCAAACTAGCATTACGTTCGAGATGTCAATCGGCGCTTCCAATTGAATCCGGCCCGGATTCATCTGGCGGCCTGCCTGCGTCTGCACCTGTTTCTGGTGCTTGGTGCGGATGTTCACGCCCTGCACCACTACGCGGTGGTCATTGGTCAAAACATTGACCACTTCCCCGCGCTTCCCTTTATCTTCTAGGCGACCACTGATTATCTCAACAGTATCGCCTTTATGGATCTTAACTCTCATTACTCTGCTCCTACAACACTTCCGGGGCCAAAGAGACGATCTTCATGTAGCCCATATCGCGTAGTTCACGCGCCACAGGTCCAAAGATGCGGGTGCCCCGCGGGTTTTCGCCATCAGCATCAAGGATAACGGCGGCATTATCATCAAATCGGATGTGAGAGCCATCTTCACGGCGCCATTCTTTTGTGCAACGCACGATGACGGCTTTCACAATTTCGCTCTTCTTTACAGAGCCTTGCGGTGTAGCGGATTTAACAGTGGCAACCACAATATCGCCAATCGCGCCATATCTACGTCTGGATCCACCCAATACATGAATGACAAGCAGTTCGCGCGCGCCGGTATTATCCGCAACTTTAAGTCGAGACTCATGCTGGATCATGGCCTACTCCCCCACGCCCTGATCAGCTGTACGGGTCTCGCGCTTCACAACAGATTCAACTGTCCAGCGCTTCTCGCGCGATAACGGGCGGGATTCCACTATCTGGACTTCATCGCCAATCTGACAGCCTATCTCATCATGGGCTTTTACCCGCTTGCTTGAATACACCACCTTCTTGTAAAGTGGATGACGATACTTGCGAGTGATCTCTACCACGACAGTCTTGGTCATTTTATTGCTGGTGACAACACCAGTCATACGACGACGATTATTCATGCAGCACCTTCCACAGCAACGCGCTCAGTTTCCTTCAGGATTGTTTCTACGCGGGCGATATCGCGACGCAGATGACGCAGACGGCTCGGGTCAGTCAACTGACCAGTCACCTGCTGAAAGCGCAACTTCATTAACTCATCGCGCATGTCCGTCACTTTTGAGCGAATCTCTTCCACTTTTAATTTGCGGATTTCTTCAGCTTTCATAGCTGTTCTCCTCCTTCGCTACGGCCAACAACCTTGGTCTTGATGGAGAATTTATACTGAGCGCTTTTTAGGGCTGCCACAGCAATCTCTGCTGGCAAGCCAGCGACCTCAAACATAATGCGTCCTGGTTTGACAACAGCTACATAGTATTCCACATTGCCTTTACCAGAACCCATGCGGGTTTCCGGTGGCTTATGGGTATAAGGTTTAGCCGGGAAGATACGAATCCAGATCTTACCGCGGCGTTTCATTTCACGGACAATCGAGCGGCGTGCCGCTTCAATTTGGCGAGCTGTAATCCAGCCCGGTTCCAGTGCCTGCAGACCGAATTCGCCGAAGGCGACTTCTGCACCACGCAGAGCCTTACCTCTCATGCGACCGCGCATCTGCTTGCGCCATTTAACACGTTTTGGCATCAACATAACAAATACCTCATCCCTACTCGCTGACGTATACGCCTTCCGTCGCTTCAGCTTTTTCTTCTACTTCAGGTGCCACTTCGCCTTTATAAATCCAGACTTTGACGCCAAGCTGACCATACGTAGTCGAAGCCTCGGTCATCGCAAAATCCAGATTGGCGCGCAGTGTTTGCAGAGGCACGCGACCCTCACGAAGCCAGACATCGCGTGACATTTCCGCGCCACCGAGGCGGCCACCTACCATAATCTTGATACCTTCTGCGCCTTGTTTCATAGCCTGCTGAATTGCGCGCTTCATTGCACGGCGATAGGCAATACGGCGCTCGAGCTGGTCGGCGATATTACGTGCAACCAGTGTGGCATCTGTATCTGGTGAACTGATCTCTTTGATATCCAGTTCCACTTTTTTGCCAACCAGCGCTTCAAGAGCCTGGCGGATCTTTTTCACGCCTTCACCTTTACGGCCAATCAAAATACCAGGTTTGGCTGTATGAATGGCAATACGAATTTTGCCAGGCGTGCGTTCAACGTCCACGCGGGAAACGCCAGCCTTGCCATCCTTAATGGCATCAGGCATATCCTTGCGGAGTTGGCGCACTCTTGTATTGGCAGCCGCGCCGCCTTTCGATGTCTTGCCGATTAACAAATTACGAATGGCAAAATCCTGGTGTAATTGTTGACGATAAGTGCTTCCTTCGGCAAACCAGCGTCCATGCCACGGCTGGTTAATTCCTAAACGCATTCCAATGGGATGTACTTTGCGACCCATAAGTTCTCCTTACTCAGACCCGCGCTCACGCAGGATGACAGTAACGTGTGAATTGCGGCGCAGGATCGGTTTAAATCGCCCACGCGCTCCGAAGCGACGCCATTTGCGTGTGGTTGCTTCATCAGCCACAATCTTCGCAACATAAAGATCATCGCGGCTTACACCAAAGTTTTCTTCAGCATTTGCTACTGCGGAAGCTACCAGCTTGCGAACTGGGGACGCGGCGCTCTTGTTAACAAAGCGCAGAAGCTCCAACGCTTCATTAGCGTTCTTACCGCGCACCATGTCAATCACAAGGCGTACCTTCTGGGCGGAAAGAGGAAGAAAACGCAAATGTGCTTGAATATCTTGCATGTTTCACTCTCCCTAGGATGATGCCGGAGCCGATGTCGGTGCGGCCTTCTCTGCAGCTTGGTGGCCACGGAAGGTGCGCGTCGGCGCGAACTCACCCAAATGGTGACCGACCATGTTCTCGGTAATATAGATCGGTACATGGCGTCGTCCATCATGAACCGCGATCGTATGACCGACCATCTGGGGGAAGATCACAGAAGCGCGACTCCAAGTGCGGATGACTTTCTTTTCATTTTTCTGGTTCATGGCCTCAATACGCTTGAGCAATTTTGGCTCAATATACGGACCTTTTTTCAATGATCGTGACATATCTACTTACCTCATTAACTAACGGCTCTTCTTGCTACGACGGCGCACAATGTACTGATCCGATTTCTTATTACGGCGAGTCTTATAGCCCAACGTGGGTTTACCCCAAGGGCTCTTCGGACCGGGAAGACCAATTGGCTGCCGACCTTCACCACCCCCATGCGGGTGATCGCGTGGGGTCATAGCTGAACCGCGGACGGTCGGGCGAACGCCCTTGTGACGGTTGCGTCCGGCTTTGCCAAGTTTGATGTTGCTATGGTCGAGATTCCCAATCTGACCGATCGTCGCGTAGCAAACTTGCCGGATCAAGCGGACTTCACCGGAGGGCATACGGATCTGAGCGAAGTCGCCTTCCTTAGCAAGCAACTGAGCCGCACCACCCGCAGACCGAACAAGCTGGCCGCCTTTACCTTCTTTGACTTCTATGTTGTGGATCAATGTACCGACCGGGATGTTGCTGATCGGCAGGGAATTGCCGGAACGAATCTCTGCACCCGGCCCTGATAACACCGTATCACCGACTTTGAGGTCCAGCGGAGCGACAATATATCGTTTCTCACCATCTACATAGTTCAGCAGGGCAAGTCGCGCAGTACGATTCGGATCATATTCAATCGCAGCCACTTTGGCAGGGATTTCGCGCTTATCGCGTTTGAAATCCACAAGGCGGATGAACTGGCGATTACCGCCACCTTGATGGCGCACGGTCACACGGCCATAGGCATTACGGCCGCCGTGTTTCTTTTTGACCACTACTAACGAGCGCTCAGGTGTGCTCTTCGTAATTTCTTCAAAGGTGTAACCGGTCATCCCGCGTTGGCCGTGGGTTACCGGTTTATATTTTTTAACTGCCATTACTGCACCCCTTCAAAAATCTCGAGGGGTTTACTTCCCTCGGCGAGAGTCACAATGGCCTTCTTAAACGAAGGGCGGCGAACCAGCAAGCGGCGGCTTTTGGCGCGGCGTCCGCGTTTGGCAGGCGCATTGATGATATTCACACGAGCCACGTTCACGTCGAAAAGAGTCTCCACCGCATCTTTAACCATTGTGCGGGTGGCTTCTTCCGCAACGACAAACGAAAATTGTTTCAATTTACTCGAATGATAATTGGATTTTTCCGTAACCAGCGGGCGGAGCAATACATTATAAAGCGAAGTCATGTCTTTCTCCTATCCGAGGTGTGCACTGAGCACATCAAGCGTTTCGAGCGGCAGAATGACTTTATCGAAGCCAAGCAAGTCACGCACGTTCAAGTAGCTGGCAAGCAGCACCTTGGTACGCACTAGGTTATCGGCCGAGCGCATGAGGGTCTGGTAAGACTGGTCTTTAGCGGGCATCAGCACCAGTGCAGTGGATTCGCCTACCAGGTTGCCCAAAGCCTCAACCATCAGGCGGGTCTTGGGCTCATCAAGATTAAGTGCATCCACAACAACAATCCCGGACTCAGCAGCCTTGGCGGATAAAGCGGAACGAAGTGCAGCTTGGCGCATCTTCTTCGGCATGCGCTGTTCGTAACTGCGCGGATGCGGCGTATGAATGCGCCCACCACCGACCCATTGCGCGGCACGCGTTGACCCTTGACGGGCGCGGCCAGTTCCCTTTTGCTTCCACGGCTTTTTTCCGCCACCAGAGACCTCAGAACGAACTTTCGTGTCATGCGTCCCAAGGCGTGCATTTGCCGTCTGGCGCACATACGCTTGGTGCATCAGGTCTACATTAACTGGGGCTTCAAAGACTTTCGCAGGGAGTTCGACCTCGCGAAGCTTTTTACCTTTCAAATCTAAAACATCTACTTTCATGGCTATAGCTCCCATTTCCTACGCGCTTATTGCTTGCGCGTCTCCTTGATCATGACCAGGCTGCCCTTCGCACCGGGAACTGCGCCATTGATGGCAAGCAGATTGCGTTCCGCATCAACCATGACGACTTTCAGGTTCTGCGTAGTAACACGATCCATACCCATGTGTCCTGCACCGCGTGACCCCTTATAAACGCGACCGGGTGTGGTACCGGAGGAGCGCGAGCCTGGGGCACGGTTGCGGTCCGAGGTACCGTGAGTAGCATTCATGCCATGGAAGTGATAACGTTTGACAGCACCGGCAAAGCCCTTGCCTTTGCTCACACCGATCACATCTACACGTTCACCCGCAGCAAAAGCATCAGCCACTGTAATCTTGTCGCCGACCTTTAATCCATGATCTTTAGCTTGAAATTCGCGCAGGAAGCGCATCGGGGGAATTCCATTGGCTTTTAAGTGACCCAATTTTCCGCCTGTAAGACGCTTAGGGTTTACTTCGCCAAAGCCCAGTTGCACCGCAGAATAGCCTTCCTTCTCCGGCATGCGTACCTGGGTAACGTAACACGGCCCAGCTTCGACGAGTGTCACCGGATAGGCAACACCTTGCTCATCGAAGATCTGGGTCATGCCAATCTTCTTTCCAATTAGCCCTTTTAACATGCTCAATTTTCTCCTTTAGAAGATATTGACGAGACTGCCAGCTGGGGCTTCGGCCGCATCATCTCCGTGCAGTACAGTCAGTAGGTCCGGGAAGCGAAGCGTGTGTATCGGTTCGCGCTCGAAACAGCTCTTGTACTGTCTCTATTAAGTCTTACAGGTTTTACCCGTCTAACAAGTCTAATATTCTCAGACTTGCCAGACCTGTCGACTTACTAGACTGAAACTAAATCTTAATCTCGATATCAACACCCGCAGGCAGGTTCAATCTCATCAACATATCAATTGTCTTTGAATCAGGATCGAGAACATCGATCAAACGATTGTGCGTGCGGATTTCAAAATGCTCGTGGGAGTCCTTGTCTATGAAAGTCGAGCGCCGTATTGTAAAGCGTTCCAGCTTACTTGGCAAGGGTACAGGACCAACAACATGCGCGCCTGTGCGTTCGGCGGTTTCGACAATCCGCTTGGCAGATTGGTCGAGGACACGATGATCATACGCCTTGAGGCGAATGCGGATTTTCTGTTTTGCCATCTCTCTCCTATTCAATAATTTTGGTCACGACACCAGCGCCGACGGTCAGACCGCCTTCGCGGATGGCGAACTTCGAACCCTGCTCCAACGCCACCGGCACAATCAACTGCACCGTCAGGTTCACATTGTCTCCCGGCATCACCATCTCTACCCCCTCCGGCAACGTGATGTCGCCCGTCACATCCATCGTCCGAATGTAGAACTGCGGCCGATAGCCACTGAAGAATGCCTTGTGCCTCCCGCCCTCTTCCTTCTTCAGCACATAC
>Ga0137369_10005975_pt1 | contig 12334 bp, 9 predicted proteins | sample SagtaG_12_FD_104918 | JGI IMG/M metagenome (GOLD analysis project Ga0137369, IMG submission 104918) | Vadose zone soil microbial communities from Sagehorn Ranch, Mendocino, California, USA - Sage1_L_113_16 metaG | ecosystem: Environmental > Terrestrial > Soil > Vadose zone | place: USA... | reverse complement strand
TCCCTTGTTCTGCATGGTTTCCCGGCGTCTCGGCGGCGCTTGCGTCTACGTAGGTGCCTGAGGACTTCGGACGGCAAAGCCCGGGGCAGATTCGCTACCGTATATTTCTCTGCTGACTTCCACGGTCAGGATGCAATTCCGCGTGCCGGCCAGAACGACCCTCTGATTCCACTGTGATTGCCTTCGGTTTTTCCCCGCTAGTTAATTCTTCTCCGCGTGCGAGATGACACCGGATATGTGTCGCGCTCGTTGACAGTCCGGCTCTTCATTCCTCTCCGATCGCTGCGAGTGTCACCATTCCTTACGAACAGATGTCACGGTGCTGACTGTCCGCACCGCTCCGTCGGAGACGGAAGGGGCACGGGCTGTGCGGGAAGCCAGCAGATTTCTGGTGGTTCCGCGCGGAGTGGCTTGCGCGGCGATCAGAAGTGCTGCTGGCATCTCGCTTGCCGTTTCGCCGCCTGCCTCGTGCCACCTCACACCTCGCTGCCGATGACCGCAGAGCGACTCCCTCCCAACTCTTCCCGCGGGGGGCGGCCCACAGCCTCCGGCGCGGCGGCGAGAGTGACACGGGCGGCAATCGCAAGAAAGGCGGGACGGTCACGTCGACCGCCCCGCCTCTCCTTCCCAATCTGACCCTGCGCTTATCCGGTGCGCCGTCGCCTCTCCCAGAGCGTCAGTCCGGCCAGACCTGAGACCAAGAGAAGAACCGAGGCCGGCTCAGGGACCTGGAGTTGCCTGCGAACGCAGTCGTCGCACTGAGCGGTGATGGTGGGTTCGGTCGTCGAGGTGCCGTACTGGAAGACAACCGTCGAGCCCAGCTCGCTCAGACTGAAGCCGTCACCCGCCGTCAGCGTGAACTCGACGGAGTTCTTGATGAGGGGGCCATGGCCGGTGACCCCGGTATTGCCCGTACCGCTATCGTCGCCCGCACTGAGAATGCCGTAGTCGAGCCCATTAAGGGTCACGCCAGGCAAAAAGAAATTCCCATCTGGACCAAAGATGCCGAGACCGGTGCCACTGATCCCGCTGTTCATACCCTGGGCGCTCACCCCTGACTTGTACTGGAACCCTTCGCCCACACTGTTGACGAATGATCCGTAGTACACGGTCGAGCCATTCAACGACGCCGAGACGGGGGTGAGGGTGTAGGTGGTGTTGAAAAACACTCCGGTCAGGAGATCCGCCGGCACCAGCACATCCGCGGTGGACGTGTTGGTCAGCGTCACGGTCAAAGTCGACCCGATCAGCTCGAAGTCCGCCGACGCGCTCAGGCTCCCGCTGGAACCCGAGTAGACCAAAGCCTCGCTTGCCGCGATGCCGACCACGAACGTCAGCAGCGCGGAGAATGCCGCCACGACCAACTGCTTCGAACGGTCCCCCAGCCTGCAATATCGAGACAAGGCGGGCGGTGGGGAAATTGTCGCCTCGATGCTTCCATTGCTTCTCATAGCGATACTTGTCTCCTTGGTTCTTGGTGGTCGATGAAGTTACTTGTACGAGGTGAGTGCAAGGCCCGGACCAGACATCGGTCCGGCATCAACTTCAGTGACTTACGAGTCTGTCACCCTGAATCGAGGCGAGAAATCGTAAGGCGCGTCGACGTCTGGTCACCCCGCATCGCCCAGTTTTCGAGGCTCCGGCCTTTCATTTGGGGGCTCATGACCGCCAAGCCACCATTTCCGGGCGTATGGGCAGCGCCGTCGCAGCAGGGATGAGGTCGAGCAGGCGGGATGTGGGCGAAGGCGGAGGTCACCGAGCTTCAACGCCGGGGAGCGCGTGCGCAGAAGCTCGATGGCCTCCGGAGCTCTTAACACTTCGTGAGGGTTGATGCTGCTCCTAGTGCTCCTTCGCTCGGCAAAAGGCATAAAGAGCGTCATAGGCCGGGAACTGCCGCGCCATGTTCTCGAAGTCGTCTTTGCTCGTCGCCTGGAACCCCGTGGCCAGGGCGTAGAGTCCCGGTGATTCCGGCGTAAGGTCGCGCTGAGAAGTATCCGCTCCCCGCACGATCAGCGCGAGCGCGCGCAGGGCAGGATCGTCGAGCTTGTATTTCTCGACAAACGCATCAAACGAGCAGTGATCGCCATGATGCCCCAGCTCCACGCCGGGGACGTCGTAGGGAATCGCCTGCTCGCGCTCGGCCACCTGCATGACCTCGCCGGCCGGAACGAAGAGGAACACCGGCTCGCGATCAACGAACCGGCTAATCAACCATGGACACGCGATACGGTCGACGCGGGCCTTTTCTCGGGTCACCCATTTCATCGCCTTTCTCCTTTCGGTTGGATGTAGCGAGGGTAGGTCGCCGGCCATCTCGCTATCCGCCGGCCGGCCGCAGGGCCCGCGCCCCGCCGGCCGCATACCACGCGGACACTCCGCCGCGGATGTAGCGCGCGTCGAAGCCGCGCTCTCTGAGCGCTTTCGTCACGCTGCAGCCGACGTGAAAGCCATAGGCGCAGTAGACGGCGACCGGCTGATCGGGCGAGAGCTCTCCAATCCACTCCTCCACCCGATCCGGATCGTGCCAGGTGGCTCCCTCCATCAGGTCCACGGTCCTCGAGATGTGATGCCGCGGCCGGGCATCCACGACCTGCACACGCTCCCCCTTCGCGAGCTGGGCGGAGAGCTCTTCGATGGAGAGCGACGGCAGGCTCTTGTCGGAGGGGTCTTCCTCCGGCAACGCGCGCTCGGCGCGAACCGCGACCATCCGTTCGGTGACCGCCGCCCAGTCGATATTCCGCATGAAGGCGTCGATGTAGGCGCTGGCATTCGCTCCGAAGTCCAGATGATACGCGTGCTCGTACATATCCAGCGCGAGGACGGGGGCGGCGTCGACGGCCGCCTGCGTGTGATCGTCGGCGATCTGGTTCCACAACCGCTTCTGTCGCCGGGAGTACGTGAGGAGGACCCAGCCGGAGCCGCCGGCGAGCGCTTGCGCCGTCCCCACGAACTCCCTTCGCCATGCCGCGACACTCCCGAAGTGCTCTTCGAGCATGGTGCGCACCTGATCCGGGATCCTGTTCCCTTCCCCACCCAGGTTCCCGAAATACAGCTCATGGAGGGTGACGGAGCCCATGGCGATCAGCTCCTCGCGCTTCAAGGCGCGCAGCCGATAGCCCGGGGTGCCTGCATCGAGCCCCGCGAGCTCGCTCCGGACGGCGTTCAAGGTCCGGACCGCGCCGCCATAGTTGTTCTCGTAGTGGCTGACGATGAGCCGCCCCGAAAGTCCATTCAACGTCCACGGCCTGACTGGAATGGGCGTGATCTCTTGGTACATGGTGAGTGTCCTTTCTCTCGCTCTGGTGTCATGCCTGTCAGTTCCCTTCACCTGCCGCCCCGGCGCTGCGACGGTGGCGCCACGTCAGCCATCGAGCTTCACCTCCGCACCACGTCCGGTTGCGCGAGCTTTCTCGTAGACGGCGATAGCCGCGGCGACGTCTTGCAGCGCGGTCCCCGAGCTGTCGAAGACGATGATCTCGTCGTCGCGGGTGCGGCCGGGATGGCGACCGCCGACGACATCGGCGAGCTCCGCATGCACCTGCGAGCGCGTCATCAGGCCGGCGGCGAGGGCGTGTTGCAGCTCGCCGATCTCGGCGCACTGATCGAGGGCATCGACCACGAGCGTCACCGACGCCACAAGCTCGGGCTCGAGTTCCTGCTTGCCCTGGCTGTCCGCGCCCACCGCGGCGATGAACATGCCGGGTCTGACGTCAGCTCTCGTCACGAAGGCGCGCCGGGCCGGCGTACACGTGACGCACACGTCGCTCTCACGCAGCGCGGCGTGCAGGTCCTGGGCTGCGTCCACGCGCAGGTTGAGACTCGCGGAGGCGCGCGCGGCCGTCCCCTCCGCGCGCTCGTAGTCGGTATCGAGGACCCAGGCGCGCTCCAACGGCAGGACCGCGGCGATCGCGGCAAGCTGGAGCTCACCCTGGACGCCGCAGCCCACGATGGTGGCTGTCCGCGCATCGCGCCGGGCGAGGAATCTCGCGGCCACGGCGGTGGCGGCTCCGGTGCGGAGCGCCGTCACGCTGCCGGATTCGATGATGGCGAGTGGCGTACCGTTGCTCGCATCGGCGAGCGCGATCGTTCCCTGGATCGTCGGGAGCCCGAAGCGTTGCCGGTTCTTTGGGAAATTCGCGTTTGTCTTCGCCGCGAAATAGCTGCGCTCACCCATGAGTCCGGCCGCTTTGATATGAAAGCCCCCGTCGATGGCGGGCACACCAAGAACGCCCGGGCCAAAGGTGCGGCCTTCGGCATGGAGACGGAACGCCTGCTCGACCGCGCCGATACAGTCGGGAAGCGTCAGGAGATCCAGAACGTCCCGGCGTGAAAGTACGATGAGCATGTCGGACAGCTCATCGAGCGTCCTTGGGCTGACCGAAATCGAGGCAATCTCTCTATCCATGTTCGAATCCTCCCTCATAGAGCGTTAGCCGCTTAGCCGCGCTTCGTCGCCGCTCGCACGTTGGCGACGCCGCGTGAGTGCGCGGGAGGCGACGCCATTGCATGAGCCCACACCCACCTGGCAAGACGAATGACGGCGGCCCAGCGCGGCCGCCGCGCCGTGGGGTGCAGCCCCCGGGTCAGAGTCCGGATCCGGGCCGCCGCCCGAGCCTCGGTGAGCCGATCGCGGACCTCCTGCTCAAGTGCGTACCAGTTCTCATCCATGGGTTTCACTCCTTACTGCTCGCGCCCGCATACAGCCCTTCGAAAAGCGCGAGCCCGTGTGTGAGCACGTCGTGGTCGTCCGAATGAGCCGCGAGCAGTCCGCGGATCACCAAATCGATCCCGCGCGCCTCGTCCCGCGGGAACTTGCCATCGCGAAGGTCCGCCTCGTGCACGATCTCCGCGAGTCGCGTGAGACGGCGATCCCGCAACCCGACCCGCTTCACCAGCGTCTCGAAGGTGCAGTCGTCTCCCACGTGACTGAGCTCGGCCCCGGGCGTATCGAACGGAATCGCGATCGCCGGGAAATCCTTTGGATCTGCGAATACGAAGCTCGCCTCCGGATCGATGAACCGCTTGATGAGCCAGGCCGAGGCAAGGCGGTCCACGTGAGGCCGCCGACGCGTGACCCATTGGCGCCCTCGGAGGTCGCGGAGCTCGGGGGCTCCCGCCTTCTCTCCTCGTTTCGGTTCCTCGGATGGCCGTGTCCGCATGTCGATCGCCTCCCTGAGCCGCTCGACTTCGGCGCCCGCCGGCGCCTGGAAAAAATCGAGCTCACGAAGCTTCTCGTAGTCCCTCTGGAGCTGGGTGAGCTCCGCGAGGATCCGTGGATTGGTGGCCGCAGACTTCCGGTCCAGACTTTGGAGGAGCTTTCGGTAGCGCCCTCCAAGTCGGCGATAGTCGGAATTCCGGGCCTCGTGAAACAGTCGAACGACCTCGCTCGAGTTCATGTTCTCGATCTGCTCGACGCGGAGGAGCGTCGCCTCGCCCCCCGCCCGCTGGATCTCTTGGGCCAGCCACTGGAAGAGCTCGTAGTGGTCTGGAGTGTCGGGAAGGAGGTAGACCGTCCGCTTGAGCGCGACGGCACCGATGGCGCGGAGCCGCCGCCACACGCGTACCCGCAAGCTCGAGGGATTCGGCGGCAGACTGACTATGAGGAGAACAAGCCTGGTGTTCATTGTGTTTCTAATATGAAACTATTGTTTCAGCCTGTCAAGACCCATTATTCCCCACGTCGATCCGACCGGTGGACGAGCTATGCAGCCTCAGGCGGGGTTAGGTTCTTGGGGTCGTGACTATACTAAGTATTTCAAATAGATAGCCATGTTCATAGAATCTGTGGCCTTCCAGCGGCAAGTCTTGTCCTCAATGCTCATGCCGGTGATGGATGTCGGGGAAGTGGGCGTGACTATGACTCAACGGAGCGTGCACGTGCCAGTGCGAGTGAGGTTCCCCGGGCGGCTCGCTGCCATCATGGCTGTGCTGGTGGTGCTGGTCATGCACATGCCGATGCTCGTGGGTCATTTCTTCATGGCGATGTTCGTGTTCGTGGCGCTCCGTCAGATGAAGCCAGACTCCGATGGCCATGAGAGACCCGGCGGTAACGAGCTGGATCGTCACCGGTTCCCTCAGAACGAGTACGGCGATCAGCCCGCCAAAGAATGGAGCCAGGGAGAAGTACGCCCCGGTCCGAGCCGTTCCGATGTGTCGGAGGGCAACGACAAAGAGCACCAGGCTGACCCCGTAGCCAGCAAATCCCACAACCACGGCGGCACTCAGCGAGCCGAGTGGTGGGAGGGTCGAACCAAACCCGATGGCGATGCCGACATTCACCACTCCCGCCACACACCCCTTCAGTAGAGCTATCTGGACCGGGTCCGCCTGAGAGACCTTGCGGGTCACGTTGTTGTCGACGGCCCACGCGAGACACGCTCCGGCAATCATCAGGGGACCCAAAACTGCACTGAGGATGAAGCTCCCCCCCCACGTCAGCACGAATCCCCCGGCAATGATCGCCGCCATTCCGAGCGCGATGCGTCGGTCAACGTTCTCTCGGAATACGAACCACGCGAGAAGCGCGGTCAGTACGCCTTCCAGGTTCAGCAGGAGAGCGGCAGTCGTGGCCGCGGTATGAGCGAGACCCACCATGAGCAGCACCGGACCGACGACCCCACCAGCGAGGGTGGCCAACGCCAACCACGGCCACTCACCAGCCCGGAGGGCGGCCTCGCTACGGGCGCCGGCGCCAAGCGCACGTACCAGAGATCTCACGGCGATCAGACCAACGCCTGAGCCGAGGTAGAGCAGCCCCGCCAGCATCCACGCATCGATGTCCCGGAGAAGCAGCTTGGCAAGGGGGGTGCTCGCGCCGAAGAGAAGAGCCGACAGAATGGCGAGGCCGGCACCCGACGAGAGCGCCTCCATCGAAATCACAGTCTTTTTGATCCGAGGACTCATTGACGCGGATTATCCGTGCCTCTACTGCATAAGTCCACCGACGAGCGCCCTCTCATGCCATTTCCCGCATCTCCGCCTCCGCCCGGCCGGGCCAAAGGTGCATATCCATCTCACGGTACATTTTCGTCGCCGTCGTCAGATGTTCTCGGGCCCGCTCCGGTTGGTCGGCCTTTCGGCATAGCCTGCCGAGATGGAAGTGGCAGTGGGCAACGAGCGGGCGCATGCCAAGCTCGGCAGCTAGGGCTAGGGCCTCGCGGCAGTAACCTTCCGCCCTCTCCACATCAGGATGGTCTGGCCTGGAGACAATCTCACCGAGCAGGCGAAGGCTCCACGCCTCGTGGCTACGCTCCTGATGGCGCTGGGCGAGGGACACGGCCTGCTGGGTACGTTCCAGAGCATCGTCGAGGCGCCCTTCGAGCAAGTATGCCTCGCCGAGCCACGCGAGCTGCATCGCCCGTCCCACACCCATCGAACTCATCGTCGTTGCGTCTTGTATCACCTCTTCGAGGAGGTGCCGCCCCTCGTCCGCACGCCCGGAGAGCGCGCACGCGTATCCCAGACGGGCGAAAACCGCCCGGGGCCGGAAATTCCACTGACGGGTGAGGACGCGTGCGCGCTCCAGGGCATCGATGGCCTGGTCGAAATCACCCCGAGCGAGGGCCACGCTACCAACGCACGTCAGGGCCTCGGCAAGCGTGTATGGGTGGTCAGCCCCTTCCGCAATCCTGAGTGCCTCCTGAGCATGCGAGCTCGCCTCAACGAATCGCCCCAGATTCGAGAGGGTCAGCGCCAGCCAGCTGTGTGACCAGGATGCGAAGAGCGGGGACCGCTGGTCAGGGTCCTCACCGGCGCCCGCCGCGCACCGCGAAAGGAGGTCAAGGGCCTGACGGAAGTCGCCGATGGCGAAGTATGCTTGTCCGGTACGGTATTGGACCTCGCGCTCGAGCTCTTGATCGCCACTCTCGACCGCGATCGCGAGGGCACGCCGTCCAACCTCGATGGCTTGAAGATGTTCGCCGGCAACGTTCCTGAGCCGCGCGCAGATATCGGCCAGGACCCGTCCCAGGCGAGCGCGATCACCGAGTCTGGTCGCCAGGTCTTCGGCTTGGCGCATGACGGCGAGAACATCCTGGTAGCGCCCGAGTGGTACGAGGGCGAGCCGCAACTCGAGTCGCACGTCGACGGCCTGCGCGAGCGTATCCGGGGTCTCGGGCAACCGCCCGAGTGCCCGCAGCGCGTCCCGGAGCAATCTGGCCGCCGCATCGTACGAAGATCGGGCGATCGTCCTCTGCGCGGACTGCCGAAGGTATCTGACCGCCTTGTCCCACGCCTCGGCACCGAGTGCGTGACGAGCGAGATCCTCTTCACTCGGCTGGTCGGCTTGCCGGCTCTCTAGCGCTTCGAGAATCCTCAGGTGCAGCGCCATCCGGCGCTCCTGCAAGAGGCTCGCGAAGGCAATTTCGTGCGTCAGAGCGTGCTTGAAGGTGTACTGGAGCTCCGGGAAGAGATGCGCCTCGTAGAGGAACTCGGCCGCTTGTAGATGCGCAAGGCCCTGACGGAGATCCCCCTCCTCGCCCTCGATAATTGCCTGGAGCAGAGCGAACGGCACGTCCTTGCCGATCACGGAGGCCGCCTGGAGGAGGCGCTTCTCCTCTGGCGGAAGCCGGTCGATCCGGCCGGCCAGCAGCGCCTGCACGGTCGCCGGGACGTGGATCACTTGTGCGTCCTCGATCAGACGGTAGGCGCCACGCTCGCCTGCAAGGGCCCCGATCTCCACCAAGGTCCGGACACTCTCCTCGAGGAAGAACGGATTACCTTCGGTCCGCTCGATGAGGAGACGCTTGAGGGAAGCGAGCTCGGCGCCGTCGCCCACCAAGGTGCGGAGCAGCTCATCCGCGCTCTCCGGGCGCAAGGGATCGATCCTGAGCTGGCGGTAGCAGCCCTTGCCACTCCAGCCGTGGACGTACTCTGGGCGATAGTTGACGAGGAGCAGCACGGGCGCGGCGGGCAAGCTCTCCGCCAGGCTGTCGAGCAGGGCTTGCGTTTCCGCATCGATCCAGTGGAGGTCCTCTAACACGAGGACGAGGGGCTGGACTCGGCTCTCGCGAAGGAGCAGGCGCCTCACCGCATCGAGCGTGAGTCGGCGGCGTTGGGGCGGTTCGAGGTTCCAGAGGCGGTCGTCCTCGGGCAGGGCGTCGAGAAGCCAGAGAACGGGCGGGACCACGTCCTTGAGGGTCTCGTCCAGCGTGAGCAGATGTCCGGTGACCTTGGCGCGTATCGAGCGCATATCGTCACGCTCGGCGATTCCGAAATAGCCCTTCAGGAGATCGATGACAGCGAGATAGCTCGTGGCCCGGCCATAAGCCACGGTGCTCGCCTGGAGGATCCGGCACCCGGCGACACGATGGGAATGGGTCAGTTCGTGGAAGAGGCGGGACTTGCCCACGCCCGGCTCGCCCACGACGGCTACGACCTCGCCGTGGCCGTCCCGCACCCCGTCGAGCGCGGCGCGGAGCTGCTCCATCTCGTCATCCCGCCCCACGAAGCGGCTCAAGCCGCGAAGGGCGGCGGCCTGGAACCGGGTTCTCACGTGGCCCGCAGCGATCACGTTGAAAACCTCGACGGGGGCATCGAGGCCCTGCACCGGCACGGGACCTAGGGGCTGAACCTGCACGAAGTTCTCGGCCAGGCAAAGGGTGTCGGCGGTGATCCAGATGGCGCCCGGGGGAGCGAGCTGCTCCATGCGGGCGGCCAGGTGGGTGGTCTGCCCAACGGCCGAGTAGTCCATGCGGAGGTCCGAGCGGATGGAGCGGACCACGACCTCTCCGGAGTTCAGCCCCACTCGTATCCTGACCGCGACACCGTGAGTGCGGAAGGCCTGCTCGGCGTAGCGCTTCACCAACTCCTGCATGCGCAGGGCGGCATAGCAGCCGCGCACGGCGTGGTCCTCGTGGGCGACGGGCGCCCCGAACAGGGCCATGATCCCATCGCCCATCACCTGGTTCACCGTCCCTTCGTAACGGTGGACGGCCTCCATCATGCGCTCGAGAACCGGGTCGAGGAGTCTGCGCGCTTCCTCGGGATCGCGGTCGGCGAGGAGCTCCATTGACCCTTTGAGGTCGGCGAAGAGCACCGTCACTTGCTTGCGCTCGCCTTCCAGGGCGGTCCTCGAGCTGAGGATCTTCTCGGCCAGGTGCTTCGGCGTGTAGACATCTGGGGAACGGAACCGCGGCTTCACGATGGCTCCGGGCGAAATGAGTGATCTGCCGCATCCACCGCAGAACTTCTCACTGCCCTCGTTCACGAAGCCGCAAGACGGGCACGTCGAGGCGAACGACAGCCCGCACTCGCCGCAGAAGCGGCGACCCTCGCGGTTCTCAGCCTGACACCGCGGACACTCCAAGTCGGAACTCCCATAGAAGCTCGGCGGCTCGACGCTGCCACCAATCCAGTACTGGTTGAAATTCTGGGAGTCTGCTGCGATCGGATCCATCCAGGAGCCACCGACACCCGTACCCAGGATGAAGCTGAGAGAACGTCATCCGGCCCAATATTGGGAACTCACCCTGCTCGACTCGGAACCTTCACGGATCCCGATTCGCTTCACTCAGCCCGAATGTCACAATTCCGGGGAGAATCTGGACCAGCGCAGTCTTCGACTCAGTCCCAGTATGCCGGAAGGATGAAGATGGTCCACAAGACTATCGCCATCAGGCCAACGATAGCACCGATGAGCGATGCCCGCTTGATCGCGGACTCCCGCCGCGACCGGACCAGTAGGGCAATTGCCCACACGATCAGCGCGGCGAGGACCGCGACAATCGCCAGAGCACTCAGGCTCCGGAGTGGCATGACGATAGCGCGCACTCGCTAGTCTGAGACGGCGGCTGCGCCGATGGCCGGCTCCTCGCGGCTTCGCCGGGCCTCGGCGCGTCCGTACTTGAGATAGAGCGCCGGAATGACCACCATGTTCAGCGCCGTCGACGTGACGATCCCGCCGAGGATGACCATGGCCATGGGCTGCTGGATCTCCTTGCCCGGTTGCCCGGCTCCGAGGGCAAGCGGGATGAGGCCGATGCCGGTGACCAGCGCGGTCATGAGTATCGGACTGAGCCGCTCCATCGACCCTTGGGCGATGGCGTCCCGAAAGCCCACGCCTTCCTCCTCCATGAGATGGCGATAGTGGGTGATGAGCATGATGCCGTTGCGGGTCGCGATGCCGAAGAGCGTGATGAAGCCGATGAGGGAGGCGATCGACAGCGTGCCGCCCGCGAGGAACACCATGGCCACGCCTCCGATCAGGGCCAGAGGCAGGTTGGCCATGACGAGGGTGGCCAGCCGCCCGGATCGGAGGGCGAGATAGAGCAATAGAAAGATGCCCCCAATCGCCGCGGCGGAGAGCAGCATGATCTGCCGCGCCGCGTGCTCCTGCGATTCGAATTGTCCGCCGTACTGGACGAAGTACCCCGGCGGCAGAGCGAGGCGGGAGGCGATGGCCTGCCGGACCTCGGCGATCACACTGCCAAGGTCCCGGCCCGCCACGTTGGCCTGGACAATGATCCGGCGCTGCACGTTCTCGCGGTTGATGGTGTTGGGTCCCGCGTCGACGCGCACCTCGGCCACCTGCCCGATGGGCACGCGCGCGCCGCTGGGCGTGTCGATCAGCGTGCGCTGGATGGTCTCCACCGATTGCCGCGCGGCATCGTCGAGGCGCACCACGATTCCGTAGCTTCGCTGTTCCTGCAGCACCTGGGACACGACGTGGCCGCTGAAGGCCGTCTCCACAGTTTCCGCGAGGTCCTCGGCACGGAGCCCAACCGCGGCGGCCGCGCGTCGGTTCAAGTTGATCTGGACCTGGGGGACCCCGACCTGGGGCTCGACGAGCAGGTCCACGATCCCGGGGATCTTGGCCATCGCGTCACGGATTTCGCCCGCCTTGGTTCTCAGATTGCCTAGGTCCGAGCCGAAGAGCTTGATGGCGATCTGCGCCCGCGTTCCCGAGAGGAGATGATCGATCCGGTGTGAGATCGGCTGGCCGATCTCGATGTCCACTCCGGCCACCCGGCCGAGATTCTGCCGGATCTCCTCCAGCACCGCGGCGTGCGGCCGGCGACTCGCGCGCAACACGACCTCGAGCTCGCTCGCGTTCACCCCGGCCGCGTGCTCATCCTGCTCGGCGCGGCCCGTCCGTCGCGTGGTCGAGACGACCTCGGGTGTCTCCCTGAGGATGCGCTCGATGGCGGCGCCCACACGGTTCGACTCCGCGAGCGACGTCCCCGGCGGGAGGCTCGCGTTGATGTTGAGCGTCCCCTCGTTGAAGGGCGGCAGGAACTCGCGGCCCATGAACGGCACGCAGGCCAGGGCGAGTGCCAGCATGCCGGCGCCCGCCCCGACGACCGTGCCGGGGTGCCGAAGGGCCCACTCGAGCGGG
>Ga0137369_10005971_pt1 | contig 12337 bp, 9 predicted proteins | sample SagtaG_12_FD_104918 | JGI IMG/M metagenome (GOLD analysis project Ga0137369, IMG submission 104918) | Vadose zone soil microbial communities from Sagehorn Ranch, Mendocino, California, USA - Sage1_L_113_16 metaG | ecosystem: Environmental > Terrestrial > Soil > Vadose zone | place: USA... | reverse complement strand
TCGCCTGCACCTCGGGGGCTTCTTCTGGGGCGACTGCTCCCTTTCCAACACGCTCTTTCGTCGCGACGCCGGCGCGCTCACCGCGTACCTGGTCGACGCCGAGACCGGCGAGCTCCATCCCCAGCTGAGCGACGGCCAGCGGATGCACGACCTCGACATCGCCGAGGAGAACATCGGGGGAGAGCTGATGGACCTCCAGGCCGCCCACGGGGTCCCCCAGGACGTCGATCCGGTCGAAGCTGCGGCGGAGGTCCGCTCCCGCTATGAGGACCTGTGGTGCGAGCTGACCCGGGAGGACACGTTCGGCGCGCAGGATCGCTATCAGATCGACGCCAGGCTCCGCAGGCTGAACGAGCTCGGATTCGACGTCGAAGCGATGGAGCTGGTCAGCACGCCCGAGGGTTTGCGCCTTCGGCTCCAGCCCAAGGTCGTCGAGCGCGGGCACCACCGGAACCGCCTCCTCCTGCTGACGGGGTTGGACGTCCGGGAGAACCAGGCCCGCAGGCTGCTCAACGATCTGGACAGCTTCCGAGCGCACCTGGAACACAAAGAGGGGAAGCCCGTCCCCGAGCAGGTGGCCGCGTACCGCTGGCTGCGCGAAGTCTTCGAGCCCGCCATCGGGTCCATCCCGGCCGAGCTGCGCGAGAAGTTGGAGCCCGCCGAGATCTATCACGAGCTCCTCGAGCACCGCTGGTTCCTGTCGGAGGCGGCGGGCAGGGACGTGGGTATGGACCCGGCGGTCAGGTCCTACGTCGGCAACGTGCTGATCTTCGCACCGAACGAGCGAACCGTGTTGCCTTCGGACACCGGCCCGGTGCCTGCCATCGAGCTCAGAGAGGAACCCGCGGAATCCTAGGGTTCGGGGTCGCCGGTCAGGCGCCGGTACAACGAGACCGTTCGATCCGCCACCGCCGACCAGGTGAACCGCTCCATCACCCGGCTCCGCCCCGCCTCCCCGAAGGCCTCGGCCGTGTCCCGATCGACCAGGAGCCCGTCGACCCGCTCGGCGATGGCGGCCGCGAACGCCTTGGCGTCGGCGGGCGTGCCCCACGGGTCCGTGGGCTCGAACGGAACGAGGAAGCCGGTCCTGCCGTCCTCGACCACCTCCGGGATGCCCCCGGTGGCCGTGGCCACCACCGGGGCCCGGCACGCCATGGCCTCGAGGTTCACGATCCCCAGCGGCTCGTACGTGGACGGGCACACGAACACTGCGGCGTGACTCATCAGCTGGATCACCTCGTCCTTGCCGAGCATCTTCGCGATCCACACCACCCCTCCTCGCTCCCCCGCCAGCTCCTCCACCCTGCTCGCCACCTCCCGCTCGAAGTCGGGGGTGTCGGGGGCTCCTGCGCACAGCACGATCTGGGCCCTCGGGTCGATGTCCCGGGCCGCGTCGAGGAGGTGGGTGATCCCCTTCTGGCGGGTGATCCTTCCGACGAACAGCACGTACGGCCTTCCGGGGTCGACGCCATAGCGCTCCAGCACGTCCGTCCTCGGGTCGGGTCGATACTCGTCCGGGTCGATGCCGTTGTGGATGACCTCGACCTTCGACGGGTCGATGGCCGGATACACGCGAAGGATGTCCGCGCGCATGGCGGCGGACACGGCGATCACGGCGTCCGCGCCCTCCAGCCCTGTCCGCTCGCAGAAACAGGACACGGCGTAGCCCCCGGTGCCAAGCTGCTCCGCCTTCCAGGGGCGGAGCGGCTCGAGGCTATGGGTGGTGGCCACGTGAGGGATCCCGTACAGCAGCCTCGCCAGGTGCCCGGCGAAGTTCACGTACCACGTGTGGCTGTGAACGAGCGAGGCCGCTTCCAGACCGGCGGCCATGGCCAGATCCACCGACATGACCTGCAGCGCCGCCACGTGGGGCGCCTCATCGGCCAGCCGGTCCCACGGCTGGAAGGCGCGAACGGGCATTGGTGCATTGGTTGCGTTGGCCCGTCCGAACCTGCGCACCTCAACGGAGACGCGCTTGGCCAGCTCTCGCGAGAGGTATTCGACGTGGACGCCGGCCCCGCCGTAGACGTCCGGCGGATACTCCCGCGTGAGCAGGACAACCTTCAACCGCCGGCCCTCGTATTCCGATCGTTGAATCGAAGGCCATGGGAAAGAATGGTCCCGACATGAGCTCGGAGAGCCGCACTCCGCCCGGTCACACCGCCGCCCACGGAGGTGTCCTGGGGTGGACCCTGGCCTTCGTCGCCGTCGCGGGCCTGCTGTCGGCGGGGATCGCCGCCCTTGCGGCCGGGTCCCACCGCGCCGCCCCGGCGGTTCGGCCTGCGGCTCCCGCCCCGGGCGTCGACCGCCGGAACGGCCCGCCCGGCCTGATCGTGTTCGCCAGCCGGAGCGACAGCGACGGACGCTACCACATCCACGTCGTCAATCCCGACGGGACGGGAGAAACCGCCCTCACCTCGGGGCCCGACGAGGACAAGACGCCCGCGTGGTCGCCGAACCGTGAGCTCATCGCGTTCACGCGGGGTTCCCCCGCCACCGGCTCCGCTGCCAAGATCACGCACCTCTACATCATGAAGGCAGACGGGAGCAGGGTGATCCAGCTCACCGACGGTCCCGACGAGGCGAAGGACCCCTCCTGGTCCCCGGACGGTACCCGCATCGCGTTCACCGCCCGGGACGCCTCCGGGAAGGCTCATCTCCTGATCGCGAACGTCGATGGAACCCCTCCGCCCCAGCTCCCGATGCCACCGGCGGGCTGCGTCGACCAGGAGCCGGCCTGGTCGCCGGACGGGCTCACCATCGCCTTCGCCCGCAAGTGCGGCGAGCAATCTTCCGGGCTCCACCTGATGCATCTCGATGGGACCGGGCTCCAAGCGCTCACCCCTTTCGGGAGGACTCCCGACTGGTCGCCGGACGGCTCGAAGATCGCCTATACGGGGCTCGGGTCCTACGGTCCGGCCGTCTACCTGATCAACGCCGACGGTACAGGGAAGGTGGAGCTGACGAGCGACTTCTCCGGCGACCCCGTCTGGTCGCCCGACGGGAGCCGGATCGTGTTCACGGTGAACCAGGTGGCCGTCGTCAAGCTCTACATCATCAACGTTGACGGGACCGGCATCAGGCGGCTCACCGACACCGCGTCCAGTGAGGTCGCGGCTTCCTGGTAGGCACCCCGGGCTCCGAAAATCCACCGATTTTCCACATGACGCGGAAGTGGCTATAGTCCGTTTTTGGCGTCCCTACCAGGGGGTTATCGGTGGCCGAGATCACGCTGGAGGACGTAGGCAAGGTCTATCCCGACGGGACCAGGGCCGTCGCCGACTTGGACCTGGCGATCGGTGACGGGGAGTTCGTGGTGCTCGTCGGCCCCTCCGGCTGCGGGAAGACGACCGCGCTGCGAATGGTGGCCGGACTCGAAGAGATCACCGAAGGCGTGGTCAAGATCGGCGACCGGGTCGTCAACGGGCTGCCGGCCAGGGATCGCGACATCGCGATGGTCTTCCAGAACTACGCGTTGTACCCGCACATGTCCGTGTACGAGAACATGGCCTTCGGGCTGAAGCTCCGGAAGGTTTCGCGGGACGAAATCGACCGCCGGGTGAAGGACGCGGCCCGGATCCTCGGCCTGGAGGAGTTCCTGGGCCGGAAGCCGAGGGCGCTCTCCGGGGGCCAGCGGCAACGGGTGGCCATGGGCCGGGCCATCGTCCGCGAGCCACAGGCGTTCCTGATGGACGAGCCCCTGTCCAACCTCGACGCCAAGCTGCGCGTCCAGATGCGCGCGGAGATCGCGAAGATCCAGCGCGACCTGGGGGTCACCACCATCTACGTCACGCACGACCAGACGGAAGCCATGACGATGGGCGATCGGGTGGCCGTGATCCGAAAGGGACAGCTCCAGCAGGTCGAGCCCCCCAGATCCTGTACGACCACCCGGTCAACCTGTTCGTGGCCGGGTTCATAGGATCGCCGGCCATGAACATGGTCGAGGCAGACCTCTCCGGGACCGACGGGTCCACCTTCGTCGAGTTCGGTGGGTTCAGGCTCAGGGTCGAGGACGAGGCCGTGGCATCGCGTCCGGCCCTCCGGAAGTTCGACGGAAAGAGGGTTGTGGTCGGCATCAGGCCCGAGGATATGGAGGATGCGTCGCTCGTCCCCGACGCGCCACGGGATCGCCGCGTCTCGGCCACGGTGGAACTGAGGGAGGCGCTCGGGTCGCTGATCCTCATTCACTTCACGGTGAGCGCCCCCATCGTCGTGACCGAGGACACCAAGGAACTGGCCAGTGACGTGGGGACCGAGGCCCTGGAGAACCTCCACCAGAAAGCCAAGCAAGACACGTCGACGTTCGTCGCCGAGCTGGACCCCAAGACCAAGGTGCGAGAGGGGGATCGGGTCGAGCTGGTGGTCGACACCGGCCGTCTCCATTTCTTCGACCCCGAAACCGGGCGGGGCATCTACCAGGGATAGCCAGTGGCCGGAGAGGCGGTGATCGGACGGGCAGCCAGGGGGCAGCCCCGGTCCGTCGCATGGGTCCGCCGGCACACGTTCGAGATCGTCCTCATCCTCCCACTGGTTGCGTACATCACCGTCTTGACGATCGCTCCGATCATCGACACGTTCCGCCTCTCGTTCAGCGCGCCCAACGCCGGGTTCGGGACCTTCGACAGCTACCAGGCGATCTTCAAGGACACCGTCTTCCGGCACGCGGTCGTCAACACCATCATCGTCGCCCTCCTATCGCTGGTTCTCGAGGTGGGCGTCGGTCTGGCCATCGCGCTGACCCTCCACGTCAAGTTCGTCGGTCGAGGGTTCGTGCGAACGGTCATGCTGGTTCCCCTCGGAGTCCCCACCATCGTGTCGGGCGCGGTCATGCTCCTCATCTTCGCCCGTGCCGGCTACATGAACTCCATCCTCGGCCTGTTTGCCGGCCTCATCGACAGGATCCCTGGGATCGACTTCAAATGGACGAACGTGTCGTGGACCGCAGCCGGGGGGTGGCGGACGCTGTTCACGATCGCCATCGCCGACATGTGGAAGGTGCTCCCCATCATGACCCTAATCTTCCTGGCCGGCCTCCAGTCGATCCCCGAGGACGTGTACGAGGCCGCGGATGTCGATGGCGCCACGAAGTGGCAGCGCTTCACTCGAGTCACTTTGCCGCTGCTGATCCCCTTCTTCACCATGGCCCTCATCCTTCGGGCCATCGACGCATTCCGCATCTTCGAGCTCGCTCTTGTGCTCGGCACTGAGCCAGTTCTCGGGACCTACATCTCGGGCAGATACCGGCCACCCGCCAACGATCCGTTCACCTCGGCAGCGGCGTCGATCATCTTGTTCGGCATCATCATGCTGTTCATCATCATGTACCTGAAGTTCGTGGCGCGATTCCAGGTGCAGCGATGAGCACTCCTCGCTTCCGGCGCACCAGGCGCGATCCGCTCGACGTCCCGCTTCGGGTCACTTTCCCCTTCTGGGTGATCGGATCGGTCCTCCTCGTGCTCTTTCCGCTCTATCTCATCTTCATGGTGTCGTTCGCCCCCGGCTCGGCCGTCTTCGGGGAGCGACCACAGCTGGTGGTCACCAACTTCACGTTGCAGTGGTGGCAGGAGGCTTTCAAGTCCGCCGGCCTGATCCCGCCACTGGTCAAGAGCCTCGTGGTCGCGTCGGTCACCACGCTGCTGGCGATCCTCATCGCGGCCCCGGCAGCGTACGTGATCTCCCGGCTCCGTCCCGCCATCCGGTACACGATCGTCATCGGGCTCCTGGTGACCCGGATGTTCCCGGAGTTCGCCATCGGCATCTCGGTGGCCACCCGGTTCGCCAAGCTCGGCCTCCTGGACGACTACTTGGGACTCATCCTGGCCCACCTGATCGGTTCCCTGCCGTTCATCGCCTGGATCCTCGTCGGTACGTTCGAGACCATCCCCATCGACCTGGAGGAGGCGGCTCAGATCGACGGGGCGTCCAGGCTCGGAACTTTGATCCGGGTCGTCTTCCCCATCGCGGCGGGAGGCATCGCCGTGGCCTCCCTGTTCGTGTGGCTGTACTCGTGGAACGAGTTCCTCTACGCGCGACTCCTGACCACGAACCAGTTGACGCTGCCTCTGAAGGTGTTCCAGACGATCGACCGAGGGACTACCCAGCAATTGGCCACCGTGGCGGCGATCCTCACCCTGCCCATCTTGCTCGTCGTGTATTTCCTCCAGCGATACTTGCGCCCCGGCGCACTTACCGGAGCCGTGAAAGGATGAAGAGTCATCGAGTAGAGGCCGGGCCCCTGGAGGGCCCGAGGAGGTGTGGTGAATGAGGTACAGGTCGAAGGCGACGTTCGCCGTCCTCGCGGTGCTCGCCATGGTGGGCGCTGCGTGCGGGGGCGGGGGAGGTGGCGGGAAGGCCACGGCCACGGGGGCGCTGGCCGGCACCACGATCACGCTCAGCGTTTCGCTGGCGGAGTCGGAGGTCGGACCGGTCCAGGACATGCTGTCGACATTCAAGGACCAGACCGGGGTGAACGTGAAGCTCACCAAGGTCGAGGCCCGAGACCTCGCCGATAAGCTCCAGGTCGAGGTGGACTCCGGCAATCACACCATCCAACTGTTCGCCCAGGACAACCTGGCCCTGGCGGTCCTGGTCGACAAGGGCCTGGTCGAGGACCTCTCCGACATCCAGGTCCCGGACGGGGTGACCCAGGCGCTGATCCCGGAGAAGTTCGATGGAAAGCAGTACTTCCTGCCGTTCCGTCCCAACGTCCGGGTGACCTACGTGAACAAGGACCGCTTTGCCGCGGCCGGCGTGCAGCCTCCCACCACCGTGGATGAGTACAAGGCGGTGGCCGAGAAGCTGAAGGCCGAGGCCGGAGGTCAGGGCAAGGTGACCCTGTCCCTCTCCAACACCGGGGGCGACACTGGTCCGCTGGGTGTGACCATGTCGGAATGGATCGTCTCCTACGGCGGTGACCCGCTGATCCTGAACGACGAGGGGTCCCTCAGTGCCATCACCTTCCTCCAAGGGCTGTGGAAGGAGGGCGTCTTCGCCAAGGAGAGCCTCCAGGCCAAGTTCGACACCGAGGTCGACTATCTGCAGGGAGAAACATCTTGGATGGCCACGAACTGGCCGTTCACGACCGGTGAGCTCGCGAAGACGGGCATCCTCGAAAAGTTCGATGTCTACGAGGGATGGGCGGGCCCCGCGCGGGCGGCCCACGTGGTCGGCGGGGACGTCCTGGGGATCCCGAAGGGCGTCAGCGGCAAGCAGAAGGAAGCGGCCCTCGCGCTGGCCAACTTCCTGGTGTCGAGAGAGACTCAAACGACTCTGGTGGCGAAGCTCTCCTGGCCCTCGGTCCGCAGTGACGCCTTGGCGGAGGTTCCGGCAGATCAGAAGCAGACGTTCGATGCCATCACGGCAGCACTGGCCAACGGCTACTACCGCCCCAACGTCGTCTACTGGTCCGACGTCGAGTCCGCCATGGACGACGTGATCCACAACGCCATCGTCGGCGGGCAGGACGTCAAGACGGTCCTGGACGCGGCGCACAACAAGATCGCCGCCGCCGCCCAGTCGAAAGGAGCCCAGTACCCGCCCAGCTCCTGACGTTCTCCATTCAGACGAAGAAGGGCCGCCCCTGCCGGGGGCGGCCCCCTCCTTTTGTGGGGTAAGGTCCCATCCAAGATCGTCCCTACCGAAAGGGGCGCCGGTGGCCTTCGAGTACGACCTGCTGGCGATCGGTTGCGGGCCCGCCGGGCAGAAGGCCGCCATCCAGGCAGCCAAGCTGGGGAAGCGCTCGGCCATCGTGGAGCGACGTCAGGTGGGCGGCGTGTGCGTGATCAGCGGCACCATCCCGTCGAAGACGCTCCGCGAAGCAGTCCTCCATCTCACCGGGTTCTCCCAGCGCGGCGTGTACGGCCAGAGCTACCGGGTGAAGGAGGAGATCACGGTCGACGACCTGCGCAACCGATACCAGGACGTCATCCGGCGAGAGACCGACGTGATCAAGGACCAGCTCGCCAGGAACCACGTCGCGCTGATCGAGGGTTCGGCCAGCTTCGTGGATCCCCACACCGTCGAGATCAAGCGCCAAGACGGCGGCACCAAGCACATCACGGCAGACAACGTCGTGATCGCGGCCGGGACCCGGCCCCTCCGGCCTCCCACGGTGCAGTTCGACGGCCAGACGGTCTTCGACTCCGACGAGCTCCTTGAGATGGACCGCATCCCCGGGTCGCTGGTCGTCGTCGGCGGCGGCGTGATCGGTATCGAGTACGCCTCGATCTTCGCCGCACTAGGGACGAAGGTGACGGTGGTGGACAAGCGGCGTCGGATCCTCGACTTCTGCGACGACGAGATCGTGGAGGGTCTCCAGCATCACCTGCGCGACCTCGGCGTGACGTTCCGGTTGGGCGAGGAAGTGACCGCCGTGGAGGCGGTGCAGGAAGGCGCCATCGTCCAGCTGGCCAGCGGGAAGCGGATCGCCGCCCAGGCGGTGCTGTACTCGGCGGGACGAGAGGGCGCCACCGACCAGCTCGACCTCGAGAAGGTCGGGGTCAAGTCCGACTCGAAAGGGCGGATCGAGGTCGGCCCGACGTTCCAGACGGCCGTCCCGAACATCTACGCGGTGGGGGACGTGATCGGGTTCCCCAGCCTGGCGGCGACGGCCATGGAGCAGGGACGGATCGCCGCCCTCGACGCCTTCGGGCAGGAGGTCCGAACGATCCGCGAGCTCTTCCCGCTCGGGATCTACACCATCCCCGAGATCAGCTTCGTGGGGAAGACGGAGCAGGAGCTGACCGAGGCCGGGATCCCCTACGAGGTCGGGCTCTCCCGGTACAAGGAGCTGGCCCGCGGGGCGATCCTCGGAGAGGCGTACGGGATGCTCAAGATCTTGGTATCGCCGGCGGACCGCCGAATCCTCGGGGTCCACGTCCTGGGGACCGGAGCCACCGAGGTCGTCCACATCGGCCAGGCCGTGATGGGGAACGACGGGACGCTCGATTACCTCTTGGACACGGTGTTCAACTACCCGACGCTGGCCGAGTCGTACAAGGTGGCGGCCCTCGACGCGCAGAACAAGCTGCACGCGCTGAAGCGCATGGCCGCCAGCTGACCCGGATTCCCAGCCGTGCATATGGCTATGCCTCCGAACCGTACGTTTGAACGTACGTCCACACGTACGCTTCAGCATCCGATGGATCTCCCGCGACGCAGGATCAGCACTTGCGGTCGGATGGAAGTGTTCGCCTGAACTCGTCAGGGCGCTAGCCGCGAAGCGCAAGAGTCAGTTCCAGCTAGCCCGTCGCTGACGGCCGGGCGGGGGCGAAGCGCATGCTCTCCTGCTCCTCTGCACGGATCACGTGCACCACGGCGTTGATCAGCGCCAGGTGGGTGAAGGCCTGGGGGAAGTTCCCGAGGTGCCGCCCGCTCCGCGGGTCGATCTCCTCCGCGTAGAGGTCCAAGGGGCTCGCGTACGAGAGCAATCTCTCGCACAGCTGCTTGGCCCGAACGACCTCTCCGATCTCGATCAGCGCCGACACCAGCCAGAACGAGCAGATGGCAAACGCTCCTTCCTCGGTCCCCAGGCCGTCGTCCGTCTCCTCGGGGCGATACCGCAAGACCAGGCCATCCACCGTCAGCTCGTCGGCGACGGCCAAGACGGTCTTGCGGATGCGCGCGTCGTCCGGGGGGAGGAAGCGGACCAGCGGCAGGAGCAGAAGCGACGCATCGAGGGCCGTGGTGTCGTAGTGCTGGACGAAGACACCTCGGCCATCGACACCGTGCGCGAGCACGTCCTCCTTGATCTCCTCGGCCACCTTCCGCCACTGAGCCGCGAGATCGTCATCGTCGTGCAACGTGGCCAGGCGGGCTCCCCGGTCGCAGGCCACCCAGCACATGACCTTCGACGACGTGAAGTGCTTGGGCTCCCCGCGGACCTCCCAGATCCCGCGGTCGGGTTCGTGCCAATGCGCCACCGCGTTCCCGACCTGGCGCTTGAGCAGCGGCCACACCTGCTCGGGGAGGGCGTCTCGCGACCGCGTGTGCAGGTACACGGAGTCCATGAGCGAGCCCCACACGTCGTGCTGGTCCTGCCGGTACGCGCCGTTGCCGATGCGAACCGGGCGAGCGCCCTCGTATCCCGTCAAGTGATCCAGGGTGCGCTCCTCCAGCTTCTTCTCCCCCCCCACCCCGTACATGGGCTGGAGGGTTGGGTCGTCCCCGCAGACGTCCGCGATGAAGTAGAAGAAGTTGTTCGCTTCGTAGTCGAAGCCCAGCGTGTACAGGCCCCACAGCGCGAAGGTCGAGTCCCGGATCCAGCTGTAGCGGTAATCCCAGTTGCGCCCCCCGCCGGGGGTCTCCGGCAGCGAGGTGGTGGACGCGGCCAGCAGCGCTCCCGTGGGAACGTAGATGAGTCCCTTCAGGGCGAGCGCGCTTCGCTGCAGGTACACGTTCCACGGGTGGTCTGGAAACTCACCGTGGTGCAGCCAGGTCCGCCAGTAATCCCCGGTCCTCCACATCCGGTCGGCCGCTTCGTCCCACGTTGCCGGAGCCCCCACGTCGCCCCAGCACAGCGCGGCAAAGGCAGAATCGCCTTCTTTGAGCCGGCTGTACGCGTGAGCCGCGCGTCCTTCCAGGCCCAGTCGGAAGCTCGTGGCGAGCAGCAACGAAGGGTCACCGTCGCGCCCCTTCGCGGTGGCCGACTCGTACCCTTCCCCGGCGTACTCCCAGCGCGCGTCGACCCTTCCGTAGTCGAACGCCGGCTCGCAGCTCAGGCCCACTTCGACGTAGCCGTTGACGCAGCGCAGGGTTCGGAGGAAGCAGTGTTGCGCCTCGAAATCGCCGGGAGGCCGGCGCCAGCCGGTCAGCCGTTCCTTGCTGTACCACGCGCCGATGGTCAGGGCGTCGCGAACGATCACCCACCCGGTCTTCGTCTGCCACGTGGTCTCGAGGACCAGCGTGCCCGGCAGGTAACGACGCCCCGCGGGAACCATGACGTCGGCGGGCCCCAGCCGGAATCCGCCCGCCGACCGGTCGAGCATGGCGCCGAAAACGCTCGGGCTGTCCGGGCGTGGCAGGCACATCCATTCGACGTTGCCGCTCGGCGCGACCAGAGCGTTGGACTCGCGGTCGGAGAGGAACGCGTACTCGGCGATGGGCGGAAAGGGGCTGCGGCCGAATGGCGAAGGGGCCTCGGAGTCGGCGAGGTCCAGGGCTTGAGGAAGGTCCGCACTACCTTCCGGCGCGTTCGTCTCTTCGGTCGACGTGCCCGGATTGTAGCCCCGGGCCCAGCCGGGCCGCGTCCTACAGCGATGCCGAGCTGGTGGGGCTGAGCGTCGAGGTCTCGGCTGGCAATGGGCTTTCGCTCGGTGAGGGCGCCGGCGACGGTGGGGTTGGCACCAGCGTGCCGAAGTCCTCCGAGATGAGGTGGCGGCGAACCGTCAGGCTCCCGCTCTCGGGAGACTGCTCGATCAGGTCGTAGGCCACCAGCACCCGCGGCGTGGTTCGAGAGAAGTACAGGACCTCGGCCGAGAGCGGAACGCCACCGACCTGCGTGAACACGTTCGCCCCAGCCCCGCCCGTCGACCCGATCCGCAGGTACAGCGTCCCGTCCATGTCCCGGGCCTCGGGCTTGTGGAAGTGGCCGGACACGACGAGCGGGACGTACCCCGCCACGGCTTCGGCCATCCGGTCGTCGTGGACGGCCACGATGTCCGGTGGGGCGCGCATGCTCGACACGCCCTCCACAATGCGGGGCCCCACCCCTCGCACGCGCGCGGCGATCTGCGCGTCGTCGCCCGCGGCCTGCTTGTTCGGCGTGAACACGGGGTCGCCCAGCCCGTAGACGACCAGGCCGTCGACCCGCCTGACCTGCCCATCAAGGACCACCACGCCGGGGATCCTTACCAGGTCGTCCTGCAGGGACAGCGAGTCGTGATTCCCGCGCACGAACACGTACGGCTGCTGGAACGAGGCCACGCCGGCCAGGATCAGCTGGTTCTCGACGTTCGTCCCGAAGGACGTGAGGTCGCCGGTGTCAAGGACGAAGTCGACGTCGAAGGCGTCGGCGACCTGTTTCGCGAAGCTCATCCCGAGAGGCGACAGGTGGATGTCGGAGATGTGCAGGACCCGGATCTCGTCGTTCGAGTTTTGAGGGAGCGACTGGATAGAGCTGTACACGCGCACCGCGCCGGACAGGACGCGCGACAGCTCGGCCCGGAAGTCGTCGATCTTGTCGATAGCCGTCTGAGCGGGCCCGATCAGCTTGGGGGCCAGGGCGAGGGAGCCCGAGTAACTCGGGCTGAGCAGTGCGTCGGGATGATACGTCCGCCACGCCAGCGTCTCGCTTCCCCCCACCGCGATGAGGGCCGCCAGCAACGAAAGCGCCACC
>Ga0137369_10005969_pt1 | contig 12338 bp, 15 predicted proteins | sample SagtaG_12_FD_104918 | JGI IMG/M metagenome (GOLD analysis project Ga0137369, IMG submission 104918) | Vadose zone soil microbial communities from Sagehorn Ranch, Mendocino, California, USA - Sage1_L_113_16 metaG | ecosystem: Environmental > Terrestrial > Soil > Vadose zone | place: USA... | reverse complement strand
TTCCAGTCAAGAGCTTCACGGCGAGGGAGATCGAGAAGCTCGCGCTTCCATCGGAATTCGGCGAATACAGGATTCCCAGGCTCGAGGAGGTCTTCCATCGCTACGGCCACCAGATGCGCTACCTGGTCGAAGTCAAGACATCGGGGGCGACGCAGCTGGCTCTCATGGCCAGGCGCGTCGCGACGCTCGCCGCCGCGTTCGGCGTCGCAGCGCGCTGCCTCGTGGCATCCTTCGACGCCGAGTTCCTGAAGAGGATGCGCGAGACCGATCCGGAGATCGCGACCGGCTTCATCTTCGACCATGCCGTCTCCCTGCCGTCACCGGGCAAGCCGACGCCCCTTTTCCCTCCCGTGGACGCGATCTGTCCCCGGCGGGACCTGATCAATGCGGCCCTGCTCGAACAGGCGGCTGCGGCGGGATTGAGCGTCCACGCCTGGACGGTGGACGAGGAAGGAGAGATTCGCCGCTTGATCGGCGCCGGCGTGGCTTCGGTCATCACGAATCTGCCCGATCTCGCGCTGTCGGTCCGGGACGGGGCCTCGCGGACGCCTGGCGCCTCTCCGCCCGCGCCCGCCGGTGCTGTCGGAGGCTAACCGGGTTGGGATAAGGTTGATTCGAGGCGCAGGCCTCATTCCTGAGGAGGCATGATGAAAAGGTTCCTGTCTCTCGCGATCGTTTTCACAGTCACGGCTCTTTTCTCCACGCTGGCGCTGGCGCAGGAGAAGAAGGAGCACCCCAAGGAACACCCGGAGCATCCCAAGTCCGAGAAGAAGGTCTCTACGGACGACATCGACAAGGCGATCCGCGGGCACATCGAGCAGGCGGCGAAGGCCTCAGGCGGCAAGATCTCCGTCAAAGACGACGTGTTGAACAAGACCTGGGAGCTGGAGCTCGTCCGCGTCCACAAGGACAGGTTGCAGGCCCTGGCCGACGGCAGATATTTTGCTTGCGTGGACTTAAAGGCGGCGGACGGGACCATGGTGGACGTGGACTTCTTCCTGAAGAAAGAAGGGGACGCCTTGGCAGTCACGGACACCACCGTGCACAAGATCAACGGCAAGGCTCGCTACAACTACCAGGAAAAGGACGGCGTGTGGGTCCGCGTCGCCGAGAAGGGATGAAGCACCCGCTCGTTGCCTTTACGGCGACATATTCCGTGTTCGGCGGGTTGATCCCGCGCTGCGAAAGGATGAAGTCATGATTCTCGCCTATGCGTTGCTGGCCGTTAGCGCCTTCCTAGCCCCGGCCGCGCCGGTCTCCGCGAGCCCCGCTTCCCGGAGCTTCGAGGCAACCTACGTCGCCACGATCGAGGAGATCCCGGCGGGGTTGAACAGGCTAGAGGTGTGGGTTCCTCTGCCGCAGGACACTCCGGCACAGCGGATCCGGAATCTCAAAGTCGATAGTCCCTATCCGGGCGCCGTCCGTCACGAAAAACAGTTTGGCAATTCCTACTACTATTTCTCGACAGACCAGCCCCGGACCGGAAAACTCGAGATCCGGGTGAGCTTCGAGGCCGAGCGCCAGGAAGTGCTCAGCTCTGGCCTCCTCCGCGCCGGCCAGCACGAGGGCCCGGCTGCCCTGGATCGTTATCTGCAGGAAGAGAAGCTGGTGACGCTCTCGCCCCGTGTCCGGGAGCTTGCTCGCCGTATCACCTACGGCAACACGACACCGGAGGCGAAGGCACACGCGATCTACGATCACATCGTCAACACGATGATCTACGACAAAACGCCGGGGACGGGATGGGGCAACGGAGACACCGAGCGCGCCTGCGACGTGGCCAAGGGCAACTGCACGGACTTCCACTCTCTCTTCATGTCTCTGGCGCGCGCGGAGGGCATCCCGGCGCGTTTCATCATCGGGTTCCCGCTGAAACCGGAAGCCGAGGGGACGGTCCCCGGCTATCACTGCTGGGCCGAGTTCTATCTGCCGGGACGCGGCTGGATTCCCGTGGACGCCTCGGATGCCTCCAAGGCCGCGGACCCGAAGAAGCGCAACTACCTCTTCGGCAACCTCGATCCGGATCGGATCCAGTTCACGATGGGCCGCGACATCCGGCTCGATCCGCCTCCCTGCGCCGAGACGCTCAATTACTTCATCTACCCATATGTGCAGGGGGACGGCCACGCCATCACGCCCGTCTCCATCCGGCTCGAGTACCGGAACCATCCCTCGGGAGGTGCCGCGTCGGCTGCCGCCTATTGATCGTGAACCGTCAGCCGTGAGCCGTGAGCCGGAGTCGTTTTCGACGCCACCGGCTTGCGGCTTACGGTTTACGGCTTACGACTTTACGGCCCACCGGCTCAGGGCTGAATCGTGAGGTGGGTGCCGCCCAGCACTTCGAGAGCGGCGCCGGTGATCGCCGCGGCGTCATCGGAGGCCAGGAACAGGATCGTCCGGGCGACGTCTCTCGGCCAGAGTTTTTGGGCGAGGGGCGCCTGCCGGTCCTCGGCGCCGATCTCGTCGATCTTGTTCTCGACGGTTCCCGGGCAGACGGCGTTGACCGCGATGTTGTGCTCGCGGAACTCGCGGGCCAGGCTCTGAGTCAATCCGATCAGGCCGAACTTGGCCGCGCTGTGCGCCGCGAGGTTAGCCTCCCCCCGCATCCCATGGATCGAGGAAACGTTGACGATGCGCCCCCGGCGACGTGCGACCATGCCGGGCAGCACCGCGCGGCAGAAGTTCGCCGCTCCAGTCAGATTGGTCGAGAGGACGAGATCCCATTCCTCGGGCGTGGACTGGAGGAAGGGACGCCAGAGAAAGACGCCGGCGTTGTTGACCAGGACGTCGATCGGTCCCAGCTCCTTCTCCGCGCGCGCGACGCAGTCCTCTGCCGCGCCGCGCTGTGTGATGTCGGCCGGCAAAGCGACGCAGTGCGCGCCGTGCCTGCGCAGAAGAGCGGCTGTCTCGGCGAGCTCGTTCCCGCTGCGGGAGACGAGAGCGACGCGCGCCCCCGCCTCGGCAAAGCGCGCTGCCGCAGAACGCCCGATCCCGCGGCCGGCGCCTGTCACGATCACAGTCCGATCCTTGAACTTCATGTGTCCGTCCTTCCAAGCTCTTCGAAGAGTTCTTCGGAGAAGAGCTCCAGACCGCCGGTGGCGGGAAACGTCGGACCGGAGCGAAGCGCGACGGCCCCTTCGCGAAAGCTCGCGCGGTCCACTTTGACCCGGAAGACGGTCAGCGGAAAGATCTGGCGGTCAGGATCCGCGCCGCAGACCCGTCCATGTCCCGCCGACGCCTGGATCCAGGCCACGCGGCTTCGGGCCAGGTAGTAGAGCGCCGCCTTCTGGCGGCGGATGAGGTTGGCGGCCGTCAAGCTCCTCGACTGCACGGCGACGCAGAGGCTCGTCGGGGATGTGGCGCGAACCTCCGAGAGCGTCAGCAACGCCGCTCGGGGAAATCCTTCGGGATCGATCGTCAAGAAAGGCAGCGCGAGGCGTTTTCGCGCGCGGAATGCCTTCCCCGACAGGACCTCCACGAGCTCCCGCGGCAGCCGATCGAATTCGGGCATTGTCACGTAGTCTAGTTCCACCCCACCCGATGCCGGCGACAAGGCCGCCCCGGAGCCGCCCCGGGCTGGCAGTCCGGCTCCGCGAAGGTGCAGGGCCGATGGGTGGCGACGGACAGAGACCACCTGCAAGGGAACACGGGCATATGATCCCGGCATGAAACAGATGCGAACAGGAGTCCGGCTTCTCGTGGTGGCCTTTGTTTTTCTAGCCTCTCTTTCAGCGGTCGGGCAGGAGAGGGACGCAAAGGCCGACAAGATCGGCAAGGAGTTGATCGGGACCCTGGGCGGCCAATCCGCCTGGGAGAAGGCCCGGGAGTTCCGCTTCGATTTCGTCGTGGAGAACGAAGGGAAGGTCGCCGGCCGCCGCTCTCACGCCTGGGACCGTTACACGGGAGACTACCGAATGACGGGAACGGACCCATCGGGCGCGCCCTACACCGTCTATTTCAACGTCAACACCAAACAGGGGAAAGGCTACGTCAACGGGAAGGCCGTCGAAGGAGAAGAAGCGGACAAGCTCGTCAAGAGCGCCTACGCGCGCTTCATCAACGACATGTACTGGCTGCTGGCTCCCTGGAAAATCTTCGATCCCGGCGTCAAGCTCGCATACGAGGGAGAAAAGCCCTGCCCGGACGGCGGGACCTGCGACGTCCTGAAACTCTCCTTCGACAACGTCGGGCTGACTCCCAAGGACGTTTACTGGCTCTGGGTCTCGCGCGACGGCCGGAAGATGGTCCAGTGGCAATACGTGTTGAAGGGCGCCGATGAGCCGCCGACGACCGCGCAGTGGAAGAGCTGGCAGAACGTCGGCGGCGTCGCGATCTCCATGGAAAAGCCGATGACCGGGAAACCGACCGTCATCCGATTCGAGAACGTCTCGGTCTCCCCGACGCGCACCGACGCGGATTTCACGCCTCCATAACGTACGGGAGCCGGGAAACGGAAAACGGGAAACGGAAAACGGCCCGCGCTGGATGCCGGGCCGCCTCCCTTCTCCTCCTCTGTCACCTCGGCTGGGGCTGTGTCTCGGGGCGCACGCCGGGGATGTCCGTGGAGAACATCGCGACGCGCAGCCTTCCCGAGCCGGCGAAGGTTCTCGTGCTCTTGCCTCCTTCCTACGAGAAAGACACCGCTCGCCGCTATCCCGTCCTCTATTTTCTGCACGATGGGTGGGGAAACGAACGCTCGCTCGACTCGAGCGGCGTGGCCGCGAAAGTCCACGCCCTCATGACGCAGGGCCGCCTTCCGGAGTTTCTCCTCGTCGCTCCGGGGGCTCCCGGTTCCTGGTTCTCCGACTCTCACGACGGCGTTCATCGCTACGAGGAATTCCTGACGCGCGACCTGATCGCGCAGGTCGAGAAGCGCTATCGGGTGCTGGCCGAAAAGCATGCCCGCGGCATCACCGGCATTTCGATGGGCGGCTACGGTGCCTTCAAGGTCGCCCTGAAGCACCCGGATCTCTACGGCGCTGTCTCCTCCCTCTCGGGCGCTTTGATTCCGATCGAATGGGATGATCTGGGGCGGTACAACGCGTTCGCTCGCTGGACTTTGAAACGCGTGTTCGGGTCGAGCCGTGGGGACAACTCCCTGGCCTCCAACGACGTCTGGGAGATCCTGAGGGGGCTGCACTTCGACCGGCCGCCTTTCGCCGCTCACTTGCGCGCCGGTGCGCAGGATATCTATGGCTTGAACGGCGTGGCGGCGCAGTTCGGCGCATTCCTGATGGAGCACGGAGTCCCCGTGACCGTCATGCTGGAGCCGGGAAGACACGATTGGGAGTACTGGCGCCGCGCGCTGCTGTCTATCGCCGAGTGGCATGGCCGGCACTTCTCGTATGATTGAGCAGTTTTCAGTTTTCAGTTTTCAGTTCTCAGTTCCGAGAACCGACAGCCGAAACTGATTACTGACGACTGATAACTGATGACTGACACTCTCGTCCTCTTCGACATTGACGGGACGCTGCTCTCGGCGGGTCGGACGGCCCGCGAGTCGGTGCTCGCGGCGCTCGCACGCGTGTACGGATGGACGGCGTCGAACGGACACTCCCACGATTTCTCGGGCAAGACGGATCCTCAGATCGTCTGCGAGCTGGTCGAAGAGGACGTGGGCAAGGAGCGGTGCCGCGCGCTCCTCTCCGTTGCGCTCGAGACATACCTCGAGGAATTCTCCCGCCGCCTTTCCCCGGATGCGGTGGTTCCCAAGCCGGGGGTTGCCGATCTTCTGGCTCGTCTCGCCGCTCGGTCCGGCGTGACCCTCGGATTGCTCACGGGCAACCTCGAGCGCGGAGCGCGGATGAAACTCGAGCCGCCCGGCTTCAACCACTACTTTCCCTTCGGGGCGTTCGGGAGCGATTCGCCGGACCGTTATCGTCTTCCCTCGATCGCCCTCGAGAGAGCCCACGCCTGGTCCGGCCGCCGCTTCTCCGGCAAGTCCATCGTGATCGTCGGCGATTCGATCCATGACGTCGCCTGCGGCCGCTCCCTGGGAGTTCGTTCGGTGGCGGTCGCGACCGGCCCGACTCCGTTCGGGCAGCTCGCGGCGGAAGCGCCGGACGCTCTTCTGGGAAGCTTCGCGGACGTGGATGCCGCGGCGGAGGCGATTCTCGGGTGAGACAGGCGGCGCCTCTGTGGCTTGTGGCGCTGGCCGTCGCCTGCGCCTCGGCGTCCGGGAGCAAGACGCCTGCGCCGGCTCCGGTCCAGAAGGCTCCCTATGACGCCGCTCCGGCAGCGGCCCATGCGATCGACCTGCAGATTGATGCCCGCGCCGCGCGCGAGATCCTGGAATCCCTCTCCCGCCCGCGTCTGGATGTGCAGGACGCGAAGTTGCTCGAGGATCTGCCCGCGGTGCGTCTGGCGATTCAGGATTCCCAGCGCACACCCGATGTCTTCGAGCGCGATTTCGCGGCGGCGTTCGACGAGAAGAGCCGCACCTCCGTATTCGACTTCCGCACCATCCGCCAGGAGCGGGATCGCTGGCGTGTCCTGCTCGATGCGGTGGTGTCGCGTGAAAAGGAACTCGTGCGGTTGGCCACGCGGAGGGCCGCCGCGCTTCTTCCCGGCGATCGAGCAGTGTCGGCGAAAGTTCGGGTCTACTTCTCCTTCGGCCTCGCGGGTCTTGCCGATCATCTCGTCATGGCGAGCTTGGGAGGGCAGGACACCATGGTCGTGGATCTCGCGCGGGCCCTGGGCGAGGCCACGGGCGAGCCGCTGGACAGCCAGATCTCTCGTCTGGCGCGCCTGGTCGCCGGGGAGGCTTTTCGCCAGGTCTGGGCGATCTACCGGCGGGACAGTCCCGCCTGGAGAGGATCTCGTCCCGAGACCGCGCCGATCGATCTTCTCTTGCGCTCCGTCGCGGAGGCCGGACCGGCGGCGCTTTTTGCCGTGGACGAAAATTTTTTCCCGCTCTCGGTCTGGCTCAAGGCGCCCATGAAGCGAACGGTCGAAGAATTGAACCATCGGGCCGAGCGGTTCGCGCGGGCGCAGGAGAATTTGGAGGCGCGCGTGGAGCTGACGACCGAGCTCAAGCGGCCCGACTTCGTGCGCCAGGTTGCCGGCCCCTCCGGCGCCTTTCTTGCAGACGCGATCGTCCAGATGTCCGGGTTAGACGCGCTGCGAGCGGCCCTGCAGAACGGACCCAGGGCCTTTTTCCAGGCTTACGGGAAGGCCTCTCAGGCCGACAAGAGCCTGATTCCGCTCACACACGCGATCACGGAGAGGCTCAAGGGAATCGGATGATCGGTCCAACCTTTCACCGATAGACCCGGGCCCTTCTTGGACAAATGAACGGATGAACAGATTCCTCTGATGATTCACCTCGAAGAGAGATGAGCCAGCAGATCCTTATCGTCGAGGACGACTCGGCCCTGCGCGAGGCGCTCGCGCAGGTCCTCATGGACGAAGGGTACGACCTCTTGCGCGCCCGCGACGGCCTCGAGGCGGTCAACTGTTTGAAGAAGGGGAACCGCCCGGACGTGATCCTGCTCGATCTGTCGATGCCGGTCGTCAACGGCTGGGAGTTCCGGATGTTTCAGAAGCGCGACCCCGACCTCGCGCGGATTCCCGTGATTCTCATCACGGCCGGGGGTTACTCGCGCGAAGAGGTGGCCTGGCTGGAGCCCTCGGCCCTGCTCCCCAAGCCGCTGGATCTTCCTCTCTTGCTTTCCATTGTCCGCAGGTTCTGTGCCTCGATCGAACGGCACGAGTAAACGCCGGAGAGGGAGGAGGGCCTTGGACGAGTGCTACTCGGCTTTTGTCGCGAGCGGTTTGCCTTTCTCGGCAACGAACACCGCCGCCAATTTCGCCGTCGTGCTTCCATTGTTGATCGCTTGATGGAACTTCCCGGGTGCATAGGTGAACACTCGCCCGCCTTGAGAGTCACCGTGGGCTTTCCCTCGTTTTCGAGTGAGATCGTGCCTTCGAGCACGAAGACGTAGAAGCAGACGTGAACGGCAACGGAATCGGCACCGGATTGCGTGGCCTCGACAAGGGCTCCACAGATCGCCGATGAGCGAGCTGCAGCAACTGTGAGGAGCACACCCGCGATCCCCCATGCCCTTGCAAGCCGGCTCATGTCTGGCTCCTTGCGATGATCCTGTGGCTCAGATTACCGCTCCGCCCAGCGCTCTGGTTCAGCGGCGGCGCCTGGCGCCGTGCACTGCAACAGGTTGTTGGCGGGCGTGTTCCGCCATCCGAGTCTTTACCAGCTTCCGCACCAGTGTGGCGGGTAAGGGACTGTCCGCTTGGAAGCGGATGGTGCCCTTGCTGGTGTCGTAGGCCTTGAGTTCGTCCTTGTGGGCTTTCACGGGGTAAGCGCCGGGGTAGAAGGCGCAGTGGTTCGCGGCCGCGCCAAAGGCCACCAGCAACCTTCCGCCAAAACGGAAGGCCGGGATCTGGTAGCTGATGCACTCTTCAGCCTTGGGAGCCGCGGATTTGATGGCCCTTCGAAGCTGCTCAAGTGCTGCTCGCTTCTCGTTGCTCAGAGGCTCCAGGTACTCGTCGATGGTCCGTGGTTTAACTGACATGGCTTCTCCTCGCTGAGAGATCAGCGGCTGATTCTCGAATGATGCGCCCGCCGCCTGGCGATCTCCCATATGCGTTGCGATTTGCCAGGTGTTACCCCATTTGTCCTCTACCATGGAACGTTGGTCCCCGTAGGGCGTAACGGCTGGCGCTTCGAGCGCACGCGCTCCAGCATCCAGGGCTCGTCGATACGTAGCGTCGGTGTCGTTGACATAAACGTAGAGGAAGGCGGTCATCGGACGTCGAGGTCGGGCGTCACTAATCATGATCACCGAGTCGCCGATCCGGACCTCGGATGGGCGCGCTTGCCGGTACTCTCCCGTAGCGCCGAACACTTGCTTCAGGAACTCGACAAGGTGTTCTGCCTCGTGAACCACGATTCTCGGTGTGACGGTGTGCCAGCCTTCCGGGGCGAAGGGAAAACGGTTCGTTGTTTCCTTCATAACGAATCCCTCCGGTTCGAGGTTGCGGCGGACGCCTAACGCTTTTCGGGAGGAGCGTGAGATCCTCTGAAGCCGCGTGTTCGGCGAGAGGCTGTTGCTGAGCCGAATCATGCCGGGACGATACGCCTGGGCCGAGCTCCCGTTCAACGCGCCGGGCTTGCGTCGGCTTGAAACCGTTGAGCCTGGAGAGCCGGGCCCCCTGCGGCGAGATCTCCGCCCCGCGCCGACCAGGACGGAACGGAGAAGCCGATGCTGGTGCGCGCCAACCGCAACCATCGCCTGCCCGGTGCCTCACCTTTCCCGAGCCCGAACGTTCGTCAGCAGCTGCTGCGCGAAGCGCCCGTCACCTGCATGCCGTTGTCAGGCACCATGGCTAGCCGGTAGTGGTAAACAGCCAGGCGACTCGCCCCGTTAGCGGTGCGTCGCCACGCCAGAAGTCCCAGCCTTCTGCGACGAACCACGACTGGGTAGCATGCTTCGGTGGCGCGGGCGGCTTCCAACCGCCATCATGGCAATGGCTGAAGAAGATTCCAGGTGATGCGAGACGCCTCGCCACTGCTTTCATGGCGGTTGGCCGCTCTTCGTCTGGGTACAGCTGGAGCGTCGTGCGCTCGATCACGACGTCATATGGACCCGGGCAACATGCGGCATCACACAAGTCGCCCACGACGAACTCCACATGACCGTTCAGGCCTGCTGATCTTTCACCGACGAGGCGTGCCAGGAACTCGTCAGGAGGTGCAGACCCGCTGGCCACTTCTTTTGCAAAAGGCGAGAGGTCCAGCGCCGTCACATCAAACCCGGCCCAGGCGAGGGCACGCGGCTCCTGAGAGATTCCGTTGCCGACACATAGCACTGTTCTGAGCCCGTTGGCGCGCATGACGTCGACCAGGCTTCCGTCATCGCAGAAAATATGCACGAATCCGGCTACTCCATGGGTGAGTTGGTCATGCCAAAACCGGTCCCACGGTGCAGGATCGACCAGTGTGCGCGGCGGGAAAATCCAACTCAAGTCGTCACGTCTGGTTTCGGGCTCGGAATGCAGGACTCTCATCTGCCTGCCTGACGCAACCGCCCTCCGCCCGAACAGTCTTTGAAAGAATGTTCGCGTTCTCAACCTCTTCCAGCCGCCCGACGGCTTGCGGCTCGGCAGGCGGTCATTGCTGAGCCGGAACATGACTTCACGATACGCCTCTAGGCTGGAATGCCCTTCAACGCGACGGCGTCCCCTCCAGCCGCGGGTCAGGGGAACCGATCTTCGAGGACGAGATCTCGCTTTGAATCATCAGCCAATCGGTGCCGTCGTTGCCGGCCGCGCTAAATAGCGCAAGTCATATTTTAGAGCATCGCCAATCGTGGACTCCCAATCTGGCCCCGCGTGGGCTGGCGTCGCGAATGATGCCACCCATCGTGTACGCGTTGACAGGGTTGTGCCGTGGAATCGTCACGAATCGAACACAATCGCTCATGACCGCGTGCTTGGAGCCGGGACGGATGACGCGGAACCCGGCCTTCTCCAGTGCTCGGATCACCTCCAGGTGGCTGACGCCCGGCAGCTTGGGCATCGCTCAGACCGTGACTTCGACTCTCGGATCTCGTCCTTCTTCAGCGACTCGTCAACGGCCGCGAAGTACTCCCGAACGGCATCCGACGCGCAGAGGGCGACCGGTAGCAACCTCAGGCCGGTTGCCTCGGCGCCGGCGCGACGACGCCTTTGATGATCAGCCACAGCGCCAGCGCCACCTCGAACAGCAATATTGGATACCACATGAACGACGTGACCGGGCCGCCAAGCAGTCCCGCGAGCTGCAGAGGAAAGCACACAACGACCAGGATCGACGCAAGCACGCCCAGCCAGGCCAGTGCGACCGGAATCATGCGACCGCGGAGGAGCAGCCACGAGAAGAGCGTGCTCCCCAGGGCGAAGAAGGCCGCGCTTGCGCTAAACGACGCTTCCATCTTAAGAAAGAATGCGCCGAGCGTGGATGCCGCCCCCGCGTCAAGTGCGGTAGCATCGGTTGCCGCCGCGAGCCAGAGAAGGCCGAGCGTCTTCGACACGTCCATGCCGGCGATGCCTTCGGCGACGCGACAGGTCAGGGCCAGCATTGCCAGATCGGGATCCTGCTCTCGCGTTATCGCGTAAAGTGTCACGGCGAGCACCAGGGCGCAGAAGTTCCCAAGTAGGCTGAGCAGGATGGTGAGACGCACATCTGTCGCATGCCGGGCGATGCCTGCGAGTTGCGCGGCAACCCCCTCTCCGCTCGTCGCCCGCGCGAACAGGCGCATGCTCGTGATGGTGGCCGCCATATAAACAAGGAACGTGACCCCGGCGATTCTTGCATTCGTTGTGCGAGTCACGTGTGCTCCGGGGCGCGGACGCCCTTCACGCGCCGCCCTGCTTGCCGTTTTGTGGCCTCAGTTGCGTTCATGTCGTGTCTCCAAGCGCTCGTTGCTATCGGACGCGGCTTGAGCCCGCCGGCGGCTGCGAGCGAGTAACAGCTCCCATCAAATCCAACGCCGGACGCCCAGCATACGCGCCTACGGATCCCGAAGTTCCAATGCCGCCTAACGTCTTGCGGTTCCGCTGCAGCCGCTGGTCAGGTGTCATCGTCCAGCCTCTCTTGCGCGTCTTGTCCACTGCCAAAGGCCACTCGTGGTCGAGTCCGGCAGGCGATGTCCCAATTGGCGGGCGAGCAGCACAATTTGCCCGCGGTGATGGCCTTCATGCGCGACGAAATAGGTAAGAAGGTGGCCGACGTCCAGGGGAAGGTTGCGCCAAACGTACGTCGAGGGGATCGGAATCCTGCCGCCGCAGTCGCACCCGAGCCTGAGAAGACCGTTGATGCCCAGGCTGGTGCGTTTGAGCGCAGACACCAACTCCTTCCGGCTGACTCTTCTGCGATCGACGTTGTCAGGCACCGGAATGCCATGCTCCTTACCGACCATCTTGATCCACATGCACCGAGCGTTGTGCATATGTCCTGCAATCATGCGGACCGTGCGACGCGGAGCCCCTGGAACGCTCTCTGCCCAGAGCGGGGAGGGCAGGCGCTCGACGAGAAAGACCGTAACGCGGTTGCTGGTCTCCCACGCTGCAAGGATTGTGTCTCGGAGGTTCCTGACCTTGACCCACCAGACTGTCTGGGGGCAGCGCTTCGACGGATGGCTACCTTCTCGGCTCATACCGCATCGCCACCGCCCCCGAGCCGAACTCCAGCCGGCTCACAAGCTTCAAGTCGACATGCTTCGATAGCCCCGCGAACAACGTCGGCCCATGGCCCGCTAGCCTGGGCTGCACCACGAACTCGTACTCATCGATCAATCCCAGCTCCGCCAACGCCAGCGGGAGCTTCACGCCTCCCACGA
>Ga0137369_10005966_pt1 | contig 12339 bp, 16 predicted proteins | sample SagtaG_12_FD_104918 | JGI IMG/M metagenome (GOLD analysis project Ga0137369, IMG submission 104918) | Vadose zone soil microbial communities from Sagehorn Ranch, Mendocino, California, USA - Sage1_L_113_16 metaG | ecosystem: Environmental > Terrestrial > Soil > Vadose zone | place: USA... | reverse complement strand
CGTTCCCTATACGACCAAGTCGGCTCTTTCAGCCTCGACCGCCGCGACACGCGGCCTCCCTCCTCAAACCCTCTACTCACTGTCGCGTGAGTCCAAATGACCGATTTATCCACGGGCTGCTAGGCGTTGGCATTGCGTCTGGGAACCTTTCAGTGGCGCACGGCGAACCATTCGCCGGGCCGGGGGTCGCGCTTACGTGCGCGGGAAACGCGGGGCGTACGGCTTCAACAGAGCCGTGAGCGCGATTTCGGTCAATTTCGAGAAACTAATCCGCCGTCGCACGGCGGCGCATTTGGAACGGATCACCAGTCGGGGGTCAATGGTTAGCTCGACTCGCACTTATCTCACTCCTTGTCGGTGGGTGACACGGGGAAGTCCGTGTCTCCCGCTTAGTAAGTAACACCTTAGCACGGGGATGGCCCCGGCCCAAGGACGAGATGGTCTCTGCATTAGTCAACGCTTTGTTAGACGCGGGAGTAATGTAAGAGACGCTGAAAGGAAGTTACGAGCTTTCTTAGACGCTGAAACTTGCCAAACAGTGCTCCGTCTTGTTACGGTCGGTCGCGAAAGGAGGAGACGATGACCGAAAAAGGGGGCGACGAGAAGACGGCGGCTGACGCATACCGGCTTATGCAGGCCGAAGAGATACTGAAGGAGGCCGGCTATCTCCCCGGGCCGGATGGCGAGTGGCACCCTATCAAAGCCGGCGGAAAACTATATGGGGGTCTAGAGGCGCGAGTCGAAGAGCCGGTCGAGCGGGTGGTCGAGTTGGCGGATGGTCAATGGACGACTCGCGGCCTGGAAAAGGGAGCCGACCTTCTCGAAGTCGCGGATCGAATCCGAAGGTGGGGGTGGCAATTGCGAGCAGACGCGGATCGCATCGAGGCCGCAGCAGCCGAAGCGAGCAAGACTGATCCCCGAACCGGCTAGGGGCTCCGCAGGCCGCCGTCGCGCTTGCGGCCGGGGAAGAAAAGGTCTTATCCTTGACCTGCAACCTGTTCGAGTGTCTTTCGTTCACCAAGGAGGCGGGAGAATGCGAAACACCGTGATTCTGCTAGCAGTGATGGCCATTGGCTGCATTCACGGGCAGAGCCCGGAGGAGATCGCCGCCTACCATGCCAAAGCCAGGGCCGCGTGGGATAAGGCATCGAAAATACGGGTCACGATTAACCCTGAGCAGGTGCGCGGCTGTCAGTCTCTCGGCACCATCACGATGCCCTGGAGCGCAGGGATCAGCGTGATGAAAGATCCCGACGGCCGCAGCGAGGGTTTATCGGATTCAGACCGATACCTTCGATTGGAAACAGTGACCTTGGGTGGGGACGCTGCCCTTTCCTCAACTCAGACCGCACCCCAAGAGAGACGGAGGTTCTATCTCAATCGTTTCGACACCGAGGGCTACACGGTCTCCGGCGAAGCTGCCCACGTAGTCGGTGAGGCGTACCTGTGCGGAACGCTGACTCCCGCCCCGACGCCTACTCGACCGTAGTCCGCGCGGCCGGTAGAACTGGGGGGGCGCCTCTTAGGAAAGTTGATTCGGGTACAAGGCCGGAAAGTTGATTCGGGTTTCAGGTGGTTACGGCGACCGGGGATCAGCGGCAAGCGACGACGCGACGGCCGAGTCTGCCTCCTGCTCGGCCTATCGGCACCGCCGGCGCTCGCGGGGCGTCACTTCGGGTTGGCCGGTTCGGCTTCTGAGATCGCCAAGAGGCTTGATCCCGTTTTCATGTAAGCTCTTCTCTGACAGTCGGGTGAAGAGATGAGGCATGGCCGTGAGTAAAGAATGCTGCCGGTTGGCCAAGGTACGGCGGGAAGATCTCAGGCGTAAACTTCGGCTCCTGAAAATGGCCAGGCGTTCCGGCATTATGAAGGGCTTCACGTTCGAAGACAGGGAGATGCTCAGAGACATATTCGCAAGAACAAAACGGCAAGCGGCCGACGCGTATTGCTCCGTACATCACCCCAAGCCTCCAAAGCCCAAGGCGACGCAGCCTGAAAGTGCAAGTATCCCGCAAACCCGATCTTTATCTGCTAGAACATCAAGGGGATCAAGGGGAAAGATGAGAGCTGGAAGTCTGGTGACGGCACTCCGGCGGGGCTTGGCTGGCAGATCGGCCTATTCCGTTAGCGGTGGTCTTCCGTCGCTCGGAAAACGGTCATAGCTACTGGCGCCAATAGGTAAGCCCCCGATCCACCGTAGCAACGCGAGTGCGAGAGCTGTACCCGAGGCTACGCCCTACGCCGAATCTGGCGCCGGACCCTGAAAGGTTAGGATGGGGTTCAGGGCTTACGACGGCTAGGGCTGCGAGCAAAAATCCCTCCGACTCGCTCCCCCGTCGTCGCCGGGGCGGGGGTCTCGTTCGGAAAGTTGATTCGGGTGATGGCGGGCAAAGTTGATTCGGGCAAGATGTAGAACGGGCGGGCGGGGGTCAACGGCGAAAGGCGGCGACGCGGCGGCCGAGTCTGCCTCCTGCTCGGCTTCCGTTTCGTCCCTTGGCTCGATTAGTGATGCGTTAACTGCGTCCAACACCCCGGCGAAATCACCGGCAAGAAAAAAATCAAAACTAGTACGGTGCCGGTGATCCAGCAGGCTACGCGGTCCCAAAACTTATGTTCCGCCGCGCTCATATAGCGCCGCTGCACAATTTGAGGGGCGTAAGCCTGACTCGCCGCCGCCCTAGCTTGCCTCGCCTGTTCCGCCAAAGCATCCACGCGGATTCGTTTCTCTTCCGCCTTCGCTCGTAGCATCGCGAGCCGGATGCGTGCGGCTTCAAGGTGGATCGGGCGCAGTTCTTTTAGGTACTGCTCCCGCTCGGCGCGCTCCGGGTTCGCCGATTCGCGGGCGGCTTTCAACGCCTCAAGTAACTCGGCGTTGCCGCCGTGCTCTTGCGGCGATCCGCTCGTGATCTCTGGCGCCCTCTCTATGCCTTTGAGTAGGTCTTCGGCCTTTATGGGTTTCATTTCGGGCCTCTGATTTCATTCGAGTCTATCATCGGCGAGCCTGTGCGTTTTCTGTGCGTGTTCTCGTCCCGAGAAGCCCCATTCTGCGGGTCCGCGCTTCCTTCGCCAGAAGCAGAAAAGCCCGTGTTTGCAGGGGCTTCGCGGGATTGCTCGGGATCTTGGGGGAGAGTCGAGTCCCTTCGAGTCCTACACGGCTCACCACCGTCGCTCCGCGCTACGGAAGCGGCGCGGCTTCGCCGCCGGGGAGCGGCTCGGCCAAAGGGCTTCGACCGCTCCCCTCGCCGCTTCCTTCGCGCGCCGCGAGCACCGGCGGCATCCCGGCAGTTTTTGGATGTGTCGTTGAGGATGTGTCAAGGTAACCCTTGCCCATGTCATCCTGAGCGAAGCGAAGGATCTGCTCTCGTCGATCGGCGCTCGCGCGGGATCTGCGCCTTTCAAGATGCAGGTTGACCTTCCAACCGCCTCGCGAGTCCTGAACAGACCACGACGGATCCGATTCCTCTCGCGTTAGCGGAGGGACCGGGCAACGGACGGGAAGTTCTTCAGGAGCTTGGCGTCGGACGTGACGAGAGGAACGCCGAGCTCCTGGGCGAGGACGACGAACTCGCAGTCGTATGCGGAGCAGGCCGACTCTTCGACGCGGGAGAGCACCTGCGCGGCGGGGACGGAGAACTCCCGGCCGCGCATCTGCCCCTCGGCCCCGCTCACGATCTGGAGCGCCGTCTCCAGCTTGAGGTCTCCGCGGCGCAGGCAGCCGGCGAGCGCGTTGCGGAACTCCGAGCGCCAGAGTAGCGGCGCGTTCCAGTCGGAATCCTTCCTGAGCAGACGCTCGGCAGCTGCCGTCCGGTTGCCCGGGAGCCACAGGTAGGCGATGACGTTTGTATCCACGACGATCATCGGCGTCCGGCGTTGCGGAGGGCAGCGAGGTCGGAATCCGTGAGGCGGCCGGCGACCCGTCTTCGAAGAGACGCCGCTCGGGCCAGGAGGGCGTCTGGATCAACCTTCTGCGGCGCAGTCGCGGCCTCGAGCAAGGCGATAATCTCGCTGTTCAGGCTGCGGTGATGCTGGAGAGCGCGAGCCTTGAGCTGGCGGTGCAGCTTTTCCGGCAGTTCCTTGACTGTGACGGTAGACATATCAACTCCTCATACTTCCATTATGGAATCATAACGCAGCTAAAGCCTGGGCCTCCGGCTAACTCCCCCGCCGAGGGAGTCGAGGATCCTAGTTGGAGGGGGTCGGGGTCCTGAGTTTGCGGAGCTGGTCGGTGGCGTTGGTGTTGGCGGGGTTCAACGCGAGGGCTTTTCGTAGCTGGCTATGGCGCGGTCGCGCTGGCGTTCGGCGGCGCAGGACTCGCCCAGGCTCGTGGACGCCGACGCGCTCTCCTCGGCGCGCACCGTGGGGAAGCGGGGAAGAGCCCGGCGGTAAACAACCTGTCCGTTCTGAACGACGGCGAGGGAGAGGCCCGGCACATCTGCGTCCTTCATCAGGCGCGGCACGAGGCGCTCGAGCGACGCCAGGTCCCGCTTTTCCGGGGTGTGGAGCTTGCCCGAGGGAGAAGCGCCTTCCGCCGCGGCGAGGTTCGCTGCGAGGAGGAATCCCGCGCCGACTGCCGTCCAGCCGGGTGTCTTCACGTTCACCTACTACGCTCGAGCTGCGGCCGGGTTTCGCGGGGAAGAAAAAGGCGCGGCCCTCGAGCCGCGCCTCGTGATTCCGTGATCCGAATCAGCTCTTCTTCTTCTCCGCCTTCGCCTTCTCCATTGCCTGCATCATGAAGGCGTTGAACTTGTCGTAGTCCTCGCTCGTGACCTCGAACTTGCTGTACATGTAGTTCGAGTTGGACCAGTCCCACTTCTGCCCGGCGTCGTTGTAGGTCTGCCTCGTCGTGCGTCCCTGGCTGTACTCCTTGTGAATGGGGTCGGCCCCGGGCGGAAGGACGATCTTCGGATTGCCCGAGCCCATGCCGCCCGAGACAAGATGTCCGGAGAAGCTGCCGTAGTCACCGAAAGTCACGATGTGCTCGGAACCTTCGACCTTTTGGGAGATCGGCGCGTAACGGATCTTGGTCCTCTCCGGCGGGGCGAAGGGTGGCGACGTGGCCTTGGCGATCGCCTCGAGCGCCTTTCTCTGGGCGGGGTTGGCCTTCTCGTCGATGTAGAGATAGGCAAAATTCCAGTTGCCCATGGATTCCATCATGCTCTTGCCTTCGGGGCTCTGGCCCATCATGGCGAAGGCGAGCCCGTCCAAGGGAACGTCGCCATAGCTCCCCTTGTCGATGAAAATGACCTGGCCCCCGCCGCAGGTCATCTTCGTCGGCTTCGAGTCGAACCAGCAGGGACAGGCGGCGTCGCAGGAGCAGGCCTCTTCCAACTGGCCCGAGACTTTCCAGGGCGCCTTCTTCTCGTCGGCCCGCGCGGTGAGGACTCCCGCGAGGACAAGCGTGAGGACGAAAACAAACTTCATTCGCATGCAAGAGCTCCTTTCTTTCGTTCGGAGCATACCGCAGCGAGGGCTTGTCGCGTGCCCGGCACGCTAGCGGCCTTCGGTGATGGTTTCAGGTTTCACGTTTCACGTTTCAGGAACCAGGCGCGCTCTTGAAACCTGAAACCTGAAACCTGAAACTCCGTCTCTCGGGTTGGCTCGATTCTCGCAACAGGCTCGCAAGCACCCTGGCTTGCGCGGACCGCCGGGGATATGGAGGCAGCAATGCTCTGGACGATCTTCGTGGTCCTCTTGGTTCTCTGGCTCCTGGGATTCTTCGCGTTTCACGTCACAAGCGGATTCATTCACCTGGTTCTCGTCGTCGCTGTTGTCGTGCTGATCCTCGGTCTCGTTCGCCGCGGTCCCTAGCTATAGCTAGAAGTCTCGGCTCTGGTCTCGAACTCTCTCGGCCGCCGTTCGCGAAGCGAATGCCGCGGCCGAAAGCCCTCTACACACGCAAGACTGCCGAGGAGAAGCCTCAGGAGCCCCGGGAGCGCGAAGAGGCGATTCGAGAGGCGGCGGAGGAGTCGCGGGCAGTCCGAAACGAAAGGTCCGTCTCGCGTTTCGCCAAGAAGACCAAAAAGAAGTAACTACAGGCCCGCGTTTCGGCAGAGGTCCAGGTAATCCTGTGGAAGGAGCTCCGTCGTCTCGTCGGCATTGTGCGGCTCGACGACGGGCTTGCCGGCGGGCGCCTGGTGCGTCTGACCGGGAACGCCAAGGTCCGGCCTGAACAGGAGCGAGATCGCGGCCACGGCGGCGATCAGGCCCGCTCCGATTCCGAAGCCATGCAGGAATTCCGTTGGTTTTTTCATTGTCGGCTCGCCTCCGATGTTCTATCCACTTCGGTTTCTCTTGCGATTTGTGATCTCAGGCGGCTCCCCTGGTTGCGCTTCTCTTTGCCTTGGCCCGGCCTCCCGCCTGGGCTCCGATACTCTTGCGAAGGGCTTCCATCAGGTCCACGACCTTGCCCTCCTGGCCCCGGCCTCGCGCCTCCGTCTTGACCGCGAACTTGCGCTTGGAGGCGAGCAGCCTCTCCAGCGCCTGGCGGTACTCGTCGGGGTGCTGTGTCGGGTCCCACTCTTCCGACATCTGATCGATCAGGAGACGCGCCATCTTCACCTCCGCGGCCTTCTTGCCTGCGGCGGGGACACCGAGGTCGGCGGGATCACGGAGTTCTTCGAAGGGCCTCAGGACCTCCAGAGCCAGCGCTTCCGGGCCGGGAATGAGCGCCGCCAGGAGCGGGCGCGTCCGCAGGAAGAACCGCGTGATGCCGACCCGTTTCGCTTCCGACAGCGCATCGCGGAGCACGGTGTATGCCTTTTCGCCCCCCTTCTGGGGCGTCACGTAGTACGGCTTCTCGAATGACAGGGGGTTCAAGGGACCGAAGTCCACGAACTGCAGGACCTCGATCGACCGGTCTCCCTCGCCGACGCTCTTCTGGACCTCCTCGAGCTCCTCCTTCTCCACGACCGCGAACTTCTTCTTCTCGACTTCGTAGCCCTTGACGATCTCGTCGTTGCCGACCTCGATGTCCTCCTCGCTGCAGAATTTCTTGTACTTGATCGGGGCCATGTCCTTCTTGTGAAGGAGCCGGAAGGAGACCCGTTCGGAAGACTCGACGGCGGCGTGCAGGCCAACCGGGATCGAAATGAGTCCGAACGTGATGTGTCCGCTCCAGATCGCCCGCATATGAATGCTCCCGAGAGGAGTTACAGCAATGCTCTTGCCAACGCCCCCGGGCTACCGTCCTGAATCGCAACTCCCAGACAATGCGTGGACAAATAGGTGCTGTCATCCTGAGCCCTTCGCTCCGCTCAGGACAGGCTCCGCGAAGGATCTGCTTTCGCACTCTCAAAGCCGGAGCAGATCCCTCGTCGCTCCGCTCCTCGGGATGACAGGAATTGCTCCGCTCCTCGGGATGACAGGAAACGCTCCGCTCCTCGGGAGGCGTCGTGCCCGAAGGGTCGCGTCAGGCGATTTGCTCGGCCGGGGTTTCCCGGCGGGCGGCGACGGACAGGGAGGGACGAAAAAACGAGACGGTCCTGCCGATGACCTCGGCGCTGCGCAGGATCTTGTGGTGGCCGAGGCCTTGCGTCGTGACGAGAAGGGCGCCGGGCCACGCCGCGGCGATGGCGCGGCCGTCCCCCAGGGGGACCTTCGCGTCTCGACGGTCATGGAAGATCAGCAGCGGACCGGGAGTGGAAGGAGCGGTGACCACTCGCAGCTTTTCCCACGCGACTCCGTGTCGCGCCGCGAGCCGGATCTTCATCGAATCGCGGACCGGTCCCGGCATCCGGCAGATGCTGGCGAAACGGCCCGCATATTTCTCGGGATCGGAGAGGGGAGCGAGCAGGACCGCGGCGCGGACGCGAAGGCCCTCGCGCATCGCCAGCACACAGGCCGCCGCGCCGAGGGAGTGGCCGATGAGACCCACGACGTTGCCGGAGTCTTCCGCTACCGCGAGCACCGCGCCGATGAAATCGGAGACGGAACAGCGCCTCCCTTCCGAAGCGCCGTGACCCGGAGCGTCGAACGCGATCACGGAGAAGCCCGCCTCCGTCAGGGGAGCCACGAAACGACTCAGCCGTCCGGCGTGTCCTCCCCATCCGTGGACCAGGAGCACCGCGGGACCCTCTCCCCACCGCCAGGTCGCGAGTTGGCAGTTACGGAAAAGAACGTTGCGGAAGCGGCCACGCGAAAGCATTTCGCGCTCCTGGCGGGTCCGGGCCTGACGCGGAGGAGTGAGGAACAGGAGCTCTGCCCAACGCGCCGAAAGGAAGTGAGGGAAGAAACTCAAGAATCGGAAGCTCTCCCGGATGAGCAGGAGCAGGAGTCTGTCGAGCTGGCGTTTCGGGATTCTCAGGGTCGAACGCTTCCCGCGTCTCATACCGGTCTCCAATGCCAATCCCGCGCCATGTTGACCTTTCATGCCAGGACTTTCGGCGTACGGGCACGACTTTCGCAAACGGTGTCCAGCGGAGGTGAAGAAATGCTGAGACTCGCCCTGACCTTTTTCCTCATCGGGCTCCTCGCGGCCCTGCTGGGTTTCACGGGCATCGCCGGCGCTTCGTTCGCCATCGCCAAGGTCTTCGCTCTGATCTTCGGAGTGCTGTTTCTGCTCTTTCTCGTCCTGGGTCTGAGCGCGGCGAACCGGCTGACGACATAAGAGCGCAGGAGTCCACGGCCTTTCGGGGCGCCGCGAGAACGGCGCCCCGGAGCCGTGTGTTTCTTCGTCAACCAGGCGGACCGGGAGGCCGCAAGAAAGGCGGGCGGCCGTGTTTGAGCCGCGAATCTCTCTTCTCGAAATCGTCCTGAGGGTTCTGCTGATCTATCTCTTTCTGCTCGTGGCCATGCGCCTCTTCGGCAAGAAAGAGATGGGCCGCTGGACACCAATCGAGTTCCTCGGAATGCTCCTTCTCGCCCGCACGGTGGGGCCCGCGCTGACAGGCGGCGACTCGTCGCTGCCCGTCGCCGCCGTCGCGGCGCTGACTCTGCTCGGAGTGACGTTCCTCCTCGATTACCTGGTGCACCGCTCCCGGCGCCTTGAGCAATTGATCGAAGGCCGGCCGGAGCTCCTCATCGAGGACGGCCATGTGTCGGAGAAGGCGATGAAGAGGGAGATGTTGACCGAGCAACAACTGCTCGCCGCTCTGCGGCGCGAGCACCTCGAGTCTCCTGAGGAGGTGTCCAGGGCCTACATCGAGTCGGACGGGAGGATCACCATCATCCCGAGGAGAAAGGCGGTCTCTTCCGCCTCCTCCGGCTGAGCGGCCGGCGGCCCCGCGGCCGGTCGCCAACCGGCACGTGTTCTGCAGGAAAGATCTGCGGGACGATTCCGTCCCCGTGGTAACCATCTCGAGGAGAGAAAACGATGGCCAAGTACGGCAAGAAGGCTCAGGAGAAGGTCGAAAGGGCCATGCGCGAACGCAAACAGGGAAAACTGAAGTCCGGGCGTTCGGGGAAAAAAGTGACGAGCCGCAAACAGGCAATCGCCATCGGGCTCTCCGAGGCGCGCCGCGCAGGCGGCAAGGTGCCCCGGAAGACGTCCTCTTCCTCGAAGAAGAAGTAGTAGAAACGCCGCGCTGCTACGGGTCGATCGTCACTTCCGGATCCGTCTTTACCCCGTTGACCGTGACGCTGTACTTCTGGTCTCCCACGTGAGCCTTTGTGGGGATGATCGATTTGCAGTGCGTTGCGGCCCCGGTCCCTGAGCATTTCGGCGTCGGGAGTTTTTTGGCGGGCTTTCTCTTCTTCGGGTCCTTCTGATCCTCGATGGCGATGGTGAAGGGGAGACTCGCGCCCGCAGGGTCGATCTGCCACTCCGCATATTCCTGGTTCATGTAATGGAGAGGGACGGGGTCGGGGCTCGCCGTGACCTTGTAGGTCTTGGCGTCGATGGTGAGCATGACAGGAACCTTGTTGTCCGGAGTGGGGGTCGCCGCGGGGGTCTGCGCGTTGCTCGCGGCCGTCAGGCAGAAAAAGATCAGCAAGAGAAGAGGAACGTCCCGGGACAGGAATCGTCTTCCGTGGTGTGACATCTCGTCGTCCTCCTTTTCAATCCCTTATTTCTTCGCTGGTTTCCGTTGAAGTGTCTGCTCGAACCTGGGATCTTCTCGTAGACTCGCAAACTGCGGCTCGTGCCTGATCTGCACGATCGGACCGCCGGCGTCGACCGTGCGCGCAATCCAATTCCAGGCCTGTTCCGCGTCGCCCGCCATGCTCGCCACGATCGCGGCATCATAGAACACCCGAGGGTCCTTCTGAGACAGTGCGAGCGCCTGGCCGATCTGATCCCGAGCGCCCGCACGGTCCTCGGTGCGCGCCAGACACACGGCGAGCCGGGCGCGGGCCGACGGGTTGCGGGCATTGACCTGCAGATCGGAGCGCGCGAGGTGAATCGCGCGTTCGTAGGCGACGCGCGCCCGCTCTCGCTGCCCGTTCCAGTAGTGGGCATCGGCGAGATCGGCCCAGCCATCGTAGCGTTCCGGGGTCAAAGCCACGGCCTTCTCGAAATCCCGCGAAGCTTCGGCGTACTGCCCGAGAAAGAACTCCGTCGTGCCCAGGTTCGAGTAGGCCATGCTCGTGGGCTCGATACCGAGGGACTTCCGGAAGGCCGTGAGCGCGTCCTCCAGGCGGTCCATCTGGTGGTAGGTGGCCCCCAGGTTGCTGAACGCTCGCGCGCTGTCGGGGGCGAGCTCGGTCACGCGGCGGAACATCTCCGCCGCCCGCGCATACTGCCCGCGGTTGAAATAGAAGCCGGCGAACTTGCTGTAGCCGAACCAGTAGGAGGGTTGGAGCTGAATCGCCCTCCGGTACATCCTCTCGGCGTTGGCGACGTCCCCGGAGGCGTCCTGGGCCCTCGCCAGGCCGAGCAGGGCCTCGTAATCATTGGGCCGAAGGGAGAGGGCGCGCTGAAACGCGGAGACGGCTTCCGCCGGCTGCCCGGTCCGCAGGCGCAGCTCGCCAAGGGTGACGTCCACTTCGGGCAGGCTCGAATCCACCTGCTGCGCCCGCGTCGATGCGGCTCGAGCCTGCTCTGCCCAGGTCTTCTCGCGAGTCAGATTGAACTTGAAAAGGTAGGCGCGGCCCAGCGCCGCGTGCACGAGCGCGGCCCCCGGCGCCTCCGATGCCAGCGTCTGGAGAAGGCCGATCGCGCGGTCCACGGAAGCCTGTTTGTCGTATCGCTGCAGAGAGCCGAGCGCCTCGACATACCGCTGCTGCTGGCTGGCGGTTTCGAGACCGGACGAGGCCGTGGTCTCACTCCCGGAAGGCAGGGGCAGTCTCAGTCTCTTCGCCACCCGGTCGGCGACCTCGTCCTGCATGCCGAAGAGATCGGAAGCCGGGCCGGCGACCTGTTCCAGGGCGAGCTGCCGCTTCTCCCTGACGTCCAGGAGCGCGAAGGTGATTCGCACCTGGTCGTGCTGGCGCTGGACCGTCCCCGCCACGACCTCGTTGGCGCCCACGTTGGCGGCCACTCGATAAGGGTCGCTGAGCTTCTCGGCCGCGCCGGCCGCGACCGACGGGGCCACAACCTGAACTCCCGACGTTCTCGCCAGACGCGCGCTGACCGTCTCGGCGAGGCCGTCGCCGAGAAGCTGTCCGTTCGGCTGTCCGGTCAGATCCTTGAACGGCAAGACCACGATGGAGATCTGGCCGGCCAGCGCCGGCGGCGCGTCGGAGAATCGCGGCCGGAGGACGAGCCATGCCACGACGATCGCCAGGGCCAGGAGGGCGGCGGTCGCCCTGGCGAGCAGCGGCTTGCGGCCTCGCCGTCCTGTCGTGACCTGCGCGGGCGCTCCGGGTCCGATCTCGGCGAGGGACTGGTCGATCTCGATTCGCGCATCCCCGATGTCCCGCAACCGCCGGCTGAGGTCCTTCCGCAGACAGCTCCCGAGCAACTCGCGGACGCGCGCGGGCATCGCCTTCGGCAACGCGGTCCAATCGGGCTCGACTGAGAGCACCGACGCGATGACGTCGGAAGGCGTCTCGCCTCCAAAGGGCCGATGCCCGGAGAGCATCTCGAAGAGGACGCACCCGAAGGCCCAGATGTCCGTCCGTTTGTCTACCGGCTTTCCCCGCGCCTGCTCGGGGCTCATGAATTCCAGAGTTCCCAGGATGATGCCCGGGCGCGTTTCTTCGACCTGCGTCGGAAAGCTCGAGACGTCACCGAGTGCGGGAGCTTCCATGACCTTGGCCAGGCCCAGGTCCAGGACCTTGATCTTTCCATTGGGCGTGACCTTGATGTTCGAAGGCTTCAGGTCGCGATGGATGACTCCCTTCTCGTGCGCCGCTTCGAGCGCTTCCGCGATCTGCCGGCCCAGCGTGAGCGATTCGGCCAGAGGCAGCGCTCCGTTCGCCATCCTCTCGGAGAGGGTCTCTCCCGGCACGAGCTCCATGACG
>Ga0137369_10005952_pt1 | contig 12350 bp, 7 predicted proteins | sample SagtaG_12_FD_104918 | JGI IMG/M metagenome (GOLD analysis project Ga0137369, IMG submission 104918) | Vadose zone soil microbial communities from Sagehorn Ranch, Mendocino, California, USA - Sage1_L_113_16 metaG | ecosystem: Environmental > Terrestrial > Soil > Vadose zone | place: USA... | reverse complement strand
GGTTTTGGCGCGGCAGTTGCAGTCGGCTTTGGCCTGGGTGTGGCCGTGGCTGTTGGCTTGGGGGTTGGTGGTGGCAATTCGATTTCGCTCTTTGCCGTCGTTACCATCGGTTTTTCTTCTTCCGTTTTGTCATCGTTTTGTGGCTTCGGCGAAACGAGCGGAGTCACACGCTCTGCCGGGGGTGATGCCTCGGTTTCTGGTTCACCAGCGGCACCCAACCAAACGATGCTGTCAGGGTTTGATGCTCGCGCCGCCAGACTCCAGCGAATGAGTCCCGCGATGAGCGCAATATGCGCGAGCGCAATCAGCACAATGTTTCGCCAGAACCGGCCATCCTTCGGCATTTATTTTGATTCCGCTCTGGTGGCGATGCCGACTTTGGTGATGCCCGCCCGTTGCACGGCGTCCATTAGCGCAATCAATTTTTGCACGGGCAATTCGCGATCGGGTCGAATCACGACTGCGACATCCGGATTGGTCTGTTTCAACTGGATCAGTTGCGCGGGAAGCGTTTCCAAATCGACTACCTGATTGTTGAACCGGATCGTATCGGTGCGATCGATGGATACGGTTTGCACCTGCGACCTATTGATCGGCGGATTCTTCGCGCCGCTGGATGGGATCACCAGGTTCATGCTGCTTTCGAGCAGCGGTGTTGTGATCATGAAAATGATGAGCAGCACAAACGCTAGATCGAGCAGCGGCGTGACATTGATCTCGCTCAGCGTCGAGAGATTCTGGCGTTGTGAGTAACGTCTCATCGCGATTTCTGAATTGGGTGTTGGAGGCTGGAAGTTGGAAGCTGAGCGTTGCCTGCTGCGATTGAAAAACGCCCAACGCTCAACGTCCAACGCTCAAGGCTCAATGAAACAGTGCTCATCTCCGAAAGGCCGACTCGCGTGCGCCGTGATCGACATACTTGTGCTCGAACTCGGACGCCAGTTCGGCCGCAAAGTTGTCCATCTCCACGATCATCCCGCGAATGCTGGTAACGAGAAAGTTGTATCCGAACATCGCCGGAATGGCTACGCACAGAGCGGTCACCGTTGTAATCAGTGCGCCGGATACGCCCGGCGCCATCGAGACGAGACTGGGCGATCCGGCTTCGGCCACGCCGGTGAAGGCGTCCATGACACCCCAAACTGTGCCGAGCAAGCCAAGAAACGGCGAGCCGCTCACAGCAGTCGCGAGCAAGATCATCTGTGATTCCAGCGAAAGCGCTGTTTCGCCCACAGCGCGTTCCATCGCCGCGTTGACCGCGCCCATTTGCGCAGCTGAAATTTTGTCGGCAATCTCAAGTCGCGCGCGAAACGTGTCGTCCACTTCGGGTGAACCGAGCAAGTGAAACGTCATTTCTTCACAACCGGCGCGATACACGTTGAACAGTGGCGATCCCGGAAAACGCGCGTGCTTCTCAAACAAGCGCAGCGGTTGTCGATCTTGTCGAAAAGCAGCAATGAACCGCGCGTTCTGTTTTCGAGCGAAGCGGATCACGCGCAGTTTCGTGATCATGATCGACCAACTGAAAATCGACGCGACGGCCAGAAGAGTGAGAACGAGTTTTCCTGCGATCGTTGCGTGATCGAACGCAAAGAGGAGACCGCCGGCGGCTAGCAGCGTCGCAAAGAGCATTTCCGCGTCACCGCGATAAGTAATAACGCCGTTTTGCGGAAACGCTACTTGTCATTTCGACCGCAGCGGAGTGGAGAAATCTCTTACTGTCTAAAAATAAGACCTGAGATGTCTCGCTTCGTTCGACATCACAACCCTACCAGGTCACTCTCTTTGGATACGTTGGTCGGTTTTTCGCCACGACCACGAATGCAATGCCAATGACGATCAGGAAGAACGAAAAAAATTGGCCACGCGTGAAGGGACCGATCAGCTCCGCGTCGGGTTCGCGGAAATTTTCTATGATGATTCGAAAGATCGCGTAGCAAATAAAAAAGAGGCCTGTCAAAACTCCATTGGGCTGGCGAGTGCGCGTCCGCACAAACCACAGAATCGCGAACAGAACGATTCCCTCGAAGAACGCCTCGTAAATCTGCGACGGATGGCGCGGTGAAAGAATGGAGCGCAACGCGGCTGCTACTTCCGGATGGCTGTGCACCGAGGCGATGACTGCATCCGGTGTAGTTAACGACGGATCAATCGATGCGCACGCCGCCACCGCTCGATCCGCCTCCTGAGGATGATCAAGCAGTTCCTTTGGAAATTGCATTGCCCACGGCACATTTGTGATGCGCCCGTACAGCTCGCCGTTGATGAAATTGGCGCACCGTCCAAAAAACAATCCAATCGGCGCAGTGACGACCAGATTGTCGCCGAGATTCGTCCACGAAATTTTGTGTCGATGCGCGTAGTAAAAAGTGAACGCTAAAAGGCCAAGCATTCCGCCATGGCTCGACATACCCCCTTCCCAGACGCGCAAGATCGATAACGGCTCACGCAACATCTCTGGTTTATAGAAGAAAACGTAGCCGAGCCGTCCGCCTATGATCACGCCGAAGAGCGCGCAGCCGGTGATAAAATCGCCTACTCGTTGCGGAGGCAGATCGGCGTACCCGCGGTTGGCCAACCAGAGAAAAAGGAGATAGCTCGAGACGAATGCGAGCACATACGCGAGGCCATACCACCGCGGCCCTACGTTATCGTAGATCCGAAAAATGATCGGATTGAGACTGTGCAGATAATAAGCCAGCATTTGCTTCGCGATTGTCACTGATGTCGCTGGTACCCGCAATTAAAACGCAAGTCATCCCGAGCGAAGTGAGGGACCTCCACAAAGCTGGAATCGTTAGCAAGCAATCGTCGAGTGACGTGTCAGCAAACGTGAGATCCTTCGCCGTCTGCGCGACTCAAAATGTCAGTACTTTTTTCGCGCGCGATGCGTTCAACGCTTTCCGCAGAAATGGTGCGGTACGGCTCACTCGATTTTTTGCGACCCGTTCCGGCGTTCCACACGCTACGACTTCGCCGCCAGCGTCACCTGCTTCCGGCCCAAGATCGACAATGTAATCGGCTTCCGCGATCACGCTCACGTTATGTTCGATTACGATGACGGTGTTTCCCTCATCCACCAGGCGGTGCAGCACCTTGAGGAGCAGCTCGATGTCAGCCATGTGCAGGCCAATGGTGGGTTCCTCGAGCAAATACAATGTCGAGCCCGGCTTGCGCATTTTCCGGATCCACTCATCCGCTGCGCGGCTGACTCCGCGTTTTAATTGTGTCACAAGCTTGAGCCGCTGCGCTTCGCCTCCGCTCAAGGTCGGGCTTGGTTGCCCCAGCTTGAGATAGCCGAGGCCGGTATCGACAAGCAGCGAAAGCGGCCGCGCAATTTTCGGATGCGCTGAAAAAAATTGCGCCGCTTCTTCAATCGTCATCTCCATCACGTCTCCGATTGATTTTTCGTTGTAGCAAATTTCGAGCGTCTGCGGATTGTAACGGCGGCCGCGGCAGTCTTCACAGGGCACATAACTGCTCGGCAGAAAATTCATCTCCAGTTTGATCACGCCCTGACCTTTGCATGTCTCGCAACGGCCGCCTTCGGCGTTGAATGAGAATCGGCTTGCAGAATAGCCGCGCACGCGCGAAACCGGCAGTTGCGCGTACAGATTCCGAATCTCGTCAAACACTTTTACGTAGGTGCCCGGCGTGGAGCGCGACGTTTTACCAATCGGCGACTGATCGACTTCGTAAACCGCTTCAATCTCTTGCGCACCGCTGACGAGTTTGAAGAGATCGCCGTTTCCCGCACGTTTCCTTTGGTTTAGCTGCTCGCGCACCGCTGGCCAGATTACGTTGTGCATCAACGTGGATTTGCCGCTGCCCGAAATTCCCGTGATCACCGAGAGCCTCCCGACTGGGAAACGAACATCGATGTCTTTCAAATTGTTGGCGCGCGCACCATGGACTTCGATCCAGTTTTCGACGTCCCGCAGGGAGCGGCGCGATCCGCGGATCGGATGACACGGCGGCCTGCTGAGGCAACGGGCGGTCTCGGAATTCGGATTCTTCTCGATGTCGCGCAGCGCGCCAGTGGTCACTACTTCGCCGCCATGGATACCTGCGCTCGGTCCGAGATCAATAATGTGATCGGCGTGCCGCATTGTTTCGTCATCGTGCTCGACCACGACCAGCGAATTACCCTTGTTTCGCAGCGCGGTGAGCGTTTCGAGTAGGCGCAAGTTGTCGCGCGGGTGCAGACCGATGGTCGGTTCGTCCAGCACGTAAAGGACTCCGCGCAAATTTGAGCCAAGCTGCGCGGCCAAGCGGATTCGCTGCGATTCGCCGCCACTCAATGTTTTAGCCGAACGCCCAAGCGCCAGGTAACCGAGTCCAACCTTTTCCATGAAACGCAATCGCTGTTGGATTTCGGGGACGAGACCTACTGCGATCGTTTGATGGGTGTCTGTGAATTTCAATCTATCAATTCTGCGCATTGCTTCGCTGGCCGAGAGGCTAGTGAATTGATCGATGGTGTGGCCTTGCACACGAACATGGCGCGCCACCGCGTTTATCCGCGAGCCGTGACATCTCGGGCATTCGCGCGCTTCGTCTTCCTCGATCCACTCCGATTCCCGTTCTGCGGCAAGCTCGTTTTCCAGCACAGATTCGCCGTCAGCGCTCGCGCCTGTTTGCACATCCTGGTCCCAGATTTCGCCGAAACCGCCGCATTCTTCGCAGGCGCCATGAGGCGAGTTGAACGAAAACAAACGCGGATCGAGTTCTTCAAATGCACGGCCACAGCTTGGGCAGCTCATCTCGGTACTCATCACGCTCAGCCGATTTTTTGAATCGAGCAGGCGCGCTGTACCGCGCCCTATTTCCAGTGCGCGCCGGACAACATCGCGCGCTTTCGTGATTCGCTTGCGATCGATCGCGCCCACGAGCACGTCGATGGTATGTTCCTTAAAACGCTCGAGTTTCCGAAAATGCGAGACCGGGACCAGACGTCCATCAACGTAAAGCGTGTCGAATCCCTGGCGGTCCGCCCAGCGCGCCACATCGGTATGAAAACCTTTGCGCGCTTTCACGAGCGGCGCGAGCACCTTCAGCGGCCCGCGTTTCGCGGCTCCTTCGATCTGTTTTACGATCGCCGCCGCGCTCTGCTTTGCCACCGGTAAATCACAGTCGGGACAAAATTGCGTTCCGGTTTTGGCAAACAAAAGCCGAAGGAAATGGTAAACTTCGGTCACCGTCGCCACAGTGGATTTGCCCCCACCACGCGTGACCCTTTGTTCAATCGCAACAGTGGGCGGCAATCCACTAACCAGATCGACGTCGGGCTTTTCAAGTTGCTCGACAAATTGCCGCGCGTACGGCGACATGCTGTCGAGAAAACGCCGCTGCCCTTCGGCGAACAAAATGTCGAATGCGAGAGTTGATTTACCGGAACCGCTCAAACCGGTAATCACCACTAGCTGCTCGCGCGGAATCTTAACGTCGATGTTCTTGAGATTGTGTTCTCGCGCGCCGTGAACGTGGATGGCGCCGTTGCGGCTACTCGCGCGAAATCGTGGAGCCGTTTCCGCCGCTCGCGCGAACTCGATGCTGTCATCCTGAGCGTAAGCGAAGGATCTCTCGGGCAGCGCTTTTCTAGGTTTCGAAAGAACGTGTCGCAAGAATTTTCCGGTGTGCGAGTTCTCTGTCTCAGCGATCTGCTCGGGAGTGCCTACTGCCACGAGTTCGCCTCCAGCATCGCCCGCTTCTGGACCGAGATCGATGATCCAATCAGCGCACTTGATCACCTCCAAGTTGTGCTCGATCACCACGATAGAATGTCCACTATCGACCAGCCGCTGAAATAATTGCAGCAGCATCGCTACATCATCGAAATGCAGTCCGGTGGTCGGCTCATCGAAGATGAACAAATTGCCAATTGCTTCCCCAGTTGAGTTTTGAGCGTTGGACATTGAGCGTTGGACGTTTTCTGCCTCTCGTAAGTGCCCGACCAATTTCAGCCGCTGCGATTCGCCGCCAGAAAGCGTGTTGAGTGGTTGACCAAGTCGGAGATAACCAAGTCCGACTTCGTCAAGGACTTTGAGCCCGTTCGAAATTTGAAGCTCTCCCTCATCCTCAAGCTGTGCAAAGAATTGAATCGCTTCGCTGACAGTTAACTCCAGGACGTCATGAATCGATTTGTCATGCAGGCGCACTTTTAGGATGTGCGGCTGGAAACGTTTGCCCTCGCACTCCGCGCAGCGCACGAAAAGATCGCTCAAAAATTGCATCTCGATCTTTTCAAAACCTGTGCCCGAGCAACGTTCGCAGCGGCCGTTCCCGGAATTAAACGAGAAGGCGCTTGCGGTGAGTCCTTGGGCCATCGCTTCCGGTTGCGCGGCAAACAATTCGCGGACGCGATCAAACAGACCCAGATAAAGAATCGCGGTGGAACGCGGTGTGCGGGCCAGCGGCGCCTGATCGACCATCGCTACCTCGCGAACCCGGTGCGCGCCGATCACCGATTTGCACGCCCCCGGTTCTTGAGTGGTCTGAGCTTTCGCACGCAGCAGATTCCGATAAAGCACATCATGGACGAGGGTGGATTTGCCGGACCCGGAAACACCGGTCACGCACGCAAACACGCCAAGCGGCAAATCAACGTCGATGTCTTTGAGGTTGTGCTGCCGTGCGCCAACGATCTTGATTGATGAGGTCGAGCTGCGTCGCGATTTCGGAATCGGAATTGATTTTTCGCCGGTGAGATAGCCGCGGGTGAGTGATGGGTGAAGAGCGCTCGCGAGAAAATCATCGAGCGATCCGTTCCACACCAATTCGCCGCCGCGTTCGCCGCGGCCTGGACCGAGATCGATCAAATTATCTGCGGCGCGAATGATTTGTTCCTCGTGCTCGACCACCAGAAGCGTGTTGCCTTTGTCGCGCAAATTGTGCATTACGCGCACCAATTGGCCGACATCGCGCGGGTGCAATCCAATGCTGGGCTCGTCCATCACAAATAGTGTGTTCACGAGCGACGCTCCGAGGCATGTCGTGAGGTTCACGCGCTGGACTTCGCCGCCGCTCAACGTGCGCGTCGACCGATCTAGCGTGAGATAGCCGACGCCAACCTCGCAGAGGTAGTTCAGGCGCGCGCAGATTTCGTCACGCAGCATCTGAGCGGTTTTGTCACCGGCAGTGATGTCGATTTTGCCGAGAAGGTCCCGCGCACCCGAAATCGAAAGCGCTTGGAAGTCAGGAAGAGCAAGAAGAATTGCGGATTGCGGATTGCGGGTTGCGGAAAGTTTGTAATTGAGCGCTTCGGGTTGATATCGGCCGCCGTTGCAACTTGGACATGTGACATAAGCGCGATATCGGCTGAGCAGGACGCGCACATGCATCTTGTACGTCTTGCTCTCGAGCCAGCGAAAAAAGCCGCGCACGCCGTACCAACGATCGTTTTCGTAATCGTCGTCGGTGTATTCGCCGGAGCGCTTTTCTCCGCTAATGACAAAATCCTGATCGGCTTTCGGTAATTCCTCGAACGGAATATTGATATCGATGTCCCTGCGCGCGCACGCTCGAAGAAGATCCTTTTGCGATTCACCAAATTCTTCGCCGCGGAAAACGCGCACAACACCTTGTTTGATACTCAGCTTGCGATTTGGAATTGCCTTGTTTAGGTCAATGGAAATGGTGCGACCAAAGCCGCGGCAGTCCGGACACGCACCGAGCGGGTTATTGAAACTGAAAAGGCCCGGTGTGGGCGGGCGAATATCGAGGTCGCAATAGGCGCAGTGCCAACCGGTGGAAAAGGGAAGCGAGTGATCAGTGATCGGTGATCCGCGATCAGTTGAGCGTTGGGCGTTTTGTAAAATCGGAATGACATTCACTTGACCTTTTCCGAAACGGAGCGCCGTTTCGATTGCCTCAACTAATCGTGTACGATTTTCTTCACCGATCGCGATGCGATCCTGAATGACTTGCGCGCGCGCGCCGAGCCGCTTGATCTTTGGATCGGCATCCACGCGAACGATTTGGTTATCGATCCAAACGCGCAGATAACCCTGCTGCTGGAGGAAATCGAAGAATGCGCGGGGAGCCGTCTTCGCGGGAACTGCGACCCAAAACGTAATGAGAATATTTCTGCCGACGCAATCGCGCAGAATCTGTTCTGCGATCGACTGCGCAGTTTCTGGCCGAATTTCGCGATTGCAATTCGGACAGAAAGCGCGAGCGACGCGCGGCCAGAGCAACTTCAAATAATCGTTGATCTCGGTCATTGTCCCGACTGTCGAGCGTGATGTCTTAACCGGGTTGGATTGTTCGATGGCGATGGCGGGCGGGATGCCACGGATGTCGTCGACGCGCGGCTTATCCATGCGGTCGAGGAACTGCCGCATATACGGGCTGAACGTCTCGACGTAACGGCGCTGGCCCTCCGCGTAAATTGTTTCGAAGGCCAGGCTCGATTTTCCGGAGCCGCTCGGCCCCGTTACAACCGTCAGTTTTCCGAGCGGAAGATCAACATCGATTCCTTTGAGATTGTTCTGCCGCGCCCCGCGGATTTCGACGCAATCAGTCTGCGCTGGCGCGATAAGGTGGTCTGTTGTCCCAATCTCTGAACCCACTGGAAATATTCGCTGCCAGTCAAGCGGTTCGCAAATTTCTGCAGCACAAAACGCGCGTCATCCCGAACAACGTGACGGACCTCGCCTACGGAGGTTGCGACATGCTGGGTAGCAAGCGTGAACAATCTCCCTGTGAGAGGTCCCTCGCTCCACTCGGGATGACAGAGTTCTTATTGCTTAAAACGTGCGACGAGTTCTTCGCGCTGTTCCAGCAATTCTTCCGGCACCACGCCTCCTAGCGAATCGAAAAACTGTTTGTGCTCGGTGATTTCTTTTTGCCACTCCTCGTGGTCAATGCAGAGCAGTTCGGCAACGCATTTGTGATCAATATCCAGTTCGGCCAGATCGAGATCGTGCGGACCGGGCAACCAGCCGATGGGCGATTTCAGCGCGCCGCCGCTTTCTTCGCAGCGATCGATGATCCACTTCAGCACGCGCATATTTTCACCAAACCCGGGCCACAGAAATTTTCCGTCTACCCCCTTGCGAAACCAGTTCACGCTAAAAATGCGCGGGGAATTAGTCAGCCGATTTCGAATGTCGAGCCAGTGCTGGAAATAATCGCCGATGTTATATCCGCAGAAAGGCAGCATCGCCATCGGATCGCGTCGCACCTTACCCACAGCCCCGGTAGCGGCTGCGGTTGTTTCCGAGGCCATGGTCGCGCCCAGGTAAACGCCGTTGGTCCAATCGAACGCCTGATAAACCAGCGGCACTGTATCGCTGCGGCGACCGCCGAAAATGATCGCGCTAATTGGCACACCTCCGCCTTTCTCAACATCAGAATCGAGCGCCGGATTGTTGAGCATCGGCGTGGTGAACCGGCTGTTCGGATGCGCAGCTTTTTCTTTTGAGTTCGGCGTCCAGTCATTTCCGCGCCAATCGATGGCATGGGCTGGTGGATCGCCGTCTTTGCCCTCCCACCATACGTCACCGTCATCAGTGAGCGCGACATTGGTGTAGAGTGTGTCGTGCGAGATCGATCGCATCGCGTTTGGATTTGATTTGTAGCTTGTGCCGGGCACGACGCCGAAATAGCCGTTCTCGGGATTAATGGCGTAGAGCCGGCCATCACGAACCTGCATCCACGCGATGTCATCGCCAACAGTCGTCACCTTCCAGCCTTTGAAATGTTCGGGCGGAATGAGCATGGCGAAATTGGTTTTGCCACATGCGCTCGGGAATGCCGCGGCCACATAGTGTTTTTTTCCTTCCGGGGATTCCACGCCGAGGATCAGCATATGCTCGGCGAGCCAGCCTTGTTTGCGCGCCAGATAAGAGCCTATACGCAAAGCAAGACATTTCTTGCTCAGCAGAACGTTACCGCCGTAACCGGAGCCGACGGAAATGATCGTGTTGTCCTGTGGAAAATGACAGATGAATCGGCGCTCAGGATTGACGTCCAGTAGCGAATGCACGCCGCGGTTCCACTCCGCGTTTGGATCGTTCCCGAGCCGTTTCACAGCAATCTCACCCATGCGTGTCATGATCCGCATATTCAGAACGACATATTTCGAATCGGTAATCTCGAAGCCGACCTTGGTCAGCGGCGAATCCGGCGGCCCCATGATATAGGGAATGACAAACATCGTGCGTCCGCCCATCGCGCCTTTCAACAGACCGCGAAGTTTCGTGTACGTTTCGCCCGGCTCAGACCAATTGTTGGTTGGACCTGCTTCTTCTTTCGTCGGCGTGCAGACGAACGTGAATTGCTCCACCCGCGCCACGTCGTTTGGATCGGAGCGATGCAAATGCGAGTTCGGAACTTTCTTCTGGTTTAGGTTGATCAGAACATTTTGTTTGAGCGATTCAGCGATCAGGAACTCGTTTTCCCGATCTGAGCCGTCGCACCAGAAAATATTTTCCGGTTCTGCGAGGGTGGCGATTTCATTTACCCAATCGAGTACCGTTTGATTGGCTGGCTTTGCGTCACCGATTCCACTCGGCGGGAATATGGCTGGCGCGAGATTTTTCATGGAAGAAGAATGTTCATCTTAACCATGAATGGAGGGCTTCGCCACGTTGAATCGTTGAAGGATTGAAGCGTTCCCGGTGTAACTCCGAAAGCTTTCGCGAGCCAGCGGTGTAACGATTTAGCGAATCACGAATCACGCTTGCGTAGAGGCAATGCGCGGCATTAATTGAAAACATGTTCGGGGTCACCACCTCCGATGATTATCGGCCGGTTGCGTGGATGGGTCGCTATCCGGTGGACGTGACCACGATGCTGGTAGGGCTGCACGTCGCGGTCGCGATTTTCACCGCGATTCTCTATGCGATCGGTGTAGCTCCCATTTTGGCGTATTTACAATTCGACAGCGCGGCAGTTTGGTCCGGTCAGGTTTGGCGCCTTTTCACTTACGCGTTCGTTCATGCGCCGTCGGCGCTCCTCTGGTTCGCCGTCGAGATGTACATGCTGTTCGTTTTCGGACGCGAGGTAGAACGCTTCATTGGGCGGCGCACTTACATCGGGCTGTACGTGATCTTGCTGTTCGCGCCTGCATTACTGCTTACTATCTGTGCCCTCTGGCAGCCCTCCATTCTCTGGGGTTCGACTGCAATACATTTTGGAATCTTCGTTGCTTTCGCGACCATCTATCCGCGCGCGGAGTTGTTCCTGCGGATTACAGCGAAATGGATCGTGGTGATTCTTGCTGCCGTTTACACGTTCCAGCTACTCGCCTACCAGAAGTGGACCGATCTGGTCGTTGTATGGACAAGCATCGGCGCAGCGTTCCTGTTTATCGAGTTCAGCGGCGCGGCGCCGGAGCTTGCCTGGTGGGATGCCCTGAAAACGCGCTTTGCTCCCAAGCCGAAGTTTCGCGTTCTCCCCAAAACGGGAACGACACGTCCTGCGGACTCGGACGACGTTTATGCATCGATTGATCCGATTCTCGATAAGATTTCAAAATTCGGGATGGGAAGCTTGACCGCGAGCGAGCGCCGGCAATTGAATCGCGAGCGCGAGCGGCTGTTAAAGAAATCGGAGTAGGCCGGTAACCGCGGCCGTGTCGGCTGCCTGTTCCTCGCTCGAAATGCAGGCGGCACGTCTGCCTCTTACAGCCTTTCGCCTAGACGAGAGGAGACTCGATCATCTCGCACAAAACGTGGAGCAAAAGCTGGTGCGCTTCCTGAATCCGGGCAGTCGAATTACTGCGCACCAGAAGATCGATATCGGCCATGCCGATAGTTGATCCGCCGTCGCGGCCAAGGAGCGCGATCGTTTTCAGTTTGCGCGCTTTCGCTTCCTCGAGCGCGCGTATGACATTTTTCGATTGGCCCGAAGTCGTAATGCAAATGAGCACATCCCCCGACTGGCCGAACGCCGCCACCTGGCGTGCGAATATTTCATCAAAGCCGTAATCGTTTGCCGCCGCAGTGAGAAGTGAACCATCGCTCGCAAGGCAAATCGCAGGATGAGCGGAGCGGTCCTTGGCGAAACGCACCACGAGCTCGGTCGCAAAATGCGTAGCATCAGCCGCGCTGCCACCGTTCCCGCAAACGAGCAATTTGTTTCCCGCGCGCAAACATTGCCCGATCAAATCGGCAGTTTTTGCGACTCCCGATTCAAGTTTCTTGAGTGACTTGAGCGTCCGGATCGAATCGTCAATCGCCCGGTCAAAGATTAAGGAGATATCACTCATCAAATTACATCCTTCGCGACAAAGAAATGGTGCGCGATAGAGGGTTCGAACCTCTGACCCCTACCGTGTCAAGGTAGTGCTCTACCACTGAGCTAACCGCGCATGAATCAGAAGTGATAAGTGATCGGTGATCACT
>Ga0137369_10005947_pt1 | contig 12355 bp, 18 predicted proteins | sample SagtaG_12_FD_104918 | JGI IMG/M metagenome (GOLD analysis project Ga0137369, IMG submission 104918) | Vadose zone soil microbial communities from Sagehorn Ranch, Mendocino, California, USA - Sage1_L_113_16 metaG | ecosystem: Environmental > Terrestrial > Soil > Vadose zone | place: USA... | reverse complement strand
TTTATCTTCAGAAGTTGTTCGCCCGCGTTTGGCTGTGCCTTTCATGGGACGGCCACATATATTTTCACCATCCAACTCAAAGAACAATTCCGGTGAAGCCGAGCAAATGATATAGCGACCCGTATCCACATATGCGGCGTATTTATTTTGATTTTGCACGAAGTGAAGAAAGAAGTTCCAGGCATCGCCTTTGAAATCCGCACGCAATCGCATGGTGTAATTGACCTGGTAGGTTCTGCCCTGCGCAATGCGTTCTTGAATCGTTTCAATCGCGGCGTTGTATTTCTCCTGTTCAATTGTAGGCTTCCAATTTAGAGCAGGAAATTCATCTATAGGTTCAGGCATTGTAACGACATTCGGCTTGGCATACAGACCGAACCACAACAATGGGAAGTCTTTTGTTGGAAGGACCTGAAATGCTTTGTCGAACGCGGGTGCAGCTTCATAGCTCAAAAATCCGGCGGCGTATAAATTTTCGCCGAAAACTGATTGTTCAACCTCCTGCAAGTCAGCTTGAAGCTCGTCAATGTTTGTGGTGGTGACAATTTTTATCGGCTTCGAAAAATGCAGCCACTCGTCTTTACTTTTCAATAGAATATCGCCAACCTGAATCACGCTTTCCTCAATCAAGCATTAATGTATTTTAACAGTCAGGCTGTAATCTATCACCCTTCCTCCTTGAGGGACAACATCAATAATGTAATCCTGTGTAGAGGGTAGCTGCATGCTGAAGTCCGTAACGCCGGCTTGTGCGCGAACGTAAGGTTGGCCGTCGCTAAAGCCCCAGATTGTCAACGCAGCGTCATTAGGAGATGTGTTCAATAAGGCTTCAAAGGTCTGTCCGCCTAATGCATATGCAGCATACGATACGATAAACCCATTCACGGTCTTTCCATTGATTACGATTGAATTCTGCCCGGCTGCAAATTGTATTCTGGCGGGAATGTCCACCGAGAGGTGGAAGATTTCTGTGCTAGCGCCACCGGTTAGCTTGAAATAGTAGGTCTGCGTTCCGGGGAGAATGCCCTGCCAGTTGCTCGTTTTTTGCGAAGCGGGCAAAAGGACAGTTCCATCTTGCGCAGTAATGGACATGGTCACATCGTTATTCGCCGAGCTGACAAAGACAATCATTGGTTGGCCTTTCGCGGCCTTTAGGTAATAAGGAAGGTTTTGCCCTGCCTGGATTGTCCCTTCGACAACACCATAGGTCGCTCCAGTTGGGAAAACAATTTGCGTCCCTACAGGCGGCTGACTCGTTGGCAAAGGTGATGCAATGGGAATAGATGTGGGTGGGATAGATGTGGGATTAGAGGAGAATGTAGGTATAACAGTCGGTGATATGGACATGATGGGCAGTGTAGTTGCAGTAGGGCTGGCAAGTGGAGTCAATGCCTGTAGCGTACTTGCCACCATTGTTTCCACTTGGTTTGGTACGGCAGTCGGGGTACTGGCCCTACCACAAGCTAGCGTAACGACAAAAAGCGAAATAGCTGCTAAAACTGATATAGTATTTGATTTTAAGATTGTTCTCATATTATATTCTCCATTTCACAAGCAGCATCTACAGAGTGCCGCATAATTATCTAAACTAGAAATTTGGATATTATCATATAAATTAATCCAAAAAGTTTAGTAATTAGTGAGATAAGTGCCGTAGCTTCCACCCAAACAGCATGGAGGCTGTCCCGCCAATAGCAGGCGGGATTCCGGTACAAGTACCGCAACTTCCACAACACTCAATGGGGGTTGCGGCACAAGCGCTAACTGCGGTAACTTAGGAAATTTTCCAACGCTTACGATAAAATTCAATTCATGCTTAGTACCCTTAAACGTTATGCGCCAGCATTGATCATGATGGTTATTATTTTTGTTTTGTCATCTCAGCCCTCGAGTAACTTGCCTAACTTCAACTGGGCTGATAAATTCGTCAAGAAATGCGGCCATGTAATTGGCTATGGTCTACTTGCTCTTTCTTATTTGCGTGTTTTTTATGCAAACAAGAGAAGATATTGGCTGGCTTGGTCGCTTGCTATCCTTTATGCAATTACAGACGAAATTCACCAATCCTTTGTTTCCACCCGCCACCCATCTGTTTGGGATGTGGTCGTGTTCGATGATCTTGGCGCAATAGCCGCTCTATTTCTATATCATCACTATTGGAAACAGGACGCCAATGTTTCCCGTGGCTCGAACAGTAGAGCAGGCTGATTTTGGATTTTGACAAACAATTCCAAAGACAAAAGAGACGCCTCTCGTAAGACGTCTCTCATTTCTTATAACTCGTTACTCGTCTCTTCATCCTACTCGAACTCAATCTCGATTTCCTCATCGTCCTTCCAGTCTTCCATGCGCTCAAACTCAATTTCTCCAAACAATCCTTCTTGATGAGCAGCCACGCGATACCGTTTGATTAATTCAAGCAAAGCCAGGAAGGTTACCACAATTTCAATTCGGGTCGCCTTATCGCCAAGTAACCCACGAAAACTCGCACGTTGAATGTTCTTCAACATATTTGAAATCAAATCAATCTTCTCTCGAATCGTCACAATCGGCGGGGCAATCACCGTGCCAAGTGCCTTTTTGGCCCTACCCCTGGCGAAAGCCGATTCTGCAGCGTCCAACAAGCCCTCCAGAGTAAGATTCGAGAGATCAAGTTTTGCCTCAACCTTTGGAGGCGGTGCGACCCGTAAGTAAGTATGCAATCCCTTCTCCTGGCGTTCGGACAACCATGCCCCAATCTCCTTATACCGCTTGTATAGCTTCAACTGTTCGACAAGTGAAATAGTAGGATTCTCCTCCCCATGTTTGTGCTCGGGTGGACGTGGCAGTAAAGCTTCCGATTTAATTTGAACTAATTTAGCTGCAATCACTAGAAAAGCTGAAATCTCGTCGGCTTTTAGGTCCTCCATTGATTTCAAATAGGACAAATACTGATTCGTCACCATAGCCAGGGAGACAGCGGTTATGTCCAATTCGGAGCGCTCGATTAAATCGAGCAATAAGTCTAGTGGCCCCTCATAGACCGGAGTTTGTACCTTGTAGTTGCCAGTTTGACGCCCTAAAACGCCTTCCATAGCGGGCGAATTATACCAGTGTATAATCCCAATCATGGTCAAAAAACTTACCCATCTTGATGAGCATGGCCGCGCGAAAATGGTTGATATCGGTCAAAAGCCGGATACTGAACGAGTAGCAATCGCCCGCGGTGAAATTCATATGCGGAAAGGCACCCTCGACTTGATCCGCGCCGGACAGATTAAAAAAGGTGATGTCTTGACCGTTGCCCAAGTAGCAGGCATTTCCGCTTCCAAACGGACCTCAGACCTGATCCCGTTATGTCATCCTCTCCCGCTCACCAAAATTGACGTGGACCTCGCCCTCGATGACTCGCTGCCTGGTGTGATCATCACTGCCACTGCTAAAACAATTGGTAAGACAGGTGTTGAGATGGAAGCATTGACTGCCGTCTCTGTCGCCGCGTTGACTGTGTATGACATGGCGAAAGCTGCTGAAAAAACCATGCGAATCCAAAATATCCGCCTAGTCGAAAAACATGGCGGGCAAAGTGGGGACGTGGTCAATGAGTGAAATCAAATATGGCTTTGTCCTGCCATATGGTGATGCGCGTACAGCGGCTGAGATGGCCTATGAAGCTGAGCAAGCCGGTTGGGATGGCTTCTTCGTCTGGGAACCGGTTTGGGGAATTGATGCCTGGGTGTCACTGACAGCCGCGGCCATGCGGACAGAGAGGATCCGCCTTGGAACGATGCTCACTCCGATCTCGCGTATGCGTCCGTGGAAGATTGCCAGCGAGACGGCAACACTAGATAATCTCTCTAATGGGAGAGTTATCCTTTCTATTGGTTTAGGAGCAATCGATAGTGGATTCGAAGCTTTTGGTGAGGTCACTGACCGAAAAACCCGCGCTGAATTGTTGGATGAGGGTCTTGAGATCCTTACTGGGCTTTGGAAGGGCCAGCCATATAGGTTTGATGGTAAACATTACAAAGTTAAAGAAACCGAGTTTTTACCGCCTCCAGCACCCGTGCAGAAACCGCGCATTCCGATTTGGATTGTAGGAGCGTGGCCGAGTAAAAAATCCATGCAGCGAGTGCTTCGCTATGACGGGTTGCTGCCACAAACATTAAAGCCGATTAAGGGCTTTAACCCCACGATCTTGCGCGAGATTAATGAGTACATCCAATCTCACCGTAAAGACACTAGTCACTTTGATATCGTGGTGGAAGGCAAAACGCCGTGGAACAATAAGCGTGAGGCTGCCTCTATAGTACAAGAATGGGCTGATGCAGGAGCAACCTGGTGGAATGAGGCTATGTGGGATGCAATGGATAGGTTAGATGCGGTACGTGAACGCGTCCGTCAAGGACCTCCACGGATTTGATGCGAAGAAGACAAAGCAATTTCATAAAGGTATTTAAATGGAATATGAAGCGATTAACTTACGAAATAAATTAGGCAAATTTTCAGAGCATTGGTCGCCAAAGATCATTGCTCAGATGAACAACTACCATTTCAAGCTTGCTAAGCTTCAGGGAGAATTCGTCTGGCATGCTCACCAGGAAACAGACGAAGTCTTTATCGTCCTGAATGGAAAATTGGATATTTTATTCCGCGATGGCAAAGTCCGCTTGAACGAAGGTGAGATGTTTGTCGTTCCCAAAGGTGTTGAGCATAAACCTGTTGCTGAAACTGAATGTCACATCATGTTGATAGAGCCTGCTGGAACTGTAAATACCGGTGCTGTAACCAGTGAACTTACGGCCGCAAATGACGTTTGGATTTAGAAATGAACCATATAAAGATCTTATTCTTTGCTACCATCCGTGACCGTGCAGGAGCAAAATTCATCGAGCTTGATATACCTGAGGATTTAACAATTAAGGGATTGAAAGAAAAGTTATCTTTGGATTTTCCAGCTCTGAAAGAGTCGATGAAGTCTGTGTTGATTACTATCAATCGCGAGTACGCATTCGATGAGGCAGTCGTTCCGTCTAATGCAGAAATTGCCTTGTTTCCGCCTGTTTCTGGTGGATAAATACAATGCTCACATCGCCGTCCTTCGCGGAGCATCCCTGTGGGACGGCGATGGGTTTTCCATTGAGAATCTTATGACCGATTTTCCTACCATCTTTTCCATCACCGAATCCGAATTAGACCTAGATATACTCCTCGCGCAAATCACGCTCGAGTCTACTGGTGCGGCCGCGATATTCACTGGCATGGTGCGCGGCGAAACCAGACGTGGTGACGCGCATGATACAGCGTATCTCGAATATGAAGCCTATGTTCCTATGGCTGAAGCCAAAATGAAACAAGTCGCGGATGAAATCCGCGCCAAATGGCCGACAGTTGAAGGAATCGCCATTGTGCAGCGCGTTGGCAAACTTTATCCCAAAACACCGACTGTGCTCATTGCTTGTACCGCTGCTCATCGTGACACAGGCGTCTTTGAAGCCGCGCGCTATGGCATTGACCGCCTAAAAGAGATCGTGCCCATTTGGAAAAAGGAAGTCAGCCCAAGCGGTGAATTTTGGGTGGAGGGCGATTACATCCCGAAACCAGGGGAATAGCTATGCCTTTTCATCTCGAATCTCCTCGCCTGGTCCTTCGCAATTTCCAAGACTCCGACCTTGAGACTTTTATCGCCTATCGAAACATTCCTAAAGTTGCAATTTATCAAGGCTGGAAGTTGCCTTATCCGCGCGAGAAGGCATTGGAACTGTTTAAGAATTTCAAAAACAAAGACACGGTTGAGCAGGGGGATTGGATTCAACTCGCCGTTGAATTAAAGGCTGACGGGGAACTGATTGGCGACGTGGGAATTTTTGTGTTCCGGCAGGATGCGCGTCAGGCGCGGATTGGTTTCACGATTGCGCCTGTATATTGGCGCAAAGGATTTGCCATGGAAGCAACTATGCGGTTGTTGGAGTATCTTTTTGATGAGCGCAATTTCCATCGCGTTTCAGCCGATTGTGATGTTTTGAATACAGGTTCGTGGAAGTTGCTGGAAAAAGTCGGTTTCCGTAGAGAGGCCCATCACATTTCGAGCTATCCGATGGGTGAGAATCAATGGAACGATGAATATGTCTATGCCATGCTCGCGTCCGAGTGGAAGGGAAAACGATGATAGGCCGAGAGGAGAAAGTGTCCGTTGAGTGAGTGCAGATTTCGAATTGGAATGAAGCGGATATTTCATTGTGCGTGACTCATTTGCTTTTTAGGGGTTTTACAGAGTGCTGCGTAAATCGCTAAACAAAAATCTCTTTTTTTGCCTGTATTTTGGCATCTGAAAGTTTAGAATTTATGCGAGAAGCAGTATGTAAGGCATCGTATTTCGAGTATGTTTGGAGGAATTGTCAATGCAGGAACGAATTGTTATTACAGGGATGGGCACGGTTAATCCACTTGGTTTGAATGTTTCTGAAAGTTGGAAAAATGTGATCGAGGGTGTTTCGGGAGTGGGGCCTATAACTCTCTTTGATTCCTCGCCTTTACAGGTACATATTGCAGCGGAAGTAAAAGGTTTTGCGCCTGAAAATTATATGGAGGCAAAAGAAGCTCGTCGTCGAGATCGTTTTGAACAAATGGCGATTGCTGCAGCGAAACAGGCATTGGAACAATCGGGTTTGCAAATTACCGAGACGAACGCTGGGAGGATCGGGGTAATCATTTCGTCTGCGATCGGCGGATTAACTTCCTTGCAAGAGGCCATTATGACGAATTACTTGGAAGGCCCGCGGCGCGTTAGCCCATTTTTGATCCCGATGTTGATGGCGAACGGTGGGGCAGGTATGGCTGCGATTGAGTTTGGCATCAAGGGACCAAGTTTCTCCGTAGCGTCTGCCTGTGCATCCGGTGCAGATGGGATTGGGACAGCGTTGATGATGTTACACACAGGGATGATTGATGCTGCGCTTGCAGGCGCGGCAGAAGCGACGATCACATCCACAGGTGTTGCTGCGTTCGACCGCGTAGGCGCGATGTCGCGGCGCAATGATCATTACACAATGACGCCGCAGCCATTCGATAAAAATCGTGATGGCTTGGTGATGGGCGAGGGCGCGGCTGTAATCGTGCTGGAACGTGAAGCGGATGCGAAGAAGCGCGGTGCGCAAATTTTTGCCGAGCTGGCGGGCTATGGTGCAACTGCAGATGCCTTTCACGTCACAGCTCCACATGATAAAGGTGAAGGCGGCGCGGCAGCAATTCGTATGGCTTTGGCTTCGGCTGAAGCTAATCCTGAAGATATCGGCTACATTAACGCTCACGGTACAGGCACTCAGCTTAACGATCAATCCGAGACGCGCGCAGTGAAAGCTGCACTGGGCACAGATCTTGCTTACAAAATTCCCATCTCTTCAACAAAGTCTATGACTGGTCACATGATGGGCGCAACCGGCGCGCTAGAGGCGATATTCTGCGTGAAGGCTATTCGTGAAGGAATTCTGCCGCCAACAATTCACTACGAAACACCTGACCCTGAATGTGATTTAGATTACATCCCAAATGAATCACGCGAAAAGAAAATATCTCTGGCGATTAGCAACGCCTTTGGTTTCGGCGGGCATAATGCAGTAATCGCGGTGAGGAAATACGAGTAATCAAACTCTGGCCTTGTGAAAGCCGAATTTGCATGCTATAATCCGCAGTCGCGTTTCAGACAAATAAACATTGAATGCTAAGGAAGAACGAAAATGACCGACCTCTTGAAGGCCGTTGAGGCCAAACCCAACGAAAAAATCCCGCAGTTAAACGCCGGCGATACCGTCAGCGTGCATGTGAAAATCAAGGAAGGTGACCGCGAGCGCATCCAGGAATTCAAAGGCACAGTAATCCGCCTGCGCAAAGGTGGAAATGAATCCTCCTTCACAGTTCGCCGCATGGCTTCCAACGGTATTGGAGTGGAGCGCACGTTCCTGCTGCGCTCACCGCGTTTGGACAAAGTAGTGGTGGAACGCCACGGCCAGGTTCGCAGAGCACAGTTATATTTCATGCGCGGTCGCACCGGCAAAAGCGCCCGCCTCAAGCAGAAATTCGATTAGCCACAGCCAAAGAAGGGCGCAACTCAGCGCCCTTTTTGATTTATGTAGTTTAGGACTCCAACAGACTTTATGAAGAGACCTTTAATTGGCATCACAACGCGCAACGGCAAGGACGGGGATGGTCATCCGACTGTATCCATTCAACATTCATATGTCAATGCGATTATGCAAGCGGGTGGCGTGGTTGTTCCAATTCCGTCAGTGTTGCCTGAAGAGAACTTTCTGCAACTGTATGCCCAAATAGATGGCATTCTGTTCTCCGGTGGTGGGGATATTTCCCTTAAGCATTTTCAAGGTTCAGACCACCATCGAATTGATGGCGTAGACGATGCACGCGATACTACCGAGCTGACTTTGATGCGCTCTGCCGCACATGACGGCAAACCGATCTTGGGAATTTGTCGCGGCGCGCAGGTGATGAACGTGGCGCTCGGCGGCACACTCTATACCCACATCATTGACCAACTGCCTGGCGCGATTGATCATGATTATCCAGGAAATATGCGAAAGGTGATCGTGCATCCGGTCAACGTAGATGAGACCACGCGCGCGGCTGAAATTTTTGGCGAGACTTTCTTACAGGTCAATAGCTTACACCATCAAGGATTGAAAGATATTGCTCCTCCTCTTCGCGTGGCTGGACATGCACCAGATGGGTTAGTAGAAGTTGTGGAAATGCCGGACCACCCTTTTGCAGTCGCTGTTCAGTGGCATCCAGAGTGGCTGACTGATCAGCAGCCAACCCGCAATTTATTCAAGGCGTTTGTAGACGCGGCCAAAAAATAATGGATATGCCTTTGCGAGGAGGCCGCTTCGATAAACTCAGCGTAAACTCCGGCCGACGAAGCAATCTCCTCATTAGCGTTATAGATTGCTTTATGTAGAAAGAAAATGATCTTCAAATCTTCACCTATTGGCGTATTTGACTCCGGCGTTGGCGGACTCTCCGTCCTACGCGCCATGCGGGAGCAGATGCCTACCGAAGATATGATTTACTTCGGCGACCAGGGGCATGTCCCTTATGGGCCGCGGCCAATGGAACAGATCCAGAGTTTTTCAGAGGGGATTACGAATTTTTTGCTCGATAAAGGCTCAAAGTTAATTGTTGTGGCTTGTAACGCAGCATCCGCGGCAGCGTTGAAATATTTACGTGGTCGATTCCCAGATGTGCCTTTTGTTGGGATGGAGCCTGCGGTCAAACCCGGGGCAGAGACAACGCAAACGGGCAAAGTTGGTGTACTAGCTACACCCGCGACATTTCAGGGCGCGCTCTATGCTTCAGTGGTCGAAAGATTTGCGAATGGAGTCGAATTGCTGCAACACACGTGTCCGGGTTTGGTTGGCCAAATCGAAAAAGGGGATTTAGATTCACTTGCGACGCGGTCTATTTTGGAAGATGCCCTCAACCCAATGCTTGAGAAAAACATTGACACAGTTGTGTTAGGTTGTACGCATTATCCTTTTGTGATCCCATTGATTCAAGAAATCGTTGGAGAGAAAGTACGAGTCATTGATCCCGCACCCGAAGTGGCGCGACAAGTGAGTCGAGTACTGGAAGCGAAAAGATTATTAAATGATACTAGCAAGATGGGGCGCGTTGAATTTTACACGTCAAGTGGTGCATCTGAAATGCAGTCATTGTTGCCGAAGTTGCTTGGAGAAGCAGGGGAAGTCCAATCGGTGAGTTGGAAGAATGATCTTGAAATAATTAATGTACCGGAGCGCGGACTTCCCTGGCACCGCCTGCCAGGGCAGGTGTAGTCCGCAATTTTGTTAAATAAAAAGCGGTATGACGAAAGATTTCGTTCTGCCCGCAGTTGAACTGCGAGCAAACCAGTTTGAATATTGTTATTCGTCCGTAAGCTTGTACACCTTATCGTGCGGATGCACCCGTTGATCAACTTTCATGGCAACGTCATCTCCGGGCTTGGCCTCATCAACGTCTTTGTGTTCAATTTGTAGGGATGCCACTTCCTGTTTGAAATCGGTTGAGTGGCCGAGAAAATGTACGGTGTCGCCCACGCGAATTGTTTCTGTTAGCGAAAGTACAGCTACACTAACGTGATCGAAGAAATGATTAACCGTTGCGATTTGTGTCCCAGACATATTCCATCTCCTTTCGATGAATGCCTGTAAAACTTATTCCACACAATTCGTTACTTTGACGCCCATAGACTTCATGTCGTTGAAGAGTTGAGTCGGTTCGGCCAGATGTCCCATCATGTGCAAGCCGGGACGCCTGATTTTATTATATTGCATGAGGAAGGCAACGACGGGGATAGCTGTCAACTCGTAGCCGTCTTCGTGTTCGCATCTTGCCTCGACCTGAATCTGCTGACCGTTCTCAGACCTGTCGACATGGCGACCAGCGATAATTTTGTTATCGTCCGTCTGTTTGAGGAGATGCTTTGTAAGGAGCCGTCCAGTGTTGCCGTAGCCGCCGAGGATCAGGATGTTAATCATGATTACCTACCCGTGAACAGGAAATTGAAGAATGTTCCCCAATCGCGCCATTTCGGCCAGAAGGCCGGGACGCGTTTGCGATATTCGATATAAGATTGGCCGAAGCGTTCCATTAGTTCTTTTTCTTCGACGAGGCGAATCCAACCGGTGAATCCTAATGGCATCAGCAAAGCAAATGCCAGCGCGTTTGCATTTCCATTCAAAAGAGCGAGACCCATCCCCATACGCAGAACACCCCCATAGATAGGATGCCGTAGAATACTGTAAATGTTTGAATTGATAATTTTGCCCTCTGCAGGATGGTAAACATACAAAAGTGCGAGATTATCTACGCCGAAGGTAAAGATGCTACGTATCCAGAGCAACGCACCGGTAAGTAGCAAGAACCAGCCGAGCACGATGAAGATGATTGTCCACCAGCCGCGAGGGACAAATGGACCGTTCATATATCCCGCGTGCACGACTGCCGCAATGATCAGCGCCAGCCCGGGAATCGCATAATGGGCAAAGGCATTGCGGTAGGCAAGTCCTTTATATTTTTCCTGGTAGGCTTTTTTACGCGAGAAAAACAGACTCAGGATGAGAAACCCCAACGCGATGACGATGATCTGGCTGTCAATGCTCCACGTAGGTATTTGGTCTGTCAGGAGGAAATAATAGGTTACAAGCAGAAATATGCCTAATGCGTATAACCCAATCCTGATCCTGCCGCGCGTTGAGTTCAAGTCGGGCACGTATTTGCGGAGTTGACGCATGCCTTTGATGTTCATGATCGGCCCTCCAGAATTTGTTGTTTTCTTTAGTATAGGCAGGATGGAGGAAGTGTCAAGCAGAGAATAAAGTGATGAACATGGCAATCAGCCGCACAAAGAAGGGAATAGGCTGCTAGGGCACCAGCTTTACGAGGCCTTCTTTACCATCTTTAAGCATCGCATGACGAAAGATCGTCTTGTTTTTATGATGTAGACGAAGGTTAGCCCTTCCTTGGCTTAATGTCAGTTCGACTGCCACGAACGGACTTGCGCCGACTGCGCAGCGACGCCAACATCGTCCCACGGCAGGTTTTGGCTCTACACCGGCAGGCATAGCGCTGTTCCAATTCCGCCTCATTCCCTTCCGGACGCTCAAGCCGGTAATCATATGTCAACTCTTCACCTGCAGTGATCGTTCGCAATGCTTCAATGAACACACGCCGCGACTCAATAACCGCCTGACAGTTTGGCTCGCACGAGTGATTGATGAACCGGGCCTCATTACCTCCCACCCCGGCATCAATGACCGTCTTCTTATCTACAGTAAAGAGCAGGACATGCGGATGCTCGGATTGATCATCGTCGTAACGAGCATCGGCCTCCTGATGGGTGATTCGTTCACCGAGGTATTCAATGATGCGAGTCCCTTTGCGAATCCGTCGAAGGGCAAATGCTCCCGAGCCATGGATGGACGAAGGCCGAATCTCAAATAAAGGTTGGCTTGAATGGCTGGTCATTTTGGATACATTAATGATTGATTTTCGTGCTTGGGCGATCGTTGCCTTGCGCCGCGTCCAGTCATTAAGCCGAGCGCTCAAGAAAAGCCTTAAGAATAACAGCACTATTGTGCTGCTCATCTCGTGCCACATAGACTAGAGTAAGAGCTCCCTGCTTGACCATATGTCGAAGTTGATCGACGACCTCAGGCACTTGTTCCAGGTCTGCCCAATAACGTTTTCGGAATTCATCCCATTTCTTTTGATCATGCGCGAACCATTTGCGAAGGTGGGGGCTGGGAGCAATATCTTTCAACCACAAGTCTAATTTAGCCCGTTCTTTGGACATGCCGCGCGGCCA
>Ga0137369_10005945_pt1 | contig 12358 bp, 9 predicted proteins | sample SagtaG_12_FD_104918 | JGI IMG/M metagenome (GOLD analysis project Ga0137369, IMG submission 104918) | Vadose zone soil microbial communities from Sagehorn Ranch, Mendocino, California, USA - Sage1_L_113_16 metaG | ecosystem: Environmental > Terrestrial > Soil > Vadose zone | place: USA... | reverse complement strand
GCTCAACATCCTCGACGACGCCAGCGACCAGAACACCATCGTGGCCGACTACAACCGGCTGATCACCCGCGACAAGGTCGACCTGCTGCTGGGGACGTTCTCGTCGCTGCTCAACCTGCCGGCGTCGGCGGTGGCCGAGCGCAACAAGATGGTCTACGTCGAGCCTGCCGGCGGCTCGCCGAAGATGTTCGAGCGCAAGTTCCACTACCTGTTCTTCGCCCAGCAGGCCACCGCGCCGCACCAGGCGGACGTCTTCGTCGACTGGATCAACAGCCTCCCGGCCGACCAGCGGCCCAAGACCGCGGCCTACCCGACCCAGGACGACCCGTTCACCACCCCGGTGATCCAGACCATGCAGAAGGCGCTCGAGCAGACCGGCGTGAAGACCGTCTACAGCACGGTCTACCCGCCGGACACCAACAACTTCGACACCATCGCCAACACCATCAAGGCACGCAAGCCTGACCTGGTGGCCCAGGGTGCCGTGTTCGACGACGGCGTCGGGCTGATCCGGTCCCTGGTGAAGGTCGGCTTCAGCCCCACGACCATGTTCCAGACCTCCGCGCCCTCCAACTCCGACGAGTACGCCAAGGGCGTCGGCAAGGACAACACCGAGGGCGTCTTCTACACGGTGAGCTGGAGCGCCGAGGCCGACTACCCGCTCAACCAGGAGTTCGTCCGGCGGTACCAGCAGAAGTACAACAAGCTGCCGGAGGAGGACGCGGCCGACGCGTTCGCGGCCGCGCAGGTGCTGCAGGCCGCCGTGGAGGCGGTCAAAGAAATCGACCAGGACAAGCTGGCCGAGTGGCTCCACGCCAACCAGGTCGACACGATCCTCGGCCCGCTGCGCTGGGACGAGACCGGCGCGCCGCAGTCGGACTTCCTGCTGGCCCAGTGGCAGGGCGGCAAGTCGGAGATCGTCCTGCCCAAGGACGTGGCAACGGCCGAGCAGGCGGTGGCGCCCAAGCCGGACTGGAAGAGCTGACCGTGGGGGCCAGCCGGTGACCCACGCCGTCCAGACCGTCATCCTCGGTCTGCTCGTCGGCGGGGTGTACGCGCTGCTGGCCGCCGGCCTGACCCTGGTGTTCGGCGTGATGCGGATCGTCAACGTCGCCCAGGGCGCCCTGCTGATCCTGTCGGCGCTGCTCACCTTCGAGCTGTGGCGGCGCACCGGGCTCGACCCGATCCTCGCCGGTGCGCTGACCACGCCGGTGATGTTCGCCGTCGGCTGGGCGATCTACCGCCTGTTCGTCTCCCGCATCCGCACCGCGCCGGTGTCCATGACCGTGCTGCTGACCTTCGCGCTGGCCATCACCATCGAAGGCGCCATGGGGCTCACCTGGAAGAACGTGTTCCGCTCGGTGACCCCGAGCTACTTCAACCAGTCCTTCCACCTCGGCCCGCTGTTCTTCCCCAAGGCGCACGTGTACGGCTGCCTCACCGCGGTGGTCGTGCTGGCCGGGCTGTACCTGCTGCTGACCCGCACCTGGGCCGGCAGGGCCATCCGGGCGGCCTCCGAGAACCCGCAGGGCTCAGAGCTCGTCGGCGTCGACATCCGCGCCGTCGCCGCGCTGACCTTCGCCGTCGCGATCGCCACCACGGGCGCCGGCGGCTCGATCCTCTCGGTGCTCTACGCGGTCTTCCCGGCCTCGCACTACCAGTGGATCTCGCGGCTGCTCGGCATCGTGGTCCTCGGCGGCATGGGCAGCGTGCCCGGCGCGCTGGCCGGCGCGCTGCTGCTCGGCGTCGCCGAGGCGCTCACCGCCACCTACGTCTCGACCCGCTGGGCGGTGGTGGTGTTCTACCTGGTGATCCTGGCGGTCCTGCTGGTCAGGCCGCAGGGCCTGGCGGGCTCGCGGCTGCGCGAGGACGTGGTCGCGTGAGGCCGACCCCGACGGTCGTGCGCCGGGCCGTGGTGGTGGCGCTCGGCCTGGCGCTGGCGGCCTACCCGCTGGTCCGCCTCGACGACGTCTACGGGCAGTCGGTGATGATCTTCGCGTTCCTGCTGGCGGTGATGGCGGGCGGCTGGAACATCATGGCCGGGTTCACCGGCTACGTCTCGCTCGGCCAGAGCGCCTTCCTCGGCATCGGCGCCTACACCGTCGCGCTGCTGTCGCTGCGCCTGCACCTCTCGCCGCTGCTGCTGGCGCCGCTCGGCGGGCTCGCCGCCGCGGTGGTCGCCGCCGTCCTCGGGGCCACCATCACGCGCACGCGCGAGCACGCCTTCGTGATCATCACCATCGCGCTGCTGTTCCTGTTCCAGACGCTGGCGCTCAACCTCGGCGGGCTCACCGGCGGCTCGAACGGGCTCACCCTGCCGCTGCCGGAGTGGGACCGCGACGTCCAGAACCTGCCCTTCTACTACGCGATGCTGGGCCTGGCGGTGCTGTCGGTCGCGCTGTCGTGGTGGATCCGGCGCAGCAAGCTCGGCACCGGGCTGGTCGCCATCCGCGAGGACGAGGACAAGGCCGCCGCCATCGGCGTGCGGACCCCCGCCTACAAGGTGCTGAGCTTCGTCGCCAGCGCGGTGCTGATCGGCGTCGCCGGCGGCGTGTACGCGTACTTCCTGACCTTCATCGACCCGCGCGGCATGTTCGACATCCTCGTCAGCGTGCAGATCGTGCTGGCCGCGATGCTCGGCGGGCGCGGCACGATCTGGGGGCCGGTCATCGGCGCGTTCGCGGTGGTGCCGCTCAACGAGGCCGCCAACAGCATCGCCGCGGCCGAGGGGCTGCGGCTGCTCGCCTTCGGCCTGGCCCTCGGCGCGGTGGTGCTGTTCCTGCCGCTCGGCGTGATCCCCACGGCGCGGGCGTGGTGGTCGCGCCGGCAGGTGCGGGCGGTCCCGAGGGAGCGGCGCCAGGCGCTGACCGTCGCCGAGCGGGCCGAGCCGGCGCCGGACGCCCCCGGCCGCGTCCTGCTGGAGGTGGACGGGCTGGTCAGGCGCTTCGGCGGCGTCAAGGCGGTGGACGCCTGCTCGTTCGCGGTGCGGGAGGGCAGCCTCACCGGGCTGATCGGGCCCAACGGGTCGGGCAAGACCACCATCTTCAACCTGCTCACCGGGATGCTGCGCAGCGGCGGCGGCGCGATCCGGTTCGACGGGCGGCGCATCGACCGGCTCGCCCCGTGGGAGCGGGCCTACCTGGGCCTGGGCCGGACCTTCCAGATCACCCGGCTGTTCCCCGGGATGACGGTGCTGGAGAACGTGGTCGCGCCGCTGCGGAGCTTCTCCTGGCCGAACCTCGCCGCCGACGCCGTCGGCGGCAGCGAGGCCCGGCGCGCCGAGGAGCTGCTCGACTTCGTCGGGATGCAGCCGTTCGCCGCCCACCCCGCCGGGCAGCTCTCCTTCGGCCAGCAGAAGCTGGTCGAGCTCGCCCAGGCGCTGATGCTCGAGCCGCGGCTGCTGCTGCTGGACGAGCCGGCCGGCGGCGTGAACCCCGGCATGGTCGAGCGCCTCGCCGAGCTGATCCGCGAGCTGCGCCGCCAGGGCCTGACCGTCGTCGTGGTCGAGCACAACATGCCGCTCGTGCTCGGCCTGTGCGACCCCATCCTGGTGATGGCGAGGGGCACGGTGATCGCGGAGGGGTCGCCGTCCGCCATCCAGCGCGACCCGCTGGTGCTCGACGCCTACCTCGGCCAGGGCTGGGGGCGGGCCTCCGAGCCGCTGGAGGTGTGATGGCCGCGCTCCTCGAGCTCAGCGGCGTGACGGCCGGCTACGGCGGCGCGCGGGTGCTCGACGGCGTCGACCTCGCCGTGGAGCGCGAGTCGATCACCTGCGTCGTCGGTCCCAACGGGGCCGGCAAGTCGACCCTGCTCAAGGCGGTGAGCGGGCTGCTGCGGCCGTGGCGGGGAACCATCACCCTCGACGGGACGGTGATCTCCGGCCTCGGCGCGGCCGAGGTCCTCGCCCGCGGGGTCGTCCAGGTCCCGCAGCAGCGCGGCCTGTTCCCGAGCCTCACGGTGCGCGAGAACGTCCTCATGGGCGCTTACGTCCTGCGCCGCGACCGGGCGCTGGTGCGGCGGCGCTACCAGGCCGTCGAGGAGCTGCTGCCGCTGGTCGGCGAGCGCGCCTCCGACAAGGCCGGGAACCTGTCGGGCGGCCAGCGGCGCCTGGTCGAGTTCGCCCGCTGCCTGATGCTCGACCCTGCCCTGGTGCTGCTCGACGAGCCGTCGCTCGGGCTGGAGCCGAGGACGCTGCGGCAGGTCTACGACCTGGTCGCGCGGATGCGGGCGCAGGGCAGGACGGTCCTGCTGGTGGAGCAGAACGTCCGGCTCGGCCTGGAGAGCGCCAGCCACGGCGTCGTCATGGAGGGCGGCCGGGTCCGCCTCACCGGCGCCGCGTCCGAGGTGCTGGCCAACCCGGAGATCGCCGACCTGTACCTGGGCGGGACCATCCGCCAGGCGCCCCAGGGGTCCGAGGGCTCGAGCAGCGGAGCCGCAGCCCCGGGGGGAGCAGGGGAGTCCGAGCCGTGAGGGGAGCAGCGTGATCGTCGACGTCCACGCCCACGTCATCGTCCCGGAGATCACCAGGGCGGCCGACCCGGCCGACGCCTGGCGCCCCGCGGTCCGCCGCGACGCCGGCGCGCAGGTGGTGGAGTTCGGCGGCAGGTCGATCCGCTCGGCGGTGGGCGAGTTCGTCGACGTCGACCGGATCCTGGCCGAGGCGGCCGCGACCGGCGTCGACCGGCTGGTGCTGTCCCCCTGGGTCAACCTGCTGCCCTACGACCTCGACCTGGCGGCCGCCGTGCGCGCCTGCCGGGTGCAGAACGACGCCCTCGCCGCCATCCGCGCCGCCCACCCGGACCGGGTCGCCGCGCTCGGGGCCGTGCCGCTGCAGGACCCGCGGGCCGCCGTCGACGAGCTGACTCGCCTGATGGGGGAGACCCACCTCGGCGGCGCCGAGGTGGCCGCCAGCGTCGCCGGCGCCTCCCTCGGCGACGACCGCTTCCTGCCGTTCTGGGAGGCCGCCGAGGACATGGGGTCGGTGATCCTGGTCCACCCGACCACGCGCGGCTTCGACCTGCCCGTCCTCGAGCAGTTCTACCTGTGGAACACCGTCGGCAACCCGCTGGAGACCGCCGTGGCCGGCGCGCACCTGGTGATGGCGGGCGTGCTGGAACGGTTCCCGCGCCTGCGGCTGGTCCTCGCCCACGGCGGCGGCGCCCTGCCGGCCGTGCGGGGACGGCTGCGCCACGCCCACTCGTTCCAGCCGCATGCCAGGTCCCGGCTGGTGAGCAGCCCCGACGCGTCGCTGCGGCGGCTCTACTACGACACCGTCACCCACGACGCCGACCTGCTGCGGGCGCTGGTGGCCTACGCCGGCGCCGACCACGTGCTGCTCGGCTCCGACCGCCCCTTCGACATGGGCAGCGACGACCCGGTCGGGGAGGTCCGCGCCCTCGCCCTCGACGAAGCGGCGGAACGGGCCGTGCTCGGCGGCAACGCCGCCGCGCTGCTCGGGCTCGAGGAGGTGCACCGGTGACCGCCGAGCACGACGTGGTCGTGGCCGGCGCCGGCCACAACAGCCTGGTCGCCGCCGCCTACCTCGCCAAGGCCGGCCTGTCCTGCCTGGTCGTCGAGGCCCGCGACACCGTCGGGGGCGACACCAGCTCCGAGGAGCTGACCCTGCCCGGCTTCGTGCACGACACCTGCTCGACCGCGCACAACCTCATCCAGGCCAGCCCCACGATCGCCCGCGGGGAGCTGCCACTCCAGGACTACGGCCTCGAGTACCTCCACCCGGACCCGGTAGTGCACGTGCCGTTCCCCGACGGGGCCTGGCTGACGCAGTGGCGCGACCCGGACCGGACCTGCGAGGAGCTCGCCCGCTTCTCGCGGCGCGACGCCGACGCCTACCGCCGCGTGCTGGCCGACTACGGGCAGGTCGCGCCCCTGTTCGGCCGCTGGCGCAACACCCCGGTCGGCTGGGGCGCGGCGCTGCCGGAGCTGCTCGCTGGCGCCCCGGACGGCGGCAGGTGGCTGCGCCGCCAGGCGATGAGCGCCTGGGAGGTCGTCCAGGACACCTTCTCCGACGAGCACACCCGCGCCTTCATGCTGTGGATGAGCTTCATGACCGTCCAGCCCGTCGAGCGGCCCGGGACCGGGCCGCTCGCCTACTCCCTGGTCTTCGGGCGGCAGCGGCACAGCTGGACGCTGCCGAAGGGCGGGTCGCTGGCGCTGCCCCTGGCGCTGACGCGTTTCGTCGAGGCCCACGGCGGCACGGTCCTGACCGGCCGGCCGGTGACCGGGCTGATCGTCGAGGGCGGCCGCTGCGCCGGCGTGGAGACCGCCGACGGGGAGCGCCACCTGGCCCGCCGCGCCGTGCTGTCCACCGTCCACGTCAAGCACCTCGTCGAGCTGGCGCCCACCGCGGCGTGGGGCGACGACTTCCGCGACGGCGTCGACACCTGGCGGGCCGGCGTCTCGATGTTCGTCGCCCACTACGCCACCACCGAGCCCCCCAGGTACCCGGCGGGCGCCGCCACGGTCGAGTCGGTGGCGGCGGGCACCCCGCACTCGGTCGAGCGGATGCTGCGGGTCGGCTCGGAGTTCAACCGGGGCATCGTCGCCACCGACGACCCGGTGCTGCTGGTCCTGGCGCCGACCGTCGCCGACCCGTCGCGCGCCCCCGAGGGCCGCCACACCCTCAAGGTGGTCGGCTTCCAGCCGTACGAGCTGGCCGGCGGGCCGCGCCGCTGGGACGAGCTGAAGGACGAGGTGGCCGAGGCGAACCTGGCCGCGCTGCGCCGCTACGCGCCCAACCTCGGCGACGAGGTCGTCCTCGCCCGCCACGTGAAGAGCCCGCTCGACCTGGAGCGCTTCAACGCCCACAACTGGCACGGGTCCTGCCACGGCGGCGACATGGGCCCGGCGCAGTCCGGGGCGCTGCGGCCCGTCCCGGGGTGGGCCGGCCACCGGACGCCCATCGCGGGCCTGTACCAGACCGGCGCCACCACCCACCCGGGCGGGTCGGTGTCGGCCGCGCCCGGCCGCAACGCCGCCATGGTGCTGCTGCGCGACCTCGGCTTCGACCCGGAGGAGGTGGCGGCCCGTGCCTGACGCCCGCATCGAGGCGGCGGTGGCCAACTGGGCGCCCAGGCTGATCGCCCAGGGTGTCGACCCCAACGACTTCGCCCGGGTGACCGCGCCGCTCGAGCGCTGGGAGGAGTGGCTCGGCGCCTGGCGCGCCAACGGCGACCTGCACGCCGGGCTGGCACGCGAGGCCGAGCGGCGGGGCCGGACGCTGACGGCCGGGCGTGCCTGGGTCCGCGCCACGCTCTCCTACCACTACGCCAAGTTCGTCTGGATGGTCGACCTCGACCGCCACCGGGAGACCGCCGACCTGGCGGTCGCGGCGCTGCGCAACGCCCACCGCCTGCTCGACCCCAGCGCCGAGCGGCTGGAGATCCCCTTCGAGGGGACCGTGATGACCGCGACCCTGCGGCGCCCGCCGGGGCGGCCGGCGCCGCTGGTGCTGCTGCTCCCCGGCCTGGACTCCACCAAGGAGGAGTTCTTCAACTGGGAGAGCGCCTTCCTCGACCGCGGCATGGCGACCCTGTCCCTCGACGGGCCGGGGCAGGGCGAGACCGGCTACCACACCCACATCCGGCCCGACTACGAGGTCGCCGTGGCCGCCGCCCTCGACCACCTGCAGGGGCGCGACGACCTGCTGCCCGACCGGGCCGGCGCGGTCGGGGTGAGCCTCGGCGGCTACTACGCGCCGCGGGCGGCCGCGTTCGAGCCGCGCATCCGCGCCGCGGTGGCGATCGGCGGCCCCTACGACTTCGGCGAGTGCTGGGCCGGGCTGCCCGGGCTCACCCGCGAGACCTTCGTCCACCACAGTGGTGCCCGTGACCAGGCCGAGGGCGAGCGCCTCGCCGGCCGCCTCGACCTGGGCCCGGTCCTGCCCCGGCTGACCCAGCCGCTGCTGGTGATCTTCGGCCGGCTCGACCGCCTGATCCCGTGGCGGCAGGCCGAGCGTGTCGCCGCCGAGGCCCCCGCCGGCGAGCTGGTGATGTACGAGGACGGCAACCACGTCTGCAACAACCTGCCCTACCGGTACCAGCCCCTCGCGGCCGACTGGATGCGGGAGCTCCTGGCCGATGGCTAGCCCCGGATGGGTCGGCCGCCCGGTCCGGCGCCGCGAGGACGCCGCCCTGCTGCGCGGCGAGGCCGCCTACGTCGACGACCTGGTGCTGCCCGGCATGGCGCACATGGTGGCGGTGCGCAGCCCCGAAGCCCACGCCACCCTGGTGCAGGTGGAGGTCGCGGCGGCACGGCGGGCACCCGGCGTGCTGGCGGTGCTGACCGCCGCCGACCTCGCCGGGCACGTCGCGCCCATGCCGGTGATGGCGCCGGACGGGGCCGAGGTCGCCGAGACGCCGATCCCGCTGCTGGCCACCGGCAGGGTCCGCTTCGCCGGGGAGCCGGTGGCCGTGGTCGTCGCCGAGACCCGTGCCGCCGCCAAGGACGCCGCCGAGCTCGTCGCGGTCGACTACGACCCGCTGCCGGTGCTGGTCGACCCGCACGCCGCGCTCGGCTCGCCCGTGCTCCTGCACCAGGCGGCACCCGGCAACGTGCTGCTGCGCTGGGCACGGCGGCACGGCGACGTGGACGCCGCCTTCGGCTCGGCCGCCCACCGGGTGCGGGGCAGCTTCTCGATGCCCAGGCTGGTGGCGGCCCCGATCGAGCCGCGCGGCGCGGTCGCCGCCTTCGACGCCGCGGAGGACCTGCTGACCCTGTGGCTGTCCGCGCAGGACCCCCACCGCCCGCTGCGCAACCTCACCGCGGTCCTGCGGCGGCCGGCGGAACGCTGCCGGCTGGTCGTCCGCGACGTCGGCGGCGCCTTCGGCAGCAAGGGGGCGTTGGCCCCGGAGGCCGCCGTCGCCGCCGTCGCGGCGATGCGGCTCGGCCGCCCGGTCAAGTGGGTCGAGGAGCGCTGGGAGAACTTCCAGGCCGCCTACCAGGGCCGCGGCCAGGAGATCGAGGCCGAGCTGGCGCTCGACGGCGCCGGCCGCTTCCTGGCCCTGCGGGCCAGGACGGTCGCCGACCTCGGCGCCTACCTGTACCCGGGGACCGCCGCGCCGCCGGTCACCTCGGCCATGCTGCTGACCGGCGCCTACGACGTCCCGGCCGTGGACGTGGAGGTGGTCGGGGTGGCCACCAACAAGGTGCCGACCGGCCCGTACCGCGGGGCAGGGCGTCCCGAGGGCGCCTACGTCGCCGAGCGGCTCGCCGACCTGGCAGCGGCCGAGCTGGGCGTCGACCCGGTCGAGATCCGGCGCCGCAACTTCATCCCGCCGGAGGCCTTCCCGCACACCACCGCGCTCGGCTTCACCTACGACTCCGGCGACTACGCGCGCGCCCTCGACCGCGCCTGCAGCCTGCTCGGCTACGCCGAGTGCCGCGCCGAGCAGCGCGACGCCCGCGCGGTCGGGCGGCTGGTCGGCGTCGGCCTGTGCGTGTTCGTCGAGCGCGCCGGCGCCGGGCTGTGGGAGTCCGGCTCGGTCGCGGTCGCGCCCGACGGCCGCGTGCTGGTGCGGACCGGCTCGACGCCGCACGGGCAGGGCCACGCGACCACCTTCGCGCAGATCGCCGCCGACGCGCTCGGCCTGTCACCGGACCAGGTGGAGGTCGAGACCGGCGACACCCGCACGGTGCCGCGGGGGATGGGCACCTACGCCAGCCGCTCGGTCACCACCGGCGGCTCCGCCGTGTACCTCGCCGCCCAGGAGGTCGGGCGGAAGGCGGCCCGCGTGGCCGCCTGGATGCTCGGCGTCGCCCCCGAGGAGGTGCGGCTCCAGGACGGCGGGCTCCTCGCGGCGCCCGGAGGCCGCTCGCTGCGCCTCGCGGAGGTCGCGGCCGCGGCGGGCGACCCGTCGCGGCTGCCCGCCGGCCTCGAACCCGGGCTCGACGCGCAGGTCCGCTTCGAGCTGCCGGGGCCGGTGTTCCCGTTCGGAGCATACGCGACGATCGTGGAGATCGACCGGGACACCGGGCGGCTCGCGGTCGGGCGGCTGGTCGGCGTGGACGACGGCGGCCGGATCGTGAACCCGCTGCTGGCCAAGGGGCAGGTGGTCGGCTCCGCGATCCAGGGCGTCGGCCAGGCGCTGTTCGAGGAGGCCGTCTACGACGACGCCGGGCAGCTGCTGACCGGCAACTTCACGGTCTACGGGCTGCCCACGGCCGTGGAGGCCCCGCCGGTCGAGGGCGAGTTCGTGGAGACCCCCTCCCCGTACACCCCGCTCGGCTCCAAGGGACTGGGGGAGAGCGGCGCGATCGCCGTCCCCGCCGCGATCGCCAACGCCGTGGCCGACGCCCTCGCCCCGCTCGGCGTCCGCCACGTCGACCCGCCGTACACGCCAGAGCGCCTCTGGCGCATCCTCAGGGACCGCTCGAGCTAGGTCGCCCGGCCGGGCGTCGTCGTGGGGACACCCGGCCGGACGCCGGGTCAGCCCTGGATCTTGAGGCCGTCGAGGGGGGCGAAGTGGGGGACCAGGGCGGAGATGTCGCCGGCGGTCTCGGGGACGCCGGGGAAGGTGGTGGACAGCTCGACGCTCTTGCCGGGGTCCAGCCCGATCGGGACCGTGGTCGGGGTCTGGTCGCCCGGCACGTAGCGCTTCCGGGCGATGCCGTCGTACAGGGAGACACCGCCGGTGTCGTTGGAGTTCGCGGTGCCCTGCTTGCCCAGCAGGTCACCGATGGTGACGTTGTTGCCGGTCTGGTTGGTGATGGTGAAGCGCAGGACGACGTTGCCGCCGTCGCGCTCGAGGGAGCCGCCGCCCAGGACCAGGCCGGGGATGTCGCCGCGGACGCTGGCGAGCGGCCCGCTGGCCTTCCCGCCGGCCTGGTCGTCGGCCTTGTCCTTGCCGGTGCAGGCACCGAGCAGCAAGGCCACGGCCATGGTCAGCAGCACGGCCAGGACCGGCATCAGTAGCGGCCGAGTGGCCCCGGGACGCGGCCGCTCCGGGCCGGCCGGGACGGTCGGGCGGCTGGGGTGGTGCGGGTGTGGGGTGATGGGCATGGCGGGCTCGCTTAGGTGGGGATCGCCACGGTGACGCGGCGGTTGCGGGCACGGCCTTTGGGGTTGTCGCTGCCGTCGGGGTTCTTGTTGGGGGCGATCGGCTTGCTGGCGCCGAAGCCCTTGACCGAGAACTGGGTGGGCCGGTCGCCGAGCAGCTGGTTGAGCGCGTCGCGGACGGCTCGGGCACGGCGCTCGGAGAGGCCGAGGTTGTAGGCCTGGGAGCCGACGGAGTCGGTGTGGCCCTCGACGCGGACCGGTCCCTTGGCCTTGTCGCGGATCAGCTTGGCGGTGTCCTGCAGCTCCGCCTGGGCGGCGGGGGTGAGCTTGTCGGAGTCGAAGGCGAACAGCACGTCGGCGGCGAGGTCGACCTCGGTGCTGCCGGGGGCGTCGGAGACGGTGGCGGTGTCCTTGCCGTCACGGATGGTGACGGTGCGGAACACCAGGTCGACCACGCGGGGCGTCACGTCCAGCCCGCCGCCGGTCGCGCCGCCGCTGGCGACGGTCGTGCTGGTCTCGCCGGCCACCGTCGTCGAGGTCTCGCCGGCGACCGTGGTGCCGCTGACGCCCGGCGTGGTCGTGCTCGTCTCCTGGGCCACCGCGGCCGGTGCCGCGCCGCCCGAGGGAGCGGCGAGGATCACGGCGAGCACGCCGGCCAGCAGACCGAGGTGGAGCGCCCGCCGCCCGCCCGCGCGGCTCCTCGGGCCGGCCACTGGTCGCAGGCTGTGGTCGCTCATGAGCTCAGGGGGACGTTGTCCAGGGCCGGGAAGTGCGGCACGACCACGGTCAGCTTGGCCACCTGGGCCGGCGGGGCCGGGAACTTGGCGAACATGGTGGTCTCCTGGCCGGCCTCCACGCCCTTGAGCTCGGTGCCCGAGCGCAGGATGCCGGTGGTGCACAGGCAGATCTTCTGGGTGTCACGCAGCACCAGGTACTTCTTCTTGCCGCCGGTGTCGACCAGGTAGGCGCCCGACATGTCGAACGTCAGCGCGTTGCCGACCTCGACGAACCCGGCCTCGCCCCAGGTCCAGTCGAAGTTCAGGGCCTTGGAGCCCTTGTTGGCGATGGTGAAGATCAGCGCGACGGTGTTGGCGTCGCTGCGGCGCAGCTGGTTGATGGCCAGGGTGATGCCGGGCAGGTCGGCGTGGTCGCTCGAGGCGACCACGGGCGCGGCGGCGGGCTGGCCGGCCGCGGTGGTGGCGGTGGTCGCCTGGGCGGCCTCTGCCTTGGCGGACTTGCCGCCGCCGAGGCTGCAGCCGGTGGCGAGCACGGCCACCAGGAGCAGGGCGAGTGGGAGGAGGGGGGAGCGGGGGGCGGATCGCCACTCCCTGCGGGCAGATG
>Ga0137369_10005928_pt1 | contig 12375 bp, 15 predicted proteins | sample SagtaG_12_FD_104918 | JGI IMG/M metagenome (GOLD analysis project Ga0137369, IMG submission 104918) | Vadose zone soil microbial communities from Sagehorn Ranch, Mendocino, California, USA - Sage1_L_113_16 metaG | ecosystem: Environmental > Terrestrial > Soil > Vadose zone | place: USA... | reverse complement strand
TGGCCGCGTAGGGGAAGCGCGGCAGCCGATTGGCTTTGGCGCCCTCGAGCTTGGCGGCGATCAGCCGGCGCTCGCCCATCACGTTGAGCAGCGGCATCCGGTTGGGATTGTGCAGCGAGCTGAGCAGATTGTGGATCAGGCTGATGGTGAAGACGGTCTTGCCGGAGCGGCTGAGCCCGGTCACCGCCAGCCAGACCGTCGAGCCCTTGGCGAGCTCGGTGAGGTTGATGGCCCTGATGAGCCGCTCGGAGGTCTCGACCACGATGGACGGCAACCAGCGAATATTCATCATGGCAAAATCTTCGAGCCTGCGCCGTCCGCCACCAAGTGGGTTCCGCGGGACGGCTCCGCAAGTGGACGCGCCGGCGGACGGCATCGTAAAATGGCGCATGCTCGATCGACTCGATCTCGAACCCGTGTTTTTCGCCCCCTTCGTCTCCTCGGTGATGCGGGTCGAGCCGGCCTGGATCGACTACAACGGCCATCTCAACATGGCCTACTATAATGTGCTGTTCGACCGAGCGGTGGACGAGGCCTTCGAGCTGCTCTGCTGCGGCATCGACTACGTCAAGACCCGCCGGCATTCCTGCTTCACCGCCGAGGTGCATGTGCGCTACCTGCGCGAGCTCAACGCCGGCGACCCGGTGCGGGTGACGTTCCAGCTGCTCGACTACGACGCCAAGCGCATGCACTATTTCGAGCAGCTGTTCCACGCCGGCGAGGGTTGGGTCTCGGCCACCTCGGAGAACATGTCGCTGCACGTCGACATGGACGCCAGGAAGACCGCGCCGTTCCCTGATGAGGTGGCGGCCTGCCTCGCCCGCATGAAGGCCGCGCACGCCAAGCTGCCGCGCCCGGAAGCCGCCGGGCGGCGCATCGCGATGCCGGGCAAGAGCTGAACTGCAACCTATCCGCATCGTCATGGCCGGGCTTGTCCCGGCCATCCACGCCTTGCTTGCAAGAAAGATGTGGATGCCCGGAACAAGTCCGGGCATGACGAAGGAGAGAGCATCGCCCCTCCCCATGTGCCACTCTGAATGCCATCTTGTGGTCATGAGATTCGTGGACCGGTGCGCCCTTGGCTGATCCCTACAAGCGCGATCCTATCGATAGTGCTGCCCCGCCGGCGCCGGTGCCGGGCGGTATCGCGGCGCGCGCGCGGGCGGCGGCGGGCGCGCCTTATCTCGCCGATCTCAATCCGGAGCAGCGGCTGGCGGTCGAGACCTTGGACGGGCCGGTGCTGGTGCTGGCCGGCGCCGGAACCGGCAAAACGCGCGTGCTGACAACGCGGATCGCGCACATTCTGGCCACCGGACGGGCGCGGCCGGGCGACATCTTGGCGGTCACCTTCACCAACAAGGCCGCGCGCGAGATGAAGAGCCGCGTCGGCCTGATGGTCGGGCAGATCGTCGAGGGCATGCCGTGGCTCGGCACCTTTCATTCGATCGGCGTGAAGATCATCCGCCGGCACGCCGAGCTGGTGGGCTTGAAGCCCGACTTCACCATCCTCGATGTCGACGATCAGATCCGCCTGCTCAAGCAACTGCTCGAAGCCGAAAACATCGACGAGAAGCGCTGGCCGGCGCGCGTGCTCGCCGGCCTGCTCGACAGCTGGAAGAACCGCGGATTGACCCCCGAGCAGGTGCCGGCCGGCGAGGCCGCGAGCTTCGCGGGCGGCAAGGGCAAGAAGCTTTACGCCGCCTTTCAGGACCGGCTGAAGGTGCTCAACGCCGCCGACTTCGGCGATTTGTTGCTGGAATGCATCCGGCTGTTTCGCGAGCAGCCCGAGGTGCTGCGGCAGTATCAGGCGCGGTTCAAGTACATCCTGGTGGACGAGTACCAGGACACCAACGTGGCGCAATATCTGTGGCTGCGGTTGTTGGGGCAGAGCAGCGGGCGCGCCACTGACTCAACGGGCACCGGCCTCTCCGTATCCTCGGCCAGCGCCGCGGGCTCCACCTCTCCCCGCCTGCGGGGAGAGGTCGGCGCGCCGCCGAAGCGCAGCGAAGGCGGCAAGCCGGGTGAGGGGGACTCTCCCCGAGCTGAGCCTATCGAGAGCCCCCCTCACCCCGACCCTCTCCCCGCAAGCGGGGAGAGGGAGCGCACCGAGTCCGCGGCTCCGCCTGTGCAAGCGCCGCGCACGCTCAAGAACATCTGCTGCGTCGGCGACGACGACCAGTCGATCTACGGCTGGCGCGGGGCGGAGGTCGACAACATCCTGCGCTTCGAGAAGGATTTTCCCGGCGCCAAGATCATTCGGCTGGAACGCAATTACCGCAGCACCGGCCACATCCTCGCCGCCGCCTCGCACCTGATCGCCCACAACGAGGGCCGGCTGGGAAAAACGCTGCGCACCGAGGACGAGCCGGGCCAGAAGGTGCAGGTCACCTCCTGCTGGGACTCCGAGGAAGAGGCGCGCGCGATCGGCGAGGAGATCGAGCAGCTGCAGCGCGACGACGGTCGCGGCCGGCCGCACCCGCTCGACGAGATCGCCATCCTGGTCCGCGCCTCGTTCCAGATGCGCGAGTTCGAGGACCGCTTCGTCACCCTCGGCCTGCCCTATCGGGTGATCGGCGGGCCGCGCTTCTACGAGCGCCAGGAGATCCGCGACGCGCTCGCCTATCTGCGAGTCGTGCATTCGCCCGCCGACGACCTCGCCTTCGAGCGCATCGTCAACGTGCCCAAGCGCGGGCTCGGCGACGCCACCGTGCAGTTGCTCCACGACCACGCCCGCAAGAAGCGCGTGCCCCTCACGGCGGCCGCGCAGGCGATGATCGAGACCGACGAGCTCAAGCCCAAGCCGCGCGGCGCGCTGCGCGACGTGCTCGCCGCCTTCGAGCGCTGGCGCGGGCAGAAGGATGCTTTGCCGCACACCGAGCTGGCCGAGATCGTGCTCGACGAGTCGGGCTACACCGAGATGTGGCAGAAGGACCGCTCAGCCGATGCCGCCGGCCGCCTCGAAAACCTCAAGGAGCTGATCCGCTCCATGGACGAGTTCGAGAACCTCGCCGGCTTCCTCGAGCATATCTCGCTGGTGATGGACACCGACAAGAGCGAAAGCGGCGAGGCGGTGTCGATCATGACCTTGCATTCCGCCAAGGGGCTCGAGTTCGACACCGTGTTCCTGCCCGGCTGGGAGGAGGGCCTGTTCCCGCACCAGCGCACCCTCGACGACCAGGGCCGCGCCGGGCTCGAGGAGGAGCGGCGGCTGGCGCATGTCGGGCTCACCCGCGCGCGCCGCCGCGCCAAGATCTATTTCGCCGCCAACCGGCGCATGCACGGGCTGTGGTCGTCGAACATCCCGTCGCGCTTCCTCGACGAATTGCCGGAGGCGGACGTCGAGGTGGCGGAATCGAAGGGCGGCTTTTCCGGCTACGGCAACACCGGCGCCTCGCGCTTCGACAAGATGACCCATTTCGGCTCGAGCTACACCACGCCCGGCTGGCAGCGCGCGCAGGCGCGCGGCCGCGGCGGATTTGGCGGTGGCGGCGGCGCCAAGCGCGGGTTTTCCGAAGACACCGACGAATACTCAGCGCGCGATGAAGCAACGGACCAAGCCCCAGGGTCCCCTCCCCCCTTGCGGGGGAGGGACAGGGAGGGGGGTGGCTTCTCTCGCGGCAAACCTCGCTCCCGCCTCCCGCTCACCATCGAGGGCGAGCTGGTCGCCAAATCCACCGGCACCGTCTCCGACTTCACCGTCGGCGACCGCGTCTTTCACCAGAAATTCGGCAACGGCAACGTCACCGCCATCGACGGCAACAAGCTCATCGTCCAGTTCGACAAGGCGGGAGAGAAGCGGGTGGTGGATAGTTTCGTGGAGAGGATGTGAGGATGACCTGCCGCCCCAAGCGAACGCCGCTGCCCGTTGCTGTACACTTCGTGCTATACTCATCGCCAACGAAATAGCGACCCATGGCCAACCGCACGCGCACGGACAATGTCGACCTGGTGCCCGCCGCAGAGCCGGCCGGCGCCGCCTATGACCGCGACTTCTATTCCTGGTCGCTGGAGCAGGCCCGGCTGGTGCGCGAGAGCCGCTGGGATGCCGTCGACCGCGAGAATGTGGCGGAGGAGATCGAATCGTTGGGGCGGGAACAGTTCAATAAGCTCGAAAGCGCGCTTCGCGTGCTCATGATGCACATGCTGAAATGGGATCACCAGTCGGATAGACGCAGCCGATCATGGTCGATCTCCATCCGCCAACAACGGCTGGAAGTCGAGGACGTGCTCGCCGACAATCCCGGACTGAAAAGCCGGATCGCCGAAGCGATCGCGCGGGGCTATCGCAAGGCCCGTCTCGAAGCCGCCAAAGAGACCGGCCTCGACGAAGCGACATTCCCGGACGCGTGCCCGTATTCCTGGGACGACATCGTCTCGCGTGAATTTTCGCTTTGACGACCATGGCGAAGAAAGTGAAGCGTCGCTTGGCCGACGACATCCGCGCGAGCCTCTACGAGGCGCTGGCTCATGCCGCGGGCAAACGGACGAAGGCCATCGTGCACCGGATAACGCCGCGCGACACCCACGCGAAGCTCGAACCGAGAGCCGTACGCCGCGCGCCCGACTTTCTCCCTCTTGGAGATATGGTATAATGGCCACTATGAAGACGAAGGAATTGAAAAATCTGTTGGAACGGGCGGAGACCTGGCCGGAGCAGGCGCAGGACGAGCTTGTGCAGGTCGGTCGCGAAATCGAGGCGGCGATCGGCCAGGGCGTCTATCGTTTGAGTGAAGACGAGCGAAAAGGGATCGAACGCGGGCTTGCGGCCATGCGTGAAGGCAGGTTTGCCAGCGACGAGCAGGTGGCGGCGATCTTTAGGAAGGCCCGCTCCTCGCGCGCATGAGGGTCCGCTACACCGACCCCGCGTCGCTCGAACTCGAACAGAGCATTTCGTATTTCATTGAGCACGTTCCGGCGAGCGCTGCAGCTTTCGCCGATAGCATCGATGCTACGGTCGCTCGTCTGCTGGACAATCCCTATTCCGCACAGGAAACCGACATGCCGGGTATCCGTCGGGCCTATATCCGCCGCTTTCGGTACAACATCTTCTACACGGTTGAAGAGGACGAGGTTGTCATCCTTCACATCCGCCATGCCGCGCGGCGTTGGCCATGGGAATAGGAGCGTTGGAGCCTTGGTCCGCGAGCTTGAAGCGCAGCCGTAGCGAGGGAGCTGGCGATGCAATGGCGAAGAAAACGGACGAAGGCCGTTGTGCATCGAATAACGCTGCGCGACACTGACGCACGCGAGGCCAGGCTGACACTCGGCCTCACCGGCGGGAAACGCTGTCGACAACTTAATCATTCGAAGGGCGTTTTCCCACGAAGACCTCCGTGCAAGATTTCCTCAACGACGCGTGCCTTCCAAACAATACCAATTTGCACTCCTAAGGGATCGTCGCCCAGCCGACCGGAATACACGCCGAGAAATGTTTCGGCAGTGCCAAGGACCGTTTTGTCGGTGATGCCAACCACGCCCTTTGGATTGGCCATTCCACGTCTGACCGCAATCACAGGGGAACCCGACATTCCTTTGCGCGTCGCCGTGTCGACGACCAATTTTGGGAGGCCGTCTAGATCGATGTCAGGCTCACTAGCGATCGAAGCGCGCTTCCAGATTGGAAAGCCTGCGCCTCCGTCCAGACCAACCGGATAGCCAAGAACATACGCGTCATCGCCGACCGAAATGTCGAAATCAGTCCAATCAGCGTAGGTATTAATTGGTTGGCTGAGGAGCCTAGCGTCGCCCAGCTCTCCCACCTTTAGCGCTACTACGTCGACCTTTCGGCCGAAATTGGGGTGCTCAAGCCACAGTGGCCTACCTTCGCCGTCAAAAAGGTCAAGAGTCGCTTTCCTGCGATCCCGGATGACTGTTCCCTCGCCGGCATCTCTGGCGAGCTCGATCGAAAAATCCAAACAGGTCGGAGTAAATGCTATTTCACTGAGAGCCCGATCTTTGATTGGATCCCAAGCCGTGACATTGTGCCAATTGGTGATGACATACACGATTCCATCATTCGTCCAAAAGAACGCCGTTGCTTGAGCGCCTAGTATCAGCTCTCCTTTCTCATTTCGGCGAGCGGGAAACACACGAATTGCCGAGTGAGACAGCCGATTTGAAATTCTAATTTTTTTCTTCGGAGTGTCAGGCATGACCACAATTCCATGATTTAATTTTCGTTGGTCAGGCCACGCTGCGAGCGCATCGCTCGCGCGCTGGCTGATCCGGCCAACATACCGCAATTCCGAGACGTTGGAGAAAACTCCTGATTGCGCTACCGCTGGCGCTTCCTCTGGATCGCTTGGCCGGCGCAGCGTTGAGCAACCATCGCCTGCGCGCGTCGCACTGGCACACCGCGAACGCCTGATGATTGCAGGGGTGCTTCGCGCTTCCTCCTCGCCGCGTTACACTTCCCCAAAACCGCCAAACGAACACGGGGGATATGCCATGCACCGCCGCGAATTCCTCGTCCTGACCGGAATCGCCGCCTCCGCTGCCGCGGCCTCCGCCTTACAGCCGCACCGTGCCCTCGCCCAATCCCCCGCCCCGCCCTACCCCGCCGGCACCGTCACCATCGTGTCGCCGTTCACCGCCGGCGGCACCACCGACATCCTGGCGCGCGTCATCGCCGACAAGCTCGCGCCCGCGCTCGGCCGCACCGTCATCGTCGACAACCGGCCGGGCGCCGGCGGCGCGATCGGCTCCACCGCGGTGGCGCGCGCGGCGCCGGACGGCTTGACCTTGCTGGTCGGCCACATCGGTACGCTCGGGGTCAATCCGAGCTTCTATGCGAGCCTCGGCTACGATCCGCTCAAGCACTTCGACTATGTGGCGCCGCTCGCTTTGGTGCCGAACGTGCTGGTGGTGCATCCGTCGGTGCCGGCGGCGAGCGTCGCCGAGCTGATCGCGCACGCCAAGGCCAATGCCGGCAAGCTCAACTACTCGTCCGCCGGCCAGGGCAGCGCCGCGCACATCGCCATGGCGGCGTTCAACATCGCCGCCGGCACCACGATGACGCACGTGCCCTATCGCGGCACCTCGCAATCGGTGGGCGACCTGATCGGCGGGCAGGTGCAGCTGACCATGACCGGCGTGCTCTCGGTGCTGCCGCACGTGCGCGCGGGGACCTTGCGCGGACTCGGCGTGTCGACGGTGAAGCGGCTCGCGGTCGCGCCCGAGATTCCGGCGATCGCCGAGACGCTGAAGAATTTCGAGGCGTCGCAATGGTACGGCTTGGTGGCGCCGGCCGGCACGCCGGCGGCGGTGATCGAGCGGCTGCACGCCGAGATCAGGACGATCATGACCTCGCTCGAGATCACCGAACGCTTGGCGCGCGAGGGTGCCGAGCACTGGGACATCTCGCCGGCCGCCTTCCGCGCCCATGTGGCGGCGGAAATCCCGCGCTGGAAGGCGGTGATCGAGGCGGCGAAGATCAAGGTGGAGTGAGGCGCTTCCGGTTAGACAAGGCGGGAGAGAACCGAGTGGTGGACAGTTTCGTGGAGAGGCGCGCGGGTTGGCCCGGCTCACGCCGCCGCGTCGGCCGCCTGCCCCGGCGCGGCGCGCGCCGCCGCATGGGCGGCGTTGATCGCCTCGACCGAGCGCTCGATCGCCGACCACAGCCCGGCGATCTCGGCGCCGGCGGCGGAGTCCGGCTCCAGCTCGCAGGCGCTCAGGCCGGCCGCGAGCGTGAGCCCGTAGCCGGCACGCTGGCTGATCTGGCCGGACCAGACCGGGATCTCGTGCTGGTCGAGAAAGGCGCGCGACTGCGCCACCACCGGCGCTTCCTTGTCGTCGCGCTTGGCCGGCGCGGCGTTGAGCACCACCGCGTAGGGCCGGTCGCGCTCGCGTGCGGTCGCCACCGTCTCGCGCACCGCGGCGAGGTCGAAGAAGCCGGGCCGCGCCGGGATCACCACCAAGGTGGCGGCGCGGATCGCCTCCTGCACCACCACCCACATGGTCGGCGCGGTGTCGATGAACACCCAGGCGTAGCCTTCGGTCATCGCGAAGGCGAGCGCCCGCTCGATGCCGCGCACGGCGCTCTGCAACGGCGGCTGGCCGTCGGCGCGCCGCGCATGCCAGAGCGTGAGCGAGCCTTGCGGGTCGGCGTCGATCACCAGGCAGCGGCGGCCGGCGGCGTGGGCGCAGGCGGCGAGGTGCGCGGTCAGCGTGCTCTTGCCGGCGCCGCCCTTGCGTGAGGCGAGCGTGATGACGTTCATGGCTCGGCTCCCTGATTGTCGAGGGTGCCGCAACCTGCGTCCGCGATGGTTAACGAATGGTTACCGAATAGCCCGGTACCGCCGCATTAGCTTTCCTGCATTCGACGCGTTTTTCCGGGCGAATTGGGTTCCCACCAAGGATCAAGCCCGCGGCAGGGCCTTCACCGAAAAGCGCTATAGGCTGGCGCTATTCGAGCGCGCGCGGAGCGGGGGGCACCCGACGGCGAGGCGGTCGGCCAGCCGGGGTGGATCGCGAGGCTGGAGGTGGCACCTCACCGCCGCAGCTGAAACGCCACCAGCGCCGCGATCATCACCGCGCCGCCGAGCGCCTGTAGCGGCGTCATCACCTCGCCGAGGAGCAGCGCGCTGCCGATGGCGGCAAGCACCGGTTCCAGATTCATCAGCAGCGCCGTGCGGAACGGCCCGATGCGCACGGTCGAGGCGAACAAGCCGAGAATCCCGGTCATGACCGCGACGCTGAGTACGAGAAGCGTCAGCCAGCCGAACGCGGTCGCGGGCGGCTGCCAGTTCAGCAGCACGAGCGAGAGCGCCGTGAACAGCGCCGTCGAGGAGACCAGCGAATACCAGGTGATCAGCCGCGCATCGGCGCCTTGCAAGGTCGCGCGCGGGACCAGCAGCAGCACCACCCGGCAGGCGGCGGCGGCGAGCGCGGCGGCGATGCCGAAGCCTGCGAGCGCGGTCGGATGCGCGCCGATCATCAGCGCCAGCCCCAGGAACGCGACGACGGCCGCCGCCGCGCCGCGCCACGTGAGCTTCTCGAGGCCGGTCGCCGCCGCGGCGAGTCCGGTGAGCAGCGGGTAGACGAAATACGTGAGGATCGCGATCGGCACCTCGATCACCTCGATCGCCGAGAGCAGGAACAGGATGTTGCCGGCGAACAGGACGCCGAGGCCGAGCGAGATCCATTTTGCGCGCGGCAACAACGAGACGGGCGCAGGGTAAAGGCGCAGCCAGGCATAGAGCAGCGCAAGGCCGAGGACGCCGCGGACGGTCGAGACGGTCAGCACATCGGCGTCGTCCTCGAGCGCGATCTTGCTCAGCACGTCGGCGCAGGCGAACGACGAGGCGCCGAGCAGAACCGGGCCGAACATCGCCGGGCGGCTGCCGGCTTTCGTGGGATCGAGATGTGTCACGTTGGATTGCGGGCTGCAGGCGGGACGGTGAACCTGCCTTAGCAGATCGCGCCGTCGATCCGATACCGTGAAGCCGCCGGCTGCCTTGCAACCGTCATGCTTCGGCGCGATGGTCTGCGCGGGGACGGGGCAAGTCAGGAGGCTGACATGGGCTTGCTCGATATCCTCAACAGCATCCAGAGCGGCGGCGTCCCGAACGATCCGCGGGCGCGGCCCGCGCCGACGAGCCAAGGCATGTCCCAAGGCATGTCGCCGATCGCCAAGGCGATGCTGGCGCTGCTCGCCGTTTACGCGGCCAAGAACGTGCGCATGGGCGGCTCGACGCCGGGCCAGCAGCCGGCCGGGTATCCCGGCGGCAATGTCCCCGCCGGCAATCCGGGTGGCGGGCTTGGTGGCGGATTTGGCGGCGGGCTCGGTGATCTGCTCGGCGGCGTGCTCGGCGGCGGGCGGCCGGGCGGCGGGGCGGCGGGCGGCGGCGGATTGGGGGGTCTGCTGGGCGGCATGCTCGGCGGCGCCGGCGCCGGATCGGTACTCAACGGCGGGCTCGGCGGACTGGTCAACCAGTTCCAGCAGAACGGTCAGGGCGACGTTGCCCGCTCCTGGGTCGGCAGCGGCCCGAACAAGATGATCTCGCGCGACGATCTGGCGACCGCGCTGGGAGCCGACACGCTCGACACCTTGGCCAATCAGACCGGCATGGACCGCGATGAGATGCTGGCCGGCCTGAGCCAGCAACTGCCCGGCTTCGTCGATCAGCTCACGCCGAACGGGCGGCTGCCGACCGACGAGGAAGCGTCGCGAATGGTATGAGGCCGCGGATGAGCGCGCACCTTTCGCAAACCATCGACCACCTGCGGGAAGACATCGACAAGGTCGACGAGCCGCAGTTCAAGGCGATGTTCAAGACGGCGGCGGAAGTCCTCGGCGGATTGGTGACGGCGTTCAAGCACTACGAGCAAAAGAACGAGCACGCCTGGAAGCGACAATGATCCGCGAGCTCAAATCGGGCGGCTACCGGCTCTATTCGCGCAAGAAGGACGCCAAGACCGGCCGGCGCCGCAACCTCGGCACCTTCAAGACCCGCGCGGCGGCCGAGAAGCACGAGCGCGCGGTGCAATATTTCAAGCGCGCGTAGACCCCATCTCGTCGTCGTCATTCCGGGGCCCGAGCGAAGCGAGGGAGCCCGGAATCCATACCCACTGCCTGGGGTTATGGATTCCGGGCTCGCGCCACCCAAGTCGGCCATAGCCGACTTGGGCCTTTAAACGCCGATCTCGGGTTTACCCGAGATCGGTGGCGCGCCCCGGAATGACGATTGACGGATTCTACGCCAGCGGCCTCCTGGAATACTGGATCACCCGCTTTCGCGGGTGATGACAACTGAGCGAGAGGCGGAGCGGTGGCTTGCCGACCCCCACTCACTTCTTCTCCAGCATCAGCGTGCCTTCCTTGCGGATGGCGGGCGTGAATCGTTCCGCGATCTTCGCCAACAGCCACGGCAGCGTCACTTCCAGCCGCACGTGGTCGTCGGCGACGTCGATGCTGCCGGCGGCGACCTGACCGAGTGCGCTGACCCGGAACTGCAGGTGATCGCCGGTCCAGATTTCCTCCTGCACGGCGAGCAGCTGTCCGTAGTTGGTGCGCACGCTGCCGAGGCCGGATTTGAGGCGGCGGACCGCCTCCTCCCGCCCCAGGCGATGCGGGATGGACACGACGAGCGGCTGCGACATGGAACGCGTCCCCAATGAGGTTTCGACGTCTCATATGGGGAGCGCGCGGGCGAATGGAATGATCCGCTCCGCCGCGCGTCGCTTCTTTGGATGCGCCTTGGACGCGTCTTGGGCCCGCTGTCAGCCGCCGTCAACGAATGATGTCAATCGGCTCGGCTATTTCACGGGCCTCCGCCGCCTTGGCGCTGCGCGCCGGCGCCGGCAGCTGCAGCACGGTCGCGCGCTGGCCTTCCACCAGCCGCGTCACCAGCACCACCCGGCCGTCGGGAAATTCCAGCGCGTCGTGATGCACGCGCGGCTCGTGCATGTCGACCTGCCGGAAACGGGCCACCCGCGTCGCCAATGTCTCGCGGCCCATGCCGAAGATGTTGTCGAACTCGACGTCACGCTCGAAGGCGAGCTCGGTGCCCGGCAACAGGCACACCGCCACATTCGGGTCGTTGGCCGCTCTAAAGCCGCGGGTGATCGATTCGCCGAAGCGGGCAGAGACCAGCTCGTCTCCGACCGCGGCCGGCCGCGATGCGATATATTCGAGGCTGTAATCGCACATCTGCGTACTCCTTCTCTGTCCCGCCACCGGGATCATGCTGCGCTGATAACGAGGGCGGGGGCCGCCGTGTTCCAATGGCGGCTTGCCGACGCACGCTTGCCTCTTCGCGGGAGGAAAAAAGGACGAAACCGGGGCGCGGAGGGGGCAAACAACAGCGAAGGACCGCCTGCCGCGATCCTTCGCTCTCCGACAGTCCCGATTACGGTGCGTTCGACGCCGGCGTTACGGACAAGGGTGACGCCGACCGTCGTAGCCGAGATAGGTACCCGAGGCCGGGTCGTATGAGCGGAAGCGTTGCTGATGAATCACCTTGAGCCGACACGCGGCGTTGGGGTCACGGCTCGCGCAACTCACGTCGACTTGGCCGCTCCCCGGGAATACCGCCCTTGCCCACAAACCACCGCGATGCCGTTGCGGACGCGGATGGACTGTGGCTGGATAGTGGGCAACAGCGCTCGGGCGCCTCCTCCTTCGATGGCAGTCGAGCACGGGCGCTATGAGAAAATGGCAAAGAGGAACCGCAAAATGAGCACCAAAAGCAGGCTATATTTGACCGTCGCGGCAATTGCGCTGGCCGGAGTGTTGGCGACGTCACCCCTTCCACTGAGCGCCCAGCAGGGCGCCCCACCCGGCGTGATCATCGGCACCACCGACATCGGCGGCGTGGTGACCGGACCGAACGGGCCGGAAGCCGGCGTATGGGTGATCGCGGAAACCAAGGACCT
>Ga0137369_10005921_pt1 | contig 12382 bp, 8 predicted proteins | sample SagtaG_12_FD_104918 | JGI IMG/M metagenome (GOLD analysis project Ga0137369, IMG submission 104918) | Vadose zone soil microbial communities from Sagehorn Ranch, Mendocino, California, USA - Sage1_L_113_16 metaG | ecosystem: Environmental > Terrestrial > Soil > Vadose zone | place: USA... | reverse complement strand
GTTGGCGCGCCATCCTTCGCCCAGCGCATTGGGTCCGCCGTTGACGTCTATCTGCTTGCGCACCGGGCCGTTGATGATGATCATCACCGCCGGCCCGCCGGTCGTCGCTTGCAGAGCATAGAGATTAAGTTTGGGATTGGTGATCGCTTCGGTGGCGGCGATCAACACCGGCTTGTACTCCGGCTTGCAGCCCGCCATGACTCCATTGATGGCGATCTTCTCAACCGTCGCCTGCGCCCAGCGCGGCGGCACCGCGCCGACAACATCGTCCCTCTTGCGCCTCGTCGCGGCCAGCATCCGGCTGACGCGCTCTTCGGTCGGCGGAATAATCGGCAAACCATCGCTCCAACCTTTTTCTTCGAAAAAAGCCTGCGCCGCCCAGATATCGTCCGGTATCTCGAAACGTTCGGCCTGCGGTGCTGCGGTTGCCATAAAGTTTTTCCTTCGCCTTAACGCAAAAACGTTCGGGTTCCGAGCCCCTAGTTCAAGCCGAGACTCGAAACCCGAAACTCGAAACCAATCGCTTATGCGACCTTGGCTCTCGCTGCCTCGGGCGCAAGCAGAATATCGACCAGCTTATTGAATGCTGCGTCCGCCCGCTTGTTTACCTCGTCCACCTTTACGGTGCCGATGGGATGCTGCACGATCAGCACCGGATGATCTGGCGCGCCAAAAGCTTCCTTCTCGGATTTTGCCAACGCCTCGAAAGCGTGGGTGATCACGGTGACGGCGAACCGCCCACGTTTTTGCAGTTCAATCGAGTCGTGGATACTCCACGACGTGCACGAACCTCAATCGCCCAGGCCGCTCAGGACGATATCCGCCTGAGCCGCCAATTCATCGAGATACTGTTTCGGTGCGCCTTGCTGGGCGGTCAGTTTACGCCGCGAAATCACGCTGGCGACGCCGTACTTTTCTTTAAGCAGTTCCGCCAAGCGCTCCGCCAGCTTATCGGCGTTGGGCTTGCTGTTGTCGAGCAAGCCGACCACCTTCCCGCGCAAATCACCAAATTGCGGTAAGCCGGCGACTTTCGTCGTCGAGGTCGGCGCCTTTCCTTCCGGGCTGAGAACAATCATACGAGTCACCTCCTAAAATTAGTAGCGGCAACCCCCTGTGGTTGCCCGTGCGACGCAGGGCAGGCACAGGGGCCTGCCCCTACGTTGACAGATTGCAAAAAACCAAATTGAACCCCTACCGAACACCATGTTCTAAAGCCCGTAAAACGTTTTCGGATTATCATAAAGAATCTTTTGCACGGCCGCCTGAGGAATCTCTCCCTTGTCGGCACGGGCTTGAAGTTCCTTACGAAATTCGAGCTCCATGGATGGATCGCGGTGCGTGTAGTCCGATCCGACCATCAGATTGTCTTCGCCGACGTATTTGAGAACGTACGGCAGATCTTCGTCGACCTGGCAGGTGATGTAAACGCGATTTTCATTGAAAACATTGGACCCGAGCTCGAGCTTGGGGACGCCAAGGACGCTTGTGCTCTCGCGCCCCTGCTGGCGCAGCTGTTGCCGGCGCAGATCGTAGGCAACAAACGGCGCCCACATGGAACCGGCTTCGATGCAACCGATGCGCAGCTTGGGAAATTTCGTCGGGATCTTATGCAGGATCAGTCCGATGATGCCGTTGATCGCCGCGCCCTTGGTGCGCATGAATTGGCCGTGGGAAAATTCCCGCGCCGGCGAGAAATCCGGCACCCCGGAGCCGGTGTGAATGCAGATCGGCAGATCGAGCTTCTCCGCTTCGGCGTAAAGAGGTTCGAAGTACGGATCCGCGGCATACTTTCCGGCTTCGCGGTCGCCCTTTTTCAAAATGCCGCATGCGCCGTGTTCCTTCGCCCAGCGTATTTCCGCCAAAGAGTGCTCCATGTTTTGCAGCGGCGGCATGCAAACCCAGCGCAGCCTTCCGCCGGATTGACCGCAGCGATCGCCCAGCCAGCGATTGTAGCTCCGCCGCATGGCCGCGCTGATCTCGGGCTTTTCGGTTGCTTCCATCAGAAAGAGCGTCGGATAGATGACTTGAGTATCGGTGCCCAGCTCATCCATATGCTTGAGCCGCTTTTGCACGTCGAGAAGCTCCCGCGTCTCGACCGTCGTACCCGAGTCCACATCGCTCCGGACGAAACGAATCTGGCGCCGCCCGTCGATCATCCAGTAACGCGCCGGCGGCAACTTCGGATCGGGATTGGCCGGATAAGTCGTCGTCGGTTTGAATGGCAAATCTGCGCCCTGCATATATTCCCAGGTGTCATCGGTCTCATCGATGTGCGTGTCGGCATCGATAATTCGCATCTTACTTCTCCTCCACTAGGACACTTAGCCTATGTGTGAAAAAATTTCCATGCCCGCCATCCATGTTCGATCCTAAAGAGATTTCTCTCGGCGGTCGCCAGACTATCTACACTCACAGTAGCGGTTTTCCCGAAAGTTCCGACAGAGTCGCTGTCGGAGTGACGAACTCAAGATCGGTCACCACCTCGATCAGCGCCGATTTGTTCGCAGCCATCGCCTGCTTGAACGCCGGCAAGAACTCCTCATCCCGGGTCACTTTAAGACCCAACGCCCCGTAGGCCGAACCCAGTGCGGCAAAATCGGGGTTGACCAGATCGTTGCCGTACTGGCGTCCGGGGTATTGCGCTTCCTGGTGCATGCGGATCGAGTTATATCCTGCGTTATTGTAAACGATGGTAATAATGTCGGCGCCAAATTGTTTTGCCGTGGCCATTTCCTGGCCGGTCATGAGAAATCCGCCGTCGCCCGCGTGAGCCACGACGAGCCTGTTCGGGTGAGCGAGTTTCGCCGCCACCGCGGACGGGACGCCGGGCCCCATGCAACCGAGGGTGGGCGAGATGTAGGAATCGGCATGGTCGAATTCCAAATAGCGCTGCGGCCACTGGCCGAAACTGCCCGCGTCCGTCGTCGTGATCGCGTCCGCCGGCAATACGGCCTTGAGATCCGCCATCACCCGCTCCATCGATACGAGCGGCGTCGGTCGTTCGGACGGAGTGCAGTAGCGCTTCTGCGCGGCGTGATGTTCGGCGATCCAACCGGCGCGATTCTCATTGGGTTTTGGACCTTGATAGTTGAGCGCGGCGGTCAACGCGCCTTTTGCGTCGGCAACGATGCCCATGTCGGGCCGCAGGTTCTGGCCGATGGTTTGCTCGTCGGCATAGACTTGAATGAACGGCTGACCGGGTCGCGGAAATGCAAAGCTGCCCGTGGTCTGTTGGTTCAAACGGCTGCCGATGACGACCACGAGATCGGCTTCATTGGAAACGACAGTGCGCGCATGTTTGTTGGCGTTCGCCAGATTGCCGATGTAATTGGCATGGCTGTTTGGGAAAGCATCCTGCCGCTTGTAAGACGTGAGTACGGGCAATTGAAACTTCTCGGAAAAATCGATCAGCTCCTGTCTCGCGCCTGCATATTGGGTTCCCGATCCCACGACCAGCACCGGCTTCCTCGCCGCGTTGATGCGTCCAACCACTTCCTCGACCAATTTGGCATCGGGATCGGGCCGCGCCGGCGGATAAGGATCGATCATCGCAATCTTGGCGTCTTCTTCGAGCATGTCGCGCGGCAACGATATGACCACCGGTCCCGGCCGGCCGCTGCGAGCGATATGAAAGGCGCGCGCCATGATCTGTGGGACTTGCCGCGCATCGTTGATCTCGATCACCCATTTGGCCAACGTGCCGAAGAAATGAGTGTAGTCAATCTCTTGACCCGCTTCCCGGCCTCGGGCGGACCTTGACACCTGGCCGACGAGAAGCACTAAAGGCACGGAATCATATTTTGCGCTGTGAATGGCGATGCTCGCATTGGTCGCTCCCGGACCGCGAGTAACGAGACAAACACCGGTCGTGCGCGTCGCTTTGGCGTAGCCCTCAGCCATAAAACACGCGCCGCCTTCCTGCCGATTGGTGATCAGTTGAATTTCGGGAATGCTGTACAGTCCGTCCAGGACCGCGACGTAGCTTTCACCCGGTACACAGAAAACGTGCCGCACACCTTCGTTGCGCAAACACTGAGCCACAGCATGACCGGCGAGCATGAGATGTTCCTCCGATTTCTATGAATATTTGTTCTCGTGTCCTGGATCTGAGGTTCGTTGAATCAATCAGTCATCGTTGCACCGTCATGTTGGTGAAAGCCGGCCACCGAGATGGCCAAACACCTGCCCTATAGCTTCAATCTCGGAAGCTTGTCAACTTTCCCTTTGCCGGAGCAAAGTTATGGTGTGGGGAGAACGGCCACGTGATGATATCAAAGTAGGAAGACCGTAATTCAGACGGGAAGGTGCAGAAGTGAGCTTGTCATCCGGGCTTGTTGACGAGATCAAACCCGCGGATGACGCTTCAGTCATTTTCGATCACGTGTTGAAAAACTTCTAACAGTTCATCGAGCACGTACGGTTTATTTACGAAGCGCTTGACGCCTGCAAAGGCCATAGCCGTCTCTATATTCGCCGCCAAATAACCGCTGGCGATTACGACCTTGACGACGGCATTCTCCTCTTTCAGCCTGCGAAAGACCTCTTCACCCCGGGTTTTGGGAAGGCGGACATCCAGCAGCACAGCGTCGATTCGACGCTTATAACAGCGATGGATTTCGATTGCCTGCGCGCCGTCGGAGGCCACCAAGACATGGTAACCGTGCTGCGAAAAAAACTTTTCCAGAAGACGAAGCATGAGAGGTTCGTCTTCCACGATGAGGATGGTGTGCTGACCCTGGGCCGTGGTCTTCGCCGAAGTTTTTTCTGGAATGCGCTCCACAGCGTTTTATTCTCCGGAGGAAACGACCGGGAAGTACAGAAAGAAAGTTGTACCGTACATCGGTTGACTCTTTACTCGAACAAAACCATCGTGGTTTTTCACAATGGCATAAGCCACGGCGAGGCCCAGTCCGGTTCCTTGGCCGGCCTCCTTGGTGGTGAAGAAGGGCTCGAAGATCCGGCTCTGAACGTTTTCGTCCATCCCCGTACCGGTATCAGTGAGCTCGATGGACACGTACTCCTCTGCTGTAGGATCGCCAGACTCTTCCAGGTCTCGGCCATCAACGACACCGGTCTCGATCACAAGCGAGCCACCGTCCGGCATCGCGTCGCGGGCATTTACGCAAAGATTGAGCAGCACCTGAGTGATTTGGTTCGGATCCGCCATGATCGAAGGAAGCCTGGGGGCTAAATCCAGTGCCAGCTCGATATTTTTCGGGAAGGTTTCCTTGAGCAAGTGCCTCAGTCCCTGAATAACAGTATTGGCATCGGTAGGGTCTAATTTAGTCTCTGTTTTCCGCGCCAGAGTCAAAAGCTGGTGCACAAGCGCGGCGCCTCGTTTGGTTGTCTCGGTGATCGCCTCCACACTTTCCCCGATCTGGTCGCTGTTGGCGCTAGGCCCGAGAATAGTGGCGTATCCCTGGATGATGTTGAGAATATTATTCAAGTCGTGGGCAATGCCGGCGGCCAGAGTTCCCATGCTTTCCATCTTTTGGGCCTGGCGCAGCTGGTCTTCCAGCTTTTTTCGCTCCTCCATATCTTGCAATAATGCGCGGTTGGCCTCGATCATCGCCTCTTCGGAATGCTTCAGGCGGTTGACGTCGGTGAACGTGAAGACCACGCCGTCAATCACATCATTCGAGGTGCGATAAGGCAGGCAGCGCAGGATGTGCCAGAGGCCATTAGAGGTGAGAACTTCTTTTTCAACCGGAACCAACGTCTTGAGCACACTATTGGCGATGGCTACGAGGTCTGTGTCCGTGAACTTGTTTGAGATGTGGCTGACCGGGCGACCCACGTCCAGGGGGAGCAGGTTCATGAGCTCGGTTGCTGACGGCGTGAAACGCCGGATGCAAAATTTCCGGTCCAAAAAGATCGTAGCGACTTCCGATGAATTGAGAAAGTTGGCCAGATCGTCATTGGTCTTGCCCAGCTCTTCGACCTTATCATTGAGCTGGTTGTTGGTAGTGATCAACTCCTCGTTGAGCGATTGCAACTCCTCCTTTGAGCTTACCAATTCTTCGTTCGTGGATTGTAGTTCCTCATTGATCGCCATGACCTCCTCGTTGGCGGCGGTAAGCTCTTCATGCGTGGCTTGGAAACCATCGCTCGTGGCCTGGATCTGCTCTCTTAGGCTTTTGTTTTCGGCTTCGAGCCGCACTACCAGGGTTTCGTTTTGGATCTCGCTTTCCCGGCCGCCGCGAGGCGCGGCCTTTACGGGCGTCCCCGCATCCTCAAAAATAACCGCGAACAGTCTCGCACCGGAATTGCGCTCTACGACCGGCGTGACCGTTACATTTATCGAATCTGTGGCGTCGTCTCTGCCGAACTCGAGGCCTTCAAGCCGTACAGTCCCGTTTTGTCGCGCTGCTCTTTCGACCAGAAGACGAAGCTGCGGCGAATGGCGGTTCTCGGCCATGTCGAACAGGCTCAGGCTGGCTTCGCCGAAAGGATGGGACAGGTACCTATGAGTTGGGCCGTAGAAATGCAGAATTTCGCCATTTTCATCGATTAGAACGATACTGGCATTAAAATGCTTCAGGAGCACCTGTTGGTTGAGGTCCGAGAGTCTTATCGGGTGCTGTCTTTCGGGTCTGTCAGGAGTAGCGGCCAGCGCTCCAGCGCGCAGCGCGAAATTGGCGACGGCCGCGGCGACGGACCGCGTGCGGCGGAAAATTCGGAAGCTTTTGGAAATGGGTTCGAACGCTTCGTTCTGTTCCAGAGGATTTTCGGATTTCCCCAGGAACAGATATCCACCCCGTTTTAGCCCAAACGCAAACAGGCTGAGAATCTTTTTCTGCATCTCCGGTTCGATGTAAATCAGCAGGTTGCGACAACTGATCAAATCCATGTTGAGAAACGGCGGGTCCAGAAGCACGTTGTGCGCGGCAAAGGTAACGGCTTCCCGGACCTGTTTATCGACCCGGTAGGTGCCGTCTTGCTTGATGAAAAACCGCGCCAGGCGCTCCTCGGACATATCGGCCGCGATGCTTTCCGCGTAGACCCCCTCGCGAGCTCCCTTAAGCGCCTCGGGATCGATGTCGGAAGCGAAAACCTGCAACCTAAAGCTCTTCCGCGCCCGGGTCATTTCCTCCATGAGCAACATGACAACCGAATAGGCCTCCTCGCCGGTCGCGCAACCTGTAACCCAGGCACGTAACGGCTCGGCGTTATTCTTTTCTTGCACCAGCGGAGCGATGACCTTATCGCGCAGTTCCTCGAACGCCTCCGGATCGCGAAAGAAGCTGGTGACGCCGATCAGCATGTCCTTTGATAGCTTCGCCAGCTCGTCAGGATGTCCGGAGAGGAAGCGATAATAGTCAGCAATATCGTTTATCTGGTTAAGCGCCATGCGGCGTTGAATGCGCCGGTGGATCGTGGCCGGCTTGTAACAACGAAAATCGCTCTTGGTTTGACTCGCCAACAAATGAAGAATCGAACCGATGCCGTCCTGCGTCGCCTCGTTATCGGGCCGGTCACTTTCCGCAGCGCGGTTGTGGCGCACAAACTGGATAATCGCGGCGGGTATTGGCCGCACCGGCAGCGCGTAATCGACCATTCCCGTGGCTAAAGCGTGTTCGATCATGGAGTCGAACTGGGCCGTCTTGGGGTCCTGGACGATCACAAAACCGGACACGCCGTGAATCTCCCTTATTCCCAGCGTTCCGTCCGAGCCGCTCCCGGAAAGGAGCACCGCTATTGCCTTCTCGCGCTGGTCCTCGGCCAGCGAGCGAAAGAAGAAATCGATCGGCATTCTTAGACCGTCGCGGTTTATTGTCTCCGTCAGGTGCAACTTGCCGTCTTTAATGGAAAGAAACTTGTTGGGAGGAATCGTGTAGACGTGGTTGGCATGGACCGCCAGGCCGTCTTCAGCCACGGCGACTCTCATTTTGGTGTATTTCGACAAAAGGCCGGCCATATGGCTGGGCTGTTTCGGAGCCAGATGTTGGATCACCACAAACGCCAGGCCGGTGTCGGCGGGCGTTTCGTCAAAGAACTCTTTCAAGGATTCGATGCCGCCGGCCGAGGCGCCGATGCCGACTATGCGCACATTTGACGCTCGGTCATCCATGGAATCCTTTATTTTATCTGCCGGTGGCGGGGGAAGCAAGTTACTTTTCAAATCCACGTAGGAATAGCGTATCACGTTGCGCCTTCCAAGAATGTCATCTATCTGACAAATACCAGCATACGTGGCCCGGATAGAGCTTGAGCGAAATCCAGGACGATGTATTCCTGAAAAGCGTTTCACTTCATCCAGGCTACGAAGACTCGCAAGTCAGAATTCAGCATCCTTGAAATCTCGGTTGATGCGCATATATATCGTAGCAATTCCCGGCTGTGGTTGGGCAACAGCGAATGGTGTAGTTTTTATGAAGAAGCTCGTGTGGCTTTTGATTTTGCTGATCTGGACTTCAGAAATCCAAGCCCAAAGTCCTTTTTATCAAGGCAAGACCATCACGGTCGTGGCCGCCGCCAGCGCGGGCAGCGCCTACGATCTATACGCCCGCCTCATGGCCCAGTTCATGGGCAAACACATCCCGGGCAATCCAAATTTCATCGTGCAAAATATGGCCGGCGCGGGATCGATCATCGGTGCCAATTATCTCTATAGCGTTGCCAAGTCTGACGGTCTGACCATCGGCGCGATCCAACCGTCGATCTATTTCAACCAACTGCTCAAACAACCGGAAGTCAGATACGATTGGAGCAAATTTACCTGGCTCGGCAGCTCCGACAAATCGGACCACCTGTTATATATGCGCGCGGATCTGCCAATCAAAAGTTTGGCTGACGTGCGCCGCGCCAAAGAGCCGCCCAAATGCGGCTCGACCGGCGCCGGAACTTCCGGGAGTTATTTGCCGAAACTTCTGGAGGAAACACTCGGGACAAAATTTACGATTGTTGCCGGCTACAAGGGAGGAGCAGAAATCGATTTGGCGACGGAACGGGGTGAGCTGCACTGCCGTGCGCTCACTATCCAGGCGTATCACTCCCGCGAGCCTTACCACACCTGGCGTAAAACCGGCTTTGCGCGCATCTTGATCCAGACCGGTAAAACCCGCGATCCGCGCATCGCCGACGCACCGACCATCTATGAGCTGATGAACGAATACAAAACTCCTGAAGCGGAGCGAGCTTTACTGCCGCTCGTGTTTGCCGCCAGCGATTTTGGCCGGCCCATCGTCGCGCCCCCTGGCGTGCCACCCGACAGGATCAAAATCCTGCGTGAAGCGTTCCTCAAGACCATGAACGATCCCGACCTATTGGTGGAAGCGAAACGAAAAAACCTCGACATTACTCCCTCCGCGGGTGAAGAGCTGGAAGCGCTGGCCAAACAAGTTATGGCGCAAACACCCGCAGTCGTGGCGCGGGTGAAAACGCTCATGGATCAGTAGGATGGGTGGAGCCCAGCGATACCCATCGTCTTTTGCCGAAAGCAGTTACAGTATTCAGCGGTGTCGCTCAGTTGAAGGTAATACGAATACCGTACGCCGGATGCCAAATGGTGAATTCGTCCAGCCCCTCATCACCTAACCTTCCAGACTCTAGGGTGAATCTTGAATATCACTTCATCCCTATTTGACGCATATCTAAAATGTTCCACTAAATGCTTTCTCCGGTCGCACGGTGAAGCAGGGTTCGGAAACGAATATGCCGATTGGGTTCGGACTTAGACCGAGTCCTACCGAAATGACCGGATCAAAGATTTGGAGAGTATCGCCGGCCGCGATGGACGAATCATCACCGCTCCCCTTACGGAAAACCCGAAGGTTGCCGACAGGGGATATGTTTTCGATTTTGTCGCGCGGGCGCAAAACCTTGAATCCCACATTCACATTGTGGAGCGGACTCCTCCTGAAGAGCCTGGCAAACCAGTCCAATTCATCCCAATCCGATTCGTCTACACCAACAAATGCACCAAAGATGACAAGCTATTGCTGGCATTCGATGCGCTCGTGTTGTCCGAAGTGTTCGGACGCGAGGTTGGTATCGGCCGGATCATCCACGGCGACGACCACGCCACGCTCAAGGTGAAGACCTCGGCGTTGGCAAGCGAGGTACGGAAGCTGATTTGCAAGATCACAACGCTAATTTCCGATGATTCGCCGCCAGACCTGATTCTGAATCGTCACTGTGCAGAGTGCGAGTTTAAAGCGCGGTGCAGACAGAAGGCAATTGAAACGGATGACCTCAGCCTCTTGTCCGCAATGACAGAGAAGGAACGCAGCCGACATCGCAGCAAGGGCATCTTCACGGTCAACCAGCTTTCTTATACGTTCCGGCCACGCAAAGCGCCGAAGAGAGCCAAGAACCCCGCCAAGCCGTACTACCTGGCCTTACAAGCGTTCTCACTTCGGGAAAACATAGTATACGTCCACGGTAATCCGCACCTTCCGATGTCAGATTGCAAAATCTTTTTAGACATCGAGGGGCTCCCGGACAGCGAGTTCTATTATCTGATCGGGGTGTTACTTGTAATCAACGGACAAGAAAATTTTCACAGCTTCTGGGCCGAGGAAAAGTCTGACGAGGCAAACATTTTTGCTCAGTTTGTGGAGATAGTTTCTGCGTTGCCCGATTTCCGCGTTTACCACTTTGGCAATTACGAAACCATTGCGCTAAAGCGCGCAAAACAGACGCTGCCGGAACACCTTCGACCCAAAGTCGATATGATTCTTGAAAGATCGGTCAATGTGCTTTCTGTAGTCCATTTTCACATCTACTTTCCGACCTATTCGAATAGTCTTAAAGAAATCGGATGATTTCTGGGATACGTTAGAACAGAAAAAGATGCGACCGGACTACAAACTATTCCCTGGCGGAAAAACTGGGAAACCAACAACGAACTCGACCTAAAATCCAAGCTGATCCAGTACAATCAAGACGATTGCGTAGGGCTGAAACGGTTGTCTGAGTTCATCGCGCGACTGAATTCACCGGATTTTACAAACACTGCTGACGACCCCACTTTTCCTAAGCTCAGTCGCACGGAGGATCTAAGAAAAGATCGTCCCCGTTGGGAGTTGTTTCGTCCCAAAGAATACGCACTGGCGGATTTTAAACACGTTGTGAAGTGCTCCTATTTCGACTACCAGCGGGAAAAGGTTTTTATCAGAACGCATCAGCATTTCAAAACAATCAACAAGCGCCATCGAAAACATGGGCGCACGAACACTCATCCGAATAAAATAGTCACCATCGAGCGCCGCAGCTGCCCGCGATGTAAAAGCAAATTGATTGAAAAGATAAAAAGGACCAGGCATACGGTGATTGATCTGAGGTTTTTGAAGGCTGGCGTGAAGAAGTGGATCACCCGCGTTGACGCCTGGCGATATTCTTGCCAGAAATGCCTGCACATGTTCAATTCCGAAGAAAGATTTCCCAATCCCCAAAAATATGGACCTAGCCTGATGTGTTGGTGTGTCTATATCAATGCAGTTTGCAGAGTAAATATGAACCGCGTACGCAGAACCCTGGAGGACGTCTTCGGGCTGTATACCAATCATAATCTAATGTATCGATTCAAAGGCTATCTGGCACGGAGCTGTCAATCCCTTTCGGACGAAATCTTTCAAAGTGTTCTGCGCGACCCAATTCTACATGTTGACGAAACAACCGTTCACCTCGAAAAAGGCCAACAGGGATATGTGTGGGTTCTCACAAGCATGGATAAGGCCTACTACTTTTATAAACCATCCCGAGAGGGCTCTTTTCTTCAAGAGATGTTGTCCCCCTTTAACGGGGTTCTCGTGTCTGATTTTTACGCCGCATATGATGGGTTAGAATGCGAGCAACAAAAGTGTCTTGTGCATTTCGTGCGGGACGTTGATGATGATCTTTTGCGAAATCCATTGGACACGGAGTTGAGGAACATTGCCGCGCAGTTTGGGGGCCTGTTGCGTGAAATCATCCAAACGGTGGACCATTACGGGCTCAAGAGCCGACATTTACGGAAACACAAACGAGTGGTTTCTCGCTTCCTCGGATCAGTGGTTTCGAGGGATTTCTCATCCGAACTGGCCAATAAGTACAAGAAGCGGTTCCAGAAGAGTGGGGTGAAGATGTTCACCTTCCTCGATCATGATGGCGTCCCGTGGAACAACAATAACGCAGAGCACGCCATAAAGCGCTTTGCCAAGTATCGCAAGATGGCGGACGGACAGTTCACGGAGCGGACTCTTGAGGAGTACCTTGTACTAGCAAGCGTTTTTGAAACGTGTGAGTTCAACAATGTCAACGTTCTCAAGTTTCTGTTATCGAAGGAGACCACCCTGGCGGGTTTATTCAAGATGGCAAAGCGAAAAGATCACGCTACTTTACGCAAACCAGAGAACCCGCCGCTCCTGCAGACTGAAGCCCAATCGCAAAGTTCTGAAAT
>Ga0137369_10005909_pt1 | contig 12390 bp, 6 predicted proteins | sample SagtaG_12_FD_104918 | JGI IMG/M metagenome (GOLD analysis project Ga0137369, IMG submission 104918) | Vadose zone soil microbial communities from Sagehorn Ranch, Mendocino, California, USA - Sage1_L_113_16 metaG | ecosystem: Environmental > Terrestrial > Soil > Vadose zone | place: USA... | reverse complement strand
GATTCGACTTGAACGAAACGTGATCGTCGCCGACATCGATCACGCAGTGACGAATCAGAATGTCTCGGCTACTGGTTGGATCGATCGCATCAGTGTTTGGCGAATCGGCCGGCGCAGTGATCGTTACGTTCTCGATGGTTACATCATGGCAGCGCTGCGGCACCAAGTGAAACTGAGCGGAGTCTTTCAAAGTTACACTCTGAACGAGGACATTCGCGCAGTCAGTTAACACAATGAGTTTGGGGCGCGCACTTTCTTGCGGCTGGCCGGCCGCGCGCGGTTGGCCTTGTTGGGGCACGCCCGCCGCTCGTTCGTCGCGAAAACGTTTCCACCACGGCGCGCCGGCGCCGTCGATTGTACCTTCGCCGCGAATCGCGATGTTGGTCAGTTTCTTGCCGCCGATCAGCGGCAGAGCTTTGTGATCGGCAGTTTCGTAATCAGAGAAGTTTTGTGAGCCGCGAATCGTCGCGCCTTTCTCAATCACCAGGGCTGTGTTGCCCACGAGTTGAATGGGGCCGGTGACATAGGTGCCAACCGGCACGATCACTTCGCCTCCACCGTTGGCCTTGGCCGCTGCGATCGTTTTGTGAAACGCTTCAGTGTTCGATCCCTTGCCATCCCCAATCGCGCCATAGTCAGTGATCAGGAATTTGCGCGAAGGTATGATCGGCAATTTCGGGTTGACGTTGATCGAATTAGAGGATTGGGCAAACGCACTGAGGTGTCGGCCAGACATACCAGCAACCGCCGCGATCGCAATCGTGAGCCCAAAACAGATGACCCCACTAATTAATCGTAATCTGATTACCACTTCAATGGATTCCAATTGTCAACGCCCTTCAAAAAAGTTTGCGTCGCGAACGGCTGAATCTCCTGCTCAGTTAATTGCTTCGACCATGGGACGCGGGCCGAAGGGTTCGCACCCGGGCCGCTCGATTTGTATTCCGCAAATCGCGCGGTTTTCTCGCGCGCCGGATCGCGCCAATTGTCCCAACCCTCCGGCCGAATGTGCGCGTCCAGCCAACAATCAATAAATACGGCGCGGCCGTATGGACGCCATGGGCGTCCGAGATAACTCTTCGCATCAGTGCCGCCGGTAAGCTTGCAGTGGTGAAAAACAAGACCGTTCGGCTCGGCAGTCAAAGCCCAGGGCGCAGTGACATAGCCCTGTCCTTTGCTATGAATAGTGCAGTTGTCGAACACTGAAGTGCTGTTGCCGAAAATGAAATCAACGTGACCTTCGATGTAACAGTCCCTGTAATACTGCCGTCCGCCATGCGCGAAGAGAGTGTCCTGCCAGCCGAGGAAACGACAATTTCGAAAGATGACGCGATCGGTATTCACGTACGCCGCGACTGCCTGTGAGCCGACTCCGTAAGTGTTTTCGAACGTGATGTTCTCAGCGCGAAAGTCGCTGCCGCCGAGATACGCCGTGTACGAGTTCCGCGTATCGCCGGAAGTCTTGGCGCTGAGATTAAACGTGATCGTCGTTCGCAATGGATCTTCGCCGCTCAGAGTGATGAAAGGTTTCGTTTGCAGAATCTTGATCTGCTCTTTGTACGTGCCGGGCTTAATCTGAATCACAAACCGATGTGTGTTGAATTCCGGCACGCGGTCGATTGCCTGCTGAACGGTGGTAGTGTCTCCGCTGCCGTCCGGCGCAACCACAATTCGATAGCGATCTTTCTTGATCGCGTTTGAATGGAAATCATTTGCGGTGGCGATCGGCTTCGAACCAACTAATCCCGTTGCAAAGACCGCCGTCAAAAGACCGAAGAAGATTCTTTCCTTCACTGCTTTTTGGCGTTGGTTAACTTGGGGAGTGGGCTTGAGCCGCCGCGCATTGATTGACGGCTCAAGCCTTTTGCCGTTATTCGATCAAAAGACAAACTTCACGCCAAGTTGAATATCGCGAGGGAGGTTGCGCTGCACGCCGCCGGAGAAGCCGAAACGCGCGTTGCTCGGATCGAGATTGAAGTCAATGACATACGCGTGATTGAACGCGTTGAGCGCCTCGCCCCGGAGCTGAATGCGCTTGCCCTCGCCGATCTCGAAATTCTTCGTCATCGAAAGGTTGACCGCCTGATATGGCATGTTCCGCAAGTTGTCGTATGTCGACTTGAAGTTGCGCAGTCCGAACGAGTTCAGCCTAACGAACCCGGTCGTATCGAAAATCGGCAGGTTCGTGCAGCCGGTCGTGCACTCGAAGACGCCATACTTGTGGCCTTGGCCGTCGCCCTCGAACGTGTGTGCCTTGAGCTGCGTCGGATCACCCGGATAGTAGATGTTCTGGGTGAAGTTGAAGGGCTGGCCCGACTGCCACTCGTACGTACCGTTGAGCTGCCAGCCGCCGACGAAGGCATCGAGGAGACGGTTCATATCCTTGCCGATCCGCCGCCCGCGGCCCAACGGCGGCCGGTAGCTTGCCGCCACAGTGTATCGGTTGGGGCGGTCATCGGGCGAGATGCGGGCCTCAACTTGTGGATCGGACGCGTTCAGGTAGCTGAGCTTCTCGCGCAGGTGCGAGCGGGTATACGTAGCGTTGAGCGTCAGATCACGCGAGAAGCGCTTGCTGGCCTGTAGCTGGAGCGCCTTGTACTGATTCGTGCCGTTGTACTCCTGCACCCACACGTTGGTGAACTGCGGGAACGGCAGGAGTAACTGCGCGCGAGAAAGCGTCTGCGACGTGTTGAATGAACTCGACGCCAGCGCGGGGATGTTGTTGAAGAGGCCGCGGAATGGGTTCGTGACGTTGGTTGTAGTAGAGAGGAAGGTATTCGCGGCGTCCGCCGAGCTCGGGTCGGTGCCGAGGTACTGACGCGGGACGAAGTTGATGTTGCGGTTGACCGCCAGATTGTAGCCGTGCGACCACACGTAGTTAGCCTCGATGACGAACTGACCGGGCAGTTCGCGCTGGACGCCCGCGATCATGCGGGTGAACTTCGCGTTCAAGCGGTTGCCGGGAATGATCGGGCCGTCTGAAGCTCCGATGTCCTGGCCCAAGCGGGCTAGCAATCCGAGGCTCGAGCCCGGGGCGTCAGACAGGCCGCTCGGGAACGGATTATTGAGCGTTGCGACGAAGGTGCGACCCTGGTCGTTCGTCGGTACGAAAGATGTCGAGGCCGAGAAGCCGTACTGGATGGGCGTCTCGATGCGGAACGGCGCCATGAAGATGCCGATGCCGCCGCGCAGCACCGTCTTCTCGTTGATCTGATAGGCCACGCCGAAGCGCGGTTGAATGTTGCGCTGGTCGGCATCCCAGGTGGCGCGACGTTCGGCGCTTGCGTAGATCGGCCCACCCACCACGCGGAATTGCTCGGGCGTGAGTACGAAGGCCGATGGGTTGGCGTTGTAAGCCGTCGTATATGCCGCGCGCGCGGCTGCTTCGATGGGGCTCGGCGCGCTGCGGTCGAATCCGTTGACGATGCGGTTGAAGCGTTCGGTTGTGCCCAGCTCCCGTTCGTAGCGCAGGCCAAGGTTCAGCGTGAGCTTCGGCGTGGCGCGGAAGTCGTCATGGAAAAAGAAGCCGTGATACACCGACTGCACTGAGTAATTCGTCCCGCTCGTGTCGATGAGGCTGTTGGAGTTGGCGACAGGGTAGCCCAGCAGAAATGCCGCCACGTCGCGCCCGTACGCCTGGCGATTGGTTTCGGCGTTAGCCGTCGTCACAGTGCCCGAGGTGGTCGATGTGGCCCGGGTCACATATGTGCCGTCGAAGAAGAAGCGGCCGCCCTGGTAACCATTGCTGGCGAAGTTCTCGCGCAACACGCGCAGATCGTAACCGAAGTGGGTCGTGTGGTTCCCGAATATGTGGGTCACGCTCGGCTGTGCTGAGAAAGTGTAGAACGGACGAAGCAATCCCTCGTTGTAATCGGATCGGTTCGAGCCGAGCGTCGAACGAATTGGGCGCTGGGCATCATACGTGAAGATGTCGAAGCGCGGCAGGTAACTATAGCCGCGGGTGGCGGCGACGTACGCCGAGCTGAAGCCGAGAGCCGCCAGATCGAAAGTCTGACCGGGACGGCGCTCCTGCGCGAAGCGGTTGAGGCTCGTCTTGAAGTCGAAGATCGTGCTGCTCGAGAGTGTCGCCGTGTACCCGATGTTGCCGCCGTCATTGGTGCGGTACTCGAAGCCGAGCGTGGGGTTTACACCATTGACTGTGCCTGCCCAATTGTAACGATTCTCAGGATTGAAGCTGTGATAGTAGTTGGCGTAGACGCGGTGCTGCGCGCTGATCTGATGGTCGATCCGCGCGAGCCAGCCGCGATAGTTCGAGTTGCGGACGGCGGCTGAGTAGTAATTGGCCGTGAGCCCCGCGCCGGAGACGTTCGGCAACGGAAAAAAATTGATGATCTTAACGGCCGTCGGGTTGAGCATCGAGCTCGCTATGATGTTGTTGTTGAATGCGGTACGCGTGACCGTGCAGTTTGACGGCGTATGGCAGCCGGACGTCGGATCGTAAATGCGGATCGGAATCGTCTGGTTGAGCAACTCAGAGAAGTCGCCGGTGCGCATCTTCGCCGTCGGGACGGTAAAGAACTGCGCGTCGCCGCCCTCGCTATTCTTCAGGCGTTCGTAGGAGAAAAGGAAGAACGTTTTATTGCGCCCGTTGTAAAGCTTGGGAATATAGACAGGGCCATTCACGACGCCGCCGACACGGTGATAAGTGCGCTCGGGCCGATCCTGGCCGGCTAAGTTCGCGAAGAATGCATTGGCGGTGCGGCTGCGATCTCGATTGAAATACCAGAGCGCCCCGTGGAGGTCGTTGCCGCCACTCTTGATGGCGACGTTAACGTTCGCGCTGGCAGAGTAGCCCTGCTGCGCGTCGAACTGGTTGGTCTGGACCTTGAACTCCTGCACGGCCTCGGCCGGCGGCGAGAAGCCGACACCGCCATCGAATGCATAGTTGGGCGAGCCGTCAAGCGTGACGTTGTTGGCGCCGGTGCCACCGTTGGCGCGGAAGGCTGCCAGGTTACCGTTAGAAGTTGGACTCCCGCCCACGCCCGGATTTCCCGTGAAGACTATACCTGGCGCGAGAGTGGCGAGTTGATAGGCTGTGCCGTCCGTGAGGGGCAACTCGCTGATCTGCTGCCTCGTGATAACGCTTCCGGTGCTGACGGATCCCGTTTCCAGAGCAGGCGTCGAAATAACTGTAACCGTTTCCGCGACGCTACCGGTTTGCAGCTGCGCGTCGATCGTCAGTTTGGCGGCGACGCCGAGTTGGATTTGCGGGCGCGACTCAACCTTGAACCCCTGCTTCGTCACCAGCAGTTGATACTTTCCGGGATTCAATACCGGAAAATCATAACTGCCTTCGTCGTTCGTGGTGGCCGTCGCCTCGACATTCGTCTCGACGTTCCGAACAGTTACTGTCGCACCCGCCACCACCGCGCCGTTTGGATCGGTGACCTTGCCGGTAATCGAGCCGCGAAACTCCTGACCAAACGCGAACGCAAATGTAAACAGCAACAGCAGCGGAGCACCGCCCAGCGAGCTGAAAATATTGTGATTCATTGATGAGCCCTTTCCTGCAACTGCGAATAAGCCGCATCCGCCTCCGACGAATTAACGTGAAGCGCCGCCGCTTGACTGAACTAGTGTTAACTCGCCATCGGTTATCCCTAACTCCTGGCTTCGTTCGAAGTGGTCAGACCACCTGTCAACCTGGCCGCATCTTTTATCACGGCGCACCAACGAACGTCAAGCCAATCTACCGAAAAAGTATTCATGCTCTCAAGCCTCTTGTGATTAAATGAAAATGGGCTAAGATGCGATTGTTTGCGAGAGCCGCCGTTTTTGTAAGTGACGAAGACATGATCTCGCAGGGAGAGAGATGGGTAGAGACGGTTCAATAGAGCTGCGAAGTTTTCAGGTGGTCAGACCAGAGAAGAATGGTCTGATGGCCGAACAAGTCGTGATTCAGGTTCGCGCTATGATTCGCGAAGGTGAGTTGAGACCTGGCGATCGCTTGCCGCCGGAAAGAGAGTTATCGAAACGGCTTGGGATTAGCAGAGCCAGCTTGCGTCATGGACTAAGGTTCCTTGCGGCGATGGGCGTGTTGACTTCGCGACACGGCTCGGGCACCTACATAGCCGATGGCCCACCGGCGCTCGACAGCGAACCGCTACGTATGCTGGCTGAGTTGCATCGCTTTACGCCCAATGAAATGTTCGAGGCCCGTAAGCTACTCGAAGTTGGTCTTGCGGGTCTTGCTGCCCGCAACGCCGGCGACGAGCACCTTGCAGTCATGTCAGAGGAAGTGGCCGAGATGTATGCGACACTGGATGACCCGCAGGAATACCTCGTACATGACATTCGCTTTCATCGAGCGATCGCAGCCGCAAGTGGCAATCAGATTCTCGCGGCGTTGATGAACATGGTGTCAACGGCAATGTATGAAAGCCGAAAAGCAACCGTAGAGCGAGCTACCGATTTGAAAGAATCTGCTGAGTTTCATCGCAAGATCTATCGCTTAATTCGAGCCGGCAAATCGGAAGAAGCGCGCTTCGCAATGAACGAACATTTGGAACTTGCCCAACGTGCCTTTGAGACGGAAGAACTATCGATTACCACTGTCCCCAAAAATGGGAAACCGTCCCCGGCGACTCGCCGGAAGCGCCGATCGCGATCCGCCAGGGCCACATAAACTGCTCATGCGTTCATTTCCGGCTCGCTTCTAATCCGCTGCCACCTTGATCGAAACCGGGCTGAACAGTAACCACGCCGAATTGACGATCTTCGACTTCGCGATGCGCCGCCATCATCCAGACGAAATTAATCGGGTGGCCGGGCACTGACACATTCGGATGAAAACCCTTGGGCATGATCACGGCATCGCCATCACGCACGACGGAAATGAATTCCGGTTCATCCGGGTTCGTGTATACGAACTGCACGCCAAACGAAGGCGCCGGCATGTCGTAATAAACGTAAAGCTCTTCGAGGATCGCGGCGTGTTCGTGCGGCGGCCAACTGGTCCAGTGACCAGGTTCGGAAGTGGTAAAACCCGCGAGAATTCGTCCCGCTTCTACATTTTTTCCGAGCGTGATATTTACAGTGCGCGAATTTGAAACCCCTCCGGTCTTAAATCTAAGCGAGCTATCCTTCTCGACGTCGGCATAACGCACGACCTGCAACGGATATTTGTTTTCGACTTCGGCGGAGCATTCAACCAGATCGACTGAACTCTCGGTCGTGATTTCTACTTCAGTATCGCGCGGCAAATAGATTGAATCGTAACGATCGATCTGGTTCGTTTGTCCGTCGGCTTTGACTGTGCATTCACCGGAGAGACAGATGAGTCCCGACTCGAGCTTGCCGGTCGAGAAGGTTACGCTCGGCACCTCACGATCAAGAATGATGCGTCCATAGACCAGATGTTTCATCGAGCTGTTCTCTGGTGTAATCGAGATGTTCCGTCCTTTGCGGGAATTCGTATGGCGGAAAATGAGTTGATCGTTTGTCTCTTTCATTTGTGTGCTCATGATTGTGCCTCTGCTCTTCTTGGGCCTTGCCTTACGGTCGGGCGATTGGGTGTTTGTCGATAGGATACTTCACTTTCCGATGGTCAAGAAGCCATCTCTTGATTTCGTTCTACAAACGCTTGCGACAGTTATCAACTCCGATGCAATTAGATTAACCTAAGGGCGAGCAAGGCAGACGAGGGAGATCAAACGAGTTCGCGCGCAAGGAGTAATTACCCATGCTTATATTTAGCCAATCATCTCGTTCTTGTTGCCACCTTCTCATTGGGTTCAGTCATTAACCGAATTGTTCCTGAAGGGAGAGACACTAAGGTTCACGTTGTCCATTTAAAAACGGCGTGGTGATTTCAGCGAATTCGTGGATTGCGAATCGTTCAAACGAGACAAAAGGGTAAGGAGTCACAACGCAACACCGTCCCCCAAACGTCCCCCAACGGTACGCAAATCAGGCAATGCATGCATGGTATGCAGCGCATGCACGTTGATTTTTCCTAGGCGGTTTTGTAAGTTGTGAAAATAAAGGAGCGGTAATTTTGATTCCCAAGCTGAAAGTTGCGAGTTCGATCCTCGTCGCCCGCTCCATTTTCCTCAGTAAATTCTCAGACTCAATTTTCAAAAGTTAGAAAAACCTTCGAACCGTCCCGCAAATTCTCTCTGTGGCGAGCAGCCCCGAGACAGCAGTCAATTTCGTCAAAGTATTATTGGCCCTCATGATCTTTCTCCTTTGTGATCGCCATCCGAATCATTGAAACACTCTCCCTGCACCAACGTCGCCGTCAAAGCTGCGTCCACCGACGACAAGCACTCTTCCGTCAGGCAGCAGGGCGGCTGTCTGACCGCTGCGGCTCATGGCCATACTCTCGGCGGCAGTCCATGTGTCGGAATTGAGATCGTAGAGTTCGGCGGTTTGCGCAGTAGCAAGACACATCGGAGGGACTGTGCGGATTTTCGGCAGATCTGTCATTAGAGCCGAAAAATTTCTTGAGGCGACGTTGAATGAGGTGCAAAACGTCGGAAGGGTGCTACAATTCGAGGCCCCTAAACAAAGCCTGCTCATGGCCTCAACGGAGATTTTGGTGATGCCGCCTTCGCCACATGAAGTGACAAGGCTTCTGATTGATTGGAATAACGGCGACCGCTCCGCACTAGACAAGCTGATGCCGCTGATCTATGAGGAATTGCGGCGTTTGGCCCACTACTACCTGAGCCGTGAGCGCGGGAACCACACGCTGCAAACGACCGCATTGGTGAACGAAGCCTACCTGCGTCTCGTCGATCAAAAACAAGCTCACTGGAAAGACCGTGTTCACTTTTTTGCAGTAGCCGCAAATGTCATACGTCATATTCTTATAGACTACGCGCGGCAACATAATAGAGCGAAGCGTGGAGGGCTTGCGCAGTTAGTATCTCTGGACAAGGCTGCCGTAATGTCGCCTGAGCGCGCGCGCTCTCTCTTGACCCTCAATAAAGCAATGAACGAGTTGGCTAAAATCGACGCGCGACGGAGTAGAGTAGTGGAGTTGCGATATTTCGGCGGATTGAGTGTTGAGGAGACGGCCGAAGTCCTGAAGGTGACGCCCACAACTGTTAGCCGCGACTGGCGCTGGGCCAAAGCGTGGCTCTATAAAGCCGTGACAGGTGACGCCTCATCATAAAAGCTGTTTCGTGATCCGGCACTCATCAATGATGAAATTGAAGCGCGCACAAATGGTCGAAGAGATATTCCAATCTGCTTTGGATCACGGGCCGGCCGAGCGAGCCGCGTACCTGGATGAAGTATGCGCTGACGACACCGAATTGCGGCATGAGGTTGAAGCTCTCATAACGTCTTACGAGCGCGCGGGAAGTTTTATGGATCGTCCGGCCATGGAAGTGGACGCGCACGTCTTGGCCGGCGAGCGGCCGATATTGCCGGCAGGGAAGGTGATTGGCTCGTACAAGATCGCCCGGCTGCTGGGAGCAGGCGGAATGGGTGAAGTGTATCTGGCCGAAGACAGAAGGCTCGGTCGTCATGTCGCGCTGAAGATATTGCCCGATCGTTTAGTCCGAGACGAGGAGCGCGTGCGCCGCTTCCAGCAGGAGGCGCGCGCCGCCTCCGCTCTGAATCACCCAAACATCCTTACGATTTACGAGATCGGACAACTGGACTCCATGCACTTCATTGCCACTGAGTTCATAGAAGGCATGACGCTCAGAGATCACATGCGGCGCGGCACACTCAGCTTCGGCGAGGCGCTTGAGATCGGCACGCAGGTTGGCTCGGCGCTCTCGGCAGCCCATAAAGAAGGGATCGTTCACCGTGACGTCAAGCCGGAGAACATAATGGTGCGGCCCGATGGTTACGTGAAGGTTTTGGACTTCGGACTCGTTAAGCTCACTGAAAGGCAAGCGTCTTTAACGGGCGGGTCTGCGGCTACAAGGCTTATGGTTAAGACCGGTGCGGGGCTTGTGATGGGGACGCCTTACTACATGTCGCCTGAGCAGGCGCGCGGTCTAACGGTTGATGCGCGCACCGACATATGGAGCATGGGAGTCGTGCTCTATGAGATGGTCACGGGGCGCTCGCCGTTCGCGGGCAGGACCCCAAGTGATGTTATCGCTTCAATACTAAAAACAGAGCCGCCGCTACTTGCGCACTACGCCGGAGACACTCCCGCGGAGTTGCAACGCATTGTCTCGAAAGCGCTGCGCAAAGATAGAGAGCAACGATACCAGACGATCAAAGACATGCTGCTTGACCTCAAGACGCTGAAGCAACGGCTGGAGTTCGTAGCAGAGGCGGAACGTTCCCAACCTCCCGAGATTACCCGCCCTCTCGCCGCGGAGGACAGCATTGCAAGCGGCGAACATCGTCAAACAGTGCCAACCGCGGAACGCCAGCCTCGCAGGCTGAGCTTGATGATCGCTTTAGCAATTCTCGTCCTCACGGCTGTAGGCCTCGTCTACTACTTCTATTTTACGAGACCGAGAGGGGCTATTGATTCGATTGCGGTCTTGCCGTTTGTCAACGAGAGCGGGAATGCTGATGTGGAGTATTTGTCAGACGGGATCACTGAATCGCTCATCAACAGCTTGTCGCAAGTGCCAAGTTTGAATGTCAAAGCGCGTTCCTCAGTGTTTCGTTACAAGGGCAAGGATGTTTCGCCGCAAACCGTAGGCAAAGAATTGGGCGTGCAAGCGGTTTTGAACGGGCGAGTCGTCCAGCACGGCGACGATTTGACGCTTTATTTGTCGCTCGTTAATGCGACGACTGAAAACCAGCTTTGGGGTAAGCAATACAATCGAAAATTGACCAATCTCGTCACCTTGCAAACGGAGATTGCCCGGGATGTCTCCGACAACCTGAAACCCAAGTTAACCCACGCGGACCAGCAGAAGTTGACCAAAAGTTATACGGCAAACCCGGAAGCCTATCGCCTCTATTTGCAGGGACGTTACTTCTGGAATCGGCGTACGGAAAAAGACATCCGCAAAAGCATCGATTATTTCAACCAGGCAGTCGCGCTCGATCCCAACTACGCGCTGGCGTATACAGGCATCGCCGACGCCCATTCCAATTTGAGCATGGGCTTCAATTTTGCTCCCATGCGGCCTGCGCTAGGACTTCCGAAAGCAAAAGAGGCGGCCCTCAGAGCTCTGGAGATTGACAACACGCTTGCAGAGGCTCATGTCTCGCTCGCCGTAGTCAAAGAACGATGGGATTGGGATTTCGCTGCGGCTGAAAGGGAATACAAACGCGCCATCGAATTAAATCCCGATTACGCGACCGCGCATCACCGCTACGCAGTATTTTTAAGCGCAATGGGACGTTTCGATGAATCCATTGCCGAACAAGACCGCGCCCGACAACTTGACCCGCTTTCGTTAGTAATTGCGGTCGATTCGGCTCGCCCCTTTAGCCTTTCAGGCCGTTATGACCGCGCGGTCGAAATATTACGGAAGGTACTTGAGATCGATCCGAACTTTATGCGCGCTCACCATCTCCTGGCAGTCAATTACAGTTGGATGGGTAAATACGAAGAAGCTATCTTAGAGATCCAAAAAGCGTTTGAATTAGTCGGCGGTCAATTTAGAGAAGACGGAACGAAAAGAATTGATGACACTCTCGCTACCATCTACGCCCGTGCTGGTCGAAAAAGCGACGCCCTAAAAATAGTTGCTGAGATGGATGAGCAGGAGAAACAAGGCATTTACACTTATGCTAACACCCGCGCCGCCGTCTATTCTCAACTCGGCGACCGGGAGCAGGCGTTCAAGTGGCTCGAAAAGGCATACGCGGAACGGTCGCCGGCAATGGCTGAACTCAAAGTAGCGCACGTGTTCGACAAAATCCGTGATGACCCGCGCTTCGCAGATCTGGTACGGCGCGTCGGATTGCCGCATTGATTTGGTCAGAATAAGCTCTGTCCCAAACGCAAGCTTAAGTCAGGCTTTAATGCTGGCTTTCGTGATGCCTAAAAACAGATCGCAAAAGCCTGAGGTTCAAATTTGCTGGAACTCTGCCGGAATGCGCCTGTCGTGCATCCATCTTAGCAGCGTAGAGACTTCTCTAGCCGCTAAGGTTAATTTTCGCGCCGTAAAAACGCATCACGCGTTATACGCGGTGCCAGTTCGCGGATTGACTCGGTAGGGGTTTTCGCAATTAGATGATTTGCCATGTAAGGGGTTCCGAATGTCGCGATGCGTCGCGCACCAAATAACACGGTCGCAAACGCCACCCCTCAGGAGAAACCATCCCGCAAACGTCCCGCAGCAATACGCAAATCAGGCACTGCATGCACAGTATGCGTTGCATGCACGTTGATTTTTTCTGAGCGGTTTTTGTAAGTCTTGAAAATAAAGAGCATCTAAGACAAATTCCCAAGCTGAAAGTTGCGAGTTCGAGCCTCGTCGCCCGCTCCATTTT
>Ga0137369_10005902_pt1 | contig 12395 bp, 6 predicted proteins | sample SagtaG_12_FD_104918 | JGI IMG/M metagenome (GOLD analysis project Ga0137369, IMG submission 104918) | Vadose zone soil microbial communities from Sagehorn Ranch, Mendocino, California, USA - Sage1_L_113_16 metaG | ecosystem: Environmental > Terrestrial > Soil > Vadose zone | place: USA... | reverse complement strand
CGGCGCCACGCTCAGCCGGCAGAAGGCGGACGGGAGGTGAGGACGCTTGGCTGATACGTCCGAATCTGTGCGACGGGTAATGAGGATCGGAGGAATCTCGGCCATCGTGGGCGCCCTCCTCGGCATGGTCGGGAATCTGATCCATCCCGTCACGCCCATCGATGACCCTGAGGGGGTTGCGCGGGTCATCGCCGGGAGCGACATCTGGGTTCCGGTCCATCTTGCGATCGTCCTGGGTATCGTGCTGATGCTTGGCGGCCTCGTTGCGATCTACCACTCGATCCGTGAAGGGATCGCCGGTGCGCTGGCCCGGTTCGGTCTGTTCGGGGCGGTGGCAGGCGCCACCATTGGCATGGTGCTCGTCATCCTGGACGGAGTCGCTGCTCGTCAGCTGGCCCAGGAGTGGGCCACGGTGCCACCCGACCAGAAGGCCGCTGCCCTGAGCCTGGTCCACGCGAACGAGACCATTAACCTCGCGCTTGCCAGCCTCTTCAATTTCGTGTTCGCGGCCGTCACCTTCATCCTGTTCGGGCTGGCCGTGGTCTTCAGTGACGTTTACCCGCGGTGGCTCGGATGGATCGCCTTCCTGGCGGGACTCGGCTCGATCGCTGCCGGCTTGATCCAGGCGTATGTCGGAGAGCCCACGGGCACCTCCCGGATCTTGACGATCATCGGTCCCACCGTCATCACGCTGTGGCTCTTGACGATGGGCGTCCTGCTGGCTCGCATGGCGGCACCGTCACGCGCCCGCCGGGCTCCTCCGTAACGGGGGGATGAGTCGTCCGATACCCTCGGTGCGAAAGGAGGCGATTCCGGCGAGGCGCATGGTTCCGGGGTTCCTGCCGAGCACCTCGGGCTTCCGGTTCCCCAACTCCTTCCCACACGTCCCGGTGCGACGGATCGGCATCCCGGGCGTGGTGAGCCTGCCGATCGGCGACGCTTCCAACGGACTGTGCGGAGGCATGGCCTTCGCGGCCCGGGACTACTTCGAGGCCGGACGGCCGCCTCCAAAGAACCGCGCGGCCCCGGCCAAAGGGCCCCTGTTCGACTACCTTGTCGATCGTCTGTTCGACAGCTTCAACCTGCCCCTTGGTCCCGTCCGGTACCTGGAGCTGATGAACCCGCTGCTGCCCGACGGCGAGACGGTGTGGAGCCGCCTCGGCCTCGCGCCTCATGGACGGGCGTGGCGCGCGGTGAAGGTCGAGTGGCCGACGATCCGCGCCGAGATCGACGAAGGCCACCCCTGCCCGCTCGGCCTGGTCAAGGTGAAGTCCGCGAACCCATTCGATCTGAAGGAGAACCACCAGGTCCTCGCCTACGGCTACGACCTCGTTGGAAGCTCGCTCACGCTCCACGTGTACGATCCGAACGAACCTGGCCGCGACGACGTGACCATGTCCCTCAGCCTGGCGAGCCCGGGGAGGGCCACGGCCATCACGCCGTTTCCCCCCGGAGCCACCATCGTGGCGTTGTTCAACGTCCCCTACCGTCCGGCATCGCCGCCATAGCGGAGGGAGGTACACCTCGTTTCTGACCTGACCGTTCGAAAGCGCGTCGATTGCCCGGGTTGGGGGGACTGACTAGCATTGGCCCCGTGCCGCCGGTCTGGCCACTGGTCGGGCGGCATGAGGAGCTCGAGCTCATCGAGCGAGCCATGGGCCGTCCACCGCCCGCCGGAGTCGTGCTGGCCGGGGCCGCCGGGGTCGGGAAGACCCGCCTCGCGTTGGAAGCCCTCGAGATCGCCCGATCTCGCGGCCTGGTTACCCGCTGGGCCGCGGCAACGCACGCGAGCGGCTCCCTGCCGTTCGGGCCTCTGACCCACCTCCTGCCGGAGAGGATCGGGGCGCCGGCCCGGCCGGGGTTCCTGCGGACGGCGGCGCGTGCGCTGGACGAGGGGACCGGCGGCCGTCGGCTGGCGCTGGGGATCGACGACGCCCACCTCCTCGACGAATCCTCCGCTGCGCTGGTCCACCACCTGGCGTCGTCGGACGGTGCGTTCCTGGTCATCTCGGTACGGACCGGCGAGCCGGCCCCCGACGCGATCGTGGCGCTGTGGAAGGACGGCCTGACCGAGCGTCTCGAGCTCCAGCCGCTGTCCCGCGAGCAGGTCGAACAGCTGGTCGGGGCCGTCCTCGGCGGCCCGGTCGAGGGGGCGGCCCACCACGTCTTCTGGAAGATCAGCGAGGGCAACCCGCAGTTCCTGCGCGAGCTGATCCAAGGAGGGCTGGAGATCGGCAGCCTGGTCCACGAATTCGGCGTGTGGCGCGTCAAGGGCCAGCTGGCCGACTCGCCCAGGCTGGTCGATACCGTGGAGCGGCGGATCGGGAGCATGGACGACGGGGAGCGGGCCACCCTGGAGGTCGTGGCCGCCGGAGAGCCGCTGGAACTTCCGCTCCTCGATCCCGTCGCCTCGAGGGGCGACGTGGAACGGCTTGAGCGCCGTGGGTTGCTGGAGGTTTCCACGGACCGCCGACGGGAAGCCGTTCGCTTCTCCCACCCGATCTACGGCGAAGTCGTCCGGAACCGGACGGGCACCCTGCGGGCGCGGAGCATCCAGCGGCTCTTGGCGGACGGCCTCGAGCGGACCGGCGCCCGCCGCCGGGAGGACCTCCTCCGACTGGCGACATGGCGTCTCGACGGCGGCGGCGGCCCCCCCGGCCTGTTCCTGCAGGCCTCGCGCCGCGCCCTGTGGTACTTCGACTACGTCCTGGCCCGCCGACTGGCCGAGGGATCGATGGAAGCCGGCGGCGGGGTCCCGGCTGGCCACGCCCTCAGCGAGGCGCTGATCGGCCTGGGCAGGTTCCGCGAAGCCGACGACCTGCTCGTCTCCCTCGAACGCGCGTCGCGGTCGGAAGGAGAACGCGTCCAGATCGCGATAGGGCGAGCGCGCAACCTCTTCTGGCACATGGGGGAGCCGACGGCGGCGCTGAGGGTGATCACCCGGGCCGAGGCCGAGGGCGCCGATCGGGACCTGCGAGACGAGCTGGTGTCGCTGCTGGCGGAGATCCAGTTGTTCGGCGGACGGGTCGACGACGCGATCGAGACCGTGTCGGAGCTCCTCTCCCGAACGGACGCGTCCCCATCCGTCCTCGTCCACGCGTCGATGACGATCGGATGGGGCCTGGACATGACGGGGCGCCTGGACGAGGTCCCCACGCAGACCGAGCGGGGAAGGGCCGCCGCCGCCGAGGCGACCGGGTTCCCGTTCGGCTTCGCCGTGGACTGGCTGAACGGCAACCTGGCCTTCTCCCGGTTCCTGGCGGGCGACACGCCGGCCGGGAACGCCGAGATGGAGCGCGCCTATCGGGCCGCCATGGAGCGGAACGCCGAACCGGTTCGAGCCGTCCTGGCATTCGGCCTGGGCTTCCAGGAGTCGATCGGGGGGAAGCCGAGGACGGCCCTGCTGCATCTGCGCGAGGCGGCCGCGTACTTCCGCGAGATCGATCTCTTCCGCCACCTCTCGTCCACCCTCGGGACGATGGCCTTCGCGTCCGCCCTCTTGGGCGACGTCGAGGCCGCCGAGGCCGCCCTCGGCGAGGCGGAGGAGCGCCGGATCGACGCCTTCCGGATGGACGAGGGGTTCATCGGGCTCGGCCGGGTGTGGACGACTGCGGCCCGCGGTGAGGTCTCGAAGGCCCAGGTCCAGGGGCTCGACCTGGCCGAGCGGATGCGGGAGATGGGGATGCGGGTCTTCGAGGCGATCGCTCTCCACGACGTCGCCCGGCTGGGCCAGCCCGCCATCGTCGAGCGTCGCTCGATCGAGCTCGCCGATCGCATGGATGGCCGCCTGTTCCCATGCTTCGCGGCGCACGCATCGGCCCTGGCGTCCGGGGACGCCGGGGCTCTCGGCGCCGTCGCCGACCGGTTCGAGGAGATGGGGATCACCCTGTTCGCGGCCGAGGCGTGGGCGGAGGCGGCTCGAGCCCATCGTGACGCCGGACGGTCGGGGAGTTCTCTGGCTGCCGCGGCCAGGGCCCGGGGACTGGTGGGACGCTGCGAGGACGCGACGACGCCGGCGCTCGCCCAGCTCGAGGTTCCCCTGCCGCTCACGTCGCGTGAGCGTGAGGTGGCCTCGCTGGCCGCGACGGGCCTCACCAACCATCAGATCGCCGACCGGCTCGTGGTCTCGATCCGAACGGTCGACAACCACCTCCACCACGTGTACACGAAGCTCGGCGTCGCCGGGCGCGCGGAGCTCGTCAGGATTCTCCGGCCACGCGTGCCGGCCTCCTCGGGCTCCTGAGGACCGTCGGCGAGGGCCGGAACCGGACGGAAATGAGCACCATCCTGCTCATGACCACTCGAACGCGGCTCGCTAGCGTGCCGCCATGGTCCGGGGGCGGGCTCGATCCCTTCGTGGGGCCCCGGCGGCAGGCATCCTGACGCTGCTCGTCGCCGGCGGGCTCCCCATCGCCACGCCGGTCGCGGCGGACACGAGTCCGTCACCGCTCGTCTGGCGGCAGGCCGGTCCTGCTCCCATCCGTATCGACGACCCCGCCTCGCGTTCCTTCGGTGAGGGGTGGGGCGGCGTGGTGTACGACGTCGCGATCGACCCGCGCGGCACGACCGACCGCGTCATCTACGTCGCGACCAACGGCGGAATCTGGAAGTCGAGCGATGGCGGCGACACCTGGAGCCCAAAGACCGACGCGATGCCATCGAACTCCACAGGTGCGGTCGCGCTCGATCCGGACGACCCGGAGATCGTCTATGCCGGGACCGGCACGCTCATCGATCCGCTCGGGATCAACTTCCGCGCCGATGCCCTCTACCGGTCGATTGACGGAGGCGCCACATGGGCGGTGCTCGGTCGAAACGTCTTCGGACGGCCTGTCGGGTGTGCGCGGACCCGGAACAACACGTGTGGCAGGGGCATCTCGCGGATCGTCGTGCTGCGCGGGTCCCCGAAGATCGTGTTGGTGGCGACGAACCGTGGCCTGTTCCGCCGGTCGGACGCGGATCTCATTTGGAGGAACGTGCTGGCACCCCCGCTGGCCAATCCGGGCGACTGGGTGACCGACCTGGACGTCGACACCGCGGATCCTTCAACGGTCTACGCGTCCGTCGCCGGCGTCGGGGTCCTGCGGTCGGTCGATCGCGGCGCGACATTCACGCGGAACCTCTTCCTGCGACCGGGAAGCCCGGCCCCAGGGACCTTCGGATCATTGGCCTTTGCCCAGTCGACAGCCCAGGGCATGGTCCCGAACAACCGGCTTCTCTACGTCAACGTCGCGCCGAGCTCTCCCTGCCCGTCCCTGTTCTGTCCCCCCCTCGGAATTTGGAAGTCGATCGAGTTCGGCAGGACTTGGGGCCAGGCCCGCGCCACCGGGCTCGGCGATTGCCAGAAGGTGTGCGGGGTCGACCAGACGATCGGTGTCGACCCCGTGGACCCGAACATCGTGCACGTCGGCCTGGTCGAGCACTACGTGTCCTTCGACGGTGCTCGGTTCTTCGCCCGCGACCCGGGAGTGTGGCACGTCGACCAGGTGGCGACCGTATTCAGCCCTCCCGGGCACGACCGCGGAGGATTGGCCGCGTCACCGGTCTGGCTGGGCAATCACGGGGGGGTCTGGCACGGGGTCCCCCGCGAGCGGATCTGTGTCCCGATCTTCGGTTGTCACTTCACCTACGCCTGGGAGTCGAGGAACGAGGGCCTGGCGAACTTCGGCCTCGTCTCCACCGATATCGGCCGTGGGAGTGCCGCGAGCAACGCCTTCACGTACGCGGGGGCGTGGGACCACGGACTGGTCAGCAAGCGGCCGGCCGATCCCGGCCTGGACTGGCACCTGGGATTCGGCCCCGCGGACGGCGGATTCGTCACCGTCGATCCGAACAACCCACTGCGGGCGTACGGGAGCGCGAACAGCGTCTTCGCGGCGACCGACTCCGCCGGTAGCGACGGGTGGGGGGTCCCCCTCGGGCCGATCCCGAACGTCGTTTGGCGGGTGGCCGTCGACCCGAGCAGTCGCGGAGCTGCGGCCCCCTTCACCAGCCGTTGGCTGTACGCGCTCGCCGGAGCGACCGTCTACCGGAGCATCGACGGCGGCGGCTCGTTCGCGCCGATCTTCACGTCGTCCGGGCCGAACCCCCTCGCCCTCGCGATCGCGCCGAGCGACCCGAACGTCATCTGGCTGGGAATGGGCGATGGAACGCTCCGCGCGACGGCCGACGCGCTGTCCGCGGCCCCGATCTGGAGCGCACCCATCGCCACGGGCGCGCCCGCCCGCCCGGTCACCGCGGTGGCGATCCATCCGACCGACCCAACGGAGATCGCCATCGGATACGGCCTGGACAATCTCGGGACTCCGACGACGAGGGCCGTGTGGTTCACCACGAACAACGGGGCGGACTGGACCGACATCACGGGCGATCTGCTCCAGGTGCCGGTCAACGCCGTGGTGATCGACCCCAGCACGTCCCCGCCCGCGATCATCGTCGGAAGCGACCAGGGCGTCCTCTACACGACCGACGCGATCACGAGCATCCCCGCGACGATCATCGCCGCGCGTTGGTCTCCGCTGGGGACCGGGCTCCCGACCGCCTACGCCATGCAGCTCGCCCACGACGGCGGCGTCGTCCCGGAGATCCTCCGGGTCGGCACCTACGGCCGCAGCGCGTTCGAGCTGTTCGGGCCGGTCACCGACCTCCGGGTGGCGCTTCGCCACGACCCCGAGCCTGTCCTCGGCGACACCTTCACGTATCGCGCGTTCGTTACGAACGCCGGCTTCGAGCCCGTGTCCGGTGTCGTCGCCCGGCTCGAGCTCGATCCGGCCCTGAGCTTCGTCTCGGGTGGTGGCTGCGCGGCTTCCCCCAGCCACCCGCAGGTCGTGATCTGCCGCGTGGCGGGCCTCGACGCGCCCGAGGGCGGAGTCGGCGTGCAGTTCGACGTCGTCGTACACGTCAAGGCCTGTCCACCCGATCGCACCGTGACCAGTCGCTGGTCCGCGGGGAGCCTCCTGCTGTCGGACACCGCCCCCGCGAACAACGCCACCGCCGACACCGCCACCCTCGTGTGCCTGTTTCCGGACACGTTCATCACTTCGGCGGTCGATGGCGACGGGACCGCCGTTCCCTATTTCGGGAAGACGACGTCGGCCATCATCAAGTTCACCTTCGAGGGCAGCGAGGGGACCATCGGCTTCGAGTGCAGCCTCGACCACGACAACTTCGCTCCGTGTACCAGCCCGGCTACGTACCCCGACCTGATACCGAGTGACCACACGTTCGAGGTGCGGGCCCTGGACGCCAACGGCAACCGTGATCCGACGCCCGCCGATCACGTGTGGACCGTCCTGTGACGAGGAGGCGACCGTGAGGACGAAGCGAGGAACGCCGATGAAGGCCGGGGGAATGGCGGGACTTGCGATCCTCCTGCTGTTCTGGACGGGCTGCGGTCTCCTGATCGATCTCGATCCGCCCGACTCGCCGAGGGGAGGAACCGACGCTGACCCGAACGCCTTCCTCTGTCAGGCGGAGATCTTCAGGAACGCAGACGTGGGGCTCGCCGAGCAATGGGAGGCCTGGGTGTTCCCGTTCGACCGGACCGGCGACGGGAACGTGGACCTCACCGACGGCCAGATCACGTGTAACGAGAAGCTGGGCGAGTACGTCGCCCGGGCGCAGGCCCCCGGATTCCTCTGGCAGACGCGGAATCTGACCGTGATCGAAAGCACGCCGTCCGATCCCAACCCCCTGCTCCGCAAGCGGCCCGCGTCCGAGTGCCCCGAGGACCCGGTGGGCCCGCCGCTCTCGTACGGCGGCCCCCGAGGCGCCGTGATCCTTCGCCAGCCACCGGGCGAAGAAGAGGCAAGCGTCGCGATCCTCGCCACCACCGAGGACGGGGAGGTCGTGGCCGCTCCGAACGTCAGTCGTCTGCTGTGGCGGTTCGGGGAACGGCAGGGGTTTCCAGACGCGGTCCACGGCTACGAGCGGCTCCAGCGCAACCTGCGGATCTCCGACTTCTTCATGGAGCTCGAGACGCCGTTCAGTCTCGGAGAGCTCGAGGTCCAGACGCTCTACATCCAGAGCGTGGGGACCGTCTACGCCGAGCAGATCGTCGAGGATTCCGCGGGCTACGTCGTCAGCGAGGGCATGCGGGCGAAGTTCTTCTTCTTCGGCCGCGGGCATGTCGGGGACGAGGGTGATCTGACCAGCTTCTGCTTCGTGGGACGCACGGTCCCGGTCATCCTGAACGAGACACAGGGCCCGGATCCATCGTTCGTATTCGCAGTGGCGCTCGACCCGGACGACTTCGGCCAACCCCTGACCGTGCTGATCGGTCTCTCGCCCAACCAGGCCATGGTCCATCAACCCTTCCTCCTGCTGCCCGATCTTGAGACCCGCAATCTCGTGGTGGATCTCGGGGCTGCACCGGAAGACACCGTGCTCGACAACGACGGGGATCTCCGGCAGGTCCTGTGGTTCGAGGACTTCGAGACTCCCGACGAGCGGTTCCTGGGGCAGGGGCGCACCCTTCTCGGCCAGAGATTCGAGCCGGGCAGACACGAGGTCACCGCGATCGCCTACGACTCGAGGGGCGCCTACAACTTCGATTCCATGGACCTCAATGTGGTGGCCCCTCATGCGGCCGCGGACGCGTACACCACGGACGAGGACCAGCCGTTGATCGTGGCGGCCCCCGGCGTGATGGAGAACGACACGGATGCAGGTGTTCCGCGGGCGGCCGTCCTTGTCAGCGGTCCGGGCCATGGAATCCTGGCCCTCGGCTCGGACGGGGGGTTCACCTACACCCCCGACGCCGATTTCTTCGGCACCGACACCTTCACGTATCAGGTGGACCACGACGGGCTGGCGCTCTCCAACATTGCCGCCGTGACCATCACCGTCGTCGAGCTGACCCCGCAGGAGGAGATCGGGAACGTCCAGGAGGCCCTGCCGTCGTTGATCGAGGACGGCACCCTGAGCGAGGGACAAGGCAACAGTCTCGATTCGCTCCTCCAGGAAGCCAGGGATGAGCTGGACCGAGGGCACCTCGACAGCGCCTGCCGGAAGCTCGCCGGGTTCATCAGCCACGTGAACGGCCTGGTCGCCGCGGGGATCCTCACCGAGGAGCAGGCGGCAGCGCTGATCGCTCCGATACAGAACGTGATGTCGGAGGAGGGCTGTCCATAACCTTCGACGTTCTGCGAGCTCACGCGCCACGCCTTCCGGACCATGCCCACACAGGTGAGAGGCGTCCGGACGATGGGCCGGACGCCTCCCCCGGTACCCTGCCGGCCGCCTTACGCGGCGGCCGCGTAGATGTTCTGGTCGAGACCTCCTTGTGACAGGCAGGGATCGCTGATCAGCGGTGACGTGTACGACGGCGCGTTGATGTCGTTGGGCTCGTACACGCACGGTTGGAATCCGTCGAACCCGTCGCCGTCGTCGTCCTCGCCGGTCTCGCGGGGATCCGAGCCGGGGACCAGGTCCCGCGAGTCCGTCCAGGCCGCCATCGTCACTCCTCCGGCCGAGGAGACGTAGATGTAGTCACCCCAGAACGGCACCCGGCGGGCGCCGTGGGTCTCCCAGCCGAAGTTGCTGCCTGCCGTGGACAGCTGGGCCTCGATCCAGCTCGAGCCCCCGTCCGTGGACTGCGCGATCAACGCGTTGACGGGATCGCCGGAGTTCTGTCCGCCGGCCGTGTCGCCGGGCGGGAGGGCTGGTGAGTAGGCCGGGTCCCCTCGCGAGTCGTAGAAGATGACGCTGATCGTCCCGTTCGCCGAGGCGATGTCCGGACTCCACTGGTGGCCGTTCGGCACGGCGTCCAGCGTGGCCGCCGGGTCCGGGAAGCTCACCCCGTCGGGAGAGTTCCGCACGTACACCTTGGACTGGCCGCTGGAGGTCTCCGCCGCGTACACGACGTGAACGCCGTCGTCGTCCGCGGCCACCGCCGAGTTGCTGAAGAACCGGGAGAAGGTCAGTCCGCTCTCGCACGCGAACGGCCCGTCGCCGCAGTCCACCGTCCCCGTGGCGCCGCTGAACTGGACGGAGTTGAACGGAGTGATGGCGGCCACCAGCCTGGCCGGCCCGAAGGACACGCCCCCGTCCGTGGACGTCATCAGCCAGATGCCCGTGAACGGGCGGGCGGCGGCTGGGTCGGTAGTGAACGTCAGGTACACGGCGCCATCCGGCCCCACCGCGAGATCCGCGAAGGAGGCGCCCCCCAGCTCCCTCGGCGTCACCTTGACCGGAGACGAGTACGACAACCCGTGGTCCGTCGACCGAGAGAACAGCACCGCGTTGTTTGGAGCGAAGCCGTCGTACTGCGACCAGGCCACGTAGACGTTCCCGGCGCTCGCGGAGGAGCTCTGATCGACCGTGAGGTTGATCTTGTCCTGGAAGAGCCCCGTCAGGAACAGGCCCGAGGGGGTGCCCTTCTTGATCAGGACGGTCCGATCGTAGTCGGCCCCGTCGTTCGTGTATCTCGACACGTACACCGAGCCGTTGACCGGCTTCGAACGATTGAAGCAGATGAAGCCGTAGAAGAGCCGCCCGTCGTTGTCGAACGCCTGCGTGGGATCTCCCGCGGCGGCGCACGAGCCGTGGGCCGGCGAGGCCAGGCCCGCTGGCGAACCGTCGTCCGGGTACCCGGGCACCAGGCTGTCCGACCAGGTCGTCCCGCCGTCGGTGGAACGGTAGTAGCCCGCCCACACGTCGCCGTTCACGATCTGGGCGCAGTAGTCGTTGGAGCCGGCCACCACCACCATGGTGTTGTTGGGGTCCACGGCGATGGTCGGCTCGTTCTGCGAGCGCCGGCCGGTGCTGCAGGCCGTCGTCGTGGCGTCGGTCCCGCCGTCATAGCGCGTGTAGTTCCCGCCGGTATCCTCCGTGACCTTGGAATCGCTGCTCGCAACTCCAGGCGAGGGGACGGCGATCGCGACCGCAATCGCGAGGGCCGGTGCCAGAACCAGGCGTCGTTGCCTCATCCCGAACCTCCTTCCCCAGCTTCGGGAGCCGGCCTCCAGCAGCGGGAAGCCAGCCAGCTCCTCAAACGCTCGCACGAGGGGCCGACGTGGTCAAACGCGGGATCAGCGGACACGGAGGACCGATCGGACCACTCCCTTGCTGCGCATTTCCCGTCCTGCGCGCCCGGAGGGATTCGGAACCCCAACCTTCTGATCCGAAGTCAGACGGGCCTGAGCGCTGTGCGATCAGGGGGCCCCTGAACACACATAGGCGGAGCGAAAGGGGCCCCAGTTATCCGCTGAGTTGCGAGCCAACGCCGACGACGAACAATCTCGTGCTCGCCTTCGCTTGGGTCAGCGGCTCCGGGACCAGGGGGGATGCTGTCGCTTGGTCCCCTCCGGCGCGGTCCGAACGGCCCTCGGATTCCGCGGACCGAACCAGCACGCTGGGCGCACGAGGGACAGAGGGTGCTTCGCGTGGTGGCGAGCACGAAGGAGGGGTGGTGCCCGTATGGAATGGACCGTCGGATGTCCCCGATGTGGTCGGAAGAACCCCGCACTGGCTGGGGCCTGCGCCGGATGCCGACGGCGTCTCCTCCCGAGGACCGGGGGCATCGTGTGGTTCGTGGGCGCGGCCGCGTTCTTCGCCTGGGCGCTGACGGCGCTCCTCTCCTCGACGTCGAAGACGAGCCCGATCGCCGTCGCGATCACCGGCGCCGTGCTGCTCGCGCTCGGCGTGCGCAAGCGCATGTCCGGGAAGCGGCAGTGGAAAGCCCTGGTCACTCGCGCCAAGCGGATGTTCCGCCGGGACCCCGAGCGCGCACTCCAGGACTACCTGCGGGCCTTGGCGATGGCTCCCTGGCACAGCCGTGCCGACATCGGCCAGAAGTCACCGAAGGGCCTCGCGCGGATGGCACTGGAGCGCTTCCCGCCTGAGACGCTCCTTGACCCGCCGTCCACCGGACACCTGCTGGACCTGACGTACGTTGCCGAGGCGCAGACCGAGCCGTACCTGCTGGTGGCCAAGCGCAACCGCGGAGACGACAAGCTGGCCGGGCTGGTGTTCCAGGTCTTGGGGCTGGGTTCGGCGGGTGGCTACTCGCAGGCCGCGACGATCAGCCGGTTCGAGGCGTTCCGGTCGGACATGCGGACCATGCGCGCACGGCTCCTGACGCAGCATCGCGTCCTGGCGATCGGGTACTGCCCGCGGTGCCGCACGCTGGTCGACGTCCGCGCCGAGGACGCGGGCGCGCTCCCGCCGAAGCTCCTGTGCCCGGTATCGGAGAAAGCACGGCAGGCCCAAGCGGATCGTCTACGCGGTGCCGGAGATGCTCGAAGAGCTACGGGCCGCCCTCACCGGCCCGCCCGGCAGTCTCCCCACCCACGACCGGAAAGGAGAAGTGCCGGCAGCGGCGTAGGAGGGAACCGCCCTCCGCCTGTGGGCCGACAGCGGGATCGCGGGCCTGAGCTCCACCGGAAGTACGAGGT